>Ga0070665_100007818_pt1 | contig 10855 bp, 7 predicted proteins | sample KBSS13metaG_FD_65862 | JGI IMG/M metagenome (GOLD analysis project Ga0070665, IMG submission 65862) | Switchgrass rhizosphere microbial communities from Kellogg Biological Station, Michigan, USA - KBS S1-3 metaG | ecosystem: Host-associated > Plants > Roots > Rhizosphere > Soil ...
GCCCGCGAAGAGCTGGCCAAGGCCCGGCAGCTCGACCCGAGTGGGGCGTACGCAGAGCCCCAGTCGCTCGCCCGCCTGGAGCGGGAGCTGGCGCGGGGCAGTTCGGCACCCCCGCAGTACCGGATGCCCGTCCGGGTCCAGCAGGAGCAGCATCGTTCCGGCATCGGCTGGGGGACTATCCTGCTGATCGTCGCCGGCGTGGCGATCCTCTGGGCTCTGTTCAGCCGGCGTCGTCCGCCGCAGTACGGTTACGGTCCGGGCGGCGGCGTGCCCCCGGGGCCGGTTGGCGGCGGCTACGGTGGACCGGCGGGCTACGGACCGGCTGGATATGGCCCCCCGATGGGTGGCGGTGGACTGGGCTCCGGGATCGTCGGTGGCTTGGCGAGCGGTCTGGCGCTCGGCGCCGGCGTCGCGGCGGGCGAGGAGCTCGTGCACCACTGGATCGACAAGGACGGCAACCGGGTCGAAGGCCCGCCGCCTCCGGGCTACGTCCCGCCTCCGCAGGACGACAACGCCAACATGGGCGGCAACGACTTCGGCGTGTCGGACTCGGGCTCGTGGGACGACAACTCCCTCGGTGGCGGTGACAGCGGCGGTGGCGGCGGGGACGACTGGACCTGATCGGCTATGGTTCTGTTTCTAAGGCCCTGTGTGCAGTAGCGTTATAGGACGTTAACGCGGGACCTGCATGCCCTCCGGCATGAGCGTGATAAAGTCGCGCTCATGCTGGATCCCGAACAACTGGCCGCGCGTGCCGATCGCATCCGTGCGAGCGGCATGTTGGGGCGTTCCGGGCAGTTGAGTCGTCTCTTCGATTACCTCGTCGAATGCTCCGTGTTGGGCAAGTCGCCCAAGGAAATCGATATCGCGGTCGAGGCTCTCGGCCGCGGAGCCGAGTTCGACGTCACCCAGGACGCGGTGGTCCGCGTCTACGTTCACAAGCTACGACGCCGGCTCGACGAGTTTTACAGCGGGCCGGGAAGCTCGGACTTGCAGCGCATCGTGATCGCGCGCGGAGAGTATCGGCTTTCCCTGGAGGACAACGACGCCGCTGCCGGTTCCAAAGAGCCGGCTTCTTTGGCGCCCCAGGAGGTCACGCCCCGCACGTCGATAGTGAGGAGATGGCTGGCCCATGGGTCTGCCGGGCTCATCGGTGCCCTTGCGGCTTCTGTGCTGGTCAACGTTCTCCTCTTCAGCATAGGGCACTTCAAGCGTTCGCCCGTCGATGCGGACGTGATGCGGGTGCGGGCCAACCCGATCTGGTCGAAAATCCTGTCGGACGATCTGCCGATCGTCGTCGTCGTCGGGGACTACTACATCTTCGGTGAGACCGACGACTCCATGAACGTCACCCGCATGATCCGCGAGTTCGCCATCAACTCGCATCGCGAGCTCGAGGAGTACGCGGAAAACCATCCGGAAGTGGCCGACAAGTACATGGATCTCGGCCTGACCTACCTGCCGACGTCCGTGGCCCCGGCGTTGCGCGAGCTCATGCCGATTCTCGATGTGGCGGGGAAGCGAGTCCGGGTCGTACTGGCCTCGGAGATGACTCCCGACCTGCTGACCCGCGCGGACATTGTCTACGTCGGCTATCTGAGCGGGATGGGCATGCTGCGCCGGATCGTCTTCGCCGGGTCACAGTTCGCCATCGGCGAAACCTACGACGAGCTGATCGATCGCAAGAGCGGGCGTCACTACATCAGTCAGAGTAGCAGTCTATGGCGCGGCGATCCCAGCGCCCGCGACTACGGTTACTTCTCCACGTTCGCGGGATCGAACGGTAACCGGGTGATCGTCATCGCGGGCACGCGGGACGTCGCACTGGCCAACACCGCGGAGGCGGCGGCGCACCCGGACGCGATGGATCGCCTCACCCAGCAGGCCGGCGACCACCGTGATTTCGAAGCGCTGTACGAGGTCTACGGCATGGAGGGGACCAACGTGGACAGCAAGCTGCTGACCACGGTGCCCCTCAACACCGCCGCGATCTGGCGCAATTGACCTACTGGTGCGTCTTGCCGATGAAGGATGCGACGTTGTCGTGCAGCGCCTTCAGGTCAGGCTCGTGCGCATAGACCATGTGACCCGAGGTGTAGAAATGCATTTCGGTATTTTTCAACAGTGACGGCTGCATCGGTAGTTGCTCCAACTCCCACTGCGCGGCAAAGAACGGGGTCGCCAGGTCGTAGTAGCCGCCGTTCAACTGCACCTTGAGGTTGGGGTTCTGCTTCATGGCGGCCGCCAGGTCGGGCATGACGTTCATGCTCTGCGGCACTTTCACGGTGGCGCCCGGCGGCTGGTGCAGGTAGTCCCATTGCCGCTCGATGTCGATTTCGGCCTTGTAGATCTTGTGCTCGCCGAACTTGAGCGTGCGGCGCACGTAGTCATTGAAGGCGGACACGTAGGCGGAGGAGATCGCAGCCGACTGCGGATCGTATTCGGCTTCCTTGCTCATGGGGTCGAGCGTCGGGCCCGAGAATCGACTGTCGAGGCGTCCCGTGGTGACGTCGCTGCCGAGCAGGGTTTTCTCGAACTCACCGCCGTTGACGCGCAGGTTGGCCTGCTCGATGTATTGGGTCGGCAATCCAGTGTAATCGTGCAGTTTCGCGGCAATCGCCGCTTTGCGGTCGGCGGGAAGCCGGTCACCCTGCATCAACGCGTGCCAGTAATCATCCAAGGCAAACTGCTCGACCTCGTTGAGGAAGGGCTCGAGCGCGGGCGGCTGATTCGCCAGTTTCTTGTGATACCAGGCGGTTGCCGCATAGGTGGGTAGCGCGAGTACGTACGGTTGGTCGATCCCGGGATTGTACTGTGGGGCGTCGACGCTGTCGTCGTAGGCGAGGAAGGCCGACAAAAGAATGACACCGTTCAAGTCGAGTGACTTCTCGTTCTCGAGGACGTACGCGAGCACCGAGGCGCGCGTGGTGCCATAACTTTCGCCAAAAAGGTATTTCGGTGAATTCCAGCGCCCGTGGCGGGAGAGGAATTCGGCGATGAAGTTGGCGAACGCGTGGGCGTCTTCATCCACTCCGTAGAAAGCCTTCTCCTTGTCGGCGCCGCGCAGATGGCTGAAGCCCGTCCCGGGAGCATCCACGAACACCACGTCGGTGGCGTCCAGCAGGCTGTATTCGTTATCGACCAACTTGTAGGGGGCCGCGGGACTGTGCGAGTCATCCGAGGTCAACACGCGTTTCGGTCCGAACGCCCCCATGTGCAGCCACACGGTCGAGGATCCCGGCCCACCGTTGAACAGAAAGGTGATCGGACGCTGGGGGTTGTCATGCTCACCCTGGAAGTAGGCGACATAAGACATGCTGACTTCCGGCGGCTGCGGGTGCGGCGTATCACCGTGATCTCCGGGCGGCGGCGGATCATCGTCCAACGGGTCTTTCGGGTGAATGACCAGTACGCCGGCCTCGGCCTGGTAGGCGAGCTTGCGGCCGCCCATCGTGAGAGTTCCCTGCGTGGTCTGGCTTTCATCAGAAAGGTGCCGCGGCGAAAGCGATTCTTTGTCTTCGACGGCCGTATCGGACTTCGAGCTCTCGTGCTCGGTTTCCTTTTCCTTGGCGTTGACGAGCGCGGAGCCGCCGAGCAGCAGGGCGCACAGCGCCAGGGCGGCGGGCAGATAGCGACGGATCATGGTTGAGGCGACCCTTCCGGGAGGTTTAAAGCCCGGCATTATAGGAGGGGTCGCCCGGGCCGAAGGGCTTTTTCAGGGTTTCCGTGTGCGATGAGTCGTCGACCGGCTCTATTTGACAATCGCGAGGAGTCGAGGCGGGCGCCGTAGGCGCCGGGCCGTGAGCAGCACCGCGCCAGCGCCCAACGCCAGCAGTGTTCCCGGATCGATCGCACCACCGCCGCTGTGACCACTGCCGGCGGCATTCACCGTCAGCGTCGTCGAGCTGCTCACGGCTCCATTGGAGCCCGTGCAAGAGAGGGTGTAGGTGTCGGATCCGGCCGCGCTCGGCGTGACGGTCTGCGTGCCGCTGGCGGCTTGCGATCCTGTCCAGCTCCCCGATGCCGTGCAGCCGGTGACATTGATCGCATTCCAGGTGAGGGTGGCGGTGGCACCGACGGTGATGGTTGTGGGGCTCACCGAAATGGTGGGTGCGGCAGCAGGAAGTTGGGCAAATGCCGTGGCGATATCCAGGAAGCCGTGACCGTCGTCGAAGTCGTAGCCGGCGGCACTGGTGGCGCGCGCACTCATCGGCAGCGCGCTGGTTTGCATGGCCTGGATGATCTGTGTGTTGGTGAGCGCCGGGTTGGCTTGCAGCATGAGCGCTGCAGCCGCTGCGGCGTGCGGCGCGGCAGCGGACGTGCCGAAGAAACTGGGGAAGGACTCGTTGTCCTGGCATCCCGCGATGTTGGTATTCACAGCGTCGTTCGACTGCGCGAGCGTCGCGCCCAGTATGGTGTTGTTGACACCGTCGGGCGCGACGAAGTCGGGCTTGTTGCGGACTTGCGGCGTGGCCAGGCGGTTGCCGCCGGTATCGAAGAGGATTGGATCGCCACCCTCGGACGAGTACCTTTCGAGCACCGCCGGCGCGGATCCGCAGGCCGGCGTGTCGAAATAGAATGCGGCGCCCACCGAGCCCGCCCCCGCAGCCATGGAGTGACCCTGAATCGTAGGTCCCCCGGGTGCGAATGTGGAGTTGATAGTCGCTTTCGCGCCGTTGGCGGACAGCAGGAACTTGATCCGGCCGGGTGCGGTCGTATTGCCGGCGAGACCAATAGTCAAAGAGACGGTGGTTGCCGGCGTGCTGGCCGAGGCGCTGGCGGGATTACCCAGGATCAGGAACTGCACGGGGTCCTTGCCAATCGCGCTCGCGCCACTGCACGTGACCGCGTTGGGATAGGAATTGTTGTCCGTGAGCAGATCCGCGCCGGCCCCGGTGAGGCACATGTCAATCGAGCTGCGCGCGCCGCCGCTGCCGGACGAGCCGGTCACATAAGGCTGGTCCCAGCCGACCACGAGGTAAATGAATTCGCCGGGGAATAGGGCGGGGATGCTCAAGGAAAGCGCGGTCGTGCTGGTGGCGGCGCTCGGGTCGAAGTTGAGGAGCTTCTCGTTGGCCTGCGCGCCGGTGCCCGCCACAGCGAAGCTCGGTGTCGTATTCTCGTAGGAAGTCGTGCCGTCGTTGCCGGCGGAGGAGAAATAAACAACCCCCTGGCCGACCACCGTGTTGATGGCTTGTGCGATGAGGCCGTCCTGGAAGAACGGCTCGTCGGGGTAGCCGACATCGTCATCGATGACTTTCGCGCCCGCTGAGGCGAGGCTCTTGATGCCGTTTGCGAAGTCAGCCTCGTTGTTCACGGCGGTGTAGAAAGCCAGGCCCGCGCCGGGTGCGATCGCGTGAATGATCTGCAGAATGGCGCGGCCCTCGTCGCCGAATGGCGGTTGGTAGGGGGCGCCGTACTGCATGCAGGGGCCTTCCGCGAGCACCTTCACACCCGCCGGGAGAGCGTTCGTAGACGCTGCCTGCCCCGTCGATGCCTGTTGATCGGTGGTGTACGTTGCCGTGAAGCCATACGGGGCATAACCGTTGTAACCCGAGGCTGGTACGCCGCTGCCGGGTTGCTCGTACGTGGCCATGCAGTTGAAGCTGTCGGAGAGGACGCCGACCGTGACTCCCGCGCCGGTCAGCGAAGGATAGGTGGTCCGTACGGCGGAACTCTGTTGCGCGAAGTCGCCTTGCGTTGCGACGATGCTGGATCGCCTTCTGGGCATTGCTGCGCGCATGAAGTGCAACTGGGCCACCGCGCTCGCGCTGGAAATCTGGTTGACTGGCAGCCAGCCGCCAACATCGTTGGAGAAGACGGCAGCCTGCTGCAGGCCGAGGGCTTCCAGCGCCGTCTTCAGCGCTTGCGGCTCACCGGTGGTAATGGCATCGATGGACACCAGCGGTGTCGCAAGGGGTGCTGACAGCCGAAAGCGCGCGGCCGGGTTCATCTGGTGCAGGTCGCGGAGCGCGTGATCGGTGCTCACGGTGGGATAACGTTGGGAGATTTCGGCGAGCGACCCGTCCAGGTTGGTTGGCTGCGCGCCGGATGCGGTCGGCGGGATGCCGAATACCGTGAGGCGCGGTGTGGTGCTGCCAGGGTCTGCCCCCGCGGTAACGAGTGGGGGTAGATGGACGGCGGCGGAAGCCTCGAGCGTCGCGACCAACATTACACTTACGCAGATCCACCGCCGGGGTCCGGTCATGCCAACTCTCCGCGCGCTACGGCGCGCCTTTCCGTCATCTTCGGCCCGGGCCCAGTTGCCGTCAACGTCGCCGAGCGGCGTCAACCAGGAGCCTGTCTGACTAGTGATCGCCGCAACGAGGACTAACCCCGGCTCGCGCTGCATTTTCCGCCTCTTTTGAGGCGCCCACGCCGAGTCAGTTCGCACTTCCTCGCGCGCGTGCAGCCTTCCAGGCGGCGACACGCCCCTTGATGTAGCGATGAGCGTCGCCACTCGTTCGTAGTACGGGCATTTCGTGGTGGGCACCCCCCGCGGCGTCGGGGACGGGGAGTCGTGATATCTGCTCTGCGTGCACCAGCTCCAGATGCGAGGGCCTGGGATCCGGAGGATTGCTGTGTTTGGTCTGCGGAACTGTAACGCCTTGTAACGGATCGTCGGTCCGTGGCGTTTTCAGATTCAGCGCCGCACCAACGCCCGAGGGAGCGGTTTTCCAACATCAACACGACGATGTGATCGATCGCGCCAGCTCACCGTTACTCATCCTGCCCTCTATCGTCGCCATCTCGCGACGCGAAACTTACCGGCGCCTTGCGCATTTCTTGTGCGCATCATGCAATCGAAAACCAGCGGCGTTACACTCGCATGACGCTGCAACGCCGGCACGACGCGGAGGATGACATGCCTAGGGTTCCATTGAAGGGTAGCGAAAGATTTCCGTTGGCTGGCTCGCGTGTGCTGGGACCTGCGGATCCGACGGAACGGGCGCAGGTGAGCGTGCTGCTGCGTCGTCGCGGCGGCCAAGCTTTGCGAGATCGGGTGAGCCGCATCGCGCGCGGCGATCGGTCGGGCGGACATCTCGCTCGCGACGAGTTTGCACGCCAGTTCGGTGTGGATCCGACTGACGTCGCAGCCGTCAAGACATTCGCCGCAACTCACAAATTGAGTGTCGTCCGGGAGCATCCCGAGCGACGGCTGGTCGTCCTGGCCGGTACCGTGGCCCAGTTGGAGGCTGCGTTCGGTGTCAAGTTGCACCGCTGTGAGCATGCCTCGGGCCCGTACCGCGGCCGCCAGGGTGTCATCGAGCTGCCCAGCGAGTTGGCCGGTATCGTCGAAGCCGTGCTAGGTCTCGATAACCGGCCGCAAGCGAAGCCACATTTCAGGTTGCGCGGGGGCGGTCAGGGTAGGATCCGGGCGCCGCAGCAAGCCGCGCCGGTTGCATTTTCTCCGGTACAACTTGCGACGCTGTATGGGTTTCCGGAGGCGACGGGGCAGGGGCAGTGCGTCGGCATCATCGAGCTGGGCGGCGGGTTCAAGCCGGCCGATCTGCAAACCTATTTCAGTAAGCTCGGCATCGCCACTCCGAAGGTCACGGCGGTGTCGGTCGATGGTGGCGCGAATACGCCCACGGGAGATGCTAACGGGCCGGACGGCGAGGTCATGCTCGACATCGAGGTGATCGGTGCCATCGCGCCCCAAGCCAACATCGCGGTCTATTTCGCGCCGAACACGGATGCCGGCTTTCTCGATGCCATCACCACCGCCATTCACGACACGACCAACAAGCCGTCGGTCATCTCCATCAGCTGGGGGAGTGCTGAATCCAACTGGACGAGCCAGTCCATGACCGCGATGGATGAAGCCTTCCAGGCTGCCGCCGCGCTGGGTGTTACGGTCTGCGCGGCTTCCGGTGACAGTGGCTCGAGCGACGGTGAGACCGATGGCACGGATCACGTGGACTTTCCTGCATCGAGTCCGTATGCCCTGGCTTGTGGGGGGACGAGTTTGCAGGCCAGCACGACCCGTATTACCAGCGAGGTCGTTTGGAACGATGGCGCTCGAGGGGGGGCGGGCGGCGGTGGCGTGAGTAGCTTTTTCGCGCTGCCGGGTTGGCAGTCGGGGTTGCGGACGACGGATGCCGACGGCGCGGCAACGCCTCTGGGTAAAAGAGGGGTTCCTGACGTCTCGGGCGATGCCGATCCGGAAACCGGGTACGACGTGCGGATTGACGGTACGGATACGGTGATTGGTGGGACGAGCGCGGTCGCGCCGCTTTGGTCGGGACTGCTGGCGCGGATCAATCAACTCACCGGCAAGGCTGTCGGGTATGTGCAGCCGGTGTTGTATCAGAACCCGCAGGCGTTCCGTGACATCACGCAGGGTAACAATGGCGACTTTTCCGCCGCTGCGGGTTGGGATGCATGTACCGGGCTCGGCAGCCCTGATGGGCAGCAGATCGCGGCGGTGTTTGCCAATGGCGGCAGTGGCGCCACCGGCGGCGGCACGAGCTCGAGCTGACGGGGAAGAGCACAGCGATAACGTACTGGTCGCTCACCTTTTGGGCTTCGATTTCCGTTTCGGGCGACGCTCCACTTTCTTCTCGGCGGCCTCGGCCGCCTTCAGGGAGCGGCGTGCCCAGATCACCAGCTCGTGGGCGTTCTCGAGTACGCGGGGCGGTACTTCGTAGTAGTTGAAGCTCATGTGCGGCTTGTCCTTGTAGGGACGAAAGCGAGCCATACCGAGGGCCTCGTAGTCCTGACGGTTGTCGTCGTTGACCCGGAAATACAGAGTGTCATCGGAGGCGATGAGTCCAAAGAACAGGTCGTCGCAGTAGAGACCGGCGCCACCGAACATGCTTCGCGAGACGGCGCCCTGCAGACCCGCGAGCTGATCGAGGACGTACTGCAGGTAGTCGTTGCTGTAGGGCATACTGCTTCCCGATGAAAACCTATGAATTCGCAGTGCTGGGACCGGGGGCTATCGGCTCCATAGTGGGCGCGCACCTGGCCCGTGCCGGGCATTCGGTCGTCATGCTAGCTCGGGCGCGGCGGGCCGAACAGATCCGCTCCGAAGGCCTGAAGATCACCGGGCTGGCGCAGTTTGCGACACCCGTTGAGGTGCTGTCCGAGCCGGGGCAGCTGGGTGGCGCCCGCGTTCTCATTGTAGCGATGAAGACGCCGGGGACGGCGGACGCGTTGGCAGCGCTGCGCCAGGCAAGTATCGATGTGGCCTTGTCCATCCAGAACGGCCCCGTGAAAAATGAGCTGTTGTCCGAGGCATTCGGTGAGCAGCGGGTTCTGGGCGCGCTCGCCGATACGAGCGGTGAGCTTTTGCCCAGTGGCGAGGTTGTTTTCACCCGCAATGTGAACCTCATGCTCGGCGAGCTCTCCGGAGAAATGACCGAGCGCGTGCGGCGGATCGCGAGCGAGATCAACGCATCCGGCGTCCGCGCGACAGCGGTTGATCGCATTCGCAGCCTGGAGTGGTCGAAGTTTACGGCGTGGGTTGGGTTCATGGCCTTGTCCGTGACGACACGGGCCGTTACCTGGCGCTATCTCACCGATCCTGACTCCGCGTTGGTGGTGGCGCGCCTCACACGCGAAATGGGACAACTCGCGAGTGCATTGAAGATTGATCTCACTGACGAGTCGGTACTTCCGGTCGCGACGATCTGCGCGGGCGGCGAGGACGATGCGGTGGCCGCCGTGATGAAAGTAGGTCGCGAGTACGAGCAACGCGCGCCCGGACATCGCATGTCTTCACTGCAGGATCTGAATGCCAAGCGCCCGTTGGAAGTTCACGAGACACTGGGCTACGCTGTGCGGAAAGCTGCTCAGAATAGGGTACCCATGCCACTCGTCGAGGCGTTCTATCACGTGATTTCGGCGGTCGATCGGCAAAACCTCGTGAGGTCCTGAAGAGATGGAGAGCACCATTCGGGTGCATTCGCTGCCGACACTCGGGGATCGCGAGATCCAGGGGTTGAGCGACGTCCTCATCGATTGTGTGGAAGGGGGCGCTTCGGTGAGCTTCATGCTGCCGATGACCCGGGACAAGGCCGAGACCTACTGGCGCAGCCTGGCGGGCGGCATCGAGCGGGGCGAGCGGGCGGTGTTGGTGGCCGAGGATGCTGCCGGGATCGTGGGCACCGTGCAGGTCATTTACAGCTTGCCTGAGAACCAGCCGCATCGAGGTGACGTGGCCAAGATGCTGGTGCACCGGCGGGGGCGCCGGCGGGGTGTGGGTGCGGCGCTGCTGTCCGCGGCGGAAAATAGTGCTCTGGCCGCTGGCAAGACCTTGCTGGTGCTGGACACGGTGACGGACAGTGACGGATACCGCCTGTACTCGCGCCACGGGTGGCAGCGCGTCGGCGAAATTCCAAACTACGCGCTATGGCCCGACGGGCGGCTGTGCCCCACGACGGTGTTTTATAAGGCGCTGACCGGCCCCTGACGCCGCGGGTTGCGCGGCCCCCGGAGGGCGACGCGTCGATTTTACGCGCCGCAGCTAGCCGCTCGGCGATGCGTCGACAATTGCGCGCTCCGACTGGACGCCTGGCGACATGCCGACGCCTACGCGTGCGTCCCTGGCTGCCCGCTCGGCTACGCGTCTACTGTTACGCGTCCGCGGCCCTCGATCATATTCCCTATCACCGCGGCGCTCTCGAATCCGCGGCGCGAGAAGAGGTCCAGGACTTCCCTGACGGAGTCCTCCGCGCAGGCGACCAACAGACCGCCCGACGTTTGCGGATCGCATAGCAGTGCCCGCTGGGCTGCCGTAATGTCCGGGGCAAGTCCGACATCGGCACCGTAGGAAGTCCAGTTGCGGGCAGAGGCGCCGGTCACAACACCACGGCCGGCCATGTCGAGTACGCCAGCGATGAGAGGGACA
>Ga0070665_100007819_pt1 | contig 10853 bp, 10 predicted proteins | sample KBSS13metaG_FD_65862 | JGI IMG/M metagenome (GOLD analysis project Ga0070665, IMG submission 65862) | Switchgrass rhizosphere microbial communities from Kellogg Biological Station, Michigan, USA - KBS S1-3 metaG | ecosystem: Host-associated > Plants > Roots > Rhizosphere > Soil ...
TCGGAGTGACGCCATGAAGGTTTTCGTAGATTCGGGCCGTTGCCAGGGGCACACGCTCTGCTCGATGATCGCGCCGGATTCGTTTGAGCTCAGCGACATTGACGGCACGTCATCGCCAGTGAACGAGGTCGTTCCGCCCGATCAGGAGGACGCGGTTCGTGAGGCCGTGCACTCCTGCCCCGAGCAGGCGATCACGATCGAAGATTAAGGGAGACAAGACGTTGAGCGTCGACGACATTAGCGCCGCCGATCGCAAGAAGAACCGCTACTACTTCGATCGCCACACGCCGGAGTACCGGCTGCAGTTCGAGAAGATCACCGAGGAAATGCAGTCCAAGTGCCCGGTGGCGTGGTCGGAGACCTATAACGGGCATTGGGTTGCCGCCGACAGCAAGCATGTCTTCGAATTGGCCCGCTGCCCAGCGGTTTCCAATCATCACGACCTGACCGGCCAGACTCCGTATCAGGGCATCACGATCCCCAAGGCGCAGCGTGCCACCGTGGTGCGCGGCGGCATTCTGGAGATGGATGAGCCCGAGCACAGTACCTACCGCGGCGCGCTGAACCCGTATCTGTCCCCCGCCGCGGTCAGGCGCTGGCAGCCGTTCGTCGACGAGATCGTGCGCGCAGCCCTTGACGAGAAGATCGAGTCGGGCCGCATCGACTTCGTCGACGACCTCGCCAACATCGTGCCCGCGGTCCTCACATTGGCGATGATGGGCATCGAGCTGAACAAGTGGCCGGTCTACAGCGAGCCTGCGCACCTGTCGGTGTCCACCCCCGAGCACTCGCCCGACGCTGCACGCGTCGCCGAGATGAACCGGCAGATGGGCATCGACATGATCAACACCATGAACGAGATCCGCGAAAATCCCCGGCCCGGCCTGGTGAACGCACTGCTGCAGCTGCGCGTCGACGGCGAGCCGGCACCCGACCTGGAAATCCTGGGCAACCTCGGCCTGATCATCGGCGGCGGCTTCGACACCACCACCGCATTGACAGCGCACGCGCTGGAGTGGCTTTCGGATCACCCCGATCAGCGCGAGCTGCTCAGCCGGGAACGCGACACCCTGCTCAACCCTGCCACCGAGGAGTTCCTGCGGTTCTTCACGCCCGCGCCCGGCGACGGCCGAACGTTCTCCGCGGACGTCGAGGTCGAGGGCCAGCAGTTCAAAGAGGGTGAGCGACTCTGGGTCTCGTGGGCCATGGCCAACCGCGATCCCTCGGTGTTCGATTCGCCCAACGAGATCGTCCTTGACCGAAAGGGCAACCGGCACTTCAGCTTCGGCATCGGCGTGCACCGCTGCGTCGGCTCCAATGTCGCCCGCACTGTCTTCAAGTCGATGCTCACCGCGGTGCTCGACCGGATGCCCGACTACGTGTGCGATCCCGAGGCCACCGAACACTACGAGACCATCGGCGTCATCCAGGGCATGAAGCATCTGCCTGCCACGTTCACGCCGGGCAAGCCGTTGGGTCCAGGCCTTGACGAGACGCTGGAGAAGCTGCAGCGCATTTGCAACGAGCAGGAACTGGCGCGGCCGATCACCGAACGTAAGGAATCCGCCGTCATCGATTGATGCCGAGTGGTTTGATAGGCAGCCATCGGGTTGGGATCGACGAAGGGACGACGATGAAGTCGATGACACTCGCGATTGCAACGGCCGCACTCACAGCGGCCGCGTCGGTGGCCGCGCCACCTGCCAACGCCTACGTGCTGGGCAATTACGACGTGCTCACCAACAGGTACGAGCGGGCTTCATGGTTTTGGGCCGTCTATCCGTGCAAAGTCGCGGCCCCAGACTGCCTGTACATCAGCGCGGCACCGCGGCTGAAGTTCTACAACTATTACGACGGCACCGCGCACCTCGCCAACGGCCAATGGACCTTGAACGTCGAGGTCTCCGACGGCCTGCAGTGCGCTCCCGGCTACGCCATGCCTACACACGAGACCTGGACGTGGGACGACCGCACGCTGGCCGGAACCATCGCGTCGAATTTTGACGTCGGCTGCTTCAACGGTCCACCCGGATCCCAGTTCTGGACCTTCGCCCTGCAGCGACTGTGATTTCGGCGCGCTTACCGTCGCTCAGCGACGGTTAACGCGCCCAAACCGCTCAATAGCCGGGCGGCGGCACGAAGCCGCCGAGCGTCTTCTCGATGCAGCGGGCCACCGCGAGCGTCGTGCGGTCCTCGAGGTAAGGCCCGACGATCTGGATGCCTACCGGCAGTCCTTGTGCGGTGCACCCGACGGGGACGGCGGTCGAGGGCAGGTAGGCCACGGTCGCGAGGCCGACCCAGCCGAACATGTCCAGGTACGGCCGACTGCCTTCGGGTGTGCGGATCTCGCGGCCTGCCAACGGCGCGTCGTGATCATGTGGAATGGCCGCAACGACGGCGACAGGCATGAGCAGGGCATCCACCTCGCGGAAGAACTCCGTCATCCGTGCCCGCAGCCGCTCGCGTTTCTCGTTGACGGCCAACCAGTTTCGATGAAGCATCTCCGATGAAGCTTCCATCACCGGGTACAGCAGCTCCATGTGCAACGAGACCACGTCGGTCAACGTCACCGGCGGCGAAGAGTTCACGATGCGGGCTCCGGCCTTGCGCAGAGCGGTCACGGCCGTTTCGAGCACGCCGTGCACGTCATCCGCGACCGGGTACGTCGGGTCGTCCAGCCAGGTCGCTATGCGCAACTCGGACAACGTGTTTGCGCGAGCGGCCGGAAGCTCCAGCCGCCAGCCCTTCGCCTGGTCCCCGATCGGCCCGGCGAGGATGCCGAGGGCCATCTCGAGATCGTCGACATCGCGCGCCATCGGGCCGACGACGTTGAGATCCCTGTCCGCGAGCGCCCCTGGCGCCGACGGCAGGTGCCCCCGCTGCGGTACGACACCGAAACTTGGTTTGTGCCCACATGTTCCGCACCAATTCGACGGCACGCGTATCGATCCGGCAATGTCGCTACCCAATTCGAGTGCCGTCAAGCCCGCCGCCAGAGCGGCCGCCGATCCGCCGGATGACCCGCCGCTGGAACGCGTCGTGTCCCACGGATTGTTGGTGGTGCCGAACATCGGGTTGTACGTCTGCCAGTCGGCCGTGAAGGCGGGCGTGTTGGTCTTGCCGAAGATCACCGCACCCGCGTCGCGAAGCCGTCGCACCGCCTCGGCGTCACGCTCCGGCACCCGGTCCCAGTCTTCGACTCCACACGTCGTGCGTATGCCCGCCGTGTCGTAACAGTCCTTGATCGTCATCGGCACGCCGTGCAACGGCCCGACGGCGCCGCCGCGGGCCAGCGCCTCATCGGCCGCATCCGCAGCCTGCCGCGCGCCCTCGGCGTCGAGGGTGACGACGGCATTCAGCGGCGGGTTCAGCGCTTCGACACGGTCCAGGTAGTGCTCCAGCAGTTCCCGGCTCGAGACCTCGCGGCGACGAATGGCCTCGGCGAGTGCGTGGGCCGGCTCAAAAGCGATGTCGGACACGACGTCATCCTGCCCCACCCCTGCCGCGAACGTGGGTTACCCGCACGCAAAATGCCACTTCGGCGTGACACGAGCCCACACTCGGCGCTCAGGTCAACCAGCCCACTTCGCGCAGGAACGTCTGGGTGTGAGCGATCCGGCCGGTCAGCACCTTTGGATCGCCGGTGCACAGCATGAACGCGGTCTGCGTGATCAGCTCGATGTCCTCGGTGTCGACCTTGGCCAGGTCCAGCGTACCCGCGCCCGGGGTGGCGACCGGATTGGTGGGCGCGGCGGCGTTGACGGCTATGCCGTCGTCGTACAACTCGGCGGCAAGGCTTTTCGTCAGCCGGTTCAGCGCGGCCTTGACCGTCCCGTAGATGCCGAACCCCGCCGTGCGGTCGAAGTCGGAGAACGGCGGTCCGTCAGGCAGCTCGCCACCGACCGACGTGACGTTGAGTACCCACCCGCCACCGCGCTCGCGCATCGCAGGAATCGCGAGTTGAGTCAGGTGCAGAGGCGCCAGTACGTGCATCTCCATCATCAGCCGCACCCGACGGTCGGGAAACTCGTCGAGCGGACGCAGGAAGGTGACGGCGGCGTTGTTGACCAGAATGTCGGGCGCCCCAACACGTTCCACTACCTCGCCGAACAGCCGCTCGCGGTCGTCGGCGTTGGACAGATCTGCCTGCACCGCGATCGCCGTGCCGCCCGAGTCATTGATCTCATCCAACGTCTGTCGAAGGGAGCCTTGATATTTCGGGTCGGGTTCCATGGTGCGAGCGGTGAGCGCGACGGTCGCGCCCTCGGCGGCCAGTCGCTGGGCGATCGCCTTGCCGAGCCCACGGCTGGTTCCGGTCACCAACGCCACCTTGCCGGCACAGGACATCGTCAGACCTCGCTTCTGGTGATTCCCGCGAGCTTGTCGGCGAACTTCGCCTCCGCCGCCTCGCGCAACCGAAGCAGGTGCTGCGACGGAAACATGTCGGGTGCCGGCTGGTGATCCTTCAGCAGCAGACGGGCCAGTGTCACCTTGTGCACCTCGGTCGGCCCGTCGGCCAGTCCGAGGACGAACGACTCGACCAGGTATGAGACGAACGGCATTTCGTGGGTGGTGCCCAGTGAGCCGTGCAGTTGCAGGGCACGGGCCGACACGTCGTGCAACACCTTCTGCATCATCGCCTTGACCGCCGAGATGTCGGCGCGCACGGCCTTGTAGTCGTTGTGCTGATCGATCTTCCATGCGGTCTGCAGAGTGAGCAGCCGGAACGCCTCGATCTCCATCCACGAGTCGGCGACCATCTCCTGCACCAACTGCTTGTCGGACAGCATCCCGCCCTGGGTGTACCGCGACACCGCGCGCTCGCAGATCATGTCGTAGATGCGCCGAACCAGTCCGACGGTGCGCATCGCGTGATGAATTCGCCCGCCGCCCAACCGCGTCTGCGCGACGACGAACGCACCGCCCCGCGGTCCGAGCATGTGATCGGCGGGTACCCGGACGTTCTCGTAGCGCACATAGCCCTCGCGGCCGCCGCCGAGCGGTTGATGCCCGAGGCCGACGTCGCGCAGCACGTTGATGCCGGGGGTTTCGGCGGGCACGACGAACATCGAATACCGTTCGTAAGGCGGCGCATCGGGATCCGTCATCGCCATCACGATGATGAAGGACGCCATTGAGGCGAACGACGAGAACCACTTCTCGCCGTTGATGATCCAGTGATCACCGTCCTGAGTCGCGGTGGTGGTGAACACCTTCGGATCCGCCCCGCCCTGCGGCTCGGTCATCGAGAAACACGAGATGATGCGGTTGTCCAGCAGCGGTTCCAGATACCGCTTCTTCAACTCGGGAGTGCCGTAGTGCGCGAGGATCTCGCTGTTGCCCGAGTCGGGAGCCTGCGAGCCGAACACGATCGGCGCGCATTCGGACCGGCCCAGAATCTCGTTGAGCAGCGCCAGCTTCACCTGCCCGTAGCCGGGACCACCCAGGTGCGGACCGAGATGGGTGGCCCACAAGCCGCGGTCCTTCACGATCTTCTGCAGCGGCGGAATCAGTGCCTGGCGCACCGGATCGGACAGGTCGTGGGACTCCTTGACGATCAGATCGATCGGCTCGCACTCCTCGCGCACGAAAGCGTCCACCCATGCGAGTTGCTCCGCCCACTCCGGGTCGGTCGAGAAGTCCCACGCCATCGTGTCTCCTGTCAGCGCTTACGTCGTGCCTCGGCCTCGGGCGTCGCGTGAGTGAGCACCTGGTTGCGGTTCTCGAGTTCCATCGCGGCGGCAGGGCCGGCCGCGTCGGTGTTCACCTGCAGGGCACGCTTGGTCAGCTGCACGCCCAGCGGCGCCAATTCCGCTATTCCCGAAGCCAATTCCAGCGCGCGCTCGAGCAGGTGGTCGGGTTCGACCAGTTCGCTGACCAGTCCCCGGCGGTCGGCCTCCGCTGCGGACACCATGCGGCCGGTCAGCATCCAGTCGGCGGCGACGCTCGTCCCGACGATCCGGGGCAGGTGATAGCTCATGCCCATCTCGGCGCCGGACAACCCGAGGAGAATCGCACCGTTTCCGAAACTGGCCGTCGTCGAACAGATCCTGATGTCGCAGGACAGGCACAGCGCAAAGCCCGCACCGACACACGGTCCGTTCACCGCGGCGATGACCGGCTGCGGAAGGCTCCAAATCGCTTGCGGAAGCGCGGCCATCGCTTCCTGGAACCGCAACCTGTCGATCGCCGGATCAGAGGCCTCCAATGGCACGGGCCCGAAGTTGCGGACGTCGATGCCCGAACAGAACCCGCGTCCTGCACCCGTCAGCACGACGACGTGCACGGAGGCATCCGCACCGATGGTCGCGAAAGTCTCCGTGAGCTCGTCGCGCATCTGCTCGTTGATCGCGTTGAGCGCCTCGGGCCGGTTCAGTTGCAGGACCACGACACCGGGCCGCGGCCGGTCGAGGGCGAGGGTCTCGGTCACCGGACTCAGCGCCGCGGCAAGCCGAGCACCTGGGTAGCGATGATGTTGCGCTGGATCTCGGACGTGCCGCCCGCGATCGTGCCGCCGAAGCTTCGCGCATAGCGCTCGAACCAGCTGACGAAGTAATGGTCGAGGTTCATGTGCGCGTAGGGCCCCGACGTCGACGGATGAGTCAGCCCGTCCGGACCCGCAGCGGTCAACGCATTCTCGAACGCCTGCCGTTCGGCTTCCGAACCGAACAGCTTCAACACTGACACCGACGCGGTGTCCATCTCGCCACGCGCCGCGCGCGCCAGTGCCGCCGAGCCCATCGCTCGCAGCGCCTGGTAGTCCATGATCGTCGTGGCGTACTGATCGCGTTCCAGCGCAGTGCGGGGCCGGAAGTCGGCGATCATGTTGTCGATGCGGTCGGCGAAGCCCAGCCACATCATGGTGCGCTCGTGGCCCAGTGACCCGTTCGCGACGCCCCAACCACCGTTGAGCGTGCCGACGAGGTTCTCCGCGGGCACTCGCGCGTCGGTGAAGAACACCTCGTTGAAGTCGAGGTTGTCCTGGCCGGTCATGTCGGCGAACGGGCGGCACACCACGCCTGGGGTGTCGGTGGGGATGATCAGCGCGCTGATGCCCTTGTGCTTGGGCGCATCCGGGTCGGTGCGCACGAACGTGAGCAGGAAGTCGGCGTCGTGCGCACCCGAGGTCCACACCTTCTGGCCGTTGACGACGAAGTGGTCCCCATCCAGGTCGGCGCGGGTGCGCAGCGACGCCAGATCGGAGCCCGCGCTTGGCTCGCTCATGCCGAGCGACGCGGTCTTCTCGCCGCGCAGCACCGGCACCGCCCAGCGGTGCTTCTGCTCATCGGAGCCGAACGAAAGCAGCGACGCCGCAATGATATTGACGCCCTGCGGGTTGAAACTGTGGTAGATCCGGCGTCGGCACAACTCGTCGAGATGCACGAACTGCTGCAGCACGGTGGCGTTGCGCCCGCCGAACTCCGGCGGTTGGGCAGGCAGCAGCCAGCCGTTGTCGAACAGCAACCGCTGCCAGTCGCGCGCCCATTGCGGCATGTGCGACACCGACTTCGGCCGCTCGAGCGTCTCGGCTTCGGACGGAACGTGCTCGTCGAGGAAGGCCGCGAACTCGGCGCGGAACTCCTCGACGTCGGAATCAAAAGTCAGCTGCACGATATTCCTCCGCGATGATCGCGCGATGCTCGGCAGCGCCGCCGAGCAGCAGTTCACCGGCCTTGGCGCGCTTGAGCGCGAACTGCAGGTCGTTCTCCCAGGTGAAGCCCATGGCGCCGAACAACTGCAGGCCGTGCCGGAACACCAGGGCTTGGCACTCCCCCGCGGCGGCCTTGGCCATCGCCGCCGCCAATCGCCTGCGCGGATCGTCGGCCGAAATGGTCAGTGCGGCAAAGTAAGACAACGCGCGGGCCCGCTCGGTCGCGACGTGCATGTCGACGGCCTTGTGCTGGACCGCCTGAAACGACCCGATCGCCACACCGAACTGCTGGCGCTGCTTGACGTGCTCGAGCACCAAATCCAAGATGCGCTGACATGCGCCGACCGTCGAGATGGCCATGCCGGCGAGTGCGACGTGGCGGGCCTTCTCGGGATCGACGTGCACGCGGTCGCTGTCGGGAACGCGCACACCGGCGAACGTGACCTCGGCGATGTGCAGGACCGGATCGAACACCGGGCTGCGTCGGGACGCCACCACGGTCGCGTCGACGACGAACACCCCAGCCGCAGTGACCACCGCGAGCCGCTCGGCGCGGTCACCGTCGAGTACGTGATGCGCGGTGCCGTCGAGCACCCAACCCTCCGCATCCCGGCGGGCCGTCACCCCGTTGTAGATCGCCGTCCCCGCCTGGTGCGGTTCGAAGCGGTCCCCGGCCAGCGGCGCGAACTGCGTCAGCGTCGCGAGATAGGGCGTCGGGTCGGTGGCGCGGCCGAGTTCCTCGAGCACGATCGCCAACTCGACCGAGTTCTCCGGATCGGTCAGCTCCGTCCAGCCGGCGTCGATGTACGTCTGCCACAGCGGGGCCGGGTCGACGCCGTTCTCGGCGATAGATCGCACCAGCGATGCGGGGCACTGCTTGGCCACGGCGTCGCGGACGGTCTCCTGCCACAGCCGCTGATCGGCATCGAACTCCAGTAACACCCAAGCCTCCCGGGGACCTCGTCGCACGCAGCGCGTCGGGACGAGAATATCATTCTCCTTAGATGCTGTAAGCGTTCTCTGTATTCGACTACCGCATTTCGCCGTCTGCCCGCCGTGCGATTGACCAGCACACACTCTGACCTGGGCGAAGGTAAGCGATTCGCTGAGAACTAGATTCTTGCTATTGAAGAACAACGCTTTACACTAAGTACATCCGGCGCGCTCCGCGCAGCGCTCGAACGCGCTCGCGTCGGCCGGATGACATCGGAGGACAGCTTTGGCGATGCATATACAAGACGGGACCGCGTCTGGCTTCAAGACGCCCGTCATCGATGCCAGCGTGCACATCTTCAGCAAGTCGAACAAGGATCTGCGCAGCTTCCTTCGCGAGCCGTTCAAGAGCCGCGGTTTCCCCGACTACGAGATGGACTGGTACGGCGCGCCGGGCGGCGAGTACGCCCCGAACACGGAGGGCGATCGCCGCTATCCCGGATCGGACCCCGAGTTCGTCGGCGGGCAATTGTTCAACGAGCGCGGCGTCGACATCGCGATCCTGCACCCGATGACGCGCGGCATCATGCCCGACCGCCATCTCGGCACCGCCATCGCGGCGGCGCACAACGAGCTGATGGTTTCGCGCTGGCTCGAGGACAACCCCTACGCCGACCGGTTCCGGGGCACCATCCGGGTCAATCCCGACGACGTCGCAGGTGCTTTGCGCGAGATCGCCAAGTACAAGGACCACCCGCGGGTGGTTCAGATCGGCGTTCCACTGCAGTCCCGTGAGCTGTTTGGCAAGCCGCAGTACTGGCCGCTGTGGGAGGCGGCCGCCGACGCGGGCCTGCCGGTGTCGGTGCACATCGAGGTGGGCGCGGGCGTGTCCTTCGCGCCGACGCCGTCGGGCGTGCCGAGGACGTATGAGAACTACGTCAGCTTCATGGCGCTGAATTACCTGTATCACCTGATGAACCTGATCGTCGAAGGGGTATTCGAAAAGATGCCCACGTTGAAGTTCGTGTGGGCCGACGGAGCCGCCGACATGCTGACGCCGTTCATGTGGCGGATGGACTGCTTCGGGCGACCCCATCTCGAACAGACGCCATGGTCGCCGAGAATGCCGAGCGACTATCTGCCCGGCCACACGTACTTCATCCAGGGCGCCATGGACGGCCCGGGAGACACCGAGTTCGCAGGCGAGTGGTTCGGCTTCACCGGCAAGGACGACATGGTCATGTATGGGTCGAGCTATCCGCACTGGCAGCTCAATGAGTTGAGGGTGCCCGCCTCGTACACCGACGACCAACGCGACAAGTTGTGCTGGCGAAACGCCGCCGAGCTCTACGGCATAGACGTCGCGGCCGGCGTGAGCGCACAGTAGGAGATAGGGAGGCCACGATGACGGTCACAGTGACAGAGCGCAAGCCGGCGGCGGAACGCATCGCCGTTCGCTGCGTCGACTCCGACGTGCATCCGGTGCCCAAGAGCGGGGTCCTGGCGCAGTACATCCCAGAACCGTGGCGCAGCAAGTACTTCCTGCCGCGCAGGATCGGCGACCAGATCTACTACGACGCCCCGGACTACGCGCATGCCTACGCGATGCGCACGGACACCTTCCCGAGCGACGGCGAATTCGCGGGCAGCGACCCCGATCTGGCGTTCAAACAGCTGATCATGGAGGCGGGCGCAGACATCGCGATCCTCGAGCCCGCCGCCTACCCGGCGCGCTTCCCCGAGGTGAATCACGCGATGAGCTGCGCGCTCAACGACTGGCAGGCCAACCACTGGCTGGACAGCCACAACAATTGGCATGAGCGCTGGCGTGGTTCGATCTGCGTGGCGATCGAGACTCCCGACGACGCCGCCCGCGAGATCGATCGGTGGGCCGGGCATCCGTACATGGGGCAGATCCTGATCAAGGCCGAGCCGCGGCCCGCGTGGGGCGATCCGAAGTACAACCCGATCTGGGAAGCCGCCACAAAACATGACATCACGGTGAGCTGCCACCTCTCCCGCAGCCACCACGAGGAGCTGCCGATTCCACCGGTCGGATTCCCCAGCTACAACCACGATTTCATGGTCACGTATTCACTGCTGGCCGCGAACCAGGTCATGAGCATGATTTTCGACGGCCTCTTCGACCGCTTCCCGACGTTGCGAATCGTGTTGGTGGAGCATGCGTTTACCTGGATCCTGCCGCTGATGTGGCGAATGGACGCCATCTATGAGGCGCGCAAGCCCTGGGTGGACATCAAGCGCAAGC
>Ga0070665_100007822_pt1 | contig 10848 bp, 10 predicted proteins | sample KBSS13metaG_FD_65862 | JGI IMG/M metagenome (GOLD analysis project Ga0070665, IMG submission 65862) | Switchgrass rhizosphere microbial communities from Kellogg Biological Station, Michigan, USA - KBS S1-3 metaG | ecosystem: Host-associated > Plants > Roots > Rhizosphere > Soil ...
AGCAACAACCTGCTGCGGGGGTGACTGGTGAGCGGCAACCAAAGCGAAAAATCCACGGCCACAGCGGCACTTACAGCCATTGCGCTGGTGTGTGGCGTCCTGTTGACAGCCTCAGCCGGGGCCGCCCAGGGCGCCGGGAAACCGAAGGCGGATCAGGGCAAGCCTTATGAGCACCGGATGCCGGCCCAGGCACCCTTTGCTGCGGTGCGGGTGCTGGACGTGCTCAACATGCCGATTGAGGCGCCGGGTGGAAATGGCTGGGGCATTCGCACGCTCTATGCAGGCGCTGCCGGCGAGCACCTGCGCATACTTTACGTGCCGCCCGGTGCCGAAGGCGCCAAGGTGCATTACCACGAGTTTCATGAGTGGGCGTACAACATTGCCGGTGACTTCACCAACAATGAGTCGACCATGCCGGACCAGGTGTACGGCCCGTTACAACGCTTCCGTGAGGGCAACTTCCTGTCCCGTCCGCCGCACAGCCTGCATGGAGGCGAGAAGGGCCGCATGAAATGGATGGCTTCGCAGATCGGCGCCGAAATCCTCATCATGGAGGAGAAGGACGCGATGCAGTACAGCTACACGGTCGACCCTGACGTGCGCAATGGCGATACCAAGGCCGGCGGTGGCATGCGTTACAACCCCGATTACAAGAAGATCCAGAACTGGGCCACGCCGCGCATCATCGACACTCTCGACAAGATGCCCTGGCAGCCCGTGGAAGGCTCCCCCGGACTGAACGTCAAGCATCTGATTGATGATCCGTCCCACGGCTTCCGCGCCGATATGTGGTTCCTGGAAGCGAAGTCCCCTACGCCCGGGATGTTCAAGGCCTATCACTACAAGCAGGCCAACGAATTCAACTTCGTGATTGCGGGCGATCTGACCATTGAAACCTACGCCAACGACGGCGCGAAGCCGGACACAGTTGCGTTGGGCAAGCAGTTCTTCGTCGAGCATCCGGCCATGAGCATCATGGGACTGGCACCGTCCGAGGCAACCAAGACCGGTGCGGTCTGGCTCCAGGTGACGTATGCCAGCGGAGCGCACTGGAGTGACACGCCTTCTCCCATTGAGCCGCGAATCGGAGCAACGACACGATGATCAGGAAAAACACGTCCGTGCTGTCAGGTTTGACGGCCGGCGCAGCACCACGCACATCCGCGCTGCTGGTCCTCACAGCGGCAGCCATCTTCAGCGCCGTCGCGGTCACCAGCGCCTTCGCCGCCCCCAAGGCGGCCAAGCCCGCCCCCGGCACGCCCCTCGAGCCCCCAGCCCTCACGTCCCCCATTGTCGGCACGGTGACCGCGGCCACCAGCGGCTGGGTCCCGGTCCAGGTCGTGGATGTCAACAACTTCCCGTTGGACTCCCATCCTCGCTATCACGCCAAGTCAAAGACGTTCTTTGTTGGCCCCAACGGCGAGGGATTTCTCGTCCATGTCATCTTCCCACCCACCTGGAACACCAAGCTGCCCCCGGCAGGCACGTGGCCGCACTATCACTACTATCACGAGTGGGGCTACACGCTGAAAGGCGACTTCGTGTTGGGCGAGCCCGTGACACCGGAGCAGAAAAACGGCATGGTCTCCCACAAACACGAAGGCGGCTGGCTGTCACGCCCCGCCTATTCCCTGCACGGCGGCTCGCCCGAGGAAGGCGGTATCCGCGCCCAGTTTCCCTATCACCTGCTGATATTCGAGGAAGGCGACGGCAGCCTCGTACAGACCGGCCCCAACGGCGATCACATCAAGCCGGATTTTCCCGGCGAGAAACCCAATCCCTACCTGCCTGACTGGCAGAAGGTGAAAAACTTCACCCGCCCGTGGCTGGTGGATACTCAGAACAACATGGAGTGGGAAACCGATCCGCACGTAGCGGGCCGCTTCATTAAGTGGCTGAGCGATGACAGGGCCGATGGCTTCCGCGCCCAGCTCGTGAAGATTCCGCCTGGCTGGAAAGCGCCCGATGCCAGGCGCACCTTCAATGCCAATGCCAACGTTCTGCGGTACATGATCTCCGGCGACATGAATGTCTGGGTATTCAAAGGTCCGAAGGATGCCGGTCAACCCTATGTTGTGAGGGAGAACGGGTTTGTCTATCAGCCGCCGCGCAGCATCTGGGGTTATGGCGACGGTGAGGTAACGAAGGAGGGGGCCGTCTGGCTCGAAGTAACTTACGCCAAGGGACTCGCTGTAGGCAATGGCCCGATTGAGAGTCCGCAGGTTGCGGAGTGAGTTGCCGATGAAAAAAGACGCTAAAAGCGGGGCGCGGACCGAGCAGTTGTTCTTTGACGATCCGGCTGTGGACGGCCTGATGGGTGTGTTGATGAGCCTCGCGACGGATCACTATGTCTTGCGCGACAGGGTGCAGGTGCTGGAGAGGCAGTTGGTCCGGTCCGGCCACGTGAGTGCGGCGGCCCTGGAGGCTCCCTCCACACCGGAGGAAACCGCCGCGGCGAATGACGATGCGGCCGCCTTCGCCAACGAGTTATTGCGTCCGCTGTTGGGATTGCAGGAGACGAGCGGTATCGGCGGCCGCTTCTCGCTCAAGAAACACAAACGGAGAGCCCGTCAATGATTACACCGCGCGCACTGGAAGCAGGCCAGCGCTTTCTGCTGGCCGCAAAAAAGTGGTGGACCGCAGATCTGTATGAGCATCTGCACCGGCAGTATCTGGCCGAGGCGGGCGCCAAAGCCGACCGCCACGATGTCGCGGACGTGGCCGAAATCCTCGAGGATACGACGGAGTATCGCTACTTCGCGTGGCTGGAGCGGCACCTGCAGCGGATGAAGTATTCGGGTGCCTATGGCCTTGCCCGTTACTACGATCAGGCGCGGGACGCCGTCCTGCCGCCGCTGGATGAGGTCGAGCAGAAGTCGGATCTTCTCGAGTTGCGGCCGGATTTGCCGCTGCCCCGTTATTACACCGGCGTCGATATCCACCAACATCCGGGCGGTGTCTGGTCGGATGACGTGGCGGGCCTCGTCTACGAGCACGGTGCCCGCACCACGACCCCGATGTTGGGTTCCGCACATGCCGACCTCCATACCCGCTTTACGGAGCTGGTCGGCAAGACAATGACCCCGACCCGAATCCTGGATCTGGGCTGCGGCTTCGGCAAGAGCACCCAGCCGTTCTATGCAGCGTTTCCCCAGGCGCAGGTGGAGGCTATCGACCTGTCCGGCCCGTGTTTGCGCCTGGCCGCGCATACCGCCGAAGCAGCCGGTGCCAGGAACGTTCGCTACCGCCAGCGCGACGCAGTCGACACCGGCTACTCCCCGGAGTCATTCGATCTCGTGACCTCCACGATGTTGCTCCATGAGACACCCCCCGCGCCGCTCGAAACGATAATCGAAGAGGCCGCGCGCGTGTTGGAACCGGGTGGCCGGATGATTCACCTCGATTTCCACCACGTGCCCGATGCATTCCGGCGGTTCATGTTCTACGGGCATGGGCGTCGCAACAATGAGCCGTACATGCAGCCGCTCGCCGAAGTGGACCTGCAGAAGCTGCTCAAACGCCATGGCTTCGAGGACGTGACCATTGAGCCCTTCAGCGAAGCCGAAGGCCTCGGGGTGCACCGCAAGGATGTCTGGCGCTTGCCCTGGACCGTCATCAGCGCCCGCAAATCACGGGCCAAGCCCGGCCGCCCCGCTCGCAAGTCGAGCGCCAAGTCCAGCCCCGGGAATCGCACCTCGCGCGTCACGGCCAGCTCCAGGAATCGCACCCCGCGCCCAATGGGCGCTCGCAAGTCCGCCGGCCCGCGCCCTGCATGACCCTGAAGCTGATTCTCATCATCACTCTATGCGCCCCCAACCTGGGCGCGATGGAGCGCGCCTACACAGGTGTATTGCACTACTCCGTGGTAGAGCGTGGTCACGTCCCCGCCCAACTCGGCAAGAGTTGGGCCGCTCCCAAAATGACTGGTCGCCCCTATCTCATGCTGCGGCCTCAAAGTAACGCCAACATCTACATCCGCGTGATCCAGGGCGCTGTGCCGTCCGACTACAAACCGATGAGCACTTACGGCTGGAATGCCACAGAGTTCCTGGTGCAGGATCCGGACGCGCTGGCCGAGATCATTCGCAAACCCGGCTCGGGTTTCACAGTGGCCGGCGAGCCTCGCTCCCTGGGTCCCCACTCACCGATCCGCGCCATGCAGGCCATCGGACCCGCGCATGAAGTGTTGTATCTCACCAAGCCGCCCGAGGGCGGCCCCATGGAAACCGCGCGTACACCCGTGGATCGGCCGTTTATTCTCATTCTGGGCAACAAGGACCTGCCCGCCACCCAGTCATTCCTGGAGTCCACCCTCGGCCTGAGCAGCGGCAAGCCTGTGTCAGCCCGCATGACCGTGTTGAACGAGGCATTCGGCCTGGACATCGAAACCACCCACCCGCTGACCGTGGCCCGCGTGTCGCCTCAATACTCGATAGAGCTCGACCAGTATCCGGCTGCGGCGCGCGAACGGCCACATGCATCAGGTGAGCTGCCGCCCGCCATGGCACTCGTCAGTTTCGAGGCCGACTCCCTCGAGCCCGTCAAAGACAAGCTGCTCGCGCCTCCTCAGACCATCCAACAAGCTCCCTACAACGGCCGCCGGGCCGGTACCCTGCGCGGGCCGTCCGGAGAATTGATTGAGCTGATAGAAGATGCCCAGCACACCGGGAACTGAGCAAACTCCACCCGAGGGCACAGCGCCTCAGCCATCGCCGCCCCAGCGCTCGGCCCCCGCGCGCCCGGCACACGGACGCTCGCCACCCGAGCACTCGGCCCTCACACGCTCGGCCACTTACGCCTGGTACGTTGTAGTCCTTCTCACCCTCATCTACACCGTCTCCTTCATTGATCGGCAGATCCTGGCCCTGATGATCGGTCCCATCCGCCGCGACTTCGGCATCACCGATACCCAGGTCAGTCTGCTGATCGGACTCGCCTTCGCCCTGTTCTATACATTCCTCGGCATTCCCATCGCCCGGCTGGCCGACCGCCACAGCCGCCGCGCCATCATCGCCGCCGGCGTGTTTGTCTGGTGTGTGATGACCGCCGCGTGCGGCGTATCCCACAACTATGGGCAGTTGTTCCTGGCCCGTGTGGGAGTCGGCGTAGGCGAGGCGGCCCTCGGGCCGAGCGCGCTTTCCATGATCAGCGACTACTTTCCCCAGGAGAGCCGCGGGCGCGCCATCTCTTTCTACACCATGGGCATTTCCCTGGGCTCCGCCCTGGCCATGATTGTTGGTGGCCAACTCGTTGCCAACGCGCTGCAGGCGCCGCCCGTCGCCGTGCCCATATTCGGTCAGCTATATGGCTGGCAGCCGATCTTCTTCATGGTCGGCCTGCCCGGAATCGTGCTCGCCGTAGTCATGTTGACCGTCGCAGAACCCGAACGCCGCGAAAAGCTGCGTTTCTTCAGCACCCAACTGTCGACGGCCGAGGATCATCCTTCCCTGAAAACCGTAGCCCACTTCATAACGCACCGCTGGCGCCTCTACGGCAGCCACTTTCTCGGCATGTCGGTCGCCGCAACCCTGTCCTACGGCTTCTTCGCCTGGATCCCCCAAACCTTTGTCCGCACATGGGGCTGGACCATCGCCCAGGTTGGTCTCGCCTACGGGTGCATTGTGGCCATCTCCGGCGTCGCCAGCATCTTTCTCGTCTCAGGTCTGGCGAGCTGGCTCACCGCTCGCGGCGCGACGGACCTCTACATGAGGGTGGCCCTGTATTCAGTGATCCTGGCAGTCGTGGGCGCAGTCCTTACCCCGATCGTCCCCAGTCCCTACCTGGCCCTTCTCATGTTGTTTCCGGCCACCGTCGGCACCATGGCTGCTACTGCCGCCGGCCTCACCGGCCTGATGGTCGTAACTCCGAACCAGATGCGCGCGCAAGCCTCGGCTCTGTACTACCTGGTAGTCAATCTCATCGGCCTGACGGTCGGTCCCACCGGGATTGCGCTCTTTACCGACAAGGTATTTCGCAACGATGCCATGTTGCGTTATTCGGTTCTGTGCGTGGCCTGCCTGGCCGGCGCCTTCGCGATCGGATTGCTGCTCTACAATGTCAGGCAATATCGACTCGCCTACGCGGAAGCGCAGTCCTGGTTACGAGCTGCGTAACCGAATGGCCCCCGGGTTGCGCGACCCGAACATTCCGTGCTGACTCCCGAAGTGAGCCTGCGGCGCCACGACCCGCAACGTCGCCAGCCCATTCTTCTCCATGAAGTCCGCGGTATCCAACATGTAGGAGCGCCAGAACTTCTCCGCGGCCTCGGCCTTCGCGCCGGCAATCAATGTCACCAGCTTGGCATGCGCTGCAGTGGATTCCTCACTGCGGCGCCAGATGTGCCTGCGGTCCTTGGCATTGCTGCTGGCCAGGGGAATCTGCGGATACACATTCACGGCAATGTCATTCAACATACCGGCAAACATGCCGAGCGCCCGGTTTTCCGACAGCCGTTCCAGCCGCCCGTGAAATTCATTCACAGCCGAAGCAGCAGCCACATAATCCCCGCGCTGCAGCGCCTCCTGCTGAATCCTCACACACTCCTGCAGCGAAGCGACGGCACTCGTGTCGGTCCGGGCGCGCCGTGCAATCAACGCCGCCAACGGCGGTTCCAACAAGGTGCGCACCTGGTGAATCTCGGCGAGGGTAGCCCCCTGGGTGGCCAGATACAGCGCCCCGTGCTGGGCGGCAGCTTCGATGGATGGGCGCAGAACCAGGGCCCCGCTGCGAGCGCCGCGCCCGAGCTGAATCAGTGACTCGGACTCGAGCACCCGCAGTGCCTGCCGCAGTGTGGGTCGAGAGACGTGCAGCTGTTGGAGCAACTCCGCCTCCGGCAACAGCGTGTCGCCGGGCTTCAGCTCACCGCTCGCAATCTTGGAGCGGAACAGCTCAACCAAAGCATGCGAAAGCTTCTGAACGGGGGCGGCGGCGGTCTCGGCAGATGACCGTTCTCGTTTGGCCGTACGTTCCATCACTAAGAGCCTGCTACGCGTTTGCACACAATCGTCGAAGTATACAGATACTAGTGTCGCGGTTCGTCCGCCACCAGCCTGGCGAATTCCGCCGCCGCGATGTTGCCGCCCGAACAAACCACGCAAACACGGTTGCCCAGGTCCACGCCGCGGCTTTTGGCAACCAACGCCGCCGCCAGCGCACTGGCGCCACTGGGCTCCAGCACCAGTTTCAAATGCTCCAGCGCCGCCCGCATGCCGTGTTTCACATCCTCATCCGTCACACTGAGCGCGCCACTCAGCGTTTCCAGCAATACAGAGAAGGGGACCGCACCTGGCGAAACAGCCTGGAGCGCATCACACAGAGTTCGGGAGACCGTCTCATTCCGATGACATTCGCCCGCCGCCAATGATCGCGCCAGATCGTCATATCCACTGGGCTCGACGGCAATCAGGCGTGTAGTTGAATGGTGGGTGCGCAGCGCCAACGCAACGCCGGCCGCGAGACCTCCACCTCCGGCAGGCACCAACAGTGTGTCCAGCGGTTGATCTTCGTGGAGCGCTTCAAACTGCTGCAGCAACTCGGTCCCCAGGCTCGAGTGACCGAGCACCACGTCCGAATCGTTAAAAGGGTGGAGTAAGGTCAGGTGCTCGCTCGCAGCGAGGTTCGCGGCCGTCTCCGCGGCCACCATCTCCCGCGGTCGTCCGTCGGGCTCACTGAAAACCACTCGCGCCCCATAACGCTGGGTGCCGAGGACCTTCATTGACGGCACATCATGCGGCATCACAATCGTCACGGGAACGCCGAGAATCTGGCCCGCCCGCGCCAATCCCTGCGCAAAATTCCCCGATGAGAACGCTACCACTCCAATCTGACGCTGGGCGGGATCCAGGTTCTTCAACCGGTAGAACGCACCCCGCAGCTTGAACGAGCCCGTGTGCTGCAGCGACTCCGCTTTGATAAAGAGCTGGCAGCCTGCCAGCTCATCGAGGGCCGCGGACGTGAGCAGCGGCGTCTCGCGCGAAATAGTCCTTACGGTTTCAAAGACTTCGTGAGTCGTCGACCAGGACGTATCCAGCAACGAGGTCTGCATTGGGAGCTCCGCTCCAATTGGGGCTGCCCCGATTCTCTGGCTGGCATCGCAGCGGCGTCAAGGTCAGCCCACCTTCGGTGTCCCACCCGCCAGCACCTGCGAAAACCGCGCGCGCTCGATATTCCCGCCACTCAAAATCACACCTACATTCTTATCCTTCATCCGCCCGCGCTCCTGCAATAACGCGGCGAGCGGTGCGGCGCCTGCGCCCTCGGTCACCTGATGCGCATCGTCATAGTAAACGCGCATGGCTTCAGCTATCTCGTCCTCGCTCACCTCGACGAACCGGGCAGCCCCGCGGTGAATTGTCTCAATCGCATCTACAACAGGCTCCCGGGTGGCAATGCCATCGGCAAACGTCCGGGCAGTCGGCGTCGTCACCGGCTTGCCGGCGTCAAACGAAAGCGCGGTTGCCGGCGCGTTCACAGCCCCCACGCCGATGATCTCCGTTTGCAATCCAAGCAGATCCCGCACAGTGATCAGCCCGCAAATGCCCGATCCCATGCCGACACCAACATAGACTGCATCGAGCCGGGCAACCGCCCGAAACAACTCCAGCGCATAGCTCGCAACGCCGGCCACCAGGTCCCAGTTGAATGAAGAAATGAAGTGCAGATTCTGCGCCGCGGCCACCCGGAACGCCTCGTGTTTGGCCTCATCGAAGTCCTTGCCGAACTCAACCAGCCGGGCGCCGAATGACGCCATTGAGTCATTCTGATCGGGAGAATTCCCATACGGCACATAAATGGTCGCAGGCACCCCCGCCCGCGCAGCCGCAAAAGAGATCGACTGGCCATGATTGCCGCGAGTTGCCGAAACGACCCCCGCAATCTTCGGCTGCGACTTCATGAGGCGATCCATGTAAACGACCCCACCGCGAACTTTGAACGCACCGGTTGGAGTGTGGTTTTCATGTTTGACCCACACTGTGCACCCGGCTCGCTTGCGCAGTTTGGGCCATGCGTACTGCGGCGTGGGGGCCATCACTCGATAGACGAGGGCAGCTGCCTGATCGAGCTCAGTGAGCGTGATTCGGGTCATTCGTTTCTCCATCGAAGGGGGAATCTACGCATCCTGACCGAGCATGGGAGGGAGTGCCAGCAGTGCGGGTGCGCAGTCCCAGCTCACTGTACTGGTCGCCAGGCAGTACGCATCGCCCGGATCTCCCCCGACGCCGACGGCACGCCCGGCCTGCACATTCAACGGCGCTACGCCCCTCAGGGCGCTGCCTACCTCATCGCGCCAGCATCTCCCGCGCACGCCGCTGCCAATCAACCGCCAGCCCCGGCATATCCTGCAACCGCTCCAACTCAGCCCTGCTCAGCCGAGCCCCGGACCCCAGCTCCACCAGCCGCGCAAATGAGAAATCAGGATTCGGCCGTTCAACCAACTCAACCCCATCTCCGGATTGCAAGGTCCCCGTCCCGAGCACACGGTAGTACCAACCCGAACGGCCCGAGCGGACCATGGCCTTCGGCATGTATTTGTCATTGAACCGCAGCGCGAATTTGAAACACGGCCTGCGTGGCTGACAGACCTGCAGCCGTGTCGTGCCAATCGCGTGAACGTCTCCGACGCACAAATCCGCCTCGCGCAGACCTTCGATCGCGAGGTTTTCGCCGAGCCCGCCCGGAACCAGCAGCGCACCGTGCTGCGGATACTCCTCGCGCCAGTCGATGTAGTTGGCGGTGCCGTAGCCATAGACCGCTTTATCCGGGCCGCCATGCACACTCAGATCCGCCTGTTCGTCACCAACGACTCCCGTCCGAGTCACCGTAACCGGACCCGCGACCGGATGTTTGATGAAGCCTGTCGGTACGGCATCCGGACCCAAAGGTACGACCTTGCCTACATGAACAGAGACGATTCGGGGGTGGCCTGCGCTCATCTGGATGACTGCCGGGATTTCCGAAGGCAATGGTTCCACACTTCACGGTTCCGTGTACACTTCTCGTGGGTGTTGAGACCGCTTCCCACGCGTCGCAACAGGTAAGAGCCGGTCGGGCCGCCGGTTCGTGGAGCCGCATGCCTGTGCCGCAACGACCCGATTCTCCCTTCATTCGCCTGATCCTTTTCCTCCGCGTCGAGGCGGCAAGCGGCGTCGTGCTCCTTGCAGCGGCTGCCGTGGCACTGGTTTGGGCCAACTCACCCGCCTCACATTTGTACCAGACGTTCTGGCAGCCGCTGCGGTTCTGGGTCAACGATGGGCTGATGACCCTGTTTTTTCTACTGATAGGTCTGGAGCTGCGACGCGAACTGCACGAAGGCACACTTGCCAGCGTCAAGCAGGCCGCGCTACCTGCCATTGCGGCACTGGGTGGCGTACTGGCTCCAGCATTGATCTACACGGCGTTCAACGCAAACACCCCGTTGTCGAACGGATGGGCCATCCCAACCGCAACAGACGTTGCCTTCGCTGTAGGTATCCTCGCCCTGCTCGGCAACCGCGTGCCGCCGGGATTGCGTGTTTTGTTGCTGGCGATTGCGATCGTTGACGATGTGGTGGCAGTTCTGGTGATTGCGTTGTTCTATTCAGACGCAGGCACGGCAGCGCACCCCGCATTGTTAGGCGTGATCGTCGGGCTGTTCATACCCGCACCGGCAGCGCGCCGCATCGAGCGCCACCTGCATCCGTGGGTTGCCTTCGGCATCATGCCGTTGTTTGCGCTCGCGAACGCCGGCGTGAGTTTGGGCGAAGTAAACATTCACTCCAACGCAGCTCTGCCTCTGACCGCTGGTGTCGTGGTTGGTCTCGTCGTGGGGAAACCTGTTGGTATCCTGTCGGCTACCCTGCTTGCCGTCCG
>Ga0070665_100007823_pt1 | contig 10847 bp, 6 predicted proteins | sample KBSS13metaG_FD_65862 | JGI IMG/M metagenome (GOLD analysis project Ga0070665, IMG submission 65862) | Switchgrass rhizosphere microbial communities from Kellogg Biological Station, Michigan, USA - KBS S1-3 metaG | ecosystem: Host-associated > Plants > Roots > Rhizosphere > Soil ...
TACGGCATCGTTGACTTCGACGTGCAGGCGTGGAACGGCAGTGCGTGGGTGACGCTCGCCACCGTCAGTGGCAACAACCTGGTCAAGCGCACCGTCACTTTTGCGGCGACGACCACCGACCGCGTGCGGGTGAATGTCACCAACGCGCTCTATGGCTATTCGCGCATTGTCGAAGTCGAGGCGTGGGCAAGCAGCGGTGCAAGCAGTAACGTTGCGCTCGCGGTGAACGGCGGTGTTGCGTCGGCTTCGAGCACCTACAGCGGGGCATACCCGGTCGCCGCAATCAACGACAGCGATCGCAGCGGCGCGGCGTGGGGCGCCGGCGGCGGCTGGAACGATGCCACGGAGGGCGCCTTCCCCGACTGGGTCCAGGTGAATTTCGCGGGGAGCAAGACGATCGATCGTGTCGTTCTGTATACGCTATCGGACAGCTATGGCGCTCCCGGGGATCCGACGGACGCGCAGACCTTCGGTTTGTACGGCATCGTCGATTTCAGCGTACAGGCGTGGAACGGCAGCACGTGGGTGACGCTCGCCACGGTCAGCGGCAACAACCTGGTGAAGCGCACGGTCAGCTTTGCGCCGACGACCACCGACCGCGTACGGGTCAACGTCACCAACGCGCTCTACGGCTACGCACGCATCGTTGAGCTCGAGGCGTGGGGACAGTGACCGACGCACCGTCCTGATACCCGCAATTCGCAGGGCTGGTCCTCAGATCCGGGGAGTTCCGGGCCGGATCGCGATGATCGTGCGAAGGTACGCCAGCGGGCCGCCCGCCCATCGTTGCGAAACGATTCGAGCAGGTCGGCCTGTTGCGCGTGACGACTCATCCTGCGAGACGCCATGCGCCTACTGTCCGTTGGTGGCCCCGAGCGTCATCGATGCCGCCTGCAGCGCGGCTTGGTACTTCGCCTGATTGGCCGCGACGAACGAAGGCCAGGTTGGCGAGTTGGCCGACAGCCATTCCTCGGGATAGAGCTCGAAGATCTGGATGTTGTTGGCGAGCGCGTATTGCAGGAGGTTGCCGATGTCCATCGTGGCGACCCGGGTGTTGGTCGTCGCCGTGATCGGCTGCATTGCGAACGGCACCTGCCCGACGTAAGTCGTATACGCCTGGCACCAGTGCAGGTTGGCGATCGTCGCCTGCGGATTGCACGGGCCCGGGGTTGCGCCGGCGTCGGCCACGTCGCTGGTGCCAAGATTCTCGAACGCCAGTCCGATTTTCAAGGGCACCGACACGGCTGCACTCTTGTTCGACGCGTCGTACACGTTCGGTGCGCCGGGCGCCTGCGCGAGCGACGCCACGATCTGCTTGTCGGTGGCCTGGCTGCCCGTCGCAGTAAGGATGCGCGCTTCGTGCTGGTTCCAGGCGTCGTACGTGTAGCCGGCGGCAGTCCAGAGGGCGCCGCACGGTCCGCCGTCTCCGACGCCGCCCGGCAGGAGCGCCTCGGCGCCGCCGCCCGTTGCGAATCGCATGTAGCCGACGTTGGCCGAGATCGGCGAGTTGCCGTTGCTGAACTGCGCGATTGCCGCCGCGATGAACGACGTCCACGCCGCCTCGTAGGCCGGGTCCCAGTACACGGGCATCTGCGGCGCATTCGCGCAGGTGACCGACGCCGCACCGGCGCCGCCGCTGGCTTCCGGTGCGAACACCCACGCCGGTGTGACCTGATTCGTCGTGCCCACCTCGGTCGCTTCCGAGAAGAGCAGGTTGACGGTGAGGCCGGCATCGGTGAACGGCTGCGCCGCCGTCGTGACCGCGGTCCAGTCGTAGACGCCCTTCGACGTTTCGATCGACGACCAAAAGATGACGAGGCTCGCGCCGCAGAGAGTTGGATCCTTGCCGATCACGTCCTTCTGCAGGTACGACAGCATGAAGGCGTTGGGCGCCCATACGTACATGCCGTGCGGCGCGCCGGGCACCGCCACGCGCGAATTGGTGCCTTTGCACGGCGGCGGCAGCGATGCGGTGACAGGATCGGGTTCGACGGCGCTTTTCGGCGTGCACATGGTGACGGTGCCGGGGCCGTAGCCTTCCGCGATCCAACCTTGCGCTACCATCTGGTCGCGCGTCGCGGCATCGGTGACGTAACGGTGATTCGAGTCCAGGCGCTTGTTCCAGACGCGATAGACCGGCTGGTCCCTGGCATTGCATTCGCCCGTCGCCGGATGGGGCAACGCGACGTGCATGACGGCGTCGGATTCCTTGAGGAACGACGGAAACAGCGCGTGGATCTTGGCGCACTCCGACGCCGAGGCAGAGAAAAAATGCGAATCGCCCTGTGCGGCGGGAATGTAGTAACGGCACACCGGATTCGTCCCGTTCACGAGCTTGTCGTGCGCGCGAAATTGTTTGCCGGTGCGTTTCCATCCCTTCGTTTTGCCCGAATCCAGTGAATCGATCTCGTCCGGCGATGAAGTGATGAAGTAGTGGTCCTTGCTCGCGTTGTAGTACTCGATCACGTCCACCACTCTGGCGTGGGCACGCGTTGCGGTGAAGGCAAGCGTCAGGAAAACGAGCGAAGCAAACGCAACCCGCGCGGCCGCATTCCATGCCGAAGCGACGCTCCGCGTCGGGCGATTGCTGTGGCGTGCAGGAGGCCGACGAAGACAAGGATGCTTGCAGTTCACAGGTATTCCCCTTCGTTTTCAGGATTTTCGAGAGACACCGATCGAGCCGCCACGGCCCGTGAACGCGGACGCCGCGGGCAGAAAAACAGCAGACGCACGGGCTGTGCCAGCGTCAGTACGGGGAGATCGCGCGCGAGGACCGTTCGCCGACGCCGCGCAAACGAACCGCATCGGCGAGCCATACCGGGACGTTGGAATGCCGGGTGTTTTTGCACAAATGCCTACGCGGGAAGCACACCGCGCCTTTTGCCGACCACCGGTACCCTTCCGGGCGGGGCCGCCGCACTATAATTTCGCCATGCGTTTACGTCTCAACACGCCCTCGCGCAACCGACCGGCGACGAGGCGCGTGCCGCGACTGCCTGCCGATGCGTGACGCAAGGCTTGACGTGGGCCCACACGCCTCGGATCGCTACGGCGTACAGCGAAGCGCGCCACCGTGGGTCGTGCAACTCCGCATCGCGGTTGCGACGGCGGGTGGTTTTCTCGCGCCCATCCTCTATCCGCCGACGAAGGCGCTGCTGCTTCTTTTCGTCGTGAGTTATCTCGTACGCATGTGGGCGACCGAGACGGTCTATCACCGCTACTTTTCGCATCGCGCGTTCCAGGCCGGGCGCTTTGTCCAATGCGTGCTCGCATTGCTCGGTACGCAGAACGGCCAGCGCGGCCCGCTGTGGTGGGCCGCAAAACATCGCGTGCATCACCGGAACACCGAGTCGCCGGACGATCCGCACTCGCCGCAATCGCGCTCGTTCCACTACGCGTTCCTGACATGGCTCTGGGATCGGCGCAACTCGGACACCGACCTCGACGCGATTCCCGATTACGCGCGTTTCCCTGAGCTTCGCTGGATCAACAAGTATTACGCGGTGCCCTTCTACGGAGGGGCCGCATTATTGGTGGTCGCGGGCCACCTCGGATGGCTCGGCCCGGCCATCGACGGCGGCGAGGCGCTGCTGTGGGGATTCTTCCTGCCGGTGACGGCGGTGCTCGCCGGCGTGGCGCTGGTGAATTCGACGTGTCACATGCCGCAGCTTCCCGGTGGATTTCGCCGCTATGCGACGTCCGATCGCTCGGTCAATCGACCGCTGCTTGCGCTCCTGACACTGGGTGGCGGATGGCACAACAATCATCACCGTTATGCGGCGCCGGCGCGTGCCGGATTCGCGTGGTGGGAAATCGATCTCGCGTATTACGTGCTGCGCGCGCTCGAGTCGCTGGGCGTCGTGCGCAAAGTGAAAGGAACGCTCCCGGACGAGGTGTTGCGGGAAGGCGGACTCAAGCCTGCGCGCCGATCCGGTGGCACGACGCATCCGCGTGACGGACTGCATTGACGCACGTGCAAGCGTGCACCCTATCTACGGCGTGACGTCGAGGTAGAGCACCGCGCGATGCGCGCCGGCGCCGTGGACGGTCACGGGGAAGCGTCCTGGCAATTCCGCCTTGAATGCCAGGATTGCCACCGTATCGGGCATCACTTGCGTCTCCAGGTCGTAGCCATGCAGATGCAGCATGACCGGCGTGGTGCTCGTCCATCGAAGCTCGAGCGCTTCTCCCCGACGTGCCGAAACGGTGTTTCCTCCGCCCGCTACCTCGCCGTCGGCGAGCGCGAAAGACAGGACCCGATCCGGAGGCCGACCGCGCAGTTCGAAGCTACTGGCTGCGCCGGACGCGGCAGGCGGGAGGCGCGGAGCGCGCTCTTGGATCGCGTGACTCTGCATCACGACCACGGCCGTTGCGGCGACCACGAGCGCGCCTGTCACGGCGGCGGCGCCCAGCGCAGGCCGGGAAGACCGGCGTGTGCGCGCAGACTGGGCGGAATGTCTGGATGTCTTCACGGAATCGCTGCGTACGAGGGCGGCGAAAGCCGTGCGCGCGCCCGGTCGTAACGATACCCGGAACCGATGCAGGGGGCGCAAGACTCACGGGCAGTTGCCGTGCCGCCTGTGATCGCCCAGCAAATGCACTAGCACCGGATGTCGGTGCGGCGGACGGTGTCAGACCGAAAGCCCGGCGGGTTCCGGTGGCGCTTCCGCAGCGGCGGCGAGGCGCATTTTCGGCTTCCGGTCACCGGCGAAAACACGAGAGACGTCGAGCGTCTCGCGTCGGCCGAGGTCGGCGCCATGCCGCCGAAGAAAGCGGCGTGCCGCCGCACGTCCTTCGGCATGCAGTTGCAGCAGCCATTGGCGCGAGCGCTCGAGCGGGGACCCGGCGTTCACCAGGTCGGCATGTGGCGGGCCGATCCGATGCAGGCGCGTGTCCATGACGGAGGATGCCTGATCCTTGCCCGCGATCGCGCGCATCGCGGCGATCGCCTGCATTTCGGCCACGAGGCTCGAATTGAACACGATCTCGCCGATCCGCTGCCGAATGCCAGTCGCGTCGGTCGGCGCGTCGTCGACGCTGTCGCGCACCAGCTGCACGACGATCAAGTCGCGCGCGCGCCCGCCGCGAATCATCGGCCACAGCGTCGGATTGCCCGAGTAGCCGCCGTCCCAGTACGGCTCGCCGTCGATCTCCACCGCCTGGAACAGTTGCGGCAGGCATGCGGACGCGAGCAGCGCGTCGGCGGACATCGCGTCGTTGGAGATCACGCGCGGCAGCCCCGTTTTCACATGGGTGAGCGTGATGTAGAGCGCAGGTGCATTGTCCTGGCGGAGGGCGTCGAAATCGACGTGGCGGACGATCAGGTCACGCAAGGGATTGACGCCCAGCGGGTTGAGCTGCGACGGTGACATGCTGTTCGTCAGGAGATACGCACTGATGGACTCGCGCCATGCGCGCTCCACGGGGCCCCAGATGAGTTCGCCGCCGGGCGTTGCGATAGCGGGATAGGCGACGTCGAGCCAGAATGCGCGCAACGCCTTGCGCGCATCGGCCGGGCCACCGCGAGCGAGCGCGCTCGCAACGATTGCGGCATTGATGGCGCCGGCGCTGGTGCCGCTAAGCTGGTCGAACACGATGCGGCGGCTGGCAAGCAGCGCGTCCAGCACACCCCAGGTATATGCGCCCCATGAGCCGCCGCCCTGCAGGGCAAGCCCGATGGGAATGGGCTCGGCCATCGGCGGCGCACGGGGCGATGTTTTCTGAATGAACGGATGCAATGAGTCGGTCATTAAAGTTCTCGCTGCCACGTTTCGATCCGCGGCGGCGCTTCGTGGTGAAAAGAGGTGGCACTGCGGGTATCGCTGAATGACGATGTCCGCGGGAGCGTCCGCAAGCGGTCGGTTGATCCATCGCTTTGACCATCATCAGGGCCGCAAATGCTGCAATGCACAACGCAGAATATGTCGGCTTAAGAGCGCGCGTTCCAATCGTATGTTCGGATGGGCATGATTGCCTCCACCAATGGAAGAATGTGCAGCCGAATCGTTGTTACGTAGGTGTGTCGTGAAAGTTCGTGTAGGACGACGTGATGGCGAATGCGTGACACTTCGCGAGCGAGCATTTTTAGGACCCGCGCCATGAGCATCGACGAACGAACTTCCAGCGACCTCGATCCGCGCATCGCGCCGATCCTGGCCGCATTCGATCTGAATCCGGAACAGCCGGGCGTTTGCAGGGGACCGGGGCGATGGCAGGGGGAAGGCAGAATCCTCGAGTCGATCAATCCCTCCAACGGACGAACGCTGGGCCGAATTCGATCGGCGACGCGCGCGGACATGAATGCGGTCATCGTGTCCGCGCTGGAGGCGGCTCGCGCATGGCGCGCAGTGCCCGCGCCGCGCCGTGGCGAGGCGGTCCGCCAATTCGCCGACGGTCTTCGCAAGCACAAGGATGCGCTCGGCAGCCTCGTATCGCTCGAGAACGGGAAGATCAAGGCCGAGGGAGACGGCGAGGTGCAGGAGATGATCGATATCGCCGACTTCGCCGTCGGCCAGTCGCGCATGCTCTACGGCAAGACGATGCCATCTGAACGACCGCAGCACCGCATGTTCGAGCAATGGCATCCGCTGGGCGTGGTCGGTGTCATCACCGCCTTCAATTTTCCGGTCGCGGTATGGGCCTGGAACGCGATGCTCGCGGCCGTCTGCGGCAACGCCGTCGTGTGGAAACCCTCACCCAGGACGCCGCTCGCAGCACTTGCGGCGCAGGCGCTTGCCAATCGGGTCGTGGAAGCGCTCGACTTGCCACCGGTCTTCGCGGTATGCGTGTGCGACAACGAGCTCGCGCCGGAGCTCGTCGCCGATTCGCGGATCGCGCTCGTTTCGTTCACGGGGTCGTCGGCGGTGGGCCGCGACGTCGCGCAGAAGGTTGCCGCGCGTTTCGGCAAGGTGCTGCTCGAATGCTCGGGGAACAACGCCATCGTGGTCGCCGCCGACGCGGACGCCGATCTGGTCGTGCCCGCCGTGCTGTTCGGTGCGGTCGGAACCGCGGGACAGCGCTGCACCACGACGCGCCGGCTGATCGTCGATCGCTCGCGCATCGGCGAGATCGTCTCTCGCCTTCGCGCCGCGTACGCGCAGGTGCGCGTGGGCGATCCACTCGATGCGGGAACGCTGATGGGTCCGTTGATCGACGCGTCCGCAGTGGCTGCGTACGAACGCGCAATTGCGGACGCACAGGCGGCGGGCGGACATATCGAATGCGGCGGCCACGCACACCCTGGTCCGGGATTCTTTGTCGAGCCAACGATCGTCACCGGCCTCGACGCGACAGCCGAGGTGGTCCGGCGCGAAACCTTCGCTCCCATCCTTTATGTAAGCGCCTCCGACTCGATCGACGATGCCATCGCGCAGAACAACGCCGTGCAGCAGGGACTGTCGTCGTCGATCTTCACGCGCGATGTTCGGCTGGCCGAGGCCTTTCTGTCGGACCGCGGCAGCGATTGCGGCATTGCCAACGTGAATATCGGCACGTCGGGTGCAGAGATTGGCGGCGCGTTCGGCGGCGAGAAGGAAACTGGCGGCGGACGGGAGTCCGGCTCGGATGCCTGGCAGGCTTACATGCGTCGGCAGACCAACACCATCAACTGGGGGGACGCGCTACCCCTGGCGCAGGGCATTCGCTTCGGCGCCAGCTGAACTGCGCCTGTTACGCGGCGTCATTTCCTGCCGCTGCGCTTGACGGTGCGTACCGTTTTTTTCGCAGTGGCCGGCGGTACCGCGGGCTTCACGGCGGGCTTTCGCGCTGCGGCCTTGGCTGCGGTTTTCCGCGCCGCGCCGGTCTTGCCCGCAACGGCGGTTTTCGCGCTCGTCGCGCGCGCGGTTGCCGGCGTGGCGCGGGAGGCGGCCGCCGCGCGTTTGCCTGCCGGAGGCGCCCTGCGGCTCGCCGGCGGTGTGGCAGCGGCCGCATCGGTTGCGGCGTCGCGCGGCGCCGCGCGGGTGCGTGCCGGCGCCTTGCGCGCCTTGGACTCACCCGGCCGCCCTGCTTTCTCGTCGACCAATGCAATGGCTTCCTCGAGCGTCAGCGAATCGACCTTGTCGCGGTCGGGCAGGGTGGCATTGACGTCACGATGCTTGACGTACGGTCCGTAACGGCCCGCGTAGAGCTCCACGGGCTGCTTGTCCTTCGGATGCACGCCCAGCACGCGGACCGGAGCGCCGCCGCGTTGCGGACGACCTTTCCGGTTCGGATCCTTCGCTTCGAACTCGAACCCCACCTTGCCGTCGTTCTGTCGAACGAGATAGGCCGAGAACGGCCGGCGCGTACGGGCGGAAATGAATTGCAACAGGTCCGTCTTGCCGGTGGCGAGCAGCTTTTGCATCTGCGCCCGCTCGACCGGTCGTTGCAGGATCGTGCGCCCCGCCCGGAAATCGCAGGTGCGATCCGGTCCGACCGCGCGCTCGCATACGTAGGCGTTCGGCGTCTCGAACACGCGATTGCCGCACTTCGGGCACGCACCGAGCGGCTCCTGACCGGTGAAGTCGGGGGCCTCCGCGCTGTCGTCGTCGGCTCGCGGGCCGAAATCGAATTCGACCTCGTTCGCGTCGGTGAGCTTGAGCTTGGCGGAAAACGGCCGGCCCAATCGACTGCGGAAACCGTCGAGCGGCCCGACCTCGCGTTCGCGCAGAAGCGTCTCGGCTTCTGCGGGCTCGAGCTGGCGACCGCCCATGATCTTCCAGAAACCGAAGTCGCAGGCCATGCACTGGAACTTGCGGTACTTCTCGTGCACTTCGCCGCCGCATTTCGGACACGGCGTGGACAGTGTGGCGAAATCGCCGGGAATGGTGTCGCTTTCGTAGTTCTTGGCCTGCGCGACGATGTGACGCGTCATCTCGACGATCTCGCGCATGAACTCGCGCCGCTTGAGACCACCGTGCTCCATTTGCGCAAGCTTGAATTCCCACTCCGCGGTCAACTCGGGCGAGAACAGCTCGGGCACGCCGAGACCGTGCAGAAGCGTCATCAGCGAAAACGCCTTGGCCGTAGGAACGAGCTCCTTGCCGTCGCGGTAGATATAGCGCTCGGCGATGAGGCCTTCGATGATCTGCGCGCGCGTCGCCGGCGTGCCGAGACCCTTTTCGCGCATCGCCTCGCGCAACTCGTCGTCCTCGATCAGCTTGCCCGCGCCCTCCATTGCCGACAACAGCGTCGCTTCGGAGAAGCGCGGCGGCGGCCGGGTGGCGAGCGCGATCACGTCGACCTTTTCGGTGGCCACCGTTTCGTCCGGCTTCACGGGCGCAAGCGTGGGCTCGTCACCCTGGGCTTCCTTGCCATAGACGGCGAGCCAGCCCGCATTCACCAGCACCTTGCCCTCGGACTTGAACGGCTCGGTCTCGACGCGCGTGATGCGCGTGGTGACGAGGTATTCGGCAGCCGGGAAGAACACGGCAAGGAAGCGCTTGACGACGAGATCGTAGAGCTTGGCCTCGATCTCGCTCAGGTGCTTTGGCTGCACGAGCGTCGGGATGATCGCGAAGTGATCGGAGATCTTGGTGTTGTCGAAGATCCGCCGATTGGGCTTCACCCATTTCTGCTTCAGGATTTGGCGCGCGAAGGTTCCATACGCGTTGGTCTCGCCCAGGCCTTCGAGGGTCGAGCGGACGGTCGGGAGATAGTCTTCGGGCAGCGCGCGCGAATCGGTCCGGGGATACGTGAGTGCCTTGTGCTTTTCGTAGAGCGCCTGCGCGAGCGACAGCGTCGTGCGCGCGGAAAAGCCGAAGCGTCCGTTCGCCTCGCGCTGCAGGCTGGTGAGATCGTAGAGCAGCGGCGCGATCTGCGTCGACGGCTTCGACTCTTCGGTGACGATGCCGGGACGGCCTTCACAGCGCGCCGCGAGCGCGCGGGCACGCGCCTCGTCCCACAGGCGCTCGGCGCGCAGATCGGGGTCGTCGTCCTGCCTCTTGAACTTGTCATCGAACCAGCGCCCGTTGTACTCGCCGGCGGCGGCACGAAACGTTCCCACGACCTCCCAGTAATTGCGGGAAACGAAGCTGCGTATCTTGCCCTCCCGCTCGACCAGGATGGCGAGGGTGGGCGTCTGCACGCGGCCCACCGTGGTGAGCTGGAAGCCGCCGGCCTTCGAATTGAAGGCGGTCATGGCGCGGGTGCCATTGATGCCGACCAGCCAGTCGGACTCCGCGCGGCAGACTGCGGCATCGGCAAGCGGCAGCATGGCCTCGTCGCTGCGAAGCTGGCCGAAGGCTTCGCGGATCGCCGCCGGCGTCATCGATTGCAGCCACAGCCGGCGCACCGGCTTCGGGGAGCTCGCGTACTGGACGACATTGCGGAAGATGAGCTCGCCCTCGCGGCCGGCGTCGCAGGCATTGATGAGAGCGCCCACGTCCTTGCGCTTGAGAAGTCGCAGCAGGAGCTTGAGGCGATTCTCGTTCTTCTCGATCGGCTTCAGCTCGAACTTCGAGGGAATCGCCGGCAGGTGCGCAAACGTCCACTTGCCGCGCTTCACCTCCTCGTCTTCGGGCATTCCGAGTTCGAGCAGGTGACCGACGGCCGACGAGAGGACGTACTGCTCGCTCTCGAAGTAGTCGTCATGGCGCGTGAATCCTCCCAGCGCGCGGGCGACGTCCGCGGCGACGGAGGGCTTCTCGGCAATGATCAGGCTTTTCGACAAGGCGCGGGTTTCGCAAAAAGGGAGCCGATACTACCGAAGGTCGGCAAGCCGCGGCAAGAATACTTTCGACTGACGACATCCCAACGCGCGGGCGCGCGCCCGCGCGCTACGCGCGCGTACGCGAGACGACCCGCTGCCATCGCCCGCCCGGGAGCGCCACGACATGTCCGTCGAGTTCGAGCGCGGTCAGGGCAGCGGC
>Ga0070665_100007824_pt1 | contig 10845 bp, 6 predicted proteins | sample KBSS13metaG_FD_65862 | JGI IMG/M metagenome (GOLD analysis project Ga0070665, IMG submission 65862) | Switchgrass rhizosphere microbial communities from Kellogg Biological Station, Michigan, USA - KBS S1-3 metaG | ecosystem: Host-associated > Plants > Roots > Rhizosphere > Soil ...
ATGACGGCACCCGCTGAAAATCCCAGAAAGCCGATCCGGGTGGGATCCACGCTCCAGTCCTGGGCGCGTTCGCGCACGAGCTTGACCGCCGCCTTGCCGTCCGCGATGGCGAGCGGCTGAATGATGTCATGGTCGGTGCCCTTGGCGGCGCCAATGAAGAGTTCGTCCAGCTGGCGGCCGAAGGCGGCTTGATCGGCCGGCGATTCGTTCAGCCGGTATTTGAGCACGAAGGCGGCCACGCCATGGTCCGCCAGCCAGGCGGCCGCCTTTCGTCCCTCGCTGTCGATCGACAGCATCAGGAACGCGCCACCCGGCGCGACGATCACGGCGGCGCCGGTGGCCCTCGCTTTTTCCGGGAGATAGGCCTCCAAGGTTGGGCGGCTGATATTGCGAACGATCTGCTGACCGCGAAACGCCTCCGTGATCTCGGGCACCTTTGGCCCCGGCACGGAGCCTGTGTAGAGCGGAATGGGCTGACCGCGGGTTTCCGCCGCTGCGTGTGATTGCGTTGTCGCGGAAAAGCAGCAGACGGTCGCAACAGCGAAGGCGATTGCAACCCCGGATTTCGCGGGTCGATACCGAGGCTGAGAAGCGTCGCGAGAGGCAAATTCCATCTTGTTTCCCTTAGAGACTTATCATTTTGGATCAAAATCACTCAGATAATGTAGATAATAGATCAGTTTGCGTCACGCCGGTAATGCGATTCTTTCATCCGTGAGCGGCTGATTTTGCCGTCCAGGCACCAACTTAAGGTACTTCAGGCCCCTCGTTTCGATACTTCCATACCTGCCTCTTCCCTTAGGGCCGCAGCTGAACTTCTTTGCGGGTAACGCAGCTTGGGACAAGAGGGAAGGGTGGCACCGTGAAGGTTCGACGTATGGCGGTGACCGCCTTGCTACTGGTTGCGTCGGGTCTGCCATCGCCTCTCCGATTGTCAGCCGCGCCGAGCGAAATTGAGCGCGTCGGCGCTCTGATCAACGTCTCGAATCTCGACGTATCGCTCGATTTCTTCACACGGCTGGTGGGGCTGAGGGAGGCCGGGCGTGTGCCGATCGGTCCGGGCGCCTGGGAGGTGCTGCTGAGTCCCGACGGCAGCGATGTCGAGGGTCAAATCGCCCTCGTCTACACACCCGGCGCGATTAAGACGGTGGAGCAGGGCAACGGCTTCAACCGGCTCGTCTTCTTCACCAAAACCGAGGCAGAGGTCGACGCGACCGCCAAGAAGATCGCAGCTGCCGGCTACGCCACAGTGATCCCGCCTAGCACCGCCGAAATCCCGGGCGGGCGGAAGTACCGCTACACGCACATGAAGGGGCCCGACGGATACACGGTCGAACTGACCTGGTTCGACCCTTCGGTCCACGTTCCGAAGCCGTGATGCCGTCCCGGCGATCACACCGCAATCTCAAAACCAGACAATCAAGGGTGCAAAATATGTCAGCAAAGTCCCGTTCCGCTTCCTACAAAGGCGCATGCATTTGCGGCGCGAGCCTTCTCGTGCTGGCGGCCGTGCACTCGGCCTCTGCTCAGACCGCCGCGCAATCGCAGGCCGCGCAGCCATCCGCGGCGGGAAAGCCGGAGGGTCTGGAAGAGATTGTCGTCACCGCGACGCGGCGGTCGGAGCTCCTGAAGAATGTCCCGATGACGATCGACGCCATCTCGGCCAATGACCTGCAGAAAAAACAGATTTTCGACATCAAGGATATTTCGCAGCTCGCCCCGGGACTTCAGCTCGAGAATAATGATGGCCGATCCAACACGGCGGCGTTGCGTGGCATCGCATTCAACCCCGACGAGGGAACACTCCCGACCGTCGACATCTACTTCAACGAAATCCAGACGGATGCGCAGACGGTATTCACCTCGATTTACGACCTGGAACAGGTCGAAGTGCTACGCGGTCCACAGGGGCTTCTGCGGGGCAGCACGTCGCCCGCGGGTTCGATCACGATTAAGGCCAGGAAGCCCAGCCTGACAACGTATGAAGGCTACATCCAGGCAACCGGGTCGGATCAAGACGCCTATAACATCCAGGGCGCCGTCAATGTGCCGATCATTTCCGACATGCTGGCTGTCCGGGTCGCTGGCCTTGGCGACCAGAACGACATCAACAATGTTCACAACGTCACGCGTGGAGATTCATCGGTCGGGCACACCGCGAGCGGCCGTCTCTCGGTCAACTTTGCGCCAACCGACAATTTCAGGTCGGAGTTCATGTACCAGTACCTGCGTGCCGACAACGTGCAGTATCAGCAGGTGATCGGCACCGGCGGGCTGTTCCCGGTCGTGGCCGGATTTCCGGGGACACCGGTATTTGCTCCAAATGGCCCCGTGGCAGGTGTGTCTGACAGGGTCGCAGTATCCCAGGGGCCTACGGAGTTCCGCAATCAGACACATTTGCTGACGCTCAGCTCCTTCTTGGATATCGGCGACGACACGCTGGAACTGAATGCCGGCTATCAAGATACGATCCTGAGGCAGCTGCGGAGCCTGAATGTCGGCAACGCTCCCCTGACCTATCTTGATGAGCAATCCGTTCACACGCCCTATAATGTGATTTCGGCTGAGCTGCGCTATTATTCCACCGGGCGGGAGTTCTGGAACTACATGATCGGCGCCGATCTGATTCGGCAGACAAACCCGGTCAATGTGGAGCAGCCCAGTGATTCCTTTATCTCCGGGGCGGCTCTGTCACCGACAGTGACATTCCCGTTCGGCGGGCATTATATCCAAACGCCGGTTGATGTTTCGATCTTCATTCCCGACCAGGGGACGCACTACTCGGTTTTCGGCAGCTCGTCTTTCCAGCTGACGGATGCGCTGGAACTCGATGTCGGCGCCCGCTATCAGGTGTATCGTACCCACCAGCAAAGCAATCTGTCGGTGGCGGTCAGCGGGGCCACCGTGGTGGATAATCTTCCCACGGTTACGGCGGAGAACGCCATCAGGACGTATCATGCCTTCACCGGCGGGGCGAACCTGAAATACACGTTTACGCCGGACCACATCGGCTATGTGTCCTATAATCACTCCTTCCGTCCCGGCTCGTCGGCCGTCGGTGTAACGGCGCCGCTCAGCAATGACTTGCTCTTGAGCAACCCGGAAACCTCCGACGCCGTGGAGATCGGGCTCAAGAGCAGCTGGTTCGATCATCGGCTTAATTTGAATACCGATGTGTTTTACCAACACTTCAACGGTTTCATTAATTTGGTGGTGGTTAATGCTTCGAGCGCCGCCAACGGGGTCATCGATGCGAGCCCCACACTTACCTACAACGGCGACGCGGAGAGCGAAGGCATCGAGACGCAACTGGACGCGGTCATCACTGACGGATGGGACGTCGGCCTCAAGGCGAGTTGGGTCAATGCCCAATACACTGACGCACTCATCCCCTGCAACACTTTCACCGCCAGCGGCGCCGCGTTCGTTCCGGTGGGACAGCAGGTGTCGATGTGTCCAAACAACGGGAGGATCGGCGAGACGCCCAAATTCCACCTGACCCTGCAGTCGGAATACGATTACGACACCGGCACCTCTTATCAGCCGTTCATCAGCGGTCTGTTCAGCTACCAGCCGGGTTGGCATTCGAGCCTCGTGGATTACGATTACCCGGACTTGCCACTCCTGAATTTGTATGCGGGCGTGCGTAACCCGGACCAAGGCTGGGACCTCACGCTGTTCGTAAAGAATGCGTTCGATTTTGAGAGTGTCCGTAGCCTTAGCCCGGCTACCGCGCATGGTTATCAACAGGCGACAAGCGTCGTTCAAGTTTATAAGAACAATGCGTTGGCGGCGGGAGCGCCGATCAACTCTGGTTACTTGCCGGTCACCACCACGCTCCCGCGCGAGATCGGTGTCACCTTGCGCTACAACTTCGGCGGGGGAAGCTCAGAGCCGGAAGCCGCACCGGCAGCCTATGTGCCACCGCCGGTCCAGGCGGTCGCTCCGGCGCCGAAGAGCTATCTCGTGTTCTTCGACTTCAACAAGTCGGATCTGACGCCTCAGGCGAAGGATATCGTCGATACCGCGGCGAAGAACGCATCGGCGACCAAAGTCACTCAGCTCACTGTGACCGGGCATACCGATACGGTCGGATCGGACGCTTACAACATGCGTCTCAGCCGGCGCCGTGCGGAGTCAGTCGCGGCCCAGCTGGAGAAGGACGGCATCCCATCGTCGGAGATAGGGATCGTCGCCAAGGGCAAGCGCGATCTGCTGGTCCCGACCGCCGACGGCGTCAAGGAACCGCAGAACCGGCGGGTCCAGATCGTCTTCGACGGCGGTCCCACCTCGTAGATTACTCCCGAACCCAGCGTGACGGGGCAGGCGATTTGATCGCCTGCCCCTTTTTCGGCGTCGCTTCAGGGTGGCTTGTGATCCGATGTTGCCGCCGCGGCATTGACCTGACGACCGGGAGCTGGAAATGCATCGTATCCTCGTGGGGCGCGGACACGGTCGAGTGGCGTCCTGACGACAAGTGGGACATCACGGTCATGCACCGGGACGTCACCGCCCCGACAACTGCTACCGCTACCTGTACAGGACCTAGCCAGCCGATGGATTAACGCCAGGAACTTGCGCCCTAGCCCGCGCGTCCTTGTCTCGTCTCGGCGTCGCCGTGAGGCGGCCAGTTTCTGAGCCCGCCGATATCGACCGGGCGAAGCATGAAGAGCATTCCGTACCATTGCGCGAGGTCGATCGGCAGTTCGCGGTCACCATCGGCGATCTTCTCGAGGGCGATGATGAAATTGCGAATCAGCTCCCGCGCCCGTTCAAGCGATGACGCAGATAGTTTGGCATAGGCGAACGACCAATCCGGGCTGGCGGTTTCGAAGGCGTCGAAAAAGCCCTTGAGGATGGCTTCGTGCGCGAGCCGCATCAGCGGGCCGCCGCGTTGAACATCGAAATTCCGGCTTACCCTGAGCCGGACCCGGTTATAGGGAAAAAGTTTGATCAGGCCGATCCGGTCCAGGGCGGTCAAATAGCCGTTCATGTCCGCATCGCCGATCTTGAAATCGCGTTGCAGGATCGCCGGCGTGAGCCCCTGGGCCAGCATATAGAACAGGGCGGCCAGGAACGGTTCTCGGGCGAGTTGCTGTTCCTCTTCGGGACTCAGCACGGAGTCTTCCGATTCCTCCCGCGCGATTTCGAGAACATCGCTCAGCCGCAGATCGACGACGTGACAAAGGCTTTCCAATATCTCGAACGTCAGGCAATGGCCGGTGAGATAGCGCTTCACCGTCGTTTCGCTCTTTCCCAGGATAGTGGCGACGTCGTGGTAGAGGAGGTTCCTCGATTTGAAGAGGGTCTTCAGCGTCGCCAGGATGGCCGGCATTTCGGATGCGTCGTTCTTCAGCCAGGTCTGCATGCATTCTCCGGAATCGGTCGTTGGCGCCGCTCGACCGGTCGGGCGCGAAGGGCGGCCGGTCGGGTCATGCAATACGCCGAAATCCTGGATGCGTGGCCGGTTAGACAGTGTGTGTGGACCCAGTTGTCTGAGCAGTATCTGGGTCTGATCCGCGAAGTACCACAATCAGACGCGGCAAGAACCAAGCAGCGGCGTGCGTTGCCTTGGCCCACGGATCGCTCTCATAACTTCGGCAACGAAAGACGAGCTCCGATGGGAAACACCTCAAAATTGGTACGGCTAATTACGAACATTGACCTGCGGCGTCGGCTCCTGCTCCGATCCTGCCTGTCCGGTGCCGTCTTCGTCTCGCTGTTCAGCGCACCGTTCGGTCACGCCGCGGCCGACACGAGAAGCTACGTCTTCAGCTGGTTCTATATGGCGACCTACTCGCAGGACGGCGACTGCCCGGACGGGCTGAACGACAGTATCGAGCAGCATTTCCGCAAGGTGCTTGCGCAACTCGGCAAGAGCCAGCCGGAGATCGAGGCGCTGGTGAAGGCGATCCCCGGTTCGATGTATGTGACCCTTGGCGACCGCGGCCGGATCGATGGCAAACCCGTCAGCCCCTATCTTTACCCCACCTCGGTTCCCGATCCGCAGATCAAGACGTTGAAGGGGAAGGTCGGTTACGGCTTTGACCTCGACGGCAAGGACGGCCCCGACGATTTCGTCGATCCCGATAGCGGGGCGCATGGAGTGGACAACCAGCTTTATCGGGTGATGGGTTGCTTCGTACCGCAGCGCGCGTTTCCGCCCGACCGCCCTGGCTATCCCACGGCGGCATGGGATATGCCCCGCGACGCGATGCCCGCGTGGCTGCTCGAGGTGACCGGCGACGATCTCTCAAAAGACGGCGATGTGACGGTCGGCATTTATCAGGCAACGGCCCCGGTCATGCGCAGCACCGATGGTGCCCCCATTCCCGATACGACCTTCAGAGTTTCGGGTGACCGGCGCTCCTACAATGTCGTGCACGGTCAACTGCGCAACGGTGTGGTGACGACCGAGAAATTCACATTCAACATGCTGGGCGACGTCTTCTACGAGCCGGAGTTCCACATAACGGACGCGCGTGTGCGTCTGGCGCTCAAACCCGATGGAACCGCCCGCGGAATTCTTGGCGGATACGAGGATTGGCGTCGGATTTATTCGAGTTATGCGTCCGGCGGCGTCTTCAACGAGGCGGTCGTGTCACTCGACGTCCCTGGAATCTATTACGCGCTCAAGCGCATGGCCGACGCTTATCCGGATTCCAAGACCGGGGAAAACGCCGCCATCTCAGCGGCCTACACGATCGAAGCGGTTCCTGCATTCATCGTCCACGATGAAAAGACGGCCGCAGCCGGCGTCCCGACCCAAAACCTCCCTCGATAGCGGACCCTCATGGCCAAGAAATTCGGGATCGTCCTCGCTTTCGCCTTGACCGCGGCAGGAGTCGCCGGCAGCGCTTTGGCGTCAACCGACGTGCCTTCCGTGCCAGGTGCGCGTCTCGTTGGTATGCGCCGTATTACCCAGGATCAATATCGGCAGATCATCGCCGATGTCTTCGGGAAAACGATCAAGCTCGGCGGCAGGTTCGAGCCTGACCAAAGGGACGCAGGTCTGCTGGCCGTTGGCGCCAGCCAGGTCAGCGTAACAGCGTCGGGGTTCGAGCAATATGACGACATGGCGCGCGCCATTGCCGCTCAGGTTGTCGATGAGCAGCACAGAAGCGTCACGGTTCCCTGCATTCCGCGGTCGGTCCAGGCAACAGACGACGCTTGTGCCGGCAAATTCCTCGGCAGCGTCGGGCGGATGCTTTACCGCCGGCCGCTGAGCCAGCGGGAGTTGGCGGCCGAGGTGAAAATCGCCTCCGACGTCGCGGACCGCCTGCATGATTTCTATGCCGGACTGAGCATGGCGCTTACAGGCATGCTCGAGTCCGCGCAGTTCCTGTTCCGCCAGGAGGTGGCTACCGCCGACGCCGGCGATCCCAGCCATCTGGCGCTCGATTCCTACTCCAAGGCGACACGGCTCAGCTTTCTTCTCTGGAATTCCGGCCCGGACCCTCTGCTGCTCGATGCGGCCGAGCACGGTGAGCTCGACACGACGGCCGGCCTGAGCAAGCAAGTTGACCGCATGCTGGCTTCGCCGCGCCTGGTATCCGGCGTGAGGGCGTTTTTCGCCGATATGCTTGGATTTACGGCATTCGAGGGATTGGCGAAGGACCCAGTATTGTATCCGAAGTTCAGCGCCCGGGTTGCAGCCGATGCACAAGAGCAGACGTTGCGGACGATCGTGGACTTGCTGCTGCGCCAGAACGGCGACTACCGCGACCTCTTCACGACGCAGACAACCTTCCTCACCCCGCTCCTCGGGGCGATCTACAAGATTCCGCTGACGACCCCGGACGACCTGCCCGATGGCTGGGTGCGCTATGAGTTTCCGCAGGCCGCCGGCCAAGCGGGGATCATCACGCAAGCCAGCTTCGTCGCCTTGCATTCGCAGCCCGGACGCAGCTCCCCGACAGTCCGCGGCAAGGCTCTCCGCGAAGTCCTGCTGTGCCAGAAGGTGCCGGACCCACCCGGCAACGTCAATTTCGCCTTGGTGCAGGATACCAGCAATCCCGCCTTCAAGACGGCCCGTCAGCGTCTGACGGCGCACCGCTCGGAAGCGACCTGTGCCGGCTGTCACAAGATCATGGATCCGATCGGTCTGGCGCTCGAGAATTTCGATACGACCGGCGCCTTTCGCTCGCTCGAAAATGGGATGCCGATCGACGTGAGCGGTGAGATCGACGGGCTGAAATTCGCCAACGCCCAGGAGTTGGGAAAGGCCATCCGCGACAACCCGGCCGCCACGGCGTGCATCGTTAATCGCATGTATTCATACGGCATCGGCCGATCGGCGACGAAGGAGGAGTCTTCCTGGATTCACACGAATTTATCCAAGGACTTCGCTTCCGGCGGCTACGGAATCAAGGTGCTGCTCCGGGCTATGGCTACGAGCGATCAGTTCTATCGTGTCACGAAGCCTGAGATACGCGCCGAGATCCCCACGTCTTTGCGCGTTGCATTCGAAGGAGAGCACAAGTGAACGTGGCAGCACAGCTTGGCCGGCGCAGGGTCCTGCGCGGCATGCTCGGCGGTGCGGCGGTTACCGTCGGTTTGCCGTTCCTGGATTGCTTCCTGGACGGAAGCGGTACGGCACGCGCTGACGGCGCGCCTCTGCCCACGATATTTGCCACATGGTTTTTCGGTTGCGGGCTCAATCCGGGACGGTGGGAACCAAAGACCGCAGGCAAACTGGTGGATCTCGGGCCGGAACTCGAGCCCATCCGGCCCTATATGTCGAAGGTCAACGTCTTTAGCGGCTTCAAAGTGCCGCTCGACGGCAAGCCGGCACAACCGCATATCACAGGCAGAATCGCCGTCCAGACCGGCATCGTTGCAGCAGCCGGGCAGAAAACGGCCCTGCCGAGTGTTGACACGATCATAGCCGACTCGATCGGAACGAAGACCCGGTTCCGCTCGCTGGAGGTTTCGTGCATTGGAAGCCGCCTCAGCGAGAGCGTGCGTGTGGGCAATATCATGAATCCCTCGGAAATTTCTCCGGCGGCTCTTTATACCCGCATCTTCGGAGCCGACTTCAGGGATCCGAATGCCGCCGAATTTACGCCCGATCCCAGAGTGATGGCGCGGCAGAGCGTGCTGTCCGGGGTGAAGGATCAGCTGGCGGACCTGCAAGGAATGATCGGGGCGGCCGACAAGGTGCGGCTCGATGAGTACCTGACCTCGCTACGGCAGCTCGAGCAGCAACTCGACCTCGAGTTGCAGAAACCGGAGCCCCTGAAGGCCTGTTCGGTTCCGCAGAAGCCGGCCGGCGAGCTTCCGCCAAACGCCGAAGTCACGACGATGCAGACCAATCACAAGCTCTTCGTCCAATTGATTGCCAGCGCGCTGGCCTGCGGCCAGACCCGGGTGGCCAACATCGCACTGACCGAAGGCCTCTCGACATTGCGTCGTTCAGGAAACGCGGTCATCCACCACACCCACACGCACGAGGAACCGGTCGACCCCAAACTCGGCTACCAGCCGAACGTGACATGGTTTATCGGCACCATCATGGGCGCGATGGCCGACATGATCGCGACATTCGACGGTTTTCGCGAAGGCGATCGGACGCTGCTAGACCGCATGCTCGTCTGGGTCACCTCGGAGACGGGATACGCCAAGGTTCATTCGACCGACAATATACCGACCCTGACCATCGGCGGCGCGAATGGCCGGGTCAAAACCGGTCACCACATTCAGACCGCCGGTGACCCCATCACCCGGGTAGGACTCACGGTCCAGCAGGCGATGGGCGTTCCGGTCAACAGCTGGGGCAGCGATAACTTGGCGACATCGCGCACCGTTACCGAAATTCTGGCCTAAAGCTGTCCGGGCCGCGGGATATATTCATGCGAACGAAGTTCATTCTCCTCGCCGGCCTGGTTCTTGGGGTTGGGATGGGGGCCTATCTGCTCGCGGTGCGCACCACCCCACCGGCGCGCCTGGAAGCCTCGCCGGCGACACCGCCCGGCGTCACCTTGCACAATACGGTCGAGCAACGCCCGGTGCCCTACAATCTATTGAGCACGGTGAAGGGCGCCTTCCGCTTCGGCGACGCGAAAGGCATGACGGCCTATTTCACCGACGCAGATACGACGCCCGGTAAATCATCCTGTGAAGGCGATTGCGCCGCGAACTGGCCGGCGGTCCTCGCTCCGGCCGGGGCGAAGCCCGTCGACGAGTGGACGATTGTCGACCGCGCCGATGGCAGCCGGCAGTGGGCGTATCGCGGCAAGCCGCTTTACACCTCGGTGAAAGACAAAGGTTGGGGGCAACTCAAGGGCGACCGTGCCGATGGCACTTGGCATGTCGCGATACCCGTTTGGAACAACGGGGCAGCGCTTCCGCCGGAAATCGGTGTACACGAAATCGGCGAGGCGCTGGGGCAGGGATTGGTCGACGATCGGGGTATGGCGCTCTACACCGGCCCGGCCAACGACGTTGCCACCGAACAATGCGCAAAGGCGGGCTGTGCCCACAAATTCATCCCATACCAGGCACCGCAGATCGACCAGCCGTTGGGAGACTTCACGGCGACCGACCGGGCCGATGGCGTCCGCCAATGGGTCTATAAGGGCTTGCCGCTCTACACATACGAAGGAGATGTAAGGCTCGACGACGCCAACGGAATCGGAGTCGATCCGCGATATAACGTGGCCCTCGTGGCGCGGTATTTTGTGCCCGATCAGGTCGCATTCAGACCGAATGAAAAGCTCGGCGGGCTCTGGACGACGAAGGCGGGCATGAGCCTCTATGTCCGGGACATGTTCCGCTACACGGCTTCCGGCGCCCATAGTGCTCGCCAGGGCGATCCCGGCCTCCCACAGATCGGGCGGGTTGTCG
>Ga0070665_100007825_pt1 | contig 10841 bp, 13 predicted proteins | sample KBSS13metaG_FD_65862 | JGI IMG/M metagenome (GOLD analysis project Ga0070665, IMG submission 65862) | Switchgrass rhizosphere microbial communities from Kellogg Biological Station, Michigan, USA - KBS S1-3 metaG | ecosystem: Host-associated > Plants > Roots > Rhizosphere > Soil ...
AGCCGAGCGATCGCCGATCACGTTGAAGTAGTCAGCTGACGCTCCAGCAGATCCAGTTGCCACGTCGCGACTGCGACCTGCGCGCGGATGAACGGCAGCCAGGCTTCTTCCGTCCCGGTCGACGGTGCCTGGCGCGCGTCGATGAGAGACAGCAGATCGTCGAGATCCCGCAGCACGCGCGCAGCGGTTTCAATTGCCCTCGTTTCGCTTGCCGCCGCAAACAGCCGAGCCGCCCGCCTCCTCTGCTGCCACGCCTGATTTTTCACACCTTCGTCCCGAACGATGTCCACGTCTGCTATCTTTACTATATTGGATCCCATACATTCCCGATCACGGTCAAGGGTCTCGAGGGTCGAATGAGAGGCGGGATATGCGCGACGAACGCGTGACGATGGATCGGAACGCGGTCGAGGCGATGCAAGCCAACCTCGACCGCAATGAGCCTGCTATCTTCGCGAGCTACGGCTTGATCGGAGCGATCCTGCTGCTCGGGGGCATCGGATTCGCCGCGGATCGCTACCTGGGCACGCAGCACTGGTGCCTGATCGCCGGATTGATCGTCGGCCTGGCCCTCGGGTTCTATCGCCTCGTGCGATCCGTTCGCCAGTAACCGATCGATCCGCCCTTCCGGCGCTACTCGAGACCGAGAGCCCGCGCCATCGTGTGGAAGGGGTTGGTCTGGTTGAATACGCGAGGGTCAGCGATTCCGATTCGGCAGCGCGCGGATCTGATCGATCGCCTTCTGGATGCGGCGCGTCCGGGTTTCAGCTTGCTTCGCGCTCTCGATTGCGTCCACATGTTCGCGCTGATGCGAATAGCTGAGCGTCGGCCATCGATCCCACGCTGATCCCGACGCCTTCATCGCCTTCACGAAATCGGCCGGAGGTTTGACGACACGTTTCTCAGTATCGAGATCGAGCCGCACGTCGAGCGTCTCGCCGCCTTCGAGACCCGCGGCTTCGCGGTTGCTCTTCCGCAATGGGATGCACGGCGGGCCGCCCATCGCCGCGATGGTGCTCCGATAAGTGAAGCCGTTCAGCGTCACCTTCACCGGCGCCCTCGTTTTCCCGAACACGTCTTTGGGATCGAACGTCAGCGGGATGAAGCAGATCGATCCGTTGCGGACGATGGTCGTCTTGAAGGTCTTCGACGTCATGACGCTTCCTCTGCATCTCGCAGCGCTGAAGCGCTGCGCCACTCCTCTTGATGTCGCCGCACTGAAGCGCTGCGCGACTCCTCTTGAGCTCGCCGCGCTGAAGCGCTGCGCCACATCACATCGTCAGTGGCTATGCCACATCACATCGTCAGTGGCTATGCCGCATCACATCGTCAGTGGCTGTGCCCACATCAAATCGTCAGTGGCTGTGCCAGATCAAATCGTCAGTGGCGCAGGCCTTCAGGCCTGCGTGACCTGGTACCGGCCGCCATCGCCGCTTCGATTTCGCGGGCGGTGTATGGAAGGCCCGGCGTCAGCAGCTCGAAGCCGTTGTCGGTCACCGCGATCATGTCCTCGAGATAGAAACCGTCGCCGTCGACGGTGAACATCAGCTCGTACGCCACGACCATCCCGGCCCGCAGCACCTCGGGCAAGCCCTCGGCATCGTCGAGTCCCACGCCGTGCAGTTCCCAGGCTTCGGTGCCTTTCGGTCCGAGCAGCGTCTCGGCCGCACGCTTGCCTTGCGCGGTCGTGAGCGATGACGAGCGACGCCGCACCTCGGTTAACGCGGCGTCGTAGACCGCCTTGGCGTTGGCGCGATCCCTGATGGCCTCGAGCCCGGCGCGATAGCCGGCAATGAACAGGTCCCACGCTTCTCGCTGACCGTCGGTGAACGTCCCGGACACAGGCGCGGTCCGGCCGACGTCGCCCATGTAGTGATCGACCTGGCACCCGACGTCGACGCGAACGACTTCTCCCGCCTTCATCTGGCGATCGACGTGGTCATACGTGACGAAGGTGTTCCAGAGCGAATGAAAATCCGCGTTGGGCCCGCTCATGGTCCACGGCCAGAACGACACGCCGCGTGCGCCCGCCGCGCGGCAGGCATTCACGACCGCGAGTTCGGTGTCGTGCTGCCACTTGCCCGGAGCCAGCGCTCGCAACCCCGCCAGAAACGCTTCGCCGCTCGTGCGGCCGACCTCGCGAAGCACCGCGATCTCGTCACGGTCCTTGACGTCGCGCAACGGCCGCAGCACGGCGATTGCGGACGTGACCCGGGCCGCTCCCAGCGACGTAAGCCACGCCTGCCAGCGCGCGACGGATCCCGCCATCGGCAGCGGCGCCGCGACCGGACCGCGCGCGTCGGTCGGCGCGACGTACGCCGTGGACGACTGCTTCGCGAAGCGCTGCCGCAGCCACGGCTCGAGCCTGTCGACCGGCTCGATGCCCGTCAGCCCGAGCCGGCGCGCCGATGCGGCATCGGGATCGACCGGCGTTCGAGTCAGCAATGGATTGCGCGGCGGGACGAACAACGTGGACGTCGACGTCGCACCATCGAGTACCAGCACGGCGCCGACGAGCTCATCGAGCCCGGTCAGGTACTGAAAGTCGGCGGCCTGGACGAACCCGAGCTGATCGTCTGCGAGGAACGACGCCCGGGCGGGGACGATCAGGAGATCGCCGCGAATGGCTCTCAGCGCCGCGGCGCGGCGTACGGCATAGGCCGACGCCGGTATTGCGGCCTCTGCCGTGCTGACGGCGAGCGCAACGGCCAGGACGCCGATCCAGATGCGTTGCGCCGGGGTGCTTGCGGTCGATCCGGTGGAGCGGCGTTGCGGCATGCTCGTGGTCGCGCTCATAGACTGGAACGATAGCGTCACTGCCGCTCGCGCGCTAGCCGCACTTTTGTTTGAGGCGTAGACTCGGCTCGTGCTGCAGTCCCTGATTCCGTACGCGACGGCGCTCGCGCTCTCGGTGATTCTGGGCCTGTTGCTCCTGGCGTTCCGCTGGCGCTACCTCCGCTACATCCGGCACACGATCTATGCGCCGTTCGCCGCGGAGCCGCTCGACGGGACCGAGGCTCCAGCAGCGTTCGACGGACCCCCTCTCACCGTCGCCTGGATCGAGGCCGCGGATCAGGCCGCGCAGCCCGAGCCGGCGGCCCTTACCGGAGCGCGCTTCGAGACGCGAACGATGCGCGCCTCCTTCGCTGCGGCTGGAGCGATTTACACGGCCGCGGCCGCGGCCGTCGTGTTCTACGGAGCCAGAACCGCGCATTTCAGCATCAACGCCGCGGTATGGCTCGGCTACGCAAGCACCCTTGTCGGCCTTGTACTCATCCTCGCATTCGGCGGCTACGGCTGGAAAAACTGGATCGCCGTGGTCGCCGCCTGGTGCGGCGTGGGCTTCGCGATTCTCGTCGCGCTCGGTGTGAAACCGCTGGCGGCCCTCGGCGCAGTCGCCACCAGCTTGAACTACACCTCCATTCCCCTTCTGATGGTGGCGCCCCTGACGCTGCGGATGCTGCGCCCGCTCATCATCGGGTTCGTGCCGATGGTCGGTCTCTACATCGTGTGCGTGCTGGCGATCGAGTTGATGTTGCAGCTGGCCGGCCTGACGTTCTCCGGGCACTATACGGTGACCGGAGTCGCAGGCGGCTCACTGACGGCGTTGATCGGGATCGGTGTCGCTGTCTGGCAGATTCGCAAGGGACTCAGCCGCCGCTTCGTCCTCACGTTGGCGGCCATGCTGGCGTCAGGACTGACCGGCATCACGTGGTTGTCGAACAGCTCGTGGGTGTTCTTATGGGCGGGGATCGGCGGCATCGGGTTCAATGGGCTGCTGACGCTAGCCACGTGGGCGCTGTTCACCCAGTTCCTGAAGGTCAAGGCGCGTGGACGCGTGACGGATGAAATGCTGCATTACAGCTTCTGCTGGCTGGTGCTGACGACGCTGTTGCCGCTGATGGCGCTGCAGGGTTGGAACGGCATGGCACCGGCGATGGTGACCTTTGCGATATACGTCGCGGTCCTGTTCCTGTTGCTTCGCCAGCAGCAGCAGCGTCGCGTTCAGCGGACCGCCGCCCGGATGCTCCTGCTGCGGGTGTTCGATCAGGAGCCGGTGCGCAATCAACTGCTGGACGCGCTCGACGATTCGTGGCGGCGGCTTGGCCGCGTGGACCTGATCGTCGGCGCCGATCTCGCGGTCCGATCGTTGAGCACGCGAGCGCTGCAGGGTTTCCTGACGGGCCGCGGACATGGCCGCGTGCTGGCGACGGTGCAGGACGCCGATCGGCGCATCGCCATCCTGCCTCGGCGGCAGGCGTTCGACGGACGGTTTCCGCTCAACGAGCTGCCCTGTTCGCCAGCCGTCTGGCCGCACGTCGTGAGGACGCTGGCCGCCGGCGCGGACGTCGTGCTCATGGACTTTCGCGGCTGGCGCCCCAGCCACCGCGGCGCCACGTTCGAGTTGTCGATCGCTCTCGATCGCGTTCAGCTGTCGCGCCTCGTCGTGCTCGCCGACAGGGAGACCGACGCGACGCAGCTGCCGCAAGCCGTCAAGGACGCGTGGGCGCGACTCCAGCGGACGTCTGTCAACGCGCAGCTCCCGCAGCCTTCACTCGGCATCATCCGCTGCTCGGGACGAAGACGTATCGACGCCGACGCCATCGCGCGCGCTGTATTTGTCGCCGCGGCAAGCACTGCGCCCGCGGCCGTCGTCGTACCTGCGTCTTCCGGTTCGATGTCGTCTTCCGGTTCGATGTAGTGCAGGGTTCAGGCCTGCCCGACAGCAGTGATCACGTTCTGATCCTGGTGGCCATTCGATGGATCCAGTGCCTGTTCGAGGAGGGCCAGCCGACGCCGGCCCTCGACCATCGCGTTGTCCCAGGTATAGGCGATCGGACGCATGCGGTCCCTCTCGCCGTAAGCATACGCCCGCGTCGAGCTTACGGCCGATGCGGATCGCGCAGCTGGACCGGCGCGGCGGGTTTGCGCACGCGGAGATTGATCATTTCGACGAAGACCGAGAAGCCCATCGCGAAATAGATGTACCCCTTCGGGATGTGCAATCCGAGCCCGTCGGCGACGAGCGAGACGCCGATGAGCAGCAGGAACGACAGCGCGAGCACCTTGATCGTCGGATGACGGCTGACGAATTCGCTGACGGGTCCGGCCGACACCATCATGATGGCCACCGACAAAATGACGGCCGCCACCATGATCGAGACATCGTCGGCCATCCCGACGGCGGTGATCACCGAATCGAGCGAGAACACGATGTCGAGCGCCATGATCTGCGCGATCACCGCGCCGAACGACACCGCGGCACGGCCTTCCTGATGATGCTCCTCGCCTTCGAGCCGCTCGTGAATTTCGAGCGTCGCCTTCGCGAGCAGGAACAGTCCGCCGCCGATCAGGATGAAATCCCGCCCCGAGATGTCCCATCCGGCAATCGAGACCAGAGGCGCGGTGAGCCGGACCACCCACGCAATCGAGAACAGCAGCGCGATCCGCATCAGCATCGCGCCGAGCAGACCCACGCGCCGTGCGCGAGGCTGATCGGCTGCGGGCAGCTTGCCGGACAGAATCGAAATGAAGATGACGTTGTCGACGCCGAGAACGATTTCGAGGAACGTGAGCGTCACGAGGGCGAGCAAGCCCTCCGAGGTCAGGAAAGCGTTCACGGGCATCGAGTATAGGCCAGCATCATTTGAATTCACTCGTCAACCAGCGTAGGGTGGCTTCCTTCAGCCTGTCAGAACAGGAGGTTCCGATGCGACGCGTGATCTACGGTGGCGCCATGAGCCTCGACGGGTACATCGCCGGCCCAAATGGGGAATACGACTGGATCGTGATGGACCCGGAGATCGACTTCAAGGCACTCGCGGCGCGCTTCGACACGTACCTCATCGGGCGCAAGACGTTCGACGTGATGCGGCAGACGAACCCGGCGGTGAAGTCTACGCGCGCCATCCGAAATGTCGTGTTCTCGCGCACGCTGAAACAGAGCGATTTCCCTTCGGTCACGATCAGCGCCGATGCCGAGGGTGTGGTCTCGGAGCTGCGCGAGAAACCCGGCAAGGACATCGCGCTCTTCGGAGGCGGCGAGCTGTTTCGAAGCCTGCTGGCCGCCGGCCTGGTCGACGGTGTGGAAGTCTCGTTGATCCCGGTCCTGCTAGGAGGCGGGATTCCGCTCCTTCCTTCGCCGGCGGCGCGCGCGACGCTCAAGCTCAGAAAACAGCGCCTCTACAAAACAACAGGCACCATCGGCCTCGAGTACGACATCGTCCGGCGCTAAGGCGCGGCCTGGTCGTTCCTGGCCCAGCGCTCTTTCGTCGCTTGGCGTTCACACGAGAGCCTCCATCGGCCGCAGACGAGTCAATCGCACATGCTCGCAGACGCTCGGCCGCGTCCCCGCCGCGCCGCGCATCGCGGCTCTCGCCTTCTCGACGACGGGTGATTCGATGCACGCGCTTCGCCATGTCTTCCGGATGTGATCGTCCAACTCTCCGATCGAGTCCGCGTAGGTGAAGAACTGAAAGACAGCGCTGTCCTCGGCGACGAATAGCCCGGCGTCCAGCGCGGTCCTCAACGCGGCATCCGCCGCCGCGTGCCGCGCCGGCGCATCGCCCGCCTCCACTGCGCCGACTCGCTCGGCGCCAATCTCAACCCAGGCGGGCTCCGCGGTCGGATGCAGGTCGATCACCTGGCCGTTGGATCGCACCAGCTCTCGCACGCGTCCCAGGGCATGGACCATGCCCTCGATCGCCATTCATCACAAGGACCACGAGAGCAAGACGACGTCGAACGCCTCGGAAGGGGACCTCAATTGATCGATGCCGATGGCGCGGGCATCGACGGACGCGAACTCGCGCGACAGGCGACGAATCGATTCGGCGTTCGGATCGATCGCGGTCACCGCGGCCGCGTATCTCACGTAGCGTCGGGTCAAGCGGCCGTCGCCGCAGCCGATTTCGAGAACACTCCGCGATCCGAACGAGCGCGCCGGATCGAGCGCCGCGATCTCATGGCCTTCGGGATCCTCGTCAATCGCCATCTCACCTCTCTCACGGCAGCGCGGCACGACATCGACTATGGTACTGAACGAGGCTGCATTGTATCGGCTTCGGAGGGACGCATGAGCCGGAAACACGACGCGATCATCATCGGCACCGGGCAGGCAGGGCCGGGCCTCGCGAAACGCCTGGCAGCCAGCGGAATGTCGGTCGCGATCGTCGAACGCCACCTGTTCGGCGGCACGTGCGTCAACACCGGCTGCATTCCGACGAAGGCGATGGTCGCCAGCGCCCACGCCGCTCACCTCGCCCGAAGAGCGACGGACTTTGGAGTCGCAATCAATGGAAACGTCGGCGTCGACATGAGCAAGGTCCAATCGAGAAAGGACGCGATCGCCGGGAACTCTCGCACCGGCGTGGAGTCGAGCCTCCGGAAGCTGAAGAACTGCACGGTCTACCAGGGACACGCCAGGTTCACGGGAAAGAACACGGTCGCCGTGGGCGACGAGACGCTCACGGCCGATCGGGTCTTCATCAACGTCGGCGGACGCGCGTCGACTCCTCCGATGCCGGGCCTGGATCGCGTGCCCTTTCTGACCAACAGCTCGATGATGTCGCTCGATACGGTTCCACCGCACCTGATCATCGTCGGCGGCAGCTATGTCGGGCTGGAGTTCGGCCAGATGTTCCGCCGCTTCGGATCAGAGGTCACGATCGTCGAGATGGGCTCACGCCTGTTGCCGCGCGAAGACGAAGAAGTGTCCGCGGCCATCCTCGACATCCTGCAGCAGGAGCAGGTCGAGGTGCGGCTGAACGCGAAGTGCGTCAGCCTCAACGCCGAGGGCGATGGGATCAGCACGCAGGTGGACTGTGCCGACGGCAGTCCGACCGTGAAAGGCACACACCTGCTGCTGGCCGTCGGACGCCGGCCGAACACCGACGATCTCGGTCTCGACGCCGCCGGCGTGACCACCGACGATCGCGGCTACATCGTCGTCGACGATGAGCTCCGGACGAGCACGCCGGGGATCTGGGCGCTGGGCGACTGCAACGGCAAAGGTGCCTTCACCCACACCGCCTACAACGACTTCGAGATCGTCGCGGCGAACCTGCTCGACGGCGAAGCGCGCCGCGTGTCCGACCGCATCACCGCCTACGCGCTCTACATCGATCCGCCGCTGGGGCGTGCCGGGCTCACCGAGAGCGAGGCGCGCAGCCGCGGCCACGACGTCCTGATCGGGAAACGGCTGATGAACCGCGTCGGCCGCGCCATCGAGAAGGGCGAGACCAACGGATTGATGAAGATCGTCGTGGACTCGCGGTCCATGGAGATTCTCGGCGCCGCGATCCTCGGCACCGGCGGCGACGAAGCGATCCATTGCGTGCTCGATGCGATGTACGCGAAGGCGCCCTATCCGGTGCTGCAGCGCGCCATGCACATCCATCCGACCGTCGCCGAGTTCATCCCGACGCTGCTGGGTGAACTGTCGTCGGCGCTCGGCTAAAGCCTTCGCGCTCCTTGAGCGCGGTGTGGCTGTTCGCGGGTCAGGCCCCGCCGGAAACTCATTCGCGATTCGTTCAGTTGCCTTTCGGCGTGTTCACCAGAGCGGCGAACGGCGCGATCGTGCCGTGCAGCGGAACGATGCGATCGACCTTCAGCTTGCGCTTCGTCACGTTCTCGAGCAGGTTCGCGGCGTACGGCTGCACGGCGGATCCCGGACTGAACGCGTCGGCTTCGACGAGGATCCGCTCTTTCGGGAAATACGCCATCAGCAGCGTGTCGGCGTGCGGATTGCCCGCGATGTGATACAGCTCGACGGTCATCGTGCCGTCCTTGAACTCCTGCTCTTCGTCGACGCTCACCATCTTCAGCGGCTTCGGGTTTTTCGACAGTGCGTCGGGAGCGATCGTGTGCGGACGGCGCATCGCGTCCTCGTAGAAGGCGGTGTTGCCTTTGTACGTGATGACGGTGAGACCCTCGCTGACCGCGGCGCGGAGACCGCCGGTGTGATCGGAATGATGATGCGACGTCACGACCTCGGTCAGCGGCTTCCCGTGACCGAGCTCCCTGGCTTTTGCGACGACTGCAAGCGCTCGCACGTCATTCTGCGGCGCCTCGATGAGCATCAGATGATCGGCGAATTCCACCAGCACGCTGTGGTGGCTCTGGCCCGCGAGGAACCAGATTCCCTTGGCGACTTCCTCCGCGGTCACTGTCGCTGGCGGCGGGCCCGTGATAGGCGCCGCCTTTGCAGCCGCTTCTGGAGCGGCCAGGTCTCCGACGGGTCCGTCGACGGTTTGCCTGGTGACGTGAACCGTTGCCGTCGTGTATTTGTCGGTCTTCGTCGTCAACCGCGTTGGGAGCTTCAGGCCGCTGACGTCCTGGTACTCGGCGAACGTCGTGACGATCGCCACGTCGCCGAGGTTGGGGTTGTCGGTCATCGACACCGTGCGGGTCGGCAGCTTGGTCGTCCCGTCAACCGCCAGCGTGAACAGCGAGCCATCAGGAAGCGTGACGTCGACCACGCGTTCGGAGCCGGCGGTCGCCGCCCGTGAAAGCTTCGCCGCGGGATCGAGCGCCGCGCGAATCAGCGTGAGTGGATGGTGATAGATCTCGGCGCGCCGATCTTTGGCGACGGCGTTCGAGGTGCGTGTCGCCGTGCCGTTGGCGCCGACGTTGTACGCCACGTCGCCATCGACTCCCAGGATCTGCCGCTGCGGTGCGTTGCCCTGGAAGTAGGCGAAGTTGGGAGTGCGAGTCTGCTCGGTCCGCGCCCGGGGGCCGGTCAAGTCGATGGTTCGTTTGTAGCCGGACAGCACAAAAAGCTGTCCCGATGCGTCCGGCGTCATGTCCTGCAGCAGGTTGCCGTTGGAACCATCGCCTTCGATGGTCAGCGCCTTGACGGCGGCGATGCGGTCCCGTCCGCCGATTGCGGCGGCCGCATCGTTGACGATTTGCTGTTCGGGCGTCGCAGTTGTGCAGGCGCTGGCGGCGACAGCCAGGAGCACGAATAGAGTGCGGATCATGCCCGCAGTGTAGTCGACTTAGGGCTCGCGTCTCCGGCGCAAAAAGGCCGCACCCAGGCCGCAGCTCACGAGCACCAGCGTCGCCGGTTCCGGCACGGGCTGCAGGTGCGGCAACGGCGTCGGATCGGGTGGCTCGACAGTGCCCGCTCCCCCGTTGATGAGGACATTGTCGCCAGGCCCTCCGAAAAGCAGATTGTGGCCGCCGCCGCCGATGAGGACGTCATCCCCATTTCCGCCTGTGAAGACGTCGTCACCCGGCCCGCCAATGACGATGTCGTCGCCGTCTTTCGCGGCGACGAACGCATTGAGGCCGATCACTTGGCTCAGCGCGATGGCATCGTCAAGATTGCTCCCGACGATCGTGAGCGCCGAGAAGCCCGAGAGCGCACAGCGCACTTCTGTCGCCCCGGACGATACGCAACCGGGCGTGACAATCTCGGGTGCCGCTCCCTCCAGAAAGAGGTCTGTGCCGGATGTAAACGCGGTCAAGGCGAGCTGCTCGTCGAGATCGGCACCGAAGATGAGCGTCGCGCCGCTGATGCCGATGGTTGAAGCAGACGCCGAGCCCGCCGCCGCGAGCAGCAGCGCCAGACAGACGGCAATCCGCGTCGAGATCGATTGAAGAATTGAGCTCATGCGATGGTAGGGCGCGGGCCGCGGATCCCTTTCGGCCGACGCGCACGGCTTCTTGGGACGGTGAAACAACCCGACAAGGCGGCCGATGTCACCCCTGACGCTGACTAACCGTCTCAGAGGTTTCGTCTCAGAGGTTTCGTCTCAGAGGTTTCGTCTCAGAGGTTTCGTCTCAGAGGTTTCGTCTCAGAGGTTCCGTCTCAGAGGTCCCGTCTCAGAGGTCCCGTC
>Ga0070665_100007826_pt1 | contig 10841 bp, 9 predicted proteins | sample KBSS13metaG_FD_65862 | JGI IMG/M metagenome (GOLD analysis project Ga0070665, IMG submission 65862) | Switchgrass rhizosphere microbial communities from Kellogg Biological Station, Michigan, USA - KBS S1-3 metaG | ecosystem: Host-associated > Plants > Roots > Rhizosphere > Soil ...
ATGAGCAACATGACCGAGAAGGAGGTCGACACCGTCATCGCCTTCCTCAAGGAGAAGAAGAAGGAAGGCCACTTCCGCGCCATGTGGAAGGCCTATGGCGAGCTGGTGAACCTGATGGCCTCGGAAGAGGTGTGGATCGCCGATGCGTGGTGGCCGGTCATCGTCGAGGTCGCGAGCAAGGGCATTCCAGTGCACTACGCGGTCGCCAAGGAAGGCTATCGCGCCTGGTGCAACGGCTACGGCATCGCCGCCAGTTCCAAGAACGTCGACCTTGCCTACGAATGGCTGAACTTCTGGATGGACGGCTATCCCGGCGCGCAGCAGTCGAAGATCGGCTACTTCTCGACCTCCGCCGGCTACGACAAGTATCTCGAGCCCGACCTGATCAAGCAGGTCTACGGCGGTGTCGGCCGCGACGGCGGTTCGCTCGAGGATCGCGCCAAGCGGGTCTATGTCTGGAATACGCGTCCGAAGAATCTGGAGTACTATACGGAGAAGTGGAACGAATTCCTGGCGGCATGATCTGGGCCGCCTGATCGGGGGCCGTATGGATCTTGGGCTTAAGGGCAAGAAGGCTGTCGTCACCGGCGGCAGCAAGGGGATCGGCCGCGCGATCGCCGATACGTTCGCCAACGAAGGCGCCGACGTGGCGCTCTGCGCGCGCAACGCCGCCGAGGTCGAGGCGACCGTCGCGGCGCTGAAGGCCAGGCGCGTCAAGGCGTTCGGGCGCGCGCTCGATGTCGCCGACGCGGATGCCTTGAAGAGTTGGGTTGCCGATGCCGGTGGCGAGCTGGGCGGCATCGATGCTCTGGTGTGCAACGTGAGCGCGCTCGCGGTCGGCGATTCGGCCGAGACCTGGGAGAAGTCGTTCCGGACGGACATGATGCACACGGTGAATGCGGTGGCGGCCGCCGTGCCGTTTCTCGAGAAGTCGTCGAGCGGATCGATCGCGCTGATCTCCAGCGTCTCGGGCTTCGAGGTTGATTTCGCCGCCGGTTCCTACGGCGCGATCAAGGCGGCGCTGATCCACTACGCCAAGGGCCTCAGCCGGCAACTCGTCGGCAAGGGCATTCGCGTGAACTGCGTGTCGCCGGGCAACACCTATTTCGACGGCGGCATCTGGCAGAACATCGAGAAGAACATGCCCGACCTCTTCGCCTCGACCGTGAAGGTCAATCCGACCGGCAAGCTAGGTACGCCACAAGAGGTGGCCAACGGTGTGGTCTTCATCTCCAGTCCGGTGGCGAGCCGCATCTCGGGCACCAACCTCGTGATCGACGGCGCCCTCACGGTTGCCGTGTAGGAGCGTCCTCCAATGCACAGCCATCCCAAGCATACGATCCATCGGGATCACATCCATCACGGTTGGAACAATGCTTTCCCGCCTGTCCTCAGGATCGCGCCCGGCGAGACCATCCACTTCGAGACCAAGGATGCCTCGTCGGGCCAGCTTTCGAAGACCTCGACGGCGGCCGACATCGCCAAGCTCGATCTCGCCTTCGTCAATCCGGTGACCGGGCCGGTCTTCATCGACGGCGCCAAGCCGGGCGATGCGGTAAAAGTGACGGTGCTGAACTTCAAGCCGTCGGGCTGGGGCTGGACAGGCAACATTCCGGGCTTCGGGCTGCTCGCCGACCAGTTCCCCGATGCGAAGATCCATCACTGGAACTATGACCCGGGCCTGACGCCCGCGATGTACGGGCCGGGCGGCCGCGTGCCGCTGCGGCCGTTCCCCGGCACGATCGGCGTCGCGCCGGCGGCACCGGGGCTGCACAGCATCGTCCCGCCGCGCAATGTTGGCGGCAACATGGACGTGCGCGACATCGTCGAGGGCGTCGAGCTCTACCTGCCGGTCGAGGTCGACGGCGCGCTGTTCTCGGTCGGCGACACCCATGCCGCCCAAGGCGACGGCGAGGTCTGCGGCACGGCGATCGAGAGCCCGATCGACGTGGCGCTGAAGCTCGAGCTTGTGAAGGGCGCCAACCTCAGGATGCCGCGCTACACCACGCCCGGCCCGACCACGGATCACTTCGACAAGAAGGGCTACGAGGTCACGACCGGCATCGGCCCCGACTTGATGACCGGGGCGCGCACGGCGGTGTCGGAGATGATCGATCTCCTGAGCAAGCGCTACGGCTATTCGGCGATCGACGCCTACATGCTGTGCAGCGTTTGCGCCGACCTCCGCATCAGCTCGATCGTCGACGTGCCGAACTGGGTGGTGTCGTTCTACTTCCCGCGGATCGTGCTCGAGTAGAAGGCGTTCCCGTTCAAAGCTTTCCTCCCCTTCGCGGAGTCCGCGAAGGGGAGGTGTCGGCGTCTTACGCCGACGGAGGGGTCGGGAACACGAAGTGCCTGAGCCAGCACCGATGTCTTTTCTGCACTGTGCGGGCTCTCGCGCCTCAGAAGGCGCTGCCGCCCGCCAGCGCGTTAGAACGCGCTAAGCCGCCACCTTGAGCCGGTCCGCGCGGGTCTTCATCAGCGGCTGGATGCGCTGGCCGAACTGTTCCATGCCGATCAGGAAATCGTCGAAGGTCAGCATGATGCCCTTGGTCGCGGGCACCGTGGCGCATTCGTCGAGCATGCGCGCGACCGAGGCATAGGAGCCGACGAGCGTGCCCATGTTGAAGTTGATCGCGCCCTCGGGAGCCGAAATGCGCTTGGCCGTGCCGCCGTCGTCGGCGTTGGGATCGGCATTGGCCTCGCCCGCCATCCACGACAGCGCGCCCATGTCGGCGCCTTCGTTGTAGGACTTCCACTTGGCCATCGCGGCCTCGTCGGTCTCGTCGGCGATCACCATCATCAGCACGTAGTTGCCGACGTCGCGGCCGGTCTTCTGCGCCGCTTCCATCATGGCGAGGTTGGTCGGCGCGTGGGCCGTCGGCGTGTTGACGCCCTTGCCCAGGGTGAAGTTGTAGTTGCCGTAGGTGGCGCCGAACTCCATGCCGCGCGGGCTTTGCCCGGCGCAGACGACCTTCATGTCGGCCTGCGGACGCGGACTGAGCTTGCAGTCCTCCATCTTGAAGTACTCGCCCTTGAAGTCGGACGTGCCCTTCTCCCACAGCTCGCGCAGGACGGTGACGTACTCGGTGCTGTAGTCGTAGCGCTTGGCGAAGTGCGCCTCGCCCGGCCACAAGCCCATCTGCTCGTACTCCATCTTGGCCCAGCCGGAGACGATGTTGATGCCGAAGCGGCCGCCCGAGATCGAATCGATGGTCGAGGCCATGCGCGCCACGATCGCCGGCGGGATCGTCAGCACCGCGACCGAGGCATAGAGCTGGATCTTCTTGGTGACGGCGGCGAGGCCGGCCATGAGCGTGAAGGATTCGAGATTGTGATCCCAGAACTCGCTCTGCCCACCGAAGCCGCGCAACTTGATCATCGACAGCGCGAAATCGAGTCCGTAATGCTCGGCCTTCAGCACGATCTGCTTGTTGAGCTCGAACGTCGGCATGTATTGCGGTGAGGTCGTGGAGATCAGCCATCCATTGTTGCCGATCGGAATGAACACACCGATATCCATGACAATCTCCTACGTCGCGGGGACATCCGTCGTGAGCAAGGGGCGTGCCAATTCAGACGGGGGAAGTATACGATGAAAGCAGTCGTCATCCATGACAAGGGCGGTCCCGACCAGCTCGTGCTGGCCGACATGCCCGATCCTGTCCCGAGCCCCGGCGAGGTAGTCATCGACGTTGCCTATGCCGGCTGCAACTGGGCCGATACGCAGGTCCGCCAGGGCATCTATCCGCATCCCATGGTCTACCCGATGGTGATGGGCTTCGAGGTTTCGGGCACAGTTTCGAAACTCGGCCCGGGTGTCACGACCGTCAAGGTCGGCGACCGGATCGCGACCTTTCCCGAGAAGGGCGGTGGCTATGCCGAGAAGTGCGTCGCCGGCGCCGCCGGGCTGATCAAGCTGCCGGACAACGTGCCGCTCGATATCGGCGCTGCGTTTCCGATCACCGCGCTGACCGCCTATCACATGCTCCATACCATCCATGGCCGGTTGAAACCCGGCAGCACGGTGCTGGTGAGCGCAATCGGCGGCGGTGTGGGCCTTGCGGTCACCCAGCTCGCCGTCCATGCGGGCGTGAAGGTCATCGGCACGACCGGCACCGCCGGCAAGGAGAAGCGGCCGCTCGACTATGGTGCATCGAAGGTCATCAACTACGCGACCGAGGACTTCGAGAAGGCGGTGCTCGACTTCACGGATGGCAAAGGCATCGATCTCGCGATCGATTCCTACGGAGCGTCGATGCTCGATCGCGTGTTCGGCGTGGTTCGTCCGCTCGGCCACATCATCAGCATCGGCGAGGCCGAAGGCCAGCCGTTCAAGAACATCCGCGAGCGCATCCTGCCCCGTTCGCAAACCTTCACCCGCCTGCATCTCGGCCATGTCGACCAGAGCTCGCCCGAATGGGATGCCGGCGTCGCGCATTGCCTGAAAGGCCTGTCGGAAGGATGGCTGAAGGTGCCGATCGAAGGCGTGTTCCCGCTCGCCGAGGCGGCCGACATGCATCGCCGGCTGGAGGGCCGTCAGGTCGCCGGCAAGCTGCTGCTGAAGGCCCGCTAGCCCGCCGGATCGCGGTCCAATGAGATGCAAGGTCATGTCGGTCCGAGGCGAAGCCTCGCTAATCCGTAGCGGTAAGCCGGCGCGCCGCGGCAGCATAGCTGGCCGCCGCGGCGGCATCGCCGATGTCGGTTGCCCAGCGGATGTTGTCGACGGCGCGCAGCAAGGCCCAGCCGCGCAGGTGGTCCGCATCGACGGCCAGGCTTCGTGCGATCCGCTCGACCGGGTCGAGCATCGGCGCGTCGAGGTTGCGCAGCAGCAGGAAGGCGCCATCGAAGGCCGGATCGCCGACGACCGGCTTGGGATCGATCAGCAGCCAGGGCTCGCGGCCGGCCGAAAGCATGTTGCCGAGATGGGCGTCGCGGTTCACCACGACCTCCTCGCCGCTCCACGCGCCGAGCTCGCGGGCGCGTGCGGCAGCCTGCCCGAACGGCTCGCGTCCGATCGTCGCGAAGTCCCTCGCCCAGGCCGCTGCGAGGTCTCGCAGCAGGGGAAAGCGATGGGCCTTCGGTGGCGGCCGGCGCAATCGACGCAGCAAGCCGCAGGCGATGTCCAGCGCCTGCAGACGGTCGGGAAGGTCGAGCAGCGGCGTCCCCGGCACGAGCCGCTCGAGCAGCAGCGCGCCGCAGGCCGGGTCGTGGTCGAGCAGCCGCACGGCGCCGTCGCCGCCGTAGAGACGAAGCGCATCCGCTTCGGCGCGGTTCTCATCGTCGACGAACGGCAGCTTCAGGACCGCCGGCGAGCCGTCGGTGCGCATGCACGCCAGCACAAAGGCGTGCGTGGCGCCTTGCAGGACGGCGCCCGGTCGGAGTTCCCATGTCTCGATCAGGCGCTCTGTGACGGCGGGAGCGGCATTGCACCAGCGCCGCCCGTCGTCACCGAACCAGGCGATGACTGTCCGGCGCAGGTCGTCGGGAACCTCCATCCGACAAGCCTAACGCCGGCGCAGGGCCACGACGAGGGCGAGGGTGGCGGCCAGCCCAAGGCTCGCCATCACGAACACGGCGCCGCGCGGCCCGAGGTCGCGGGCGATCGCGCCGGCGGCCAGCACGCCGAGCGGGCCGGTGCCGATTCCGACCGTGACGATGCCCATCAGCCGCGACCGCATCTCGATTGGCGCCTCGGTCAGCATCAGGGTCGACTGCATGTTGCCGAAACCCGCCGTGCCGAAGCCGCCGACGATCAGCACGGCGAGGGCAAGCCAGTAGGACGGCGACAACGCCACCACGAGCAGCATCACCATGAACATCGACGCGCCGCCGGCGAACATCAGCCGGCGGTCCATGCGCAGCACGCCGGCGGCGATCAGCGCGCCGCCGAGCAGGGCACCGAGGGGTTCCCCGGCCGCCAACAGCCCGACCAGGGCGGGCGAGACGTGGAACTCCGCGAGCCCAAGCGGCGCCACCAGGCCCTGGTAGGAGAAGGCGAAGGCGTTGGTCACGACCGTGACGCCGAACACCAGCAGGATCAGCGGCTTGGTGCGGGCAAAGCGCAATCCTTCGGCGATGTCGGCCGGAATGCGCGCCAGCGCCAGCCGGCGCGTCATCTGATGATGGGTCAGTCCCGCCATGGCGAAGGCGCAGGCGAACTGGACCAGTGCCGTCACCGTGTAGGCGCCCTTCATACCGAGCCATTGGAACGCGAAACCGCCGAGCAGCGGCCCGATCATGCGCGTCGCAGCGCCGGTCGCCGAATCGAGCGCGATGGCCGGAACGATGCGGTTCGGTCCGGCGGCCTCGCCGACCATGCGACGGCGGGTCGACATCTCGGTCGCCCACATCGTGCCGGCCACGAGGTTGCCGAGCGCGATGTGCCACAGGGCGAGGTGCCCGGTGGTGGCCAGCGTCGCCAGCACGGTCGACACGGTGGCCGGGATGAGCAGGGCCAGCATGACGATCAGCTTGCGATTGACCGCTTCGGAAACCGCGCCGGCGAAGGCGCCGAACACGAGCTGCGGCAATTGCCGCGCCGCCACCACGCCGGTCACCGCGAGCGCCGATCCCGTGACCTCGAAGGCGAACAGGCTGGACGCGAGCAGCTCAAGCCAGCGCATGGCGTTGGCGAAGCCGCCGACCAGCCACAGCCGCAGGAAGTCCGGCTCCCGCATCAGTTCTCGCACCGCGGGACGCCGTTCCGTCGGTGCGTCCTCCGGCGAATTCATTGTGCCGCACGCTATCGCCGCAGATATGTTGCAGCCAAGTAGAATCACGGGAGGAAGTCGATGAAGCGCCGTCATCTCATGCTTGGCAGCCTTGCGGCCGCGACACCGCTGGCAGCGGCGCGCGCGCAGGCGGCATGGCCTGCCAAGCCGGTGCGTTTCATCGTGCCCTTCGCGCCGGGCGGCGGCACCGATGGCGTCAGCCGGCTGATCTGCGACCAGCTCAGCCAGAAGTTCGGCCAGTCCTTCGTGGTCGACAACAAGGGCGGCGCCGGCGGCAACATCGGCACGGTCGAACTCGCCCGCGCGGCACCCGACGGCTACACGCTCGGCCTCATCTCGGTGGCGAGCCACACCATCAATCCGCAGCTCTACTCCCGGCTGCCCTACGATCCGGACAAGGACATCATCGCGGTGTCGCGGCTGGCGCTGCTGGTGAACCTGCTCGGCGTCACCGCCAACCTGCCGGCCAACACCGTCGCGGAGTTGATCGCCCTCTGCAAGAAGTCGCCGGGCAAGTATTCCTTCGCCTCGTCCGGTCCCGGCTCGTCGCTGCATCTGAGCGGCGAGCTGTTCAAGGTGATGGCGGGAGTCGACATCATCCACGTGCCTTACAAAGGCGCGGGCGCCGCCTACGGCGACCTGATCGCCGGCACGGTCAACATGATGTTCGCCAACATGCCCTCGATGCTGCCGCAGGTGCGCGGCGGCAAGGTGAGGGGCCTGGGCGTCACGTCGGCCGAGCGCTCCGCCGCCGCGCCCGACATTCCGGCGATCGCCGAGACGCTGCCGGGCTATGTCGCGACGTCCTGGTATGGTCTCGGCGCGCCGGCCGGCACGCCCGAGCCGATCATCGCCAAACTGGAGGCCGCGATCGGCGAGGCGCTGGCCAGCCCTGAGATCCAGAAGCGCTGGAAGGACGATCTCGGCCTCGACCTGCCGCCCGCCGGCCGTGCCGGCTTCGCCGAGTTCCTCGCCGCCGACCGCAAGGCCTGGGAGCCCGCTCTGAAGGCGTCCGGCGTGAAGCTCGATTAGTCTCATCGCTGGGACCGCGCCACTAAAGGCGAATGTGAATTCGCCGACGTGGCGCTCATCTCATGATCATGAGATGAGCGCCACAGAGTGGCGCGGTCCCAGCGAAGAACGCCTCGTTCTGTGCAGTCTACGAAAGGACGAGCCGCAGCATGACGAGGACGAGGAACGCCGCCACCGCGACGGCGAGGCTGCCGATCGATACGGCGCGCAACGCCCGCAGCGGCGAGAGATTGGCCATGTGAGCGGCGATCCAGAAGAACGGGTCGTTGACGTGGCAGATCGCGATCGATCCGGCGCCGGCCGATGCGGCGGCAAGGGCACGGCCCGTGGGCGTGTCGAGGCCGAGCGCCGGCAGCATCGGCTCGACGATGCCCGAGGCGGTGAGCACGGCGCTGAGCGAATTGCCCTGGAGGGTCTTCACCGTCGCCGCTGCGAGGAACGGCGCCAGCAGGCCGAGCCGCGGATCGGCGATCTGCTCGGCCAGCAGCTCCGCCATGCCAGTCTCGTCCAGCATGCGGGCGAAGCCGCCGGCCGCGCCGACCGTCAGCAAGAGGGGCGCCCAGCGCGTGTCCGCCAGCACGTCCGGCTGCCAGCGGCGCGACAGCACGAGGGCGAGCCCGATCGCCAGCACCGCGAGGATCAGCGGCCGGCTGATGCCGGTATAGAATTCACGCGCGCCGCCCTTGCCGAGTGGCTCGCTCGGCATCTGGGCGACAGACTGCAAGACGAGCAGGGCGATCGGAATCGCGATCGCCAGCCACGCGATCGACAAGGTGCCCCGCGGGGCGTCGCCACGGCAGACCAGCAGCCAGACGAGGGCCGTGGCAAGGGTGGCAGCGGGGACGGCGACGAAAACCGCTGTCCCGAGATCGGCTCTCATGACCGAGGCGGCCGCGACGGCAAGTGGCGAAGGCACCACGAGCGCCTGGACGATCAGCAATGTCATCGCCAGGCCGATGGCGCGGCGCGGGGCTCCCTGGCCGGCCGGTTGCAGTAGCGCAAGACCGCCGGCTGCCGTCGCGCCCAACCCGGCCAGGATACCGGCCGCGCCCGCCATCGGCGCGCTCAGCGGCTGCCTGATCGCGAGCATGCCGGCCAGCGCGCCGGCGACGACGAGCAGGCCGACCTGTTCGAGCGCCGTGGCGAAGCCCAGGCCGAAGGCTCGGCCGATCGACTGGAAAGTCATCTCGGCGGCAATGCCGTAGCCCGCCGCCACCGCCATCAACGCGAGGAATATCGGCAGCCCGAACCGCTGGACGAGGAGCACGAGGACGACGACGGTAACCGGCAACAAAAGGGCGGCGGAAATCATGCGGCCGGACCATAGAATAACCCGTGGCCCGACCGAAGCGCCGGCGATGCGCGAGGAAGGAACTTTTCTACCGGCACGCTGAGCGGACCTCCTCGACGACGCGGCGCTCCGCTCGGACGACAGGGCGGAGCAAATCGCGCGCCATCCCGAGCCGGGCGCATTGAGTCGCCGAAGTGCACCTAAATGCGTCGACTTTCACGCCCTTTCTGTCGTCCTGAGTCGCGCGGAGTAACCTCCGCGCTTCAGCGACCTCACGCCAGCGACGCAGACCGTGTCTGATCGTTCGGTGAGATCCTTCGCTGCGCTCAGGATGACAAGACCTTGTCGGTCTGAGGCGCAGCCTCGTTAGGGATGAGGTCCGCGGCCGAGAGGAGGTTCCGTGCTAGTCTTCGCGCATGCGGCCTCTCCTGATCCTGCTGTTGGTTCTCGGCCTGGTTTCGCCGGCGATGGCCGAGACCGGGCTGGTGCGCACGCAAGGCAAGAGCTTCGTCACGCCCGACGGCAAGGTGCTGCACATCAAGGGCATCAGTTTCGGCAACTGGCTGATGCCCGAAGGCTACATGTTCAAGTTCGAGGTGGCCAAGGCACCGCGCCAGATCTACGGCGCCTTCGAGCGGCTGCTGGGTCCCGAGGGCGCCAAGGACTTCTGGACGGAATACCGCGAACGCTACATTGCCGAAGACGACATCCGCTTCATCAAGTCGGTCGGCTTCAACACCGTGCGCATACCGCTGCACTGGAGCCTGTTCATGACGGCCGACGGCGCGATGGCCGGCCCCGGCTGGGCGCTGCTCGACCGCGTGCTGGGCTGGGTGCGGGCGGCCGGGCTGTACGCGATCGTCGATCTGCATGCCGCGCCCGGCGGTCAGACCGGCATCAACCACGACGACGGGCCGGGCTATCCGCTGATGTTCTACGTGCCGCGCCATCGCGACCGCACCGTCGCGCTATGGGCGGCGATCGCCAAGCGCTATGCCGAAAATCCGGCGATCCTGGGCTACGACATCCTGAACGAGCCGATCGCGCCCTATCACGACGTGGCGACGCTCAATCCGCGGCTCGAGCCGTTCTACAGGAAGGTGACCGAGGCGATCCGCGCGGTCGATCCCGGCCGCATCGTGATCCTGGCCGGCGGGCAATGGAGCTCGAGCTTCGACATGTTCGGTCCGCCCTTCGCCGACAATCTCGCCTACACCTACCATTCGTTCTGGGCGAGCACGGAGCGCGATTCGATCCAGCGCCATCTCAACTTCTCGAACCGCTACAACGTGCCGCTGTTCCTGGGCGAGACCGGAGAGCTGACCGACGAGTGGAACGAGCGCTTCCGCACGCTGCACGAGATGCACGGCATCGGCTGGTCGTTCTGGACCTACAAGAACCTCGACACGCCCTCGACGGTTGTCTCGATCCCGCGCCCCGACGGCTGGAATGAGATCGTCGCCTATGCCGACGGCCGTTCGGCGACGAAGCCGCCCAACGCGCTGATCCAGCGCGCGATGACCCAATATCTCGACGGCCTGCGCCTGCCGAACGCGACCGTGCGCTGGAGCTATCTCGAGTCGCTGGGGTTGAAAGCCGCGCCGTAGCCTTGCCGGACCGCGGGCGTCTCGCCCGCATCATGATCATGATGCGGGCGAGACGCCCGCGGTCGTGCGTCCGCGAGGACGCTTTGTCAGTGGGGTGGAAGTCCCCGCGATGTGGTTGTCACGCCACATGAAGTCGAAAGTAACTGCGTCGCCGCGAGGCGGGGTGGAGAGCAACTG
>Ga0070665_100007827_pt1 | contig 10840 bp, 9 predicted proteins | sample KBSS13metaG_FD_65862 | JGI IMG/M metagenome (GOLD analysis project Ga0070665, IMG submission 65862) | Switchgrass rhizosphere microbial communities from Kellogg Biological Station, Michigan, USA - KBS S1-3 metaG | ecosystem: Host-associated > Plants > Roots > Rhizosphere > Soil ...
AGAAGGCCCGCACCGGCAAGGTGGACCCGCTCATCGGCCGGATGCCGGAGGTGGAGCGGACAGTGCAGATTCTGTGCCGCCGTTCGAAGAACAATCCGCTCTACGTTGGCGAACCGGGCGTCGGTAAGACCGCAATTGCTGAAGGCCTCGCGCGCAAGATCATCGAGGGAGACGTTCCGGAAGTCCTGAAGCCGGCGGTCATTTATTCGCTTGATATGGGCGCGCTGCTGGCGGGCACCCGCTATCGAGGCGACTTCGAAGAGCGGCTGAAATCGGTTGTTTCGGAGCTGGAAAAGCTTCCGGACGCGATCCTGTTCATCGACGAAATCCACACGGTTATCGGCGCGGGCGCCACTTCCGGCGGCGCGATGGACGCGTCGAACCTGCTGAAGCCGGCGCTCTCCTCCGGAACGATCCGCTGCATCGGATCGACCACCTACAAGGAGTTCCGAAACCACTTCGAGAAGGATCGGGCGCTGCTTCGGCGCTTCCAGAAGATCGACGTGAACGAGCCGACGATCGAAGACACGATCAAGATCATCGCCGGCCTGCGTTCGTCATTCGAAGGCCACCACCACGTTCGCTACACGCCGGACGCGATCAAATCGGCGGTGGAACTGTCAGCGCGCTACATTCATGACCGCAAGCTTCCGGACAAAGCGATCGACGTGATCGACGAGGTCGGCGCGATGCAGATGCTCGTGCCGCCGTCTCGCCGGAAGAAGGTTATCACGACGAAGGAAATCGAAGCCGTGGTCGCGACCATGGCGCGGATCCCGCCGAAATCGGTTTCGACCGACGACAAGCGCGTTCTCGAGAGTCTGGAAGCAGACCTCAAGCGCGTGGTGTTCGGCCAGGACATGGCGATCGAGAAGCTGGCGTCGGCGATCAAGCTGTCACGCGCAGGGCTTCGCGAGCCGGACAAGCCGATCGGCAATTATCTGTTTTCCGGCCCGACCGGCGTCGGCAAGACTGAGGTTGCTCGGCAGCTGGCATCGATCATGGGTATCCCGCTCCAGCGGTTTGACATGTCAGAATATATGGAGCGCCACTCGGTCAGCCGCCTGATCGGCGCGCCTCCGGGCTATGTCGGCTACGACCAGGGCGGGCTTCTGACCGACGCCGTCGACCAGCATCCGCACAGCGTGCTCCTGCTCGATGAGATCGAGAAGGCGCACCCCGATCTGTTCAACATCCTGCTGCAGGTGATGGATAATGGGAAGCTGACCGATCACCACGGCAAGACCGTCGATTTCCGCAACACGATCCTGATCATGACCACCAATGCCGGCGCGTCCGACATGGCGCGTGAAAGCATCGGCTTCGGCGCCGCTTCACGCGAGGATGCGCAGGAAGATGCGGTCAAGAAGATGTTCACGCCGGAATTCCGTAACCGGCTGGATGCGATCGTTCCGTTCGCATACCTGCCGCCGGCGGTGGTCGCCCGGGTTGTCGACAAGTTCATCCTGCAGCTGGAACTCCAACTCGCCGATCGCGGCGTCCACATTGAGCTGGATGACGAGGCTCGCGAGTGGCTAACCAGTCGCGGCTACGACAAGCTTTACGGTGCTCGTCCGATGGCCCGCCTCGTGCAGGAGAAGATCAAGCAGCCGCTTGCCGAGGAATTATTGTTCGGCAAGCTGGTCAACGGCGGCGAGGTCAAGGTCCGCATCAAGGACAACGCGCCCTCGTTCGAAATCGTCCCGGCACCGCCAAAGGCTGCCAAGCCTAAGGCAAAGGCCAAGGCTGCAGCGAAAAAGGCCAGCGACGACGCCCCGGCGGCCGAGTAGCTTTACCGGAAAATGGAAAGGGCCGGGATCGCTCCCGGCCCTTTTTCTTTGTCCTGGAATTTCGGGACTACGCGAGTTGCGCAAGCCCTGGTGTGCGCTTGCGGCGCATGGCGTATCCAGCAACGCCGAAGCCAAACAGCATCATTGCCCATGTCGCAGGCTCGGGAACCGCGGGCGGATTGCCCGTTGTGTAAAGAGCAGCGTTCGAGAAGCCCTGCGTGTCATCCAGCGTGATGAAGTTCGCCCCTTCGGTGCCGAAGTCGAACAGCCAGAAGACCGACACGTTGCCGGCCGGACCAGCGACGTTGCCGAAGTGGGCGCCGATGATCGTCTGGCCGAAAAGCGTCTGGCCAAAATTGATCTGATTGCCGTTCACGAGCGAGGTGATCGAGGGAACGGCGGCCCAGTTGCCGTCATACTGGAAGTCGCCCGGCAGCAAGTCGATCGCGTCCTGCGCATTGATGATATCCGCAGGGCTGCCGTTGTTGAGATTTCCGGCAAAATAGCCTGAGCACGCAATCGCATCCGGCGACGGCAGCGTGGAATCGCACGCGCTGGAGACGGGCAAAGCGTTGGCGGCGTTCACGCCGGGCATCGTAACCCGGGTATCCTTTGCATAGGCCGAGCCCGAAAAGGCCACGGCGGCTGCACCAATTAAACCTACTAAAGAGCGACGCATTTATGCCTCCTGGAACTGAATGGCGAGCAACACGGAGGAGGCTCATCCTGCGCGTAAACATGTCGTTAACCATCTAAGTTCCGACACGCGTTTAAGAAAATTCTCTTGTGTCGTTTCGACGCCACATCTCCGGCCGGTGAATACACCGGGTCGTTGGTCGAACGCTCATCAAAGCGGCGCTTGCCCCGAGCGGGCGAAAGTTGAATCGTGCGCGTCTTCACCTGAGGGGCCATTCGATGCGTCTTCGCCGTTCACTCGCGCCGCTGGCGCTGTTGCTTTCCGCCACATCGTTCACGACGCCGGGCCTTGCCGTTCCCGCCTCGGCTCCAAGCCGCTATCTGACGGGGTCTGACCTCTTCAATCTTGAAGTCGCCACCGATCCGCAGATCAGCCCGGACGGACGGACTATAGCCTATGTTCGCAAGTCCAACGACATCATGACCGACAAGGCGCGGGCGACGATTTGGCTGGTCGACGTTGCCTCCGGTCAGCAGCGGCCCCTGGTCGCGGGCGCGGGGTCTTATTCGTCGCCGCGATGGTCACCAGACGGCTCTCGCCTCGCCTACGTCGGCGCCGACAGCGGAAGCCCCCAGCTTTTCGTCCGCTGGATGGCGAGTGGCGAAAGTGCGCGCATTACTGGCTTGCCCGACAGCCCGGACAGCATCGCCTGGTCGCCGGACGGCCGACGCATCGCTTATGCCATGTTCGTCCCCGACGACGGCCCCAAACTCGGCCAGGCACCTGCCAAGCCGGAAGGCGCGAAGTGGGCCGACCCCCTGCAGGTGATCGACGCCGTCACCTACCGGTTCGACGGTGCAGGCTACTTCAAGCCGGGCTATCAGCAGATTTTTTGGGTGCCAGCCGACGGCGGTGCCGCGACCCAGCTGACGTTCGGCGCGGTCAATGCCGGATCGCAGGTCTCGTGGACGCCTGACAGCCGTTCTGTCGTGTTCAGCGCCAACATCGGCAAGAATTGGGAGCACGAACCCGGCGAGGCCGAGGTCTATCGGGTCGGCGTCGATGGCGGCGCTCCGGTCGCGCTCACTTCACGCAAGGGGCCTGACACGTCGCCGGTGGTGTCGCCGAGCGGACGGCAGATCGTCTATGTCGGCTATGACGAAGATGGCCGCGCCTACGTTGATCCCAAGCTGTATGTGATGAATCTCGACGGCTCCGGCGCGCGGGTCGTAAGCAGGATCGACCGCCCGGTGTCGAACCCGGTGTGGAGCGCCGATGGCCGGTCGATCTATATTCTCTACGACGAGCATGGCAGCAATCGTGTCGCGCGCGTTGGCCTCGACGGCTCGCTCCGTGACGTTGCCACGGGTTTGACCGGTAGCGGACTCGACCGGCCCTACAGCGGCGGCGAATTCAGCGTGTCGCGCGGGGGCGCAATCGCAGTCACGGCCGGCGATCCGACCCGGCCGTCGGACATCGCAATTGCCTCGGGCGGCAGCCTGCGCCGTCTAACGCATCTGAATGAAGGCGCGCTTGGCACAAAGGTGCTGGGCAACGTCAACAAGCTGCCGGTCCTGTCGTCCGTCGATCAGCGGCCAATCGACGCCTGGATGGTCACGCCGCCCGACTTCGATCCGGTCAAGAAATACCCATTGATACTCGAGATTCACGGCGGACCCTGGGCCGCTTACGGCCCCGCGTTCTCGACCGACGATCAGCTCTACGCCTCGGCCGGCTACGTTGTAGTCTATGCAAACCCCCGCGGGTCCACCTCTTACGGGCAGGCATTCGCTGACGAAATCGACAAGAACTACCCCGGTAACGACTATCTCGACCTGCTGAGCGCGGTGGATGCTGCAATCGCGACGGGTCACGTCGATCCTAACAATCTGTTCGTCACCGGCGGATCGGGTGGCGGCGTCCTGACTGCTTGGATCGTCGGCAAGACCGACCGCTTCCGGGCGGCCGCGACGCAAAAGCCGGTAATCAACCTCAGCAGCTTCGCGTTGACGACGGATTTCGCCGCAGGTTTCTCGCCGGGTTGGCGGAAGGAGCGTCCGTGGGAAGATCCGCAGGCCTATTGGAAATATTCGCCGCTCTCGCTCGTCGGCAATGTGAAGACGCCGACGCTCGTCGTGGTGGGTGCCGAGGACTACCGCACGCCCGTCAGCGAGTCCGAGCAATATTACACCGCGCTCCAACTTCGCGGCGTGCCGACGGCCCTGGTGAAAATCCCCGGCGCCAGCCACGGCGGCATCGCCTCGCGACCGTCGCAGTCAGCGGCCAAGGCCAGCGCGATCCTCGCCTGGTTCGATCGCTATCGCCAGAAATCGGCGACGACATCGGATGCCGGGCCCAACGGGACTTCCCCCGCCGCCGCTCACTAAGTATCGGCATTGCAACCGTTTCGGCGGTCGAGTGACTCTGGGGAGAGTAGAGTGAAAATTGTCTATCTGTTCGCCGCGACCGCGCTTGCGCTTTCGGCCGGTCCCGTCGCCGCCGCCGATATGGGCAGCTTCAGCCCGCAACGCCTGTCTCAGCATGTGCAAACGCTCGGGTCCGACGCCTTCGAGGGCCGGGCGCCGGCAACCAAGGGCGAAACGCTGACGGTTGATTATCTTACCAAGCAGTTCCAGGCGGCAGGACTTGAACCCGGCGGCGATCTGAAGAACGGAAAGAGGGCCTGGACGCAGGCCGTGCCGCTGCTGAAGTCCGAGTTTGCGGCCGATCCGCACGTCCGGCTCAACCTCGCCGGCACGCCGACCGAATTGACGCAGGGCGAACAGATCGCGGTCCGCGCGCCGACCAATGGCGACAAGTCGCTCAGCATCAACGGCGCGCCGTTGGTGTTCGTGGGCTACGGCGTGAAGGCGCCCGAGAGGAACTGGGACGACTTCAAGGGTCTCGACGCCAAGGGCAAAATCCTCGTCATGCTCGTCAACGATCCGGACTTCGAAGGCAGCGCCAATGATGGAACGGGGGGCAATTTCGGCGGCAAGGCGATGACCTATTACGGCCGCTGGACCTACAAATATGAGGAGGGCGCGCGGCAGGGCGCGCTAGGCGTCCTCGTCATCCACGAGACGGAGCCGGCCAGCTACGGATGGGCGACCGTCAAAAACTCGAACACCAACGCGATGTTCGACATCGTCCGCAAGAATCCGCGTGCCGAGCACCCGCCGCTCGAAGGCTGGATCCAGCGCGATCTCGCCGCGCAGCTGTTCAACGCTTCTGGCACCAGCTTCGAAGCTATGAAAGCGGCCGCCAAGCGGTCGGACTTTAAGCCGATCCCGCTTAAAGCCGCGCTTGATGTGCACGGCAATGCGAACACCGAAGTCATCACGTCGCACAATGTCGTGGGACTGCTTCCGGGCGCGGCCCGCCCTGACGAGACCGTCATCTATACCGCGCACTGGGATCACCTCGGTATCGGCCTTCCCGACGCCAAGGGCGACCGGATTTATAACGGCGCGATCGATAACGGCACGGGCCTCGCCCAGCTGATCGAGCAGGCACGTGCCTTTGCCTCCGGGCCTCGTCCGCAGCGGTCGGTCGTGTTCATGGCTGTAACGGCTGAGGAAAAGGGCCTGCTCGGCAGTGAATATTATGCCGCGAACCCGCTCTATTCGGCGGGAAAGACGGCGGGCGTCATCAACACCGACGTTCTCGGCGTGCTTGGCCCGGCCAGGGACTTCACGATCCGCGGCAACCAGAAGTTTGGGCTGCTCGACATGCTCGTCGAAGAAGGCGCGAAGCGCGGCCGCAGCTACACGCCGGACCCGCGGCCGGAAACGGGCGGCTTCTTCCGCTCCGACCACTTCACCTTGGCCAAGGTCGGCATTCCGGCGATGAGCTTCGGCCCCGGCCAGAATCTGGTGAACGGCGGCGTCGCCCGCGCGCAGGCATGGGCTCAAAACTATACGGCGAAGATGTACCACCAGCCGGCTGACGAATATTCGGCCGACTGGGATTTCACCGGGATGGCCGAAGATGCCGACCTGCTCCACTCAGTCGGCCTGCGGTTGGCGAACAGCAAGGACTGGCCGAACTGGAGCGCCGACAGCGAGTTCCGTGCGGCCCGTGATCGCAGCGCTTCCGAGCGTGGCGAAACGCCGGCGGCACCCGCTTCGAAAAAGCCCGGCGAGCGCGGCTGACCATTGCGAGACCTCATCGCGGCGACACTCCTCGCCGCGCTGACGGCCCGCTTGTGATAGCATCTGGTGCGGAGTAGTTCGCGCTTTGTTCTGATCAGGAGAGCGAAATGGCCGACCTCATTTTCTACACGAACCCTCAGTCGCGCGGGCAGACGGTCCGCTGGATGCTGGAGGAGGTCGGCGCTCCGTATGAAACGGAAGTCCTCGATTACACATCGACGATGAAGGCGGAGCCTTATCTGTCGATCAATCCCATGGGCAAGGTCCCGGCAATCAAGCACAAGGGGAAGGTCGTCACCGAAGTGGCAGCGATTTGCTGCTATCTTGCAGACGCTTTTACCGAGGCGAAGCTCGCGCCGCCGACCGATCATCGGGCGGACTATTACCGCTGGATTTTCTTCACGTCCGGCCCGGTCGAAGCCGCGTTCAGCAACAAGGCTGCCGGCTGGGAGCCGACGCCCGAACGCCAGCGCATGTTCGGCTACGGCAATTACGATCTCGCAATCAACACCCTCGAAAAGGCGCTGACCGGCCGCGAATATATCGCCGCCGACTATTTCACGGCGGCCGATTTGTACGTGGGCGCCAACGTCAACTTCATGCTGGCGTTCAACTTGCTCGAGCCGCGCGAGGCGTTCGTCGACTATGCTCGCCGGATGACCGACCGCGAGGCCTATCGCCGGGCGCAAGCTATCGACACTAAGCTGGTCGCGGAAGCACAGGCGCAGCCGCAATCCGCGTAGGAGGCCATATGGACCAGGGACTGAAGCAGCAGGCAATCGACCTATATGATCGCTTCACTCACGGTGGCCTCGACCGGCGCGTGTTCATGACGCGGATGGTGGCGCTGGCCGGAAGCGTGGCGGCTGCCGAAGCGCTGATCGGTGGGATCGCCGCCTCCCCTGCTTCTGCTGCGATCGTCCCCGCTGACGACCCGCGGCTGACGACGCGAACGCAGGATCTGGGGGGCGGCTACAAAGCTTATGTCGCGGAGCCGCGCATGCGCTCGCTGAAGGCAACCGTGATGGTCGTCCATGAGAACCGCGGCCTCAACGAGCATATCAGGGATGTCGCTCGCCGCCTCGCGCTCGCGGGCTTCCGGGCCGTCGCGCCGGACTTCCTTTCGCTTACAGGCGGCACACCCGCGAACGAGGACGCGGCGCGTGAGGCAATCGGCAAGCTCGACCTCAGTCAGTCGGTGGCCGACGCGGTCATGATACTAGAGGAGTTGTCGACGTCGAGCCGGGGCGGCAAGGTCGGCGCGGTCGGCTTCTGCTGGGGTGGAGGCTTTGTGAACCGGCTCGCGGTCTTAGCAGGCGACCAGCTGGACGCCGGCGTTTCCTATTACGGTCCGGCGCCCACCCCGGCGGAAGCGTCAAAGGTGAAAGCTCCGCTGCTGATCCACGACGCTGGCCTCGACGATCGGGTGAATGGCACATCCTTCCCCTGGGTCGAAGCACTGCGAGCCGCAAAGAAGCCGGTGAAGTTCTACCTCTACGATGGCGTGAACCACGCCTTTAACAACGACACGTCGGCAGAGCGTTACAACAAGGCAGCGGCGGACCTGGCGTGGGAGCGCACGGTCGCTTTCTTCAAGAAGAACCTCGGCTAGCGCGCGGCAAAGCTGCTAGCGGGATTCATGGAGTTCCGCACCGAACGCCTTCTGATGAGAACTGCGCGAGAGGATGACCTCGCGGCGATGCATGCTGTCCTCAGCCATCCGAAGGCGATGACCTATTGGTCATCCACGCCGCATGACGAACTCGATCAAACCCGCGACTGGCTTGCCTCGATGATCGCCATTCGGCCGTCCGAAGGTGAAGACTTCATCATCGAGCACGACGGAAAGCTCATCGGCAAGGCCGGCCTGTGGCGCTTCCCCGAGATCGGTTTCATCATTCATCCGGACCACTGGGGAAATGGCTATGCGACAGAGGCGCTGACATTGGTTCTCGACCGCGCCTTCGATGTCCACGACCTCCCCAGGATCGAGGCCGACGTCGATCCTCGCAACGCGTCGTCGCTAAAGCTACTGACCGCCCTCGGCTTCCGCGAGGCCGGCCGCAAGGAGCGCACCTGGCTTGTCGGCGGACGGTGGTGTGACAGCGTCTATCTCCAGCTGGACGAATCGGACTGGAAATCCCGCGCATAAAAAAGGGCCGGCAGTTTCCCGCCGGCCCTTCCGCTTTCGCTGTGAGCGACGCCTTAGCGGCGGTCGCCCATGAATTGCAGCAGGAACGTGAACATGTTCACGAAGTCGAGATAGAGGTTCAACGCCCCCATGATCACGACCTTACCCATCATGTCGGTACCCGCGACGTATGAGTACATGCTCTTGATCTTCTGCGTGTCGTAGGCGGTGAGGCCCGCGAACAGCAGGACGCCGATCGCGCTGATCGCCAACTGCATCGCAGGCGACTGCAGGAACAGGTTGATCAGCATCGCGACCAGCAAGCCGACAACACCCATGATCAGGAACGTGCCGAAGCCGCTCAGATCCTTCTTGGTCGTGTAGCCGTAGAGGCTAAGGCCCATGAACGCCGCCGCCACCGCAAAGAATGTCTGCGCGATGGAGGTTCCCGTGTAGGCGATGAAGATCGTCGACATCGACAGACCCATCACCGTTGCGAACGCCCAGAACAGCAACTGCAGCGTGCCAGTCGAGATCCGGTTGATGCCGAAGCTCATGACCATCACGAAGCCGAGCGGCGCCAGGGTCACAAGCCAGCCGAGCCCGCTGAGGCCACGGCCATTCGCGCTTACCAGCACGTCGGCGGCATAAGGTGCGAACAGCAAGGCGACGATGCCGGTCAGCAGGACGCCTGATGCCATGTAATTGTAAACTGACAGCATGTAGGACCGGAGGCCCGCATCACGGGCCGCGCGTGGAACACCAACCGAAGCGGTCGGATTCACGCCGGTCGTCGTGCGTGGGTCATACTGGTTCTGCATTCTCTCTCCTATCGGACGGGCTAAGGGCCCGTGCTCCCAGAGCGGAATATCGTAGATAGTAGAGGGGCTTTCAAGCGAAACCGGACGAAGTGAACACTCGTTCATTGGCATGAAAGGAAGCGATGCACCGCCTGTTCGTAGCGATCCGGCCGCCGGAAGAGGTCCGCGACCTGCTGATCGACGCCATGGACGACAGCCCGGCGTTGCGCTGGGTCGGCGATGAGCAGCTGCATTTGACGCTACGGTTTGTGGGAGAAGTCGAGAGGCCGGTAGCCAACGACATTGCCGCCCAGCTGCAGCATCTGAAGGCGCCCGCCTTCGCGCTGACCATCAAGGGCGTTGGCAAGTTCGAGCGCAAAAGTGGCGGAGCCTTGTGGGCCGGGATCGAACCGAAACAACCCGTGGTTGCGCTTGCCAGCAAGGTTGAACGGGCGATTCAGCGGGCCGGACTCGAGCCTGAGCACCGCGCATTCTCCCCCCACATCACCCTCGCCCGCTGGAATCGGCGCAATCGCGAGGCCGTCGATGCGTTTCTGCAAAGGCACGCCGAACTTCGCTCGGACCCATTCGACGTAAACCGGTTCGTCCTGTTCGAAAGCAAACTTTCCCGGCACGGTCCGCATTACCAGGAAGTGGCGGAATTCGCGCTTTGCTGACCGCTACGGCGCTGCACCCAGCTAGCGAAAATCACCGCAAGCTGGATTGCGAGTGCGAGCAAAACATGCTGGATCACTCTTCAACGACCCCGATATGCCAAAACCTGACAGGAACCGACGCGCGTCGGTAGTGGTTCAACTGCAGAATGTTATTGCGTCTTTCCACCGCCATCGCCGGGATCGTTTGCTTCTGCACTGCTTCGGCGGCGGATGCGGAGCGTATCACCCAGGCCTTGCACTTTTTCGAAGGCGCGACTGAGATGACCAGCACGGTCGACCTCATCACGAAGAGCCCGTATCGCACCCGGACCGTAGGTCAGGGCAGGATCCAGCAGGATGGCTCACTACTTCTCGTCCAGCGGGTCGAGGACGAAGGCCGACAGCCCTTCCAGCGCCGTTGGCACATGCGACAGGTCAGCCCCGGCCGTTACGTCGGAACGATGACGGAGGCGAAAGGCCCGGTCACAGCCGAGGAAATCGGCGAACGCTTCCGATTTCGGTTCAAGATGAAGGGCGGCCTTTCTGTCGAGCAGTGGCTTATTCCTCTCGCGGGCGGGCGCGCCGCGCAAAGCCTGATCACCATCAAGAAAATGGGGATCAAGGTCGGGACTTCCACCGGCATAGTCCGCAAGGTCCACTAGCCCCGAAAAA
>Ga0070665_100007828_pt1 | contig 10840 bp, 10 predicted proteins | sample KBSS13metaG_FD_65862 | JGI IMG/M metagenome (GOLD analysis project Ga0070665, IMG submission 65862) | Switchgrass rhizosphere microbial communities from Kellogg Biological Station, Michigan, USA - KBS S1-3 metaG | ecosystem: Host-associated > Plants > Roots > Rhizosphere > Soil ...
GAGCGGCATCTCCATCGATGAGTATCCGCTGGAGAAATGCATCGTGCCGGGCATCTGCATCGACCTGCGCCACATTGCGCCGCGCGCCGAGATTACCCCGGCCGATCTCGAGGCGGCGGTGGCGAAGGCCGGCGTGTCCGTGCCGAAGGGCGGTACCGTGCTGCTGTGCACCGGCCACCACGAGCGAACATTCCCCCGCAAGGAATATTCGAGCGACAATTCGGGCGTGAACGTCGCGGCTACCGAATGGCTGGCGCAGCAGGGCGTCGTGCATTTCGGCATCGACTCGATGCGGCCGGGGCCGGAAGGCAAGGAGAATGCCCTCGTCCATAAGGCCTGCCTCGACCTCGACATCACCCATATCGAGAGCCTGTGCAATCTCGAAGCGCTGCTCGGCCAGGGTCAGTTCACCTTCATCGGCCTGCCGATGAAGTGGCGCGGCGGGACCGCTTCACCGATCCGCGCCGTTGCAGTGTTCGGCATGTGAGCGTCGCCAGGGGCGGCATCTCGCCGCCTTTCCCAGCCTCCCTTCCCGCGTGGCGCGTATAGACGCGCTGCAAAAGCTTGCCTAAACTCGCATCAATAATCACCGACGCCGCTAAAACGGCGCGAATAATCGGCGGCAACAACCGCCGGCATCATCAGGGAGGAGAGATCATGGACCGTTCTTGGCGGACCAACCGCGCTGTCATACTCGCATCTATCGCCGCAACGTCGTTTGCACTGGCGGCCCCGGCTTCTGCGCAGGAAACCTTCAAGCTCGGCATCGTGACATTCCTCTCCGGCCCGGCGGCGGACAGTTTCGGTGTCCCTGCCCGCAACGGCGCGCAATTCGTCATCGATCAGCTGAACAAGGGTGCAGCGCCCTCACCTTACGAGAAGGTCGGCTTCGGCGGCATCAAGGTCGAGCCTGTCATCATCGATGAGAACGGTGGCGCCACCAAGCAGGTGCAGGAGCTGCGTAACCTCTACCAGCGCGACAATGTCGACGTCGTGCTCGGCTATATCGGCTCTGGCGACTGCCTCGCGGTCGCGCCGATCGCGGAAGAGCTGAAGAAGATGCTGGTGCTGATGGATTGCGGCACGCCGCGCATTTTCGAAGACGCCAAGTACAACTACGTGTTCCGCACTGCCGCCCATGCCACCATGGATAACGTCGGCCTCATCCGGTACATGAAGGCCAAGAACATCAAGATGGGGACGCTTTCGGCAATCAACCAGGACTATGCCTGGGGCCAGGACAGCCGCGCCGACTTCATCGCTGCGGCCGAGCAGCTCTATCCCGGCGTCAAGCTTCAAACGGATCTGCTGCCGAAGTTCGGCGCCGGCCAGTACGGCACTGAAATTTCCGCGCTGGTGGGGGCCGGTTCCGACGTGGTCTATTCCAGCCTGTGGGGCGGCGATCTGCAGGCATTCGTCTTGCAGTCCGCCCCCCGCGGGCTGCCGAAGCGCAGCCAGCTCGTATTCAGCGCCGCCGACCATGTGCTGCCGCCGCTCGGCGACAAAATGCCCGACGGCACCATCATCGGCGCGCGCGGTGCCTACGGCCTGATGTCGCAGAAGTCGCCGCTGAATGACTGGCTGTTCAAGGGATACGAGGCCGCCAATGGCGTCTATCCGGTTCAGGCCTCCTATCGCATGACGCAGGCGATCCTTGGATTGAAGGCGGCGGTCGAGAAGGCCATGAGCAAGAACGGCGGCAAGAAGCCTTCGACCGATGAAATGGTCGCGGCCATGACCGGTCTGGAGTGGCCCTCGCCTGGAGGCCTCATTCAGATGAAGCTCGCAGACGGCCATCAGGCGATCCAGCCGATCGCCTTCAGCCGCACCAAATACAATCCGGATCTCAAACGGGTCGATCTGGTCGATATCCAGTACTTCGCCGCCGAATGCGTCAACCCGCCGCCGGGCGTGAAGGCGATCGACTGGATCAAGGGCGGCATGCAGGGTGCCAAGTGCAACTAGGCCGCCTTGGTATCCAATGAGTCCACGAGGCGGCGCGTGATCAAGCTCCGCGCCGCCTTTTTCTGCCCCCGACGACCTGCGTGACTCCGCCGCCATGAATTTCTTTTTGACGATCGTCCTCGATGGCCTGATTCAGGCCTCGTGGCTGTTCATCGTCGCTCTCGGGCTGACGCTGGTATTCGGCGTATTGAAGATCCTCAACATCGCCCATGGCAGCTTCTACGCCCTCGGTGCCTATGTCGCGGCAACCACCGTTACCATGGTGGCCGCGCGTGGCCTCCCCCCAAGCGTCGGCTTCGTCGCGATGCTGCTCTCGGTGGCGTTGATCGCGTCCGCCGTCGGGCTTCTGCTGGAGCGCGGCCTGCTGAAAATGTTCTACGGCCGCGACGAGGTGGTGCTGCTGCTGGTGACCTATGCGGTGTTCCTGATCCTCGAAGACGTCACCAAGCTGATCTGGGGCGTCAACCCGATCTACGCGACCCAGCCATATGAGCTGTTCGGCAATCTCGAATTCGCCGGGCTCTATTACGTCGGCTACGATCTCGTGCTGATACCCATCTCGGCCGCGGTCGGCTTTGCGATCTGGTTCGGCCTCAATCGCACCGTGATCGGAAAGATCGTGCTCGCCGTCATACACAACGAGGAAATGAGCGTGAGCATGGGCGTACGCGTCAACCGCGTCTATGCGATCGCCTTTGCGTTCGGTGTCCTGCTTGCCGCCCTCGCCGGCGCCCTGACCGCGCCGAAAATATCGATGCAGCCCGGCCTCAGCTCGGACGTGATCATCCTGAGCTTCGCCATCGTCGTGATCGGTGGGCTAGGCAGCGTCGAGGGCGCGGCTGTCGGCGCAATCCTGGTTGGGCTGGCGCGCGCGGCCTCGGTGCATCTGATGCCGCAAGCCGAACTGTTCATGATTTATCTGATCATGGCGGCCGTGCTGATGTTTCGTCCTGAGGGCCTGTTCAAGCGCGAGACGGCAAGGCGGATTTGATGAGGAAAGACCTTCATCCCCTGGTCATGGTCGCCCTAGTCGCCGCGGTGACGTTGGCCGGCCGCGCCCTGCCGACATGGACGTTGTCGCTGGCGACGATTGCCGCCTCCAATGCGCTGATCGCCCTTGGCATCGTCGTGCTGGCGCGCACGGGCAACGTATCGTTCGGCCAGGGCCTGTTCTTTGCCGCCGGCGGCTATGGCGTGGCGCTGATCGCCAACGCCTGGGGCCTCAACGACGCGGTAGCGCAGGTGATCGTCGGCGCCGCTTGCGGCGGCCTGCTCGGCCTGGTGATCGGGCCGTTGATCGCACGCTATACCGGAATTTTCTTCGGCATGCTGACACTAGCGCTATCGATGGTGTTTTACGGCGCACTGGTGAAATCGACCGCGCTCGGCGGCTCCGACGGGTTCAATGTCGGACGACCCAGCCTGTTCGGCATGAGCTTCACCGATCCGCGCGAGGCCGACTTCATGCTGTATGCCGTCTCGGTCATCGTAACCGGATTTGCCGGCATCGCTGCAACCATCCTGTTCCGGTCTGAATTCGGGCTTGCCAGCCTTGCGGTTCGCGAAAATAACCTGCGAGTCGAATATCTCGGTCTCTCGGCCAACCGGATGATATCGATCAACTTCCTGATCGCCGCGATCTTCGCCGGCGCCAGCGGCGCCTTTGCCCTGATGGCGCAGCGGCATATCGATCCTCAATTCGCCTACTGGACCACATCGGGCGAATTCGTCTTCGTGGCAGTGCTCGCCGGTAACCAGAGCGTCGCCGCCGTCTTCGTCGCCTCGATGGCGCTGGAGCTGGTCCGCTCGTTCTCGAATCTCTATTTGCCGAACACCTGGCAACTCGTGCTGGGAGTCTTCCTGCTGGGCGTCATCCTGTTCCTGCCGCGCGGCATCGGCTCGCTCTGGATCAGAGGCCGGCGCAAGCGGCCTACCCCGGCTGCGGCTCCCCTCGCCGCCGAACGAGGAGCCGCACCGTGAACCCGGTTCTTTCGGTACGGCAGCTTGAGAAGCGTTTTGGCGCGGTGGTCGCCGCCGATGCGCTCACCCTCGACATACCGGCCGGCCAGAAGATCAGCCTGATCGGCGCCAACGGCGCCGGCAAGACCACCTTCGTCAACATGGTCACCGGCTATCTCAAGCCCGACGGCGGGACGATCCTGCTCGACGGAATGGACATCGGAAGGCGCTCGCCACGAAGTACAGCCCGGCTTGGCATCTCCCGTTCCTTCCAGATCCCGCAATTGTTTGTCGAGCTCACCGCCGCGGAAAATCTCACCGTCGCGATTTCCGGCATCGGCACACGAATGTCACTCCGCGCGGCGGCCGAGGCGCAAGGCCGCCGCGACAAGGCCGTCGAGCTGCTGGAACGCTTTGGCCTTGCCGACCTGGCCGATCGCCCGATTTCGGAACTTGCCGGCGGCGTGCGCAAATTGATCGATATCGCCATGGCATTGGTGCGCCGTCCAAAGCTGCTGCTGCTGGATGAGCCGACCTCCGGCGTATCGGCGGAAGAAAAATTCAGAACGATGGATCGCGTCATCCACGCCGTCGCACCCGACGCGGCGACCATCGTGTTCGTCGAGCACGATATGGAAATCGTCAGCCGCTATGCCGATCGTGTGGTGGCCTTCTACCAGGGCCGGATTCTGGCCGATGGATTGCCCGCCGAGGTCCTGAGCAATCAGGAAGTCCGCCGCTACGTCACCGGGGGCGCGCGATGAACGACGCAGCGCCATTACTCGCAGTCGACAATCTTGTTGTCGAGATCCAGTCGATGCCGGCATTGCGCGGCTTCACGATGCATGTCGCGAAAGGCGCCATGGTCAGCCTTGTCGGCCGCAACGGCGCCGGCAAGACCACGCTGATGCGTTCGATCATGGGGCATCTCACGCCAGCCAGGGGCATGGTGCGGTTCGAAGGCAGCGACCTGGCGTCCCGTCCACGCCATGCGCGCGCGGCGCTCGGGATCGGCTACATGCCGGAAGACCGCTGCCTCGTGCCTCAGTTGACGGTCGAGGAAAACATCATGCTGCCGCTGTGGGTGGCCGAGCATCTCGACCGCAAGGCCCGGCTCGATTTTGTGTATGAGGTAATCGGCGAACTCACCGAAATGCGCCAGCGCAAGGCGCTATTGCTGAGCGGCGGACAGCAAAAATTGGTGGCGCTCGGCCGGGCGCTTGCCATTGGCACCAAATGCCTGCTGCTCGACGAACCGTTCGAAGGCATCGCGCCAGCGCTGTCGGAGCGGCTGTCGGAAGTGCTCGCATCCCTCAAGGGCAAGAATCTGACCTTGCTGATGTCGCAATCGGACCTGAATCACTCGCGTGGCCTGATTGACGTGGAATTCACGATCGAGCGTGGTGCCAATCCCGCAACCGCAAGTCAGTAAGCGGCGGGCGTCTGGACTCACTGGCCCGTCTTCGCGACGGGTCATCGCCGGTCATTCGCCGTCGTGCCCGGCCCCCGCTTCGGCGGTCTCACGAAGCATCTCGGCATTCAGCACGACGATGGCGCCGTGCTCAAGACGCACCCAGTCGCGGCCTGCCCAGGCGCGCAACTGCTTGTTGATGCTCTCCCGGGTCATACCAACCATCTCGCTGATCTCCTGCTGCGTGATCGCGATGGTTCGGCCCTGCGGCGGGGACGTGTTGTGCTTTTCGGACAAGCGAAGCAACGCACTGGCCAGCCGTCCTGGGAGATTCTGCAGGATAATCTGCTCGACCTGATCACTGGTCGATCGCAACCGCTCGCAGAGCAATTCGATGAATTTCATTGCCAGCGCCGGCTGTTCTTTCACGAAGGGGATGAATTCGCGCCGGTCGATGACGAAGAGTTCGCAATTACTGTTTGCGATAGCGTCGGTCGAGCGGGGTTGCCCGTCGAGCAGCGCGATCTCGCCGAAAATTTCACCAGGCCCAACGATGTTCAGGATCGCATTGCGGCCGTCCGGCGAGGAAATGCTCATCTTCACCGTACCGGAAATAACCGCGTACAGGCTGTGGCCGGGGTCGCCTTTGGAGAACAGCGTAGCGCCCCGCTTCAGTGTGGAGTGCTTGGCGTAACGGCAAAGCTGCTCGAAAGCCTCTGGCTCGAGGTCGGCAAAAATCGGGTGCTTGCGCAACACCGATAGTTTGCTGCTCGCGAATCCGTGAGCTTCGCCCGTCCTTTGTTGAGCCACCTTGGTCAAACTCCAGAGAATGCTGCAGGGGGATGCAGCCCTTCCGTAATCAACGCCGGTCCGCTTTTCAACCGGAAAGCACCAAAACGCGCCGATTTGGCGGCCGGAAGGTGAAAACGGCACCCAGCGTTAGCGCTCCAATAACCGTGGAACCTGCGACAAGATAATACAGCAAATCGAGCCGAGGCGCCTGCTGCTGCAGCAGCCATCCGCCGCCCAATACGATAGCAAGCCTCAACAGGTTGACAAGCAGCGGCGGCGTCGCACGTCCCCAACCCTGGTAGGCGGAAAACAGTATCACGAATGCAGCCATAAAGCCGTAAGCCAATCCCGTCACGTGGAAATAGCCGGATGCCGCAACGACAACTTCTTCGACATGTGTAAAAGCACCAGCGATCAATCTTCCTGACAGCGCAATGCCAAGCCCGATTGCTGCAAAAATAGTCGCCGCCAGCAGGCAGGAAACAAGCGTCACGCGACGTGCGCGCTCCTCCAGGCCAGCGCCAACGCAGGTCCCGACCATTGTCGTCGTGGCTACGCCCAGGGCGAGCACCGTGGAAGAAATAAGAAGCTCGACGCGAGCAGCCAAGCCGTAGCCAGCCAGCGCCTCGATACCGAAGTGAGCGACATAAGCCGTTATCGCAATCAGCGCGACGTTGGAAACCAGTATCTGCAACGACGAGGGCAACGCTACTTGCAGAATACGCGAAAACAGCTGCCACTGCGGCCGGAAGTCAGAAAAAGCGAGATGGATGGGACTCTTGGCGGACTGCAGGTGAACGAGCAGCCCGATGACGCCCATTGTATAATAGATCAGCATCGCCGTTGCGGCGCCGGCTGTCCCAAATTCGGGGACCGGCCCCCACCCAAAAATCAATAATCCAAATAGCGGCAGCGCGGCGGCGGCTCGAAAAATCGCAATTCGCGCCGGTGTCTTCATGTCGCCGGTACCGCGCAAGATTGCGGTGAGGCCCCCCAAGAGCCAGAGACTGATCGAACCGCCGAATACGATGTTGGAATAAGAAAGAGCCTGACTGAGAGAATCGCCTCTTGCTCCCAGCAAGCGATATATCTCGGGTCCGAAAAAGATCAGTGCCGCAGCCGAGATCGCGCCAAAAATCAGGCAAATCAGGATCGCATGCGCCGCAAGCGCTTGCGCTTCCGAAACATTACGCGCGCCCAAAGACCGAGCCACTGCGGATGATATCGCGCCACCCATTCCGACAGTGGTTATTGCAACAAACAACGTGACAATCGGGAAGACCGCGCTGATCCCAGCGAGCACGTCGGTGCCAAGACGGCTAAGAAGGAAAATTTCGGTGACAGCTATCGCCGATTGCACCAGGATTTGCACAAGACTTGGCGTCGCAAAGTTGAGCAACACCAGTGGAATAGATCCTTCGAGCGACCGCTGGACGTTTGCATTCTGATTTCCCGACCGTGGCGCCGGGGCTGCAATCGTCGGATTTGTCATGAAGCTTCTCGAAGGGGTCAACAGCCAGGGCGGCATGTAACCGGAGGTTATCAGTTCACCCCCTTCTTCCCAAGGGTCGACGCTCGGTTGCACAACCTAAAATTTTGCTGTTACAGTGACTTGATGGATCGTTGCGCTGGCTGACGCGATCGCCCGTAATCCCGATTATTTTCCGCTCGCGTAAGATCCGCTGTGTCAGATGGTGTCGAACCTGGACACGTGTCGCAAACCGAAGACTTCAACCTTGAGAGGAAGTTCAAGATGGGTGGAATTTACGGCGACGAGTTCGAAAAAAACATGAATGTGCTGACAAGTCCTGCCAACATCAAAGAGACTGCCAGAAAGTTCGTCGAATTTGAGAGAGCGAACGGGCCGTACAGCTTCGGAATGTTCGCCAAGACGCTGCTGCCGCGCCCGGCCGATTGGGCTGACGAGTATGGCTCGACAAAGGGATACAACAACTGGGAAAAGCACGCCGGCGCCATTCCCAAAGAGGTCACCGAACGTATCATTTCGGTCGTGTTTTCCAATTACCGGTCGGACAATCCCCTTCCAGTGCTGATGAAGATCGGAGCGAACGTTGATGCGACATACGACGTGCAGATAAAGAATTTTGTTCACGAAGGCGTCGAATACATCGGCATCCTCATGCTTTGTCCGAACCCGGCGCTCAAGTCCCCGGCGAAAATTGAGCAACGAGAGAAGGCCTTGGCCTAAACAGGACTAGGCCACTCGCGAGCAACTAAAGAAAAGGCCAGCATAACCTTGGTTATGCTGGCCTTTCTCATATCCTGCCTAACTAGATTTCCAGAAATTTGCGCATGGTCGCAGCGGCTCGTGTGCGAGCGGCGCCGAGCACCATGTCGTGGCTACTCCTTGGCGATTCCCGTTTCCCTGATCACGCGCTCATACTTCGCGAGTTGATCGCGCGTCATGGCGCGCAGTTCCTCCGGTGAACTGCCGCGCACGGCGAAGCCCAGCTCTTCGAGCTTGCGGCGCACCTCCGGATCGCCGACCGCCTTCAGCGCCTCGGCGTTCAGGCGGGCAATAATGTCCTTCGAGGTACCGGCAGGGGCGAGAATCGCGAACCACGAGTTGAACAAGAAGCCGGGCAAGCCGGACTCCGAGACGGTCGGCACATCGGGAAATGATGGCAACCTCTTCTCGGTGGTTACCCCGATCAGCTTGACTTGACCGCCGCGAACAAGTGATGCGACCGTGCCCAGGCCTTGAAAAGCGACGGGAATCTGGCCGGCAGCAACGTCGGTTGCTGCCTGAGTCGCGCCTTTGTAGGGCACATGCGTCAGCGATATGCCAGCAGCGGACGCAAACATCGCCATTGCCAGATGCTGCGGACTTCCCGGTCCGCCCGAGCCATAGTCGATCTTGCCCGGGGACGCCTTTGCGGCGGCAATCAGATCTGCTGCGCTCTTGAAATTGGCCTGGTTGTTGGCGATCAGCCCCCACTCCACCGTCGCAACCAGCGACACCGGCTCGAAGTCTTTCAGGATGTCCCAGCGCATCTTGGACTGCAGGTTCGGCACCATCGTCATGATGCTGTCGTTGAAGCCGCCAATCGTGTAGCCGTCCGGCTCGGCGCGGGCGACGGCCTCCGCCCCGATCAGCCCCGACGCTCCCGGCTGGTTCAGGATCACGATTTGCTGGCCCATATTGTCAGCCATCTTCTGGGTGACGATCCGCGCGGCAACATCGACCGCACTTGCCGCGGCCAGCGGGACGATCATCTTGATGGGGCGGTCCGGATAGTTCGACTGTGCGATCGCAGCATGGCTTGAGAACAGCGCGAGTATCGAAATCAACGAATAAAGCGGTCGCATTGAACATCTCTCCCTTTAGGCCCGCAATCTTCCGAGAATGATTGCCCTCCCGCATCCAGCTTGGCAATGTGGTAGCCGATAAAATGAAGGGTTGCCGGCGGATCAATCGACCGGCCCCCGGGGAAACGAATCCAAACAAGGGAGGCGACCAATGACCACCCGACGGAATTTCTTGAAAGGTGCGGCCGCGAGCGGAATAGCGTTTTGCAGCTGCGGTATGCTGGATGCGGCCCATGCCCAACCGAAGGCCCCTCGCCTGCCAGTCAAGGTCAATGGCAAGCGCGTGCTGACGGTGGATGTCCACGCCCACTGCTATTTCCGCGAATCCATAAACCTGATGGGGGCCGAGGCCGACAAGGTGCTTCCGCCGGTCAAGGGTGTGCCCGAGCATTTCATCGCAATCGAGCAGCGCCTGAAGGAAATGGACGCGATGGCGATCGATATGGAGGTACTGTCGATCAACCCGTTCTGGTACGGCAAGGATCGCGATACAGCGGCTCAGATCGTCAAGGTTCAGAATGAGAAGTTGGCCGAGCTTTGTGCCGCCCGTCCCGAGCGATTTGGCGCCTTTGCTTCGCTGACACTGCAGTTTCCCGATCTTGCAGTGCAACAACTCGAAACAGCGGTCAAGAAACAGGGCCTTCGCGGGGCCGCGATCGGCGGCAGCGTGCTGGGTGAGGATTTTTCCGATCCGAAATTCCATCCGGTCTGGGCTAAGGCGGAGGAACTCGGCGCGGTGCTGTTCATCCATCCGCAAAGCACGCCGGAGCTCGCCAAGCGTTTCAAGGGCAATGGCTGGCTGTCGAACACCATCGGCAATCCGCTCGACACTACAATCGCCCTGCAACACCTGATCTTTGAGGGAACGCTCGATCGCTTCCCCGGGCTCAAGATCATTGCCGCGCATGGCGGTGGTTATCTCGGCTCCTACGCCGCACGGGGCGACCACGCATGCTTCGTGTCACCGCAAAACTGCAATCCGAGCATTACACTGAAGAAAAAGCCGTCTGAATATCTCAACCAACTCTATTTCGACGCCATGGTGTTCACCCCGGAAGGGCTGCGCCATCTGGTGGCGCAGGTCGGCGCCAGCCAGGTGCTGCTGGGCACCGACCACCCGATCCCCTGGGAGCAGCACCCGGTCGACCATGTGTTTGCGACCACCACGCTTTCGGACAAGCAGAAGATCGCGATCCTGGGCGGGAACGCAGCAAAGCTATTTGGGATGAAGCTGGCCTAGCGCGAGACGGGTTGGACGCCAATCGAGAGAACACACGCAAAATCTCGAAAACAACCCCATGCAAGTAGACCGCCTCCCGTCCAATTGCCGGGAGGCCTCACAACAGCTTTCCGTCCGACCCGAAAAATGGATGCGGGCCGTCG
>Ga0070665_100007829_pt1 | contig 10839 bp, 5 predicted proteins | sample KBSS13metaG_FD_65862 | JGI IMG/M metagenome (GOLD analysis project Ga0070665, IMG submission 65862) | Switchgrass rhizosphere microbial communities from Kellogg Biological Station, Michigan, USA - KBS S1-3 metaG | ecosystem: Host-associated > Plants > Roots > Rhizosphere > Soil ...
GTGATGCTGATCGATCGCGACTTCCAGCTCCGCTTCATCAATCGGCAGGTCAACGACTTCCTGCAGCTCGACCCGGAGGTCGCGACGCCCGGCGCCTCGGCCTATGACATCCTGCGCTACCAGGCGCGGCGGGGCGATTTGGGCCCGGTCGATTCCGAAGACGATGTCGTGACCAGGGTCGTCGAACGCGCCGACCAGATGCGCCAGTCGGGAGGCTTGCGCTACGAGCGCCGGAGCCTGTCCGGCCGCTTCATCGAATTCAATTTCCGCCCGATCCCCGATGGCGGCATGCTGGCGATCTATCGCGACATCACGACGTTGAAGGACCAGCAGGCTGAAGTGGAGCGCGCGCGCGCGCGCGCCGAGGCCGCGCAGACGCTGCTCGACGACGCCTTGGGCAGCATGACGGGCGGCGTCGGCATCTGGGGGCCCGAAGAGCGCCTGATCCAGTGCAATGCCGCCTACCGCGCGGTCAATCGCGACATTCCCGACATTGTGGCGCCCGGCACTACGCTCGAGGCGGCAGCGCGAGCGGCAATGCGTGCTCAGTACGAGCTGCTCGACCTGCCGGTTCCGGTCGACGAGGTCGAGCGCCTGGCCAGGACGATCGTCGAGCTGCACCGGCGCGGCGAAGGGGCGCTGGAATTCCCGATCGGGCCGAATGCCTGGACGCGCCTCACCGCCGCGCGCACCAAGTCGGGCGGCTGTGTGTCGCTGTTCACCGACATCAGCGAGCTGCGCCAGCGCCAGAGCGAGCTGCGTAAGGAGCGCGATGTCGCCAAGGCCGCACGCGATGAGGCGGAGGCCGCCAACCAGGCCAAATCCACCTTCCTCGCCACCATGAGCCACGAAATCCGCACGCCGATGAACGGCGTCGTCGGCACCGCCGAACTGCTGGCGCGCGAACCGCTGACCGAGCGCCAGAAGCGCATGGTCAGGACGGTGCGCGGGTCGGCAGCGACGCTGATGCGCATCATCGACGACGTCCTCGACTTCTCGAAGATCGAGGCCGGCCGCATGGAGCTGGAGGAGGCGCCATTCTCGCTGCGCGCCCTGATCTCCGGCGCCGCCGAAGCCCTGTCGGCCCAGCTCGAGAAGAAGGCGCTCGGCCTTACCATCGACATTGATGCGGGGACGCCGGATGCATTGCTGGCGGACGCCACGCGCCTGCGGCAGATCCTGCTCAACCTGATCGGCAACGCGGCGAAGTTCACCGAGGTCGGCAGCGTCGCCGTGCGCGCCCGCGCGCTGGAGATGGACAGCAACACCGTCACCCTGGCGCTGTCGGTGACGGATACCGGCATCGGCATGACCGCCGAGCAGCAGGCGCGGCTGTTCAAGCCGTTCTCCCAGGCCGACAGCTCGACGACCCGCCGCTACGGCGGAACGGGCCTCGGCCTGTCGATCGTGCGGCGCCTGGCCGAGCTGATGGGCGGGACGGCAACCGTGGAGAGCACGGTCGGCCAGGGCTCAACCTTCACGGTCACGATCAAGGTCCGGCGCGGCAACGATCTTGCCGGGGTCGACGACGCGGCCGAATCGCTGCCCTTGCCGCCGAAGGGCCTACGCGTCCTCGCGGTCGACGATTCCGAGGTCAATCTCGAAGTGCTGGTCGGCCAGTTCGAGATCCTCGGCCTTCCTCTCGACATCGCGATCAACGGCATCGAGGCGCTGACTCTATGGCGGGAGCGGGCGCATGCGCTGGTGCTGACCGACATCCACATGCCCGACATGGACGGCTTCGAGTTGACCCGCCAGATCCGCGCCGAAGAGAGCATGATGCCGAGCCGGCCGCGCACGCCGATCGTGGCGCTGACGGCCAATGCGCTCAAGGGCGAGTCCGACCGCTGCCTGGCCGCAGGCATGGACGATTACCTGACCAAACCCCTGACCCTGGATCGTCTGCGACAGGCCGTGGCACACTGGGCGATGGATCACACCGACGAGCCGGCGGTCGATCGCTCGATCGTCGAGGAGATGTTCGGCGGCAACGAGAAAGCGGTTGCGCGCGTGCTTGCACGTTTCAGGGAAGCCGGTGCGCGGATGGTCGCCGAGATCGACGCGACGCGCGATAATCCGGAGAGGCTCAAGGAACTCTCGCATAAGTTGAAAGGAGCGGCCCGCGCGGCGGGCGCGACGGTACTGGGAGATCTCGCCGCGAGACTGGAGAAGTCCGGGCGCGGCGTCGATGTCGATGCCGTGCGAACCGAGTGGCATCGGGTGGTGGCCGAGCTCAACCCGGGATGAGGCCGTCGGCTGGCGATGCGGGAGAGTTGTGGAAGGCTGAAATCAAGCCTTCGAGAGATGAGAGCCTCACCTGCTATCTGTCTGCGGTGCCTCTCGTGTATACAACCGGGCCGTGCCGGAGAAGTCGGCACGTTCGAGGTGACGGCCGCCGGACTGTCGACCGTCCTGGACGAGCGCAGCGCCCGTCCGTTGCCGGTCAACGACGCGTCAGACGTTCCACGACCGTGTCGAGCTGATCATAGTTATCGATCTCGAGCGTAAGGACAGTCTTCTCGCCACCGCGCGCGGCGAGCACGACCTTGAGACCCAGTGCTTCCTCCAGGCGCTTTTCGAGCGCCCGCGTATCGGCGCTCTTGGCTACACCGTTGCTCGCACCTTTCTTGCCGCCAGATGCCTTTTTCAGGCGCTCGCCCGAAGCCAGATGCTCGAGGTCGCGAACGTTGAGCTTCTCGGCAACGATGCGCTTGGCCATCGCTTCGGGATCGGGGAATGCGAGCAGCGCGCGGCCGTGGCCGGCGGAAATCTCCTCGCGGCGGATCATCTCGCGCACCGTCTCCGGGAGGTCGAGCAACCGTAGCGTGTTGGCGATGTGCGGGCGGCTCTTGCCCATGGTACGCGCAACGTCCTCTTGCGTCTGCTTGAAGTCGCTGATCAGCCGGCGATAGCCTTGGGCCTCGTCGATCGCCGTCAGATCAGCACGCTGCAGGTTTTCAACCAATGCGAGCTGCAAGGTGTCGAGGTCGTCGAGACTGCGGACGACGACCGGCACCTCGTGGAGTTGCGCCTTCTGCGCAGCCCGCCAGCGGCGCTCGCCGGCGATGATCTCGTAGGAGTCCGGGTCATCGGGGATCGGCCGGACCAGGATCGGCTGCAGCAAGCCGAACTGACGGACCGAATCGACCAGCACGTCGATGTCCTCGAAAGTCGTGCGCGGCTGGTACTTGCCGGCACGCAGATGTGCGGTCGGCAAGGTCATCGGCGCACGGCTCGGCGGACGCGGCGGCACACTCGGTACGGCAGCCGGGGAGGCGACCGCGGCGGCGACATCCTGATCGCCGAGCAGAGCGGAGAGGCCGCGGCCGAGGCCGCGCGACTTGGGAGGCAAGCTCATGACGGTCCTGTTGTTGGCACGGCCGCTTCATCAGGCAGGGCGGCTTCGGCGGCAGTGCGGCGGCGGCGGATGAACTCGCTCGCCAGGAGGACATAGGCCTGCGACCCGGCACAGGCGTTGTCATAGATCAGCACCGGCAACCCGTGTGAGGGCGCCTCAGCGATGCGGACGTTGCGCGGGATCGTCGTGCCGAACACCAGCTCGCCGAAATGGCCGCGCACGTCGGACACGACCTGCTGGCTGAGCGTCATGCGGCGGTCGACCATGGTCAGGATCACGCCGGCGATGTGCAAGCCGGTATTGAGCGATTTTCGGACGCGTTCCACGGTGTTGCGGATCGCGCCGATCCCCTCCAGGGCCAGGAATTCCGCCTGCAGGGGCACCAGGACGGCATCGACGGCGACCAGCGCGTTCAAGGTTACCAGGCCCAGCGAGGGCGGGCAGTCAACCAGGATGGTGTCCCATCGGGCGCGCGCCTCATTCCCTGGCGCCGTCAACGCATCGGCCATCCGGTGTTCGCGCCGTTCCATATCGATCAGTTCGATCTCAGCGCCTGCGAGTGACTGATCGGCCGGCATCACCGACAGACCGGGGATTTGCGTCGCCCGGATCGAGGCGTCGAGCGGGGAGAGGCCTAGCAGGAATTCATACGACCCCGGCGAACGATCGCCCCTGCCCACACCCAACCCGGTCGAGGCGTTCCCTTGCGGATCCAGGTCTATCAATAGGACCTTCTCGCCGATCGCGGCCAGGGCCGTGGCGAGATTGATGGCGGTCGTGGTCTTGCCGACGCCGCCTTTCTGGTTAGCGATCGCGAAGACCCTTGGCGCTGAACTGGGCAACTCGGAGGAGAACGGCGTCACGGTCGGTCACGCTTGCAAAGGACTGGGAGTGAATGTCCCAGTACTTCATGGCCTCGGTCAATTCGGTTTGCCAGCCCTTGCCTTTGTGGAAAAGGCAAATAGCGGTATCGGAACGGTGAGGAGCGGCCCAGGCAAGCAGTTGGGCGAGCGGAGCCAGTGCCCGGGCGGTAACGATATCGGCCTTCGACGGGGTCGCCGCTTCGATCCGGCTGACCACGACGGTCGGTTGGTTCTTCAGTCCCATGCGACGCCCGGCCTCTGCCAGGAAGGCACCTTTCCGACCATCCGATTCGATCAGGGTTATGTCGAGAGCGGGCCGCAACGCCGCAAGGACCAGTCCGGGAAAACCGCCGCCACTGCCCAGGTCGACCAGCGTCTTGGCTTCTTTCGGAATCAGAGGAAGAAGCTGCGCCGAGTCGAGGATATGGCGCGTCCAGATCTCCGACAGGGTCGCCTTCGCGACCAGATTGATTGCTTTTTGCCATCGGCCCAATGTGTAGACCAAAGCTTCCAATTGGTCCCGTGTTTCACGTGAAACATCGACACGAAGGTCTCGCATTTCCTCGAGAAAGAGCTCTCGCCCTGTGTGGATGTGGCTCATGATCAGGCCGCACGGCGGCGAACGAAGCGCAACAGCGATACCAGAGCGGCTGGTGTCACCCCCGAGATCCGGGCGGCTTGGCCCAGGGTCGCCGGCTTATGGGTTTCCAGCTTCTGCCGGATCTCGTTGCTGAGGCCACCGATGGCGGAATAGTCGATCCCGACAGGCAGCTCCAATGCCTCGTCCCGCCGGTAGGCCGCGATGTCCTGGCGCTGCCGCCCGAGATAGCCTTCATAGCGGGCATCTATCGACAATTGCTCTGCAATAGCCGGAGGGATAGCGCCCAGCTCCGGCCACAGGCCGACCAGCCGGGACCAGTCCACATCAGGATAGGCCAGCAGGTCCATCGCCGAACGGACGACACCGTCCTGATTTATCGCAACGCCCCGCCTGGCCAACGCCGAGGGGCTGAACCTGAGGGCCGACAAGCGCGCCCGTCCATCCTCCAAGGCGCGTTGTTTCACGTGAAACACCGAGGCGCGCTCCGGGAGGACGCAACCGACCTTCAATCCCTTGGGGGTGAGGCGCTGATCCGCATTGTCCGCCCTTAGCCATAGTCGATACTCGGCGCGCGACGTGAACATGCGATACGGTTCCGTCACGCCAAGGCTGACCAGGTCGTCGACCAGAACACCAAGGTACCCATCCGCACGATCAACTTGAAACGCCGGCGAGCCCCCCGCGGCCAATGCAGCATTGAGACCGGCCATCAGCCCTTGCGCCGCAGCCTCTTCGTAGCCGGTCGTTCCGTTGATCTGCCCGGCCATGTAAAGACCCGGGATCCGCCGGGTCTCCAGGGTCGCGTGCAGCTCCCGCGGATCGATGTGGTCATATTCGATCGCATAACCTGGCCGAAGCATGACGGCCCGCTCGAGCCCCGGGATGGTCCGAAGCAACTTCGCCTGGACCTCGCGCGGCAGGGACGTCGAGATACCGTTGGGATAGACGGTGGGGTCGTCCAGTCCCTCGGGCTCGAGAAAGATCTGGTGCCGTTCACGCTGGGCGAAGCGAACCACCTTGTCTTCGATCGACGGGCAGTAGCGGGGGCCCACACTCTCGATCTGGCCGGAATACATCGGCGCCCGGTGCAGATTGGCGCGGATGATCTCGTGGGTCGCCGGTGTCGTCTCCGTGATGTGGCAGGCGATCTGCGGTGTAGAGATCACTCGCGTCAAATAGGAGAAGGGTTGCGGCGGCGCATCGCCGTCCTGCCTCTCCAGCGCTCCATAATCGATCGTCCGGCCGTCGAGCCGCGCCGGAGTCCCAGTCTTCAGCCGACCCAGAGCAAAGCCGGCCGCCCGCAACCGAAGTGCAAGCGCAGTCGATGGCGGCTCGACGGCATCCGCGGCGATATCGGCGGGGACGCCGTCTCGCTGCCCACGCGCGCGCCCCGCCGGAATCTTGATCTCTCCCAGATGAATCAGGCCGCGCAGAAAAGTACCGGTGGTCAGCACCACGCGGTCCGCGCCGATCCTTTCACCGTCCTCGGTGACAACGCCCCGGCAGGCGCCTTCCGAATCCACGATGATGTCCGCGACCGCGGCCGCCCGATTCTCCAGATTGCCCTGCTCTGCCAGCAACATCTGGATGGCCTGCCGATACAACTTGCGATCGGCCTGGGCTCGCGGCCCGCGCACGGCCGGCCCCTTGGACAGATTGAGCATACGGAACTGGATGCCGGCCCGATCGATGGCTCGCCCCATCACGCCATCCAGTGCATCGATCTCGCGAACCAGATGGCCTTTGCCCAATCCGCCGATCGCCGGATTGCACGACATCTCGCCGATCGTATCCAGCCGATGAGTCAGCAGGAGCGTGCGTGCGCCAAGGCGCGCGGAAGCCGCCGCAGCCTCGCAACCGGCATGGCCGCCGCCAACCACGATCACGTCATAACGAAAAACTGTATGCATGGCGCGGTAAGTCGGCGATTACGGTTCCGTGGTCAAGTGCAGCCCGCGGTTGCCGTCACTGAACTCGGATTTAGGATCAATCAACGGCGATCGGACGCTGAGACGGCAGACAGGGAAGTGACGTCTGCACCCCGATGAGTGTCACGCCCAGAGTTGGCAAACTCAGATCGCGACGCACTGGCGGCGCACCACTGACTAAGAAACTGGATTGGAAAAAGCGTGAGGTCGCCTCACCGGAGGTGTCATCCCGAGCGCAGCGAGGGATCTATGGCTGCCGTAGCCATAGATCCCTCGCTGCGCTCGGGATGACACTTGGTGTGCAGCAAGGGCAGTTTGATCCCCCGCGGATCGGCAAGGTCGACGGTGATGACGTACCCCAAAACCTGGCCTGATCGACAAATTCGCAACCCCGCAAACACCTGCGCTGACAGACCCAGTATCCACTCGAACGCGCCTGAGGTTCTTCGAGTCGATCTTCGTGGCTCTCCTCAAATAGCGCGATAGACGCCATACGGACCCATTCGACAAGAAATTTCGTCTTGCGAAATAATCCTGCAATCGCCAGCGCGCGAAAACCCGACGTGTCGCTGCCTCGTCGTCAGGCGGCGCGCTTGCGGGCGACCTTCTTCCTGGCCTTCGTCTTTGTCTTGCCCTTGTGCGCGGCCATGAAGCGCTCCGCCTTTGCACGTGATGCGCCGCTACCCTTCAAGCTGTCCTTCAGGGCGGCCATCAGGTCGACCACCTTCTCGTCCTTCTCCCCGGGCTCCTCGGCAGTTACCGGCTGGCCTTTCTTCTTCCGGGCGATGAGCTCGCGCAACGCGTCCTCATAGCGATCCTTGAACTGCCTCGGATCGAACTTCGCCGCCTGCTGGGCAATGATCTTCTCCGCGATATCGAGCATGCCTGCGTCGGGCTTCGGCAGGCGGCGGTCGAACACGTTCGCACTACTGCGGATCTCATCGTGCGTCCGCAACGTGGTGAGCAGGATGCCGCCATCGCGCGGCTCGAGAGCACACGGCCGTTCGCGCTGATGCAGCACCAGCCGCCCGAGCGCCACCTTGCCCTGCTTCTTCATCGCGGCCTGGATCACCGCGAAGGCCTCGATGCCGGTCTTGCCGGCCGGGGCGAGGTAGTAGGGCTCGTCCCAATAGATGCGATCGATCGCATCGGCATCGACGAACTCGCGGACGTCGATGATGCGCGTCGACGCGAGCTTCACGGCGTCGAGTTCATCCTTGTCGAGCAGGACGTATTTGTTCTTGGAAATCTCGAAGCCCTTCACCAGGTCGGCGCGATCAACGGTCCGACCGGTGACGGCATCCACCGTCTGCATGCGGATCCGATTGTTCGTCTTCGGATTGATCAGGTTGAAATGGACATCGGCGGTACGCTCGGTCGCGGTGTAGAGCGCCACTGGACAGGTCACCAGCGACAGCCGCAGATGGCCCTCCCAGGTCGGCCGCATCGCCTTGCGTTGTGCCTTCGCCATTGCTGCCTCACTCCCTCGAATCGATCAGCGCCTGGATCACCTGCCGCAGCGGCACCGCGCTCTTGTCGTAGTCGCGCCAGGCCCTCGTCTTCTTCAGCAGCGCCGGCACGGTGCGGATCGTGAAGCGCTTCGGATCGAGGCTCGCCTTCACCTGACTCCAGTCGAGCGGCATCGACACCGTCGCTCCATCGCGCGCACGCGGCGACAATGGTGCCACCGCCGTCGACGTCCGGTCATTTCGCAGGTAGTCGAGAAAAATGCGGCCGGCGCGATCCTTCTTTGCCATGCTGAGCAGGTAGCGGTCAGGCTCCTCGTCCGCGAGACGCCGGCAAACCTCCTTGGCAAAGGCTTTCGCGGCATCCCAATCCGGACTCTTCCTGTCGTTGGTAAGCGGCGTGACGACGTGCAGACCCTTGCCGCCGGTGGTCTTGCAGAAGGTCACAAGGCCGAGCTTCTCCAGTCTCTTGCGCAACGCGAGCGCGCCCCTGACCACTTCGTCGAAACCGACGTCGGGCGCGGGATCGAGATCGAACACCAACCGCCCGGGCAGATCCGGGACGCCGGGCTGGTTGTTCCAGGGGTGAAGCTCCGTCGTGCCGATCTGCGCGACCGCGGCGAGGGCTTCCTTCCGGTCGATCTGCACGTAAGGCTTGCGATCGCCGCTCACCTTCACCTCGGTAATCAGGTGCGAGCTGCCCGGCAAGGCATGCCGCTGGAAGAACTTCTGATCGCCCGTGATGCCGTCGGGCGTACGCACCAGGGAGCATGGCCGCCCTTCAAGGTGCGGCATCATCCAGTCGCCGACAGCTTCGAAATAGCGCGCCAGCTCGATCTTGGTGATTGGCGGCTCCTCATCCGGCCACAACGGCTTGTCGGGATGGGAGATAGTCACCCCCATCACGACGGCAGGACCCGATGCGGCAGGCTTCGGTTTGGCCACTTTGGTCCTCTCCGGCTCGGCGGGCGTCTCGGCCTCGATCTCCTCGACCGGCTTGTCCGAACGCAGGCCCTTGAACGCAGCCTGCCGCACATTGCCGTCACCGGTCCAGCCGGCGAACTCGATCTCTGCGACGAGCTCCGGCCGAGCCCAATGCATGTTGCTTTCCTTGCGCGGACCTGCACCAGCCGCGAAAGGGCTGGTCCTGCTTTCGACCTTCTTCAGCTCGGGCCGCAGCTTGCGCATCACCGGCTCGCTGAAGCCGGTGCCGACCCGGCCGACATGAACAAGCTTTGCGTGCTTTCCCTTACCGCGATACACGCCCGCAATCAGCGAGCGAAGCTTGCGCCCTTCTTGCGTCCACCCGCCGATGATCACCTCCTGGCCGCCACGGCACTTGGCCTTGGTCCAGGTTCCCGAGCGTGTCGACTGATAGGGGGCATCGAGCCGCTTCGAGACGATACCTTCGAGATGCATGCGACAGGCCGAGGAGAGCACAGCATCGCCTGCTGTCTCGAGATGTTCGACGTAGCGGAGCTGCTGGCGCTTGTCTTTCAACCCACTGAGGAGCGCCTGCAACCGGTGCTTGCGCTCCTCCAGCGGCAATTGCCGCAGATCTTCCCCCTCGGCGAACATCAGGTCGAACGCGAAGTAGATCAGGTCCTCCGACTTGCCTTCGGACAAGGCGGCCTGCAGCCCAGCAAAATCCGGCGCACCCGTGCGGTCCAGGGCACAAGCCTCGCCGTCGATCATGCAGTCGGGCAACTGTCTCGCGATGTCCGCGATCGCCTGGAACTTCCCGGTCCAGTCTAGTCCCTTGCGCGTCCTGAGCGTCGCCTTGCCGTCTTCTACCCTCAGCTGCAGCCGATAGCCGTCGAGCTTGATCTCATGCACCCAGCCGGGTGCGGATGGGGCACGATCGACCAGTTTCGTGAGTTGCGGTTCGATGAACGCCGGCATCCTCCGGACCTTCTTCGCCCTGGTCTTGGATTCAGGTGCCACGGCCTCGTAGCCGCCGCCCTTCTTCGTGCTGTCCCAGACCGCGCCTGCCGTCCGCCGCTTCGCCGTCATGAAGGGAGTAGGCGCCTTGCCCGTCCCGATTGCAATCTCACGCAACGTTCGCCCCGATGCGACCGACGTTTCGTTGTCATCGAGAATGGCATCGTCACTGCCGTCCTTCGAAACCTCGTCGCGATGCTTGATCAACAGCCGGTTGGCCCGCTTTCCGCCGCCCTTGCGATCCCATTTCATGCGGACGAGAACCCAGCTCCCGGACAACCTCTCCCCGGCCAGGGTGAACTTGAGGTCACCGCGCTTCAGCCCGTCATGCGGATCACCTTCGGGGATCCAGTAGCCGCGATCCCAGAGCTGCACGGTGCCGCCGCCATATTGGCCTTCGGGAATGGTGCCTTCGAAGTCGCCGTAATCGAGCGGATGATCCTCGACCTCGACGGCCAGCCGCTTGACCTTGGGATCGAGCGACGGCCCCTTCGTCACGGCCCATGACTTGAACACACCATCGAGCTCGAGCCGGAAATCGTAATGCAACCGCGTCGCATCATGACGCTGGATCACGAACCGGAGTTGCGGCGCTGCCGAGACCGAGGTTTTGCCCGACGGCTCGGCCGTCTGTCCGAAGTCACGCTTGGCGCGATAGGTCGCGAGGCTGTCCCGGCGCATG
>Ga0070665_100007837_pt1 | contig 10834 bp, 13 predicted proteins | sample KBSS13metaG_FD_65862 | JGI IMG/M metagenome (GOLD analysis project Ga0070665, IMG submission 65862) | Switchgrass rhizosphere microbial communities from Kellogg Biological Station, Michigan, USA - KBS S1-3 metaG | ecosystem: Host-associated > Plants > Roots > Rhizosphere > Soil ...
ATGTCGGGGAGACAAAGATGGCCGTGGACGGAAACTGGAATCTCACCATGAGCACGCCGATGGGTGAGCGCAAGGCAACCTTGACCCTGCTGGCCAACGGCGGCACGCTGACGGGCACGCAAGGCGCCGACGGCAATTCCACCGAAATCTTCGACGGCGCCATCAGCGGCGATGCCGTCAACTGGAAGGTCTCGATCACCAACCCGATGCCGTTGACCCTCGAATTCATCGGAAAAGTCTCCGGCGACAACATGACCGGCGAAATGGGCATCGGCCCGATGGGCAGCTTCCCCTTCACCGGCACGCGGGCCTGATTGAAATAGCGAGGCGGCCGCAGCGCCTCCCCGCTTTCTCACTACAGCGCTAGAACCAGATCTGCATCGCCACGCCGTAAGCATCGCGTGGCGGTGCGCCTTCCGGAACGCAGCCGGCAACATCGCGCGCGGCGATCGCCACCGCACAGGCATCGAGCACGTCGTCGGCTTTGGCACCGGTACCAGTACGTTCGGTGGTCAGCCATTCGTCGATATCGCGAATGCCTTGCCGCTTGAGCAGCTTGCGACGTCGCTCAAATCCGGCTTCGGATTTCTTCGAAGGCAACGGCATGCCTGCGTTGAGGCGCAGGAACACCAGTTCGGGATGCCCCTCGCGAATGTCCTGCGCGCGATGGGTGCGGACGAACGCATCAACCTCCATGATCTTCGGTCCGAGATGCCAGAGCTGGCGCGATACCCGCTTCTGGCCACGCCGCGACGCTTCGCGATTGGCTTCGTCGGGATCGGCGAATTCCTGCCACAGCCAGCGCCGCGCGCCGGTGAACACACGCGATGAATGCGGCCGCAGCCGCTCGCGGGCGAGCAGATCGCCGTCATCGCTCATGCCGATCGGAATGTCGATCGCGGCGCGATCGAAGCCGATGGACAGCGCATCAGTAACGTCGCGGCAGAACCTGATGTCTTGAACATCGCCGTCGAGCAGCACGGCGACCCAGCCCTTGCTGAACCCGTCGAGGCCAAGCACCCTCACTTCGGCCGGCTTGGTACGATCGCGATCGGATTGAAAGCATAGACCGCCTCGCCATGCTGGTTATAGGCGGTCCATTTGATGCGGGCGACGCCGTGGGGTTTTGAGCGCGAAGGCACCAGCTCCACCAACTCTCCTTCGAGATGGATGGAATCGCCGGGACGCACCGGCTTCAGCCAGCGCAATTCGTCGACACCCGCGCCGAACAGCGGATGCGGCCCGAACGGTTTTGTGCTCGCCGCCAGCCGCATGGCGATGGCTGCCGTATGCCAGCCCGACGCCGCCAGCCCGCCGAGGATCGTCGTCTTGGCCGCCTCCTCGTCGAGGTGAAACGGCTGCGGATCGTATTCCCTGGCGAAGCGGATGATGTCGTCCTTTGACACCGTCACCGCCTCGCTCTTGAAGCGCATGCCGACCTTCAGGTCCTCGAACCACTCGACCATGCCGTTTCCTGGCGTGCTTTCACCTCTCCCTTAGGGAGAGGTCGGCGCGTAGCGCCGGGTGAGGGGTTACGGTTTCTAATGAGAGCAGCGCCCCCTCACCCGATTTGCTGCGCAAATCGACCTCTCCCCACCGGGGAGAGGTACACCGAATTCGCGGATGCTTCATCGCCTACCCCAGATTCAATTCCTTGAAGAAGTCGTTGCCCTTGTCGTCGACGATGATGAAGGCCGGGAAATCCACCACCTCGATGCGCCAGATCGCTTCCATGCCGAGCTCGGGATATTCCACCACCTCGACCTTCTTGATGCAGTGCTCGGCGAGGTTCGCGGCAGCCCCGCCGATCGAGCCGAGATAGAAGCCGCCATATTTCTTGCAGGCCTCGCGCACGGCGACCGCGCGGTTGCCTTTGGCCACCATCACCATCGATCCGCCCGCCGCCTGGAACTGGTCGACGAAGGAATCCATCCGTCCCGCCGTGGTCGGGCCGAACGCGCCGGAGGCATAGCCGTCGGGCGTCTTGGCAGGGCCGGCGTAATACACCGGATGGTTCTTGAAGTAGTCTGGCAGCGGCTCGCCCTTCTCCAGCCGCTCGCGCAGTTTTGAGTGGGCGGAGTCGCGCGCCACGATCATGGTGCCGGTCATCGAGACCCGGGTCTTGATCGGGTACTTCGACAGCGTCGCCAGAATTTCCTTCATCGGCTTGTCGAGGTCGATCTTGACGACCTCGCCGCCGAGCGCTTGTTCGACTTCGGGCAGATACTGCGCCGGATTGTGCTCGAGCTCCTCGAGATAGACGCCGTCTTTCGTAATCTTGCCGAGCACCTGGCGGTCCGCCGAGCAGGACACGCCGAGCCCGATCGGCAACGAGGCGCCGTGGCGCGGCATCCGGATCACGCGCACGTCGTGGCAGAAATACTTTCCGCCGAACTGCGCGCCGACGCCGAGCGACTGCGTCATCTTCAGAATTTCCTGCTCCATCTCCAGATCGCGGAACGCGTTGCCGTCGGCCGAGCCCTGCGTCGGCAGCGCGTCGAGATAGCGCGCGGATGCGAGCTTCACCGTCTTCATGCAGAGTTCGGCCGAGGTGCCGCCGATCACGATGGCGAGGTGATATGGCGGGCACGCCGCGGTGCCGAGCGTCAGCACCTTTTCCTTCAGGAACGCCAGCAGGCGATCTTTGGTCAGGACCGACGGCGTCGCCTGGAACAGAAAGCTCTTGTTGGCCGAGCCGCCGCCCTTGGCCATGAACATGAACTTGTAGGCGTCGTCGCCCTCGGCGTAGATCTCGCACTGCGCCGGCATGTTATTGGCAGTGTTCTTTTCCTCGTACATCGTCAACGGCGCGACCTGCGAATAGCGCAGGTTACGGCGCAGATAGGCGTCACGCGCGCCCTCCGACAGCGCGGCCTCGTCGTCGCCGTCGGTGATGACGTTGCAGCCCTTCTTGCCCATGATGATCGCGGTGCCGGTGTCCTGGCACATCGGCAGCACGCCGCCGGCGGCGATGTTGGCGTTCTTCAGGAAGTCGAAGGCGACGAACTTGTCGTTGTCGCTGGCTTCCTTGTCGTCGAGGATCGAGCGCAGTTGCTTCAGATGTCCGGGCCGCAGATAGTGATTGATGTCACCGAAGGCGGCTTCCGACAGCGCCCGCAGCGCCTCGCGCGACACCACCAGCATGTCCTTGCCGAGCACCTTCTCGACCCGCACGCCCTCGGTCGTGATCTTCTTGTAGGGCGTGGTGTCCGCACCGAGCGGAAACAGCGGCGTGTGCTTGTAGGGCGGAACGGGCTTCTGGTCGGGAAAGGCGGTCGGGGCGTTCATGGCAAGATCTCGGGTTGGAGGCCGGCAGCGGCCCAAAATGGCCCTGCGGCGTTAGACCCGTTCTAAGCATTTTTCGGACAAAGGGAAGCTGTGGGAACGCGGAAGCGTTCTGCCCCCAATCACCCTTCGTATACTACCGGTTACCGCCCTCGCGGTCCTGTGCGCCGTGAAAAACAGCCGTTACGATAACCCTCTCCCGCTCCCCATCAACTTCGTACACCACAATATAGGGCAGCCGGGGGCACCACCCATTCGAACGTGTCAGGATCGCGGCCAACATGGCCCATTCGGGGAAACGAAATCAGCAGTTCTATGCTGCTGACCAACCGATCTATCACAGTCCTCGCCGTCGTAGGACTTTCCTGGGCAATCCAAGCAAAGACGTTTTCGAGATCGGCAATTGCCTGATCGTCGAAGACAAGTTTCATGGATGCTATGACCCCAGCCGTCCGATACGTTCCAGCGCCTCGGCGTGCGAGACGAGTTTCCGGTCAGGATTGGCACGACGGCGGCGAACTTCGGCCACTTGCGCATCGGTCAGGCGCATGTCGCGCATATGCTTGACATAGTCGAGCAATGCGCCCGCGGCGGCGTCCTGTTCGCCTTCCGGCAATTGCTCGACCTGACGCAAGGCTTGTTCGAGGAGCTTTGTCATGAAGGTATTCTAGCACACTGCGTGAGGGAAATCACCACCGGTTCTGAGACCACCCCAAGGATCAAGTTGACTTCCGCGCGCGCCCCTTGCAGGAAATCCATGCGCGGGGTCTATTGGCGTAAAGGGGCTTTCAAAATGGCTTTTGGAATACAGTTTCTGCAACCGACCTTGCTTGCCGCCACGCTGGCGCTGCTCGTCGCATTCAGTGCTTCGCCGGCGCGGGCCGATCGCTGCGAGGATACCGCCAAGGAATTGAGGACCCAGATCGACGGCCTCAAGATCAGCATGAACACCGGCAACATGATCTATCTGGCGCATCCGGCGGCGAAGGAGTTTTCGCTCGGATGCCGCGGCCGCAACTATTCCGTCGAGCTGTACGCCAAATCCGACCGCAAGCCGAAGCCCGCCTTCTACGAGCTGATCGCCGCGGCCGGCGCCATCATTTTCACGATTCCGAAGCCCGACGTGGCGACCGGCTCCTCGCGCTGCATCAGGCGCATGGGGCTGCTCCGCGGCGACAAGGTGTCGATGCGCTTTCGCCGCCTCAACATGGAATGCACGCGCACCAAGACCGAAGCCTCGATCGTGATCACGCGCGGCAAGGACGAGTAACGGTTCCAGATCTCTCGCATTCTAACGATCGCGCGAATCCCCTGTTCACCAACATCGGGATCGAGGGCGTCGGCGCTAGCATTTGCCGCGCCATCTTCACCAATCGTTCGTTTGAAACGGGCGAGTGTCCGGGCGCAACCAAAAGGATGCTCCCGATGGACGTTTCTGCTATCCCGCCTTCTGTTGTGGTCAAGGCGCCGGAAGTCCCCGTCTTCAAGGCCCCCGAAAATAAACCCGATGTGCTGAACGGCGAGCCCGCCGACGGCACGCGTTCTTCGAAGCCGCCGCAGGTCGCTGCCCTGCCGCCGGGTCAGGGAACGCGGATCGACCGGTTCGTCTAAACCAAACCGCAGCCCTGCCTTGCGCGGGGCCGACGCCGCAAGTTTGCCGGAAAACGGCGCGATCATGATCCCGCGGGCAATGGAACCCGGGCATGGTCGCAAAACTGCTTTTGCAGAACTTCTTCTTCGTCGTCCTGTTTGGCGCGCTGTTGTTCGGGTCAGCCGGTTCGCTGGCCTGGCCGTCGGCGTGGCTGTTCCTGTTCGTCAGCGCGACGCTGGGCCCCGCCTGCGGATTGTGGCTCGCGAGGACCGATCCCGCGTTGCTTGAAGAACGCCTGCGGCCGACCTTTCAGGCCGAGCAGCCGGCCGCCGACAAGCGATTCATGCTGGCGTTCGCCGTCGCGGCGCTGATCTGGCTGATCGTGATCGGGCTGGACCGGCGCGCACACGCATCCAACGTTCCGTTCGCGTTGCAGGCGATCGGGCTGGCGATGTACCTGCTCTCGACCGCCTTCATCATGTGGGTGTTCCGCGCCAATTCCTTTGCCGCGCCTGTCGTGAAGGTGCAGGCCGAACGCCACCATCGCGTCATCTCCAGCGGTCCCTACGCCTTTGTCCGCCATCCCATGTATAGTGGCGTCATCCTGTTCTTCGTCGGCGTTCCGCTGCTGTTGGGATCATGGTGGGGCGTGGCGATCGCGCCGGTGTTCGTCATTCTCTTCGCGATCCGCGCCCGCATTGAGGAACGTACGCTCGTCGAAGGACTTCCTGATTATGCTGACTATGCCGCACGCGTGCGGTATCGTCTGGTGCCCGGACTTTGGTGAGAGGCGAAACGACATGCCCGACAGCAGGACCTATACCGGCGGCTGCCATTGCGGCCAGGTGCGGTTCGAATGCACCAGCGACCTTGCCATGGTCACCGCCTGCAATTGCTCGATCTGCACCAAGAAGGGGCTGCATTTCACCTTCCTGGATCCGAAGAGCTTTCAGCTCCGCGCCGGCGAGGAGAATTTGAAGGAATACCTTTTCAACAAGCACGCCATCCACCACCAGCTCTGCGTCGATTGCGGCGTCGACGTGTTTGCGCGCGGCAAGAAGCCTGACGGCAGCGATGTCGTGGCGCTGAATGTGAGCTGCATCGACAGCATCGAGCTGTCGAAGCTGAAGATGACGCCGGTGGATGGCAAGAGCATGTGACGGTCTCGCCGTCATTCCGGGGCACCGCGCAGCGGTGAACTACGGTGCGCAATTGCGCACCTGAGAATCTCGAGATTCCGGGTTCGATGCTGACGCATCGCCCCGGAATGACCGGACCTAGTTATCCAGCGCCTTGTATCTGCGAAAGATACCCTCTTCGTTGAACGCGATCCTCCGGTCACTGGCCAGATACGCCTTGATGTTCGCGCGTGCCTCAACGCGATCACGTAACTCAACGAGACCCGGAATCTTTCGTTCGAACGCCTTCATCCGGTTCGGAAACGCGTAGCGTAGCCCCTCGATGATCTGGAACAGCGACAGGTCGACGTAAGTGAGGCGTCGGCCGGTGACGTAAGTCCCGCCATTGGCCTTCAGCAGCCCCTCGAAATAGCCGAGATATTTCGGCACACGCTCCTTCCAGAATTCCTCGGTGCGCTTCTTCGCCGGCGCTTTCTGATCCTCGTAATAGAGCGAGGGACCGAGCGGGTGATGGGTGTCGTGGACCTCCAGCACCAGGTCCGTGATCGTGAGCTGCAACTGGTGCACCCAGAGCCGGCCGGCTTCCGCCTTCGGCGCCAGGCCGTGGCGCGATCCCAGATACAGCAGGATGTTGGCGGTCTGCCCGATCACGAGTTTTCCACTCTTCAGGAACGGCGGCGCAAACGGCGGCGCGCCCTTCCCCGCACCCAGCATTCGGGTCATTGCGGCCATGCCGTTGCCGCGGCGCGCGACGTCGACATAGGCGGCGCCCGCTTCCTCCAGCGCGAGGCGGACGTATTCGCCGCGGCCCTGGATCATCGGCCAGTAATAGAGCTCGTACGCCATCGGCGGGGCCTCCTTTGCCTGTTGCACAGGCTTAACAAATCATTCCGCCCGGCGTTCGTCACGCGTGCGGCAGGCCCTTCACCACGCAGTTACGGTTCCTCAACGATATTTCGCGACCCGGCGGATGCGTCGACGTCTCGATGCAACCGATTAATGCTCGCCTCGTAGTCTTACCCAGAGGGGAAACCGCCATGCCGGAAATCACCACCTACGCGTTTGCCTACCACCAGCTGCTTGTGGCGATTGCGGGCGCGGTGTGCCTGTTCGGAACCTGGGTCGGCATGCGCCATTTCGCGCGTGCCCGGGCGACCTCAGGCACCACGCGGATCGGCTGGCTGTTCATGGCCTCGGTCGGCACCGGCGCGGCGCTGTGGGCCGCGACGTTCATCTCGATCCTGGCGCTCGACCCGACACTCACCTCCTACTTCGAACCGCTTGCGACCGGCGCCGTCCTGTTGATCGCCATCGCCGCCTGCCTGATCGGCTTCGAGATCGGCACCCGTCACTTCACACTGGCGCCGGAAGCCGGTGGCCTCGTAATGGGCGCAGGCATCCTCGCAATGCACTTCATCGCCTTCAAGGCCTGGCACATTGCCGGTCGCTTTGAATGGAATGCGCTCGGCGTGGTCATCACCTTGCTGCTCGGCCTCAGCCTCTCGGCGCTCGCAGTCAACCGCGCCAACCGGCCGGTGACGCGCTGGTGCCGCCATGGCGCCGCGATCGTGCTGGCCTTCATGATCTGCGCCATGCACTACGCGCTGACAGTCTCGACCTCGGCGGTCGTCGATCCATCCATCGTGCTGCCGGCCTATCTCATTCCGGCGCATGTGCTCGGCCTCGCCGTGGTCGGCGCGGTGCTGCTGGTGATGGGATCGGGCTTCTCGACCTACATCATCGATCTGAAGGTGCGCACGGAGTCCGCCGACCGCATCCATCAGCTTTCGTTCAACGACACGATGACCGGCCTGCCGAATCGCATCGCCTTCAACGAGCGGCTGGCGTTCGACGCGGCGGAAGCCCATGAGAAGGCCCACAAGCTCGCGGCGTTCTCGATCGATCTCGACGGCTTCAAGGACGTCAACGATCTGTTCGGCCATGGCTCCGGCGATCTGCTGCTGATCGAGGTCGCAGATCGCATGCGGCGGATGCTGGGCCCCGGCGAATTTTTGGCGCGCCAGAGCGGCGACGAGTTTCTCGGCCTGCAGATGTCCGGCAACCACCCGCAGGCCGCCCAGGCATTCGCCGAGCGCGTCGCGAGCGTGTTCGCGCAGCCCTTCCAGGTCGAGGATCAGCAGGTCAACCTCACCGCCTCGATCGGCTTCTCGATCTTCCCTCTCGACACGCTGGAGCGCGATCAGGTGCTCAGCAACGCCAAGCTCGCGATGCACCGGGGAAAAAGCAAGCAGCGTGGCCTGATCTGCCAGTACCGCCATGAGATGGACGATACCGCGCGCGCCCGCCGTGCGCTGGCGCGAGACCTGCAGATGGCCACGCAGCGCGGCGAACTCGAACTGCATTATCAGTTGCAGACCACGCTGGCAGACGGAAAGATCTGCGGCGCCGAGGCGCTGATGCGGTGGCGGCACCCGAAGCGCGGCATGATTTCGCCGGCGGAATTCATCCCGCTGGCAGAGGAAACCGAGGCCATCGGCGAGATGGGCGAATGGGCGCTCCGCACCGCCTGCCGCGACGCCGCCGCCGGCAAGATCCCGGGCACCGTCGCCGTCAATTTGTCGCCCGTGCAGTTCGGCCGCGACGATCTCGCCGAAACCATCCATGCCATCCTGCGGGAGACCGGACTGTCGCCGCGGCGGCTCGAGGTCGAGGTGACGGAATCGACCGTCATGTCCGACCAGAACCGCGGCCTGCACATCCTGCGCAAGCTGAAAGCGATGGGCGTTTCGGTGTCGATGGACGATTTCGGCACCGGTTACTCGTCGTTGGCGACGCTGCATGCGTTTCCGTTCGACAAGATCAAGCTCGACCAGTCCTTCGTCAAACGGCTGCCGGAGGATGCCGCCGCCGCGGCGATCGTCCGCACCGTGCTGGCGCTGGGCGAAAGCCTCGGCATGCCCGTACTCGCCGAAGGCATCGAGACCGAGGCGCAGTGGCAATTCCTCGCCCGTGCGGGCTGCGCCAAGGGCCAGGGCTATCTGTTCGCCAAGCCTGCGAGCTTGGCGCAATTGCCGGCCGCGATCGAGGCCGCGGCGCGCTTCGTTCGGGAAACGCCGACAGCCGGCACAGATGTCCGCGCGACGGCGGCGGCGTAGCGCGCCCCACCAGTCGATTTGCTCCACAGATCACTGTCACCCGAAATCTGTCCGAACATCATCGGGCGTGTTACGTTGCTCCCGTTTGAAGCGTCGATTTCTCAACACGGGAGAATGCGGATGGCGGACAACAAGAAAAAGCGCGGCGGAGCCGATCGCGGGCTGATCGCGCTGGGCGAGGCCTACGAGGTCGCCTACTGGTCGAAGAAATTCAAGATCACGCCGGCCAAGCTGAAAGCCGCCGTCAAGAAAGTCGGGCGCTCCGCGAAGCAGGTGGAGGCCTATATCAAGCTGCAGGCGCATAAGGCCGCCGACCGGGCGCGGATCGCGGTGAGCCAGCCCTACGAAGTCAGCTACTGGTCGAAGAAGTTCAAGGTGACGCCTGCGAAGCTGAAAGCCGCGGTGGCCGCGGTCGGGCATTCGTCCAAGAGTGTCGGCGCGTATCTCGCGGGCGGTAAAAAGAAGACCAGGAAGGCGCCGAAGAAAGCTGGCAAGAAGACAGTCAAGAAGGCCGGCAAGAAGCGCGCGAAGAAAAAAGCCGCCTGACTTCGTAGCCAGGGTGAAGCGCAGCGTAACCCGGGTCGATGCCTGTAACCCGGGTTGCGCTGCGCTTCACCCGGGCTACGGCAATCACTCAACGCCTCGTCAGTTCGCCGCGAAGCAGTAGAACAGCCCGTCGCCGCCGGTGCTCTTCAGGTCGGCCTGCGAGCAGCCGCCGTCCGGACCGCGCGAGGGATGCGACGAGTTCCAGGATTTTGAGGCGTCATCGTCGCGCAGGCCGATGCGGTCGGTATGGCCGACCATCGCAGCGCCCTGCGTCGAGCTCGTCCAGTTCTTGCAGGTGCGGTCGTCGCCCGACGCGAACGCGGTGCCGTCAGGCTGCGATCCGGTCAGCGCATCGTGACGATTGGGCGTATCGCCGCGGCCGTTGATGACCTCGCCCTTCTCGCTGAGCGCGGTTTGCTTGGTCAGGCCGTTGGTGCCGTGCAGTTCAGCGACGTCCTTTGCGACGACAGCGCCCTTTGCATTCTTCCACGGCCCCTTGCCAATCCGGTCTTTCGCATTGACGGCGGGCTTGCCGTCGTCGGCCTGGGTCGAGAGATAGGCGCGCCAGGTCTTGGCGCCGGCGCCGGCGGCCTGCGCCAGGGTCTGGCAGTGATTGTCGGCGCCGGCGAGCCCGCCGAGATTGCCGCCATTGCCGATGCCGTTGCTGGTCAGGAAGAAGCTGGTGTCGGCGGATTGCGCCTGCGCGGGCGCGCTGGCGATCGCCGACATGGCCGCCGCGGCGAAGCACGCCGGTAAGATGATCCGTGCAAAGCTGTTCATAGAAGTCTCCCTGTTGTTTTTATCGGCGTTGTCATCAACCCGTCACGGCAAGCATTATTCCGGCAACTGCACGGATCAAATTACCAGGGACAAAGAAAAAGGCGCCGCGGAATGAACCGCAGCGCCTTTCTTGTTCTGTGTGAGCGATCAGTTGGTCTGCTGGATCGCCGAGAGTTCCCAATCGGCGCCGCGACGGCGGGCGAAGGTCCACACTTCGGTGGCCTCGATCGGCGTATCGCTGCCGGCAACAACGCGATTGGTGCCGCGCTCCAGGGTCTTGTCGACCAGCGAGAACCGCATCGCCACGCTGGCGTAATCGGTTTCGCCTTCGCGCCAGGCTTCGGCGAGGTCGCCCTGCAGCAGCTTGACGTCGGTGA
>Ga0070665_100007840_pt1 | contig 10832 bp, 9 predicted proteins | sample KBSS13metaG_FD_65862 | JGI IMG/M metagenome (GOLD analysis project Ga0070665, IMG submission 65862) | Switchgrass rhizosphere microbial communities from Kellogg Biological Station, Michigan, USA - KBS S1-3 metaG | ecosystem: Host-associated > Plants > Roots > Rhizosphere > Soil ...
ACGACCACGTGCGGACCATGTCCGCTCGTGCGCGCGATGCCATCCAGCAGGCGCAGGATGCGATGGCGCATGCGCTCGCAGACGCCGAGCGTGACGCCCGCCGTTCGCGCCGGCAATGCCGACAGCATCAGGAAATGATCCGATGCCTCGATCGTGTATGCGGAACCGAGCTGCGCGCCGAGCTCGCGCAGCCATTCGCGCGCGGCGCATGCCCAGAACGCATGCCGCGTGCGGTCGTCGGCATCGGCCGGGAGCGCAGCGCCGACACCCTCCCAGTCCGGAATGGGCAAGGTCGCATCGGCGCGCCAGACCATCGCCGGCGGCGGCAACGGAACCACCACCTGCGCGACCGCAGGCGGTGTCTTGCTCAACCACCGCGTCAGGATTCCCATGCGCGACGCTCAGTCCGCCGGCACGACCGGCAGATCGATCCGGCTCGCCTGCTCACCCGCCGTGTACACGCGCTGCGTCGCCTTGCGGTAGTCGCCCGGCTTGGCGAAGAAGATGTTGTCGACGAAGGTCTGCGGGTTGCGGTCGTACAACGGGAACCAGCTCGACTGCACCTGCACCATGATGCGGTGGCCGGGCAGGAACACATGGTTCGCGTTCGGCAATTCGAACCGGTACTTCTGCACCGCGTTCGCCGGAATCGCGCTCGGATGTTCGAGGCTGTCGCGATAGCGGCCACGGAAGATGTCCATCGCGACGCCGAGCTGGAAGCCGCCGAGATCGGCCTGCGCCGGCACTTCGTCCGGATACACGTCGACGAGCTTGACCACCCAGTCGCTGTCGCTGCCGCTGGTCGACGCGAACAGGTTCACCACCGGCGCACCGGCGATCTTCATCGGCGTGGTCAGCGCTTCCGAGGTGTACGTCAATACGTCAGGGCGGCCGTCGACGAAGCGCTGGTCGACCACGAGCCAGCGCCGCCACGCATCGCCATCGCTGAAATGCACGGGGCGCGGCTGGTACGGCACCGGCTTGGCCGGATCGGACACGTACTCGTCGAACGCGGCTGCATCGGCCGCGGGTGCCGTGAAGTCGACGCGCCCGCCCGCGTGCAGGTAGAGCGGCCTGGACGTCGCGGCGCAACCCTGCGCGCAGGCGAGCGGCCAGTGCGTCTCGCGCAGCCAGCGGTTCGTGCCGGTCTCGTAGACGAATACCGGTGGCGTGTCCGCCTTCGGCGCGCCGTCCTTGAGATAGGTGTCGAGGAACGGTTTCATCACGTCGCGGCGGAACTGCAGGGCCGTGTCGCCGCTGAACTTCAGCGCACCGAGCATGCTGCCGTCGTAGTTGACGCCGCTGTGCCGCCACGGGCCGAGCACGAGGAAGTTGCGATCGTTCGCGGTGTCCTTTGGCTCGGTCGCCTCGTAGGTCGCGATCGCGCCGTACATGTCCTCCTGGTCCCACAGGCTCGCGACGATCATGCGCGGCACCGTCAGCGGCTGCGCGGCGATGACCGGATCGAGCGCCTGGCCCTGCCAGTACGCATCGTAGGCCGGGTGCTCGGAAATCTTGTTCCAGAAGCCGAGCTGGTCGAAACCGAAATGGTTCGCGTAGTCCCCGGACGAACCGTATTTGAGGAAATTCGCGTAGTCATCGAACGCACCGCGCGGTACTTCCTTGCTATCGTCCTTCGCCGCGGTCTGGCCGTAGATGTAGTCGAAGTTCGTCTGGCGGAACGCGCCGTTGTGGAACCAGTCGTCGCCCTTCCAGCCGTCGACCATCGGGCTCATCGGCACGGCCGCCTTCAGCGCCGGATGCGGATTGACCAGCGCCATCAGCACGGTGAAACCTTCATACGACGAACCGATCATGCCGACCTTGCCATTGCTCTCCTTGACGTGCTTCACGAGCCAGTCGATGGTGTCGTATGCATCGGTCGAATGGTCGACCTTGCTGTCGTTGAGCGGCCCGCGCAGCGGCCGCGTCATCACGTAGTCGCCTTCGGACTTGTGCTTGCCGCGCACGTCCTGGAACACGCGGATGTAGCCGCCATCGCCGACGAACACCTCGTCGCCGACCGGCAGGGTCGCCGGCATGCGCGGGCTGACGCTGCGCTCGGCGCGCTTGGCCGCGTTGTACGGCGTGCGCGTCAGGACGATCGGCAGATGCTGCGCGCCTTTCGGCACGAGGATCACCGTGTACAGCTTGACGCCGTCGCGCATCGGGATCATCTCCTCGCGCCGCACATAGTCCGCGTCTGCCTGCGGCACCACGAACTTCTTCGGGATGTCCGGCGCCAGCGGGGGCGTGACGGCGCAAGCACTACCCGTGGCGAGAGCGAGGGTGGCGAAGATCGGAAGCAGCGACGGGCGCGACGGCATCGGGCGTTTCCTCGGTGGTGCGAAACGCCGACATTAAACGCAATCGGGGGTGCTGCGAAGGGACCGCCTTGTGCGGGCGGCGCAGGGCCATGCGGATCGCACACCCACCGAAGAGCGACGAGGCACCGGTTGGCCGCGCGCGGCGGCGGACCTCAGCTGCCGGAAGCGATCGCCAGCAGGGCCTCGCGCAGCACGACCGCCTGGTTCTCGGTGTCGCTGCGCGCGCCGTACACGAGCGTGATGCGTCGCTTGCCGGCAGCGGCAAGCACGGCTTGCAGCCGTTCCTGCTGCTCCGGCGCGGCGAGTTCCGCATGGTAGCGCGTGCGGAAGTCGTCCCAACGCGCGTGCTCGTGGTGGAATCGGCCGATCAGGCCCGCGCTCGGCGCGAGATCGCGCGCCCATTCGTCCAGCGCCAGCACCGCCTTGCTGCGCCCGCGCGGCCAGTAGCGGTCGACCAGCACGCGATAGCCATCGTGCGGCGTCGGATCGTCGTAGGCGCGCTGGATCGCGATCGCGGGACGCGCAGGCGTTCTCTTCGCCGTCATGCCGGCGCTCCGACGCCTGCGAGCAATGCCTGCACGCGCTCGCGCAGCATCGGCACCACCTCGCGCGCGAACCACGGATGCCGCTGGAACCACGCGGTATTGCGCGGCGACGGATGCGGCAGCGGAATGCTGCGCGGTGCATAGTCGGCGTACGCGGCGACCGTCTCGGTCAGGCTCGCCTTCGCCGCGGCGCCGAGAAAATGGCGCTGCGCATGCGTGCCGATCAACAGCGTGAGCTCGATCCGCGGCATGCGCGCGAGCAGGCGATCCAGCCACAACGACGCGCATTCGCGCCGCGGCGGCAGGTCGCCGCCGGCGCCGCGACCCGGATAGCAGTAGCCCATCGGCACGATCGCGATCCGCTTCGCATCGTGGAACTGCGCCGGCCCGATACCGAGCCAGTCGCGCAGGCGCGCGCCGCTCGCGTCGTCCCACGGCACGCCGCTCGCGTGCACTTTCGCGCCAGGTGCCTGGCCGACGATGAGCAGACGCGCATCCGGCCCAGCCTGCACGATCGGCCGCGGACCGAGCGGAAGCTGCGCCGCGCAGACGCGGCAGGCGCGGATCGCCGCGAGCAGCGCGTCGAAATCACCGCGTGCTTCGCGACTGCGCGCGTGAGCGACGGCGCCGATCGGCGCCGCCGGGTCGAACGGAGTCATCACACGATTGTACGCCCGCGGAGCGTCTCAGTCGTCGTCGCGCGGCACGTCGACCTTGCCGCGCACACCGTGCTCGTGGGCGTCGCCGGAGCCCTTGCGGCGCAAGGTGAAATCGCCGCCGACGTCGGCCACGTCGAGGTCACCCGAACCGAGCGAGTCGACGCCGATGCTGCGCTCCACGTGACTGATCGTGACGTCGCCGGAACCGACGCTGCCGATCGTCACGCCACCACCGACGTTGTCGAGGCGCAGGTCGCCCGAGCCGACGCGGTCGACCTGCACGTCGCCGCGCACGTCGCGCAGGGTGAGGTCGCCGGACGAGACGCTGCGCACGTCGGCGCTGCCGACGTCGCGCGCCTGCACGTCGCCGGAGCTGAGCTCGAGCGAGAGCAGGCCCGCGATCTTGTCGACGATGAGGTCGCCGGAGCTGCCGTCGTAGGCGAGCGAGGCGACATTGCGAACCTTGGAATCGCCCGACGACGCCTTGATGTCGATCGCCATCGCCGCCGGCACGCGCACTTCGATGTCGATCGATGCATAACTCGATCCGAACCACTGCCAGTTCGAACGTCCCTGTTGCGGGGTCACGGTCAGGCGGTCGCCGCTGACGTGCTGGTCGACCTTGAGATCGGCCAGCCAGGCCTCCTCGGACGCGCAGGCGCGGCCACGCACCTCGACCTTGGTCAGGCCCGGCACGCCTTCGACCACGAGGTCGCTCGATCCGAGCGAGAACGCGACGGTCTTCAGGCCGGCGGCATCGACGTCGAAGTCGCGATGCGCGATGAACTTGCAGTCGTTGGCGCTGGCGAGGGCCGGCGCGACGGCGAACAGGAGGATGGCGAAACGGCGCATGGGGTGGCTCCGTGGTGGGTCTACGGCCTAGATGCTCGATCGGGCCGGCGGGTTTAAACGCGGTGCCGCGACCGGGGTACGGCGCTATCCTGCGCGTTCCGACCCGGGCGGATCCACCGTGCACGACCTGCTGGGCACCGAATTGCCGCTGATCCAGGCACCGATGGCGGGCGTGCAGGCCAGCGCGCTCGCGCGCGCGGTCGGCGCTGGCGGCGGGCTCGGTTCGCTGCCCTGCGCGATGCTCGCGGCGGATGCGTTGCGGCGCGAACTCGACGCCCTGCGTGCGGACGGCCGCCCCTTCAACCTCAACTTCTTCTGCCATGCGCCGCCGACGCCGGAGGCGGCACGCGAACGCGCCTGGCGCGATGCGCTGCAACCGTACTACGCGGAATTCGGGCTCGACCCGATGGAAGTGCCGAGCGCCGCCGCGCGCGTGCCATTCGACGCGATCACCGCGAACCTCGTCGAAGCGTACCGGCCCGCGGTGGTCAGTTTCCATTTCGGCCTGCCCGCACCCGAGCTCGTCGCACGCGTGCACGCCTGGGGCAGCAAGGTGATCGCCTCGGCGACGACACTCGCCGAAGCGCACTGGCTCGAAGCACGCGGCGTCGATGCGGTGATCGCCCAGGGGCTCGAAGCGGGCGGCCATCGCGGCCATTTCCTGTCGAACGACCTGAGCCTGCAGTCCGGCACGTTCACCCTGCTGCCGCAACTCGCACGCGCGTTGCGCGTACCGGTGATCGCGGCCGGCGGCATCGCCGATGCGCGCGGGGTCGCTGCGGCGTTCGCGCTCGGTGCGAGCGCGGTGCAGGTCGGCACCGCCTACCTGTTGTGCACGGAGGCAACCACGCATGCGGTGCATCGCGCGGCGCTGGCGAGCGATGCGGCATGCCACACCGCGCTGACCAACCTGTTCAGCGGCGGTGCCGCGCGCGGGATCGTCAACCGGCTCATGCGCGAACTCGGTCCACTCAACACGCTCGCGCCGGCCTTCCCGCTCGCGGCAGCTGCGGTCGCGCCGCTGCGCGCGCACGCGGAGCGTCGTGGCAGCGGCGATTTCTCGCCGCTGTGGGCCGGGCAGAACACGCACGGCTGCCGAGCGATCGGTGCGGCGACACTCACGCGAGCGCTGGCCGGCGTGCACTGACCGCGCGATCCCGGCGCAGCGCCTTTCGCCGCGACCGCCGCGCCGCTACCCTGCCTCGATGAACCGATTGCTGCTCCGCTTCGGCGACTGCACCCTCGACATCGCCGCGCGCGAGCTGCGGCGTGCCGGCGAGCGCATCGACCTTCCGCCCGTCGTGTTCGATTGCATCGCCTACCTCGTCGCACACCGCGACCGCGCGGTCGGCCGCGACGAACTCGTCGCGGCGGTATGGGCCAAGGCGACGATCAGCGACACCATGCTCGGCAAGGCGATCCTCGCCGCCCGGCGCGCCGTCGGCGATACCGCGGAAACCCAGGCCTTCCTGCGCACGGTTCCGCGCTTCGGCTACCACTAGGTGGCGAGCACGATCGAAGCAGGTGCCGATGAAGCGGCTCCGGCGCAAACCCCTCGCGCAACGCCTCCGGTGCCGGTGCCGACGATCCGTCGACGCCGGTACCTGCCCGTCATCGTGCTGCTCGTTGCCGCGGCGATCGTCGGCGCTGGTGCAAGGTGGTGGCGGCATGTTGCGCCGGTGCCGAGTGCACCGGTCGAAGCGGGAGCGGCACGCGCCCCGGAAACCGTCGCCGTGCTTCCCGCCGACGTGGTTTCCGAAGCGGCGGACGACTGGCTGCGGCTCGGCGTCATGGATCTGCTCGCCACGCGCCTGCGCAGCGGCGGCGTCACCGCGATGCCGAGCGACAGTGTCGTGCGCATCGCCTCGAGCATGCGCTCGAGCGACGAAGCGATCGCGGCGCTCGCGGCGGCCGGTGCCACGCGCGGGCTGGTCGTTCCCGCCGTACGGCTCAGCGGAACGTCATGGATCGTGCGCGCGGAGCTGGTCGAGCCGACCGGCCAGCGCCGCGCGGTGCAGGCGGAGGCCGACAACCCGATTCGCGCGACCGAGCAGGTCGCGCAGCGCCTGCTCACCCTGCTCGGTCGTGCCCCCGCCGAGGTGGCGGTGCCGCGTGACCTCACGTTGACCGAACTGCTGCAGCGGACCGACGCCGCGCGCCTGTCCGAGAACCTCGACCTTGCGCGATCGCTGATCGCGAACGCGCCCGCGTCGATGCGCGCGCTGCCGGAAGTGCGCGAACGCGCGATCCGCATCGACCTGCGCAGCGGGCGTTTCGACCAGGCACGCAGCGCGATCGAGACGCTGCTGGCCGAGGTCAGCAAGGAAACGGACCCGGTCATGCATGCGCGCCTGCTGGAGAACCTCTGCGTCGTGCATTTGCGATCGGGGCGACTGCCCGATGCCCGCAGCGCCTGCGACGAGGCGATCCGCCTGCTCGAAGGGGCCGCCGAACCGATCGCGCTCGGACGCGCCTACAACGACCGCGGCATCCTCAACGCGCGCGAAGGAAACGCCGCCGCCGCGCTCGCCGACTTCTCGCATTCGCGCGTCGCGCTGACGCTCGGCGTCGATCCGTTGCTGATGGCCCAGCTCGACGGCAACGAGAGCACGGTGCAGATGGCGCAGGGCCGCCCGGCCGAAGCGCTGCCTGCGCTCGATCGCGCCGGCGAGATGTTCCGTCGCTTCGGCATGATCAACGAGTTCGTCGTATCGGTCGTCAACCAGATCGGTGCGCACCTGCAGCTGCTGCAACCGGTCGAGGCATTGAAGGCCGGCGACGCCGCATGGGCGGAACGCGCGCGCATCACCGATCCGCAGGTACGCGACGCGTTCGAGGTCGCGCGGGCGGACTCGCTCGCCGCGACCGGTCGCATCGCCGAGGCGCGCACCCTCCTCGATGCGACGATCCATCGCACCGATCCACCCGCCGATGCGGGCCAGGCGGCGCATGCGCGTGCGATCGAGGCGCGCCTCGATCTTGCTGCGGGCGAGGCCGGCACCGCCGCGGTGCTGGCGAAGCAGGCCGTCGATGGCCTTGCCGGACCCGGCGACGAGGCTGATCGCGCCGACGCCTGGTTGACCCTGCTGCGCGCGGGGCGCGTCGACGATGCGACCGGCGCCACGCAGGAAGCCGCCGCGTTCGCCGCCTGGGCAGCCTCCAGCAAAGACCCGCGCGTGTGTGTGCGCGCCGACGTTGCGCGCGCCGAGGAGGCGGCCGCGAAGCGCGATGCGGCGGCGGCAACGGCAGCGTTCGACGCCGCGCTCGCCGGCACCGACGGCCGTGCCGAACTCGTCGCCGAGGTCGCGACCGCGTACGGCAATTTCCTGATCGGCGAAGGCCGCCTCGACGCAGCCGCGGTGATCGCGGGACGCGTCGCGCGCGCGGCCGAACAGGACTTCGGTTGCGCGCTGCTGCAGGTCCGCCTGTATCGCGCGCTCGGCCGCGACGGCCCGTGGCGCGCCGCGCTCGAGCACGCTCGCGCGCTCGCCGGCGAACGCGCGATTCCCGATGCGCTGCAGGCACTTGTGCCATCGGGCGGCTGACGCCGAACGGAATCCGAACGGGAATGGAACAAACCGGGCATGCACGTCGCGGCCGCAGCTGCGATGCTGCGCGCGGACTGTTTCACCGCGGCGCCCGCCGCCCTTTTCCAGATCGAACTTGGAGTTGTGCATGACCTCGACCCGCACCCTGCGACCGCATCACCTCGCCGCTTGCCTTGCGCTCGCGCTGGCGGCGCCGCTCGCGCCTGCCGCGACCGTGACGAACTGCGACGACGGCGGCACGGGCAGCCTGCGCGACGCGATCGCGAACGCCGGGAGCGGCGACACCATCGACTTCGCGGGCCTCGGCTGCAACGCGATCGTGCTGAGTGGCGGCGCGCTGTCGGTGACGGTTGCGAACCTCACGGTGCAGGGCCCGGGCAGTGCCTCGTTGTCGCTCAGCGGCAATGATGCGAGCCGCGTGTTCGACCACAGCGGCGGCGGTACGCTCGACCTGCGCGGTCTCACCCTGACCCACGGTCGCGTCAGCGGCGACGGCGGCTGCGTGCACGCCGCGACCAACCTTTCGCTCGACGACGTCATCGCGAGCGCCTGCGTCGCGGGCGACGCGACTGTCGCCGGCATCAATGGTGGCGCGATCGCGGTGATCGGCAACGCGACGATCAACGGCGGGTCGTTCGACGGCAACCGCGTCGACGGCACCGCGCGCGTGCGCGGCGGCGCGATCGCGGTCGGCAACCTGCTCACCGTGACCGGCACCTCGTTCACGAACAACATCGCGTGGAGCCACCAGGACGGCAATCCGAACGACGACGTCGCCGAAGGCGGCGCGATCTTCGCGCTCGGCGACACCCACCTGACCGACAGCACCATCACCGGCAATACGGTGAAATCGGATTCGTACGAAGTGTTCGGCGGCGGCGTCGCGGTCGGCTCGCATCCGGACCACGCGATCGCTTCGCTCGACGTGCTGCGCGGTCATGTGCACGACAACACGACGACGACCCAATGCGGCGTGTGCGCGCCGCAGGGCGGCGGCATCGCCGCAGTCGGCGAGACGCGTCTGCGCGATTCGACGATCCTCTCCAACACGGTCTACTCGCCCGGCCACTACGGTGGCGGCGGCGGCGTGCGCGTATTCCAGGCGGCAAGTTTCGAGGTCATCGGTTCGACCATCGCGGGCAACCACGCGCCGTCGGCCGGCGGCGGCCTGTTCGGGCCGGAGAGCGGCGTGCTCAGCGTCGACACCACCCTCGTGACCGGCAACAGCTCCGGCAACGACGCGGGCCTCGACGAAGGTGGCGGCGGCATCCTCTGCCTCGGCTGCGCGGTGGTCCTGCAGAGCAGCACGGTCAGCGGCAACACTGCAGGTGCCGACGGCGGCGGCATCTTCATCCACTACGGCGAATACGCGCCGCAGGCGACGCAGATCATCAACAGCACGATCAGCGGCAACACGAGCGCGAAGGAAGGCGGTGGCATCATGCTCGACGGCGGCGACGCGAGCTTCAGCAACAGCACGATCGCGTTCAACACGGCGAGCACGCGCGGCGCGGGCATCAGCGCCGGCGAATACACCTACCAGGTCGAACTGCAGAGCACGATCGTCTCGAACAACCTGACCGGTGCGGACGCGAACAACGTGTGGGCCTTCCCCGATTCGGTCAGCGGCGCGAACAACCTCGTGCCAAGTGCAGGCGGCCCCGCACAGATGCCGGCCGACACGATCACCGCGGATCCGATCCTGCTTGCCTTGACGGACAACGGCGGCGCCACGCCGACCCATGCCCTCGGCGTCGGCAGCGCCGCGCTCGATGCGGGCAACAACGCCATCGGCCTCGTGTTCGACCAGCGCGGCGACGGCTACGCGCGCGAAGTGGGAATCCCCGATATCGGCGCGTACGAAAAGCAGGCGGATACCGGCGACGTCATTTTCGCGGATGGGTTCGAACTGCCGTAGAGGTTCGGCCGGCGAGACCGCTACTTGCGACGAAGCATCGGCACCACCGACGCCGCGGTCTTCGCCGGTAGCGGAGCGAGCGCACGCACCGGAATGAACGGCAGCGGGCGCGGGCGGAACAGGCGGAAGACCGGCGACATCAATTGCGGCGACATGTTCCAGCTCCGGCAGTGGACGTGCACCGATGTTGGCGAGCGAATCCTCACGCGTTGCTGAACGACGGTACGTTCGCGAACAGGTCGTTCAGCAGCGATTCGGCGATTTCGCCCTGCAGAGGCGCCTGCAGCGGTCTTTTCGACGAGGCGTTGCCGGTGCACGCCTGCCGGAGCGCGCGCGTGCGCGCTCCGATCGTATCGTCGCATTGCGAACTCGCGGCTGCCGGAAAACATCATGACAACCTTCAAGGCCTTGCTCGCGCTCCCTCTCCTCGCACTGCTCGCGAACGCGCGGGCGGCGGACGTCAAGCCGGCGCCCGCGCCGGCGCTCGGTTGCCCCGGCGCCGCCGCACACGCGTTCGATTTCTGGATCGGCGAATGGAACGTGACAGACCCGACCGGCAAGACCGTCGGCCACAGCCGCATCGAGTCGATCCTGTCGGGCTGCTCGATCTCCGAGCATTGGGAGGGTCGCAGCGGCTTCACCGGCGTGAGCTACAACGCATGGGACGCGAAGACGAGAATGTGGCACCAGTTCTGGGTCGATGCGCAAGGCAATGTCGCGCGCCTGCAGGGCGGCATCGCGGATGGACGGATGGTCCTGCAGTCGGCGCCATCGACCGGTCACGTCGATCGCATCACCTGGACGCCGAACGCGGACGGCAGCGTGCGCCAGCTGTGGGAAGCGAGCGAAGACGGCGGCAAGGCGTGGAAGGGCGTGTTCGACGGCATGTACCGGAAGGCGCACTGACGGTACCGGTGCTGCGGAACTTCGCGCGCGGGACGACGCACCAAGCGGGACCCGGCCAGCGGAGGACCGCATGAAGA
>Ga0070665_100007842_pt1 | contig 10828 bp, 7 predicted proteins | sample KBSS13metaG_FD_65862 | JGI IMG/M metagenome (GOLD analysis project Ga0070665, IMG submission 65862) | Switchgrass rhizosphere microbial communities from Kellogg Biological Station, Michigan, USA - KBS S1-3 metaG | ecosystem: Host-associated > Plants > Roots > Rhizosphere > Soil ...
GTGTCGATCGAATACGGGTGGATCGAGTTGACCCGAATCCCGTACTCCCCCACCTCGATCGCCAGCGCGTTGGTCAGTGCCACGACACCGTGCTTGGACGCGGAGTAGTGCCCGTTGCCCGGCGTGGCCTTCAGACCCGCCGACGAGCTGACGATGATGATGGACCCGCCGTTCCCCGCTTCGATCATCGCGGGCACCGCGGCGCGGATGGTCCGCCACGTGCCGTTCAGGTTGACGTCGATGACGGTGTCCCACTGAGCCTCGGACATCTCGAACATCCGGCCCCAGCTCAGCACGCCGGCGTTGGCCACCACGATGTCCAGGCGGCCGAACTGCTCGACGCCGTCGGCCACCACCTGTTGCAGCGCGGCCAGGTCGCGAATGTCGACCTGACGCGCCAGCACCTTGCGACCCGTGGCCTCCGCCGCGGCCACCGTCTCGGCCAGCTCCTCGGGCGTAGCCAACGGATAGGTGATGGTCTCCGAGACCGGGCCGCAGATGTCGATCGCGATGATGTCGGCACCCTCGTTCGCCAGCCTGATCGCGTGCGCCCGGCCCTGGCCGCGCGCGGCCCCGGTAATGAATGCCACTCGCCCTTCCAGGCTGCCGCTCGATGCCGTCACCGCTGCTCCTTTCGCGAGCTTGCGGACCAGGCTAACAGCCGAACTGGAACGTGTTCTAGGCCGCCCTTCAGGCGGCGTCGCGGATCAGTGGACACGTCATGCAGTGGCCGCCGCCGCGACCACGCCCGAGTTCGGCGCCGACGATGGTGATCACCTCGATGCCCGCCCGGCGCAGCAGCGTGTTGGTGTGGGTGTTGCGGTCATAGGCGAACACCACACCCGGTTCGACGGCGACGAGGTTGTTGCCGCTGTCCCACTGTTGGCGCTCCGAGTCGTAGGCGGATCCGCCCGTCTCGACCACCCTCAGCTTGCCGAGCCCGAGCGCGGCGGCCACCACCTCGACGAACGGCTTGTTCGCCTCGACCACCTCGACGCTGATGTCGTTGTCGCTTGGGTGCAGCGTGAAAGTCTGCAACGCGTCGACGATATCGGGATAAATAGTCACCACGTCGCGATCGGCGAACGTGAAGATGGTGTCCAGATGCATCGCCGCCCGCAGTTTGGGCATGCCCGCGACGATCACCTGCGTCGCGGCCTCCTCGGCGAACAGCCGTGACGCCACCTGGGTGATCGCCTGCCGCGATGTGCGCTCGCTCATCCCGATGATCACCACACCGTTGCCAGGCACGAGCACGTCGCCACCCTCGATTGTGGCCATGCCCCACTGCTTTTCGGGATCACCCCACCACACCTTGGAGCCGACGAAGTCGGGATGGAACTCGTAGATCGCCTTCATCAGCAGCGTCTCGTCATGTCGCGCAGGCCAGAACAACGGATTGAGCGTCAGCCCGCCATAGATCCAGCAGGTGGTGTCGCGCGTGTAGAGCGTGTTCGGCAGCGGCGGCATCAAATACTCTGTGACACCGGTACTTTCGCGCGCCAGCGCCCGGTAGCCCGATTGCAGTTCCTTGGGCAGGTCGCGCGTGGACATGCCGCCGATCAGCAACTCGGCGAGTTGGCGCGGCTGCAGCGAATCCAGGTAGCCGCGCGTGTCGTCGACAAGTCCGAGGCCCACCTCGTTCGGGACGATCTTGCGGTCAAGCAGCCAGTCCCTGCCCGCCGGGATCTTCATGGTTTCGGTGAGCACGTCGTGTAGTTCGACCACCTCCACGTCGCGGTCGCGCATCTTGTCGATGAAGTCGAAGTGGTCGCGACGGGCGTTCTGCACCCACAACACGTCGTCGAACAACAAGTCGTCACAATTGGTCGGGGTGAGCCGCTCATGCGCCAAGCCGGGCGAGCACACCAGCACCTTGCGCATCTTGCCGACCTCGGAGTGAACGCCATAGTTGGCCGACGCATTCGTCACGACTTCTCCTGTCCCGCGCTCCCGCACCAGCTCGCTAGATTTCGATCGCCCCTGTTGCCAAGGACACCACACCCGCGACCGCCCCGAGGACGATCACGCCGAACAGCACGGCTTCGGCGGGCCTGAACACACGCAGACCGCGTTCCCGGCGCGCTATGAAGTAAAGCGCCGCGGCCGGTGCGTACAAGATGCACGACAGCAGAAGCTTGTCGACCCCGGCCGCAGAAACCAGGAACAGGGTGTACACCGTCGCCACCGCCGCGATGATCATGTCTGGCACAAGTGACTTTCCGGCGTCGTAGGTCTCTCGCGTGATCGTCAACTTCAGCGCGTACGCCGCCGCCAGCAGGTACGGAATGAGAGACAAGGCTGCGGTGAGGTCCAGCATGAAATCGAGCGCGTCAGCGGCGAACAGCAGCGCGACGAGCAACAGTGAAATCATGCAGGCGGCCATGATCAACGCGGTCACCGGAGCACCGTGGCGATTGGTTCGGGCCAGGAACCGCGGCATGTCCTCACTTTTGGCGGGAATGTAGAGGACCTCCGCGGCCATCAACGTCCACGCGAGATACGCGCCCAGCACCGAAACGATGACGCCGACGCGGATGACGATCGACCCCCACGGTCCGACGATCGATTCCAGCACGGCGGCCATCGACGGCTGACTGACGCCCGCCAACGTGCTTTGGGGCATCACGCCATACGACACCAATGTCACCAGCGCGAAAACGCTGAGCACGCTCAGGAAGCCGATGACCGTCGCCCGCCCGACGTCCTCACGCCTGCGCGCCATTCGCGAGTACACGCTTGCGCCCTCGATGCCGAGGAACACGAACACGGTGATCAGCATCGTGCCCCTGGCTTGCTCGAAAACGGAGGCAGCCGAGTAGTCCTTGTCGCCCCAGAAGTTGTCGGCAAAGACATCGGCCTTGAACGCAATGATCGCGATCACGATAAACATCAGAATCGGCACGACTTTGGCAATGGTGACAACATAATTGATCACCGCGGCGTCCTTCACGCCGCGCATCACAAGGAAAGCGAACAGCCAAACCCCGACGGCCGACACCACGACCGCGAGCACCGTATCGCCGGCACCGAGTCCGGGCACCAGCGCGCTCATGGTCGCGGTGATCACCACCCAGTACGACGTGTTGCCTGCGCACGCCGACGCCCAATATCCGATCGCCGAATTGAAGCCGACGTAGTCACCGAATCCGGCTTTGGCGTAGGCGAAAATGCCCGCGTCCAGCTCAGGCTTGCGCATCGCCAGCCGCTGAAACACGAAGGCCAGCATCAACATTCCGGTGCCCGCGATGGCCCACGCGATGATCGCGCCGACCACACCCGTCTCGGCACCGAACCGGCGCGGCAACAGGAAGACGCCGGAGCCGATCATCGAGCCGACGACCATCGCGGTCAGTGTTGGGAGACTGACCTTTTCGGTTACCTTTTCAGGTTGCTCCGTCGCCGTCATGACAGTCGCAACTAGCCTATGCGATGCCGGTCACCGGCATTGAGGATTGTGCGATCTGGTTACAGATCGGACAGGATCTGCTGACGCTTTGCGTTGTATTCGTCATCGGAAATCGCACCGGTGGCTCGCAGCGTCTCCAACTCTTGCAGTCGCTGTGCAGTGGTCGGCTCGGGCGCAGGAGCAGGTGCAGGCGCGTAAGACGCCGGGGGCACCCCGGCGGGGGCAGGAGCGGCGGGGGCCTGCTGGGCCGCCGCGGCGCGCCGGACAACGGCCTGCACCTGCGCGCGGGCCGCGGGGTTCGAGCGCAGGTCGATCATGTTGTTCAGACCGATGCCGTTCGCCTTGAGGATCTGCAGGATCTCCATCAGCGGGCCGGCCTGTCCGCTGAGGTCGTAAGTCCTGTTGTCCTCGGCGATGGTGAAGTTCGCAGGCATCACGCCGGCAACCAAAGCGCTTCGCTCCCAATCGATTTGGTATTCATTGGTAGCAGGGTCAACGAGCGCGACCAGTTTGCGACTGGTGATCATCGGCAGCCGCGTGATCGACGCGATCACCCGATCCTGGGTGGCGAACGGGTTGATGCCAGGGCCTGAGATCTGCAGGTCAATCTTCACCAACGGCTGCTCGTTGATGCGGGTACCGGTTTCATGGATGCCGACAACCTGTGCCAGCGCCAGGACGCCGCTCTGTTCGAGAGCCTGGGTCTTGGCCGCCGACTTTGCGCCGAAATTCGCCAGCGCCAACGCGATCAGCACGTCGGCCACCGTGATGAGCAGGCCGACCCAGAGCATCCAGCTCATGATGCTCATCTGGCCGAGCGCGAAGTAGACCACCAAAAAGATCGGACCGACGAGACCGCCACAGATGAGCACCATGATCTGGGACTTGATGTATCGCCCTAACATCTGCCACGCTCCTGTCGTTTGCCAGCTTCGCGTGTCAGATTAGCGCCAATCCGGCGGTTGTGAGCCGTATCGTCGGGCCGTGACCGCGACCGGCGAACCTGTGCGTTACCGGTGGATCCTTGCGGCCGTGTCGATGGCGCTGTTCTGCGTGCAAATCGACTATTTCGCCATGAATCTCGCGCTTCCCCGGATGGCGCTCGATCTGAAAACCACCACCCCCGACCTGCAATGGGTGATCAGCGTGTACATGCTCTCGCTGGGGGCCTTCATGGTCCCCGCGGGTCGCATCGGCGATATCTTCGGCCGCAGGCGCGCGCTGCTCGCGGGTGTTGCGCTGTTCGGGGTGGCGTCGGCGCTGTGCGCATTGGCACCGACAGCGGGACTGGTCATCACCTTTCGCGCTCTGCAGGGCGTAGGTGCCGCGCTGATCTTTCCGGTTTCCGTGAGCGTGCTCACGAACGCCTTCCCGGCCGCGCGCGCCAGTCATGCCATCGGGTTGGCTTACGGCATAGCGGGATTGGGCAATGCGGCGGGCCCGTTGATCGGCGGGCTGCTCACCGAGACAATCGGGTGGCGCTGGATATTCTGGCTGAACGTACCGCTCACCGTTGCCGTGCTGGTCATCGCGGCCCGGTTCATCACGGAGTCGTTTGACGAGTCGGTGCCGCGTCGCATCGATGTTGCCGGGCTGGCACTGATCACCGTCGGAATTGGCTTGTTCACGTTGGCATTTGACCGAGCGCCGACGTGGGGGTGGCTGTCGGCGCCGACGGTTGTCGCGTTCGGGTGCGCGTTGGCAGCACTCGCGGTTTTCGTCGTCGTCGAGAACCGCGTGCGCTGGCCATTGGTGGATCTGTCGCTGGCCCGCAACGCGCGGTTCACCGTCTTGGTCATCGCAGGGACCGTGGCGAACATCGCTTACGGCGTGACGATCTTCCTGTCGACGATGTACCTGCAGCAGGTGCGCGGACTCGATCCGCTGGCAGCAGGACTGGCCTTCCTCGGACCGTCGGCCGGCGCCGCGTTGGGCGGCGTGTTGGCGGGCAGGCTGGCAGCCAGCCGGCCGCCGGTGTTCGTGATGGGTGCGACGACGGTCGCCGCATCACTGTCGTTGGCGGCGCTGGCAGCCTCGCACAGCTGGGTCCTCTACCTACCCGCGCTGAGCGCCTGCGGATTCACGCTGGGCTTGGTCTACGCGTTCACTACGGTCGCGACTCAAGCGGTCGTGCGCACCGAGCGCGCGGGCGAGGCCGCCGGTGTGACCCTGACAGCGTTGGTCACGCTTGCCGGCGTCGGCGTTGCGGTATCGGGAACGGTGCTCGAGATGCTTCAGCGGGTCGGGATGTCGCCCGCCGGTGCCATCGACGCCATCGTCGTGGTGCTGGCGGCGCTGTTGCTACCGGCCGGTGTGGTGGTGCTGTCGATTGCGCGGGCATCCAAACCGGGCACCTGAGGCGCCGGGCCGAGCAGGAAGTACAGCGGGGCGGTCCAGGCCAGGCTCTGTGGCTGGCCGACGCCGTAGCTGGTGTGGACGGCGACGCGCCGTGCGTACGCCGCTTTGGAGTCATCGGCGTCTTCGTTGTAGTCGCAGACGGCGTCGTTGAGATTGCAGACGCTGATGGTGCGCGCGCCGAGTTCCGGAGCCAGCGGTGCTGGCGCGTGAGCGAGGATCGGCCAATCCTGGGCGACACCTTTGCCGCGCTCGGGGATTCCGCTGGCCGTGCCCAGGTTGAGGGTGGGATCCTCGGGTCGCCGATCCCCGTCGGCGATCAGCAGCACCGCGGTGAGGTTCGGGCTGCCGGCAAGCGCGGCCAGGTTCCGGTGGACGACCATCGCGCCCTGCGAGTAGCCGGCAAGCACGACCTTTGAGGTCGGGCACTGCGCAACGAATGTGGCGTATTGCTCGCCAAGGGCCTTGGCGCCCGCGTCGACACTGCCCATGAAGCCGAGCCACGCCCCGACACCGCCGTTGTCATCTGGAACCGGCACCGCCGGATAGTCGACGGCCTCAGCGGTCATCGTGCGGCCGTCGTGTTGCAGTTGCGACGACAGATCGGCAAGGGATTGATTGACCACGCGCCCCATGCCGTTGTACGTGGTCAGATCCGCGCCTGTGCGCTCGCCTGATCCCGCGGCGCCGATCCAGTGCACGTCGGGGCAGCCAGGCGCAGCTGAGGCAGTGGTGGCCGAGAGGCCGGCGAATACCGCACTGGCGGCCGCTACTGCGCAGGCAAGCCTGGTGACACGACGAAACATCGAACCCCAACCCTTCTCCAGCCCCTACCAGGACCTTCGGGAGGTTCATCGCCCCTTTCAGCGCAACCGTTACACGTGTCACAATGAGGCGCTGGGCCGCCGACGGTACGGTCGACGGCCCAGCGCGGTCCGGGGTATCGCTAGCCGCTGCTGCTGCCGCCGCTGCCGCTGGTGCTGCCGCCGCTGGTCCCGCCGGTGCTGCTACTACTGGAGTTGCCGTTACCACTCGAGGTGTTTGAGCTCGAGGTGTTGTTCGACAAATTGCCAGACCCGACGCCGGAAGCACTGGTGGTGGCGTTGCCGCCGATGGCGGTGCCGCCGGTCGCGCGTCCGCTTGTCGCGGTGCCCGAGTTGGTGGCCGAGCCGCCGGTTGCTGCTCCACCCGTGGAACTGCCGCTGGTGACGGAACCACTCGTGGCCGACCCGCCTGCTCCGCCGGTGGCGTTGGCCTCGCCGCCAGTCTGGTTGGTGGTCACATCGCCACCGGTGGCGTCGCCGGTAGTTCCCCCGGTAGCGGTATTCGCGCCGCCGGCGGTGGTATTGCCCGCAGCCGTATTCAGAGCGTTCGTCTGGGTCGCCGCAGCGACTTCGGCCGCCGTACCGCCGAGCGCCGCGTTTGTGGCGGGGCCCCCGACGCCCGCTCCATTGAGGTTTGCACCCCCCAGCGCGGTGCCGAGACCTCCGATGCCGCCTACCGCCGGGTTGATGCCGACCGCCGGGTTGACCGCCGCGCCTCCGAGCGCCAGCCCGCCGATCGGCACACCGGCTTCAGTGGCGGTACTGAGCGCGGGGCCACCGACCGCGTTGCCGCCAACCGCAGGAGCCGCGTTGGCTACCGTGGCGACACCGAGGCTGAAGAGGTTGATCTGCGCGTTGAGGATGTTGCCTGTACCGAGGGCAAGCTGATTGGAATTGCCATTTCCACTGGTGCCGATGACAAGATTGTTGCCGCTCGCAATGGGAGTGTTATTTCCGCTCAACAACCACCAACTGGAATCGGTGTCGGCATACGCCGTTGGTGAATTCATTGTCATGAGCGCGCCAAATCCAATGGCGCTGCCGGCGACGGCGCTCATGGCAATCGCGCGATTGAGCTTCACCGGCATCGGCGACTTGCGTGTCTTGCGATGCTTATTCATTTCTGAAAGTCCTTTTTGTGTCGACGTTGTTTGGTTGTGGGTTGTGATGCAGTGCGACACTCAGCGACGACACTGCCGATTGCGTTCACTTCATTCGCACCTCCTGCTCACCTCATCCCCCTCCTGAACCGCCTGCGCCTCCCGAGCCAGCTGAATCGCCGGAACCGGAGGCTCCGCTTGTGCCGGAAGTCCCGCTTGTGCCGGAAGTCCCGCTTGTGCCGGAAGTCCCGCTTGTGCCGGAAGTCCCGCTTGTGCCAGAGGTTCCGCTGGTACCCGAGGTGCTGCTGGTACCCGTTGTCCCAACGGAACTCGTTGTGCTGCTGCCACTTTCAGTCGCAGTGGACGTAGAGGAGCTGACCTGGCCGGAGGTTCCCGCCGAAGACGTCGACGTGGGGGTCGTGCTGGATGTGGTGAGCTGACTGCCGGACTGACTGGCACTGAGCTCCGCCGGACGAGGACTCAGGCCGATGTCCCCGATACTCGTCTGCGGGTTTTCAATATTGCTCGTGCCGACGGCCGTCTGGTTGGTGTTGCCATTGCCGGTGGCGCCCGTCGATATGACACTCCCCGACCCGCCGACCGTCGTTTGGCTGCTATTGCCGTTACCGGTCGCTTCGTTTGTGACCGCCGTATTGTTGCTTTGATTTGAGCCGCCAATGCTTATTTGGGGGTTCGTTATGTTCGACGTGCCGACTGCGGTTTGAGTGGTATTTCCGTTGCCGGTCGCACCACCGAGGAAACCTCCCCACAGGCGGGCAACGGCTCCCAGAAGTCCACCGGCTTGCGTGACGGCAGCCTGGCTGTAGTTCCCGTTGTTCTCCGCGAGATTGGTGATCGCGGTGTTGTTGCTGACATTCGGGCCGAAGATGCTCCACTGCGGATTGACGATGTTGCCCGAGAACAACGCGAACTGAGCAGCGTTGCCGTTTCCGGTCATTCCACCGAACCAGCCCGGCCACAGTCCAGGGACCGATGTCACCGTCGCGGCGCTGTTGTTGCCGTAACCGCTGGCGATGTTGGTGTTCGTCGTGTTGTTGCTCAAATTTCCGCCGAAGAGGCTCGCCTGCGGATTGAAGATGTTGAACGACAGAAAGCTGATCTGGGTGACGTTGTTGACGGGACCCTGCGCGGCTCCGCCGATCACCAGCTCTTGATTCCAAAAGTCCTCGATGAACTGGGTGATCGGGTTGTTGAAGAGCGGATTGTTGACGAGCGGATTGTTGAAGGTACTGGTCGTGCCGTTGTCACCGGTCGAGTTGTTGCTGACGTTGGGACCGAGCAGCCCCAGCTGCGGATCGAAAATGTTGCCCTGTAGGAGGTTGACCCGAACCTCGTTCGTACTGCCGTTCCCTGCCGTGGAGCGAAACACGATGGTCAGTGCCTGGACGGTCGGGGTAGCCATTTCGTACGCCGCGCCGATGCAAATGCATGCGCCGCCCACCACGGCCACGCGCGTCAGCGTGGATCGTTTACGGGGCTGCCTGTGCACACCCGTAGTTGTCTCTTGTTGCCGGCCATAGCCGATACACCGTGTCATCGGCGTCCCCCATCCCGCGTACCCGAAGCTGGAAGATCTCGCTTACGCCGACGTTAAATCTTTGCTAGCTAATGTGTCAAGGGTCACACTCGCTCAGATGGGACATAGAAGCTGTGATTTTGGCGAAGAACACGGTGGGTATGCGGCGGCTGCGCAGTGGCGGGGCAACGCTGCAAAAGCGCCGCTGAACTGCATGGATTTGAGCTAAAGTGCGCGTTTTTATCGGTTTGACGTGCACGGTAATTCTTGCTCAAGCAAACTAACTGAGCTGATAATTAGTTCTTACGTTCGAGCAGAATTATCGGATCCGCTGTTAACTCACATCGGAGTTGGTAGGGTGCAGCGGCTGGCACCGGCTCGCGGCGCAGATACGAAAGCGGCGCCCACCCGAAGGGTGAGCGCCGCTTTGCGGTACTGAGTGTCAGATCACTTGATGATCTTGGTAACCCGGCCGGCGCCGACGGTGCGGCCGCCCTCGCGGATCGCGAAGCGCAGGCCCTCGTCCATGGCGACGGGCTGGATCAGCTTGACGGAAATGTCGGTGTTGTCGCCGGGCATGACCATCTCGGTGCCCTCCGGCAGCGTCACCACACCGGTCACGTCGGTGGTGCGGAAGTAGAACTGCGGACGGTAGTTGTTGAAGAACGGCGTGTGCCGGCCGCCCTCGTCCTTGGACAGGATGTAGACCTGGCCCTCGAACTCGGTGTGCGGCGTCGTGGTGCCGGGCTTGATCACAACCTGACCGCGCTCGACGTCCTCACGCTTGATGCCACGAAGCAGCAGGCCGACGTTGTCACCGGCCTGGCCCTGATCGAGCAGCTTGCGGAACATCTCGACACCGGTGACCGTGGTCTTGGTGGTTTCGGGACGGATGCCGACGATCTCGACTTCCTCGTTCACGTTGACCACGCCACGCTCCACACGACCGGTGACCACGGTGCCGCGGCCGGTGATCGTGAAGACGTCCTCGACGGGCATCAGGAACGGCTTGTCGGTCTCGCGGACCGGATCCGGGATCGACTCGTCAACAGCGTCCATCAGCTCCTCGACGGACTTGACCCACTTCTCGTCGCCCTCGAGCGCCTTGAGCGCGGAGACCCGGATGACCGGGGCATCCTCGTCGAACTCCTGGGCGGCCAGCAGTTCGCGGACCTCCATCTCGACGAGCTCGATGAGCTCCTCGTCATCCACGGCGTCGGCCTTGTTCAGGGCCACGAGGATGTAGGGCACGCCGACCTGGCGGGCCAGCAGCACGTGCTCGCGGGTCTGCGGCATCGGACCGTCGGTCGCGGCGACCACCAGGATCGCACCGTCCATCTGGGCGGCACCGGTGATCATGTTCTTGATGTAGTCGGCGTGACCGGGGGCGTCGACGTGCGCATAGTGACGCTTCTCGGTCTGGTACTCCACGTGGGAGATGTTGATCGTGATGCCGCGCTGACGTTCCTCAGGCGCGTTGTCGATCTGGTCGAATGCGCGCGACTCGTTCAAATCGGGATACTTGTCGTGCAGAACCTTGGTTATTGCTGCGGTCAGCGTCGTCTTGCCGTGGTCAACGTGACCAATGGTCCCGATGTTGACG
>Ga0070665_100007845_pt1 | contig 10827 bp, 11 predicted proteins | sample KBSS13metaG_FD_65862 | JGI IMG/M metagenome (GOLD analysis project Ga0070665, IMG submission 65862) | Switchgrass rhizosphere microbial communities from Kellogg Biological Station, Michigan, USA - KBS S1-3 metaG | ecosystem: Host-associated > Plants > Roots > Rhizosphere > Soil ...
AAACGGTAACCCGCATGAACGTCGCGCCAATGGATACGCCGTTCTTGCTACGGTTTTGCGTGCTCGCCTGATCAACCAGTTGCTGGCGGAGCTCCTCCACCTTCCCGTTCTTCTCGGCTGCCTCAAACGCGTTCATTGTAGGACCATAGAATCGTCTAAAGGTCTCGATCAACTCCGCCGGACTTTTATCGGGCGATTCGAAATAGAACGTGTCCTTCACCATGGAGATTTTCTCGGCGGGTACTCCGGCTTTGCCGAAGCGCTCGATGATGTTGGCATCGACTCCCCACAACATCGGACTGATGAACCCTTCCGGAGGCGGCGGAGTAAACGCGGTGCTGATCTTTAGCACTTGCGATACGAATGACGTGGGATCGTTCGGTATCCAATTGCCCATCACGATGCGGCCGCCCGCCTTTGTTACGCGCACCATCTCTTTGGCCACATCGAACGGTTTGGGAGCGAACATGGCGCCGAACACAGAAAGCGTCAGATCAAACGAATGATCTTCGACGCCTTCCAGGTTGCAGGCATCTCCTTCCTGAAACTTCAGGTTCTTGAGGCCGGCATTCTGGGCGCGCTTATTTCCGGCTTCCACTAGATTCCTGGCGATATCGATCCCTGTGACATCAGCTCCCAAGAGCGCGAGCGGCATCGCCGTCGTGCCGTCTCCGCAACCAAGGTCTAACACTTTCAATGGCGTCGTGATTGCGAGCGATTTCACAAACGCTTCCCCCGACTCGCGCATCGTCGCGGCGATCTCGGTGAAGTCACCTTTTTCCCACAGCGCTTTATTGGGATTTACGGCTTGGCTCGGATTCATGCTGTTCTCCTTTTCCAAAGTCATTATGCGGCCAATTCGGCCGGGAATACTTGATCGGGCGTCCGGCAGGCTTGGCATAAACGCCCAATTCGGCGAAAATAGCCGGGATGGACGTACTGTCCGAAGTTTTGAAAGTCGTGAAGCTGCAGGGCGCTTTGTTTTTCAATGGCGAATTCTCCGCGCCCTGGTGTTTCGACTCCTCGCGCTCGGAAGCGATGGCCACCTATCTCGCTCCGGGAGCGGAACATCTGATCACGTACCACTTTCTGACCGAAGGGCGCGCCTATGCCCGTCTGCAAGAGGGCCAGCGCGTGGAATTGACGGCCGGAGACATCGTCATCTTTCCACACGGAGACGCTCACCGGATGGGCAATGGATTAGCCGAGAAGCCCGTCGATGGCCGAGCCATGTCCGCGCATCTGGCCGATGGACTCAAAGTCGCGCGCTTCGGCGGCGGCGGCGAAATCACGCGCTTCGTTTGCGGATATATGGCTTGCGATCCGCGGCTGTGCGAGATCTTTCTCTCCGGGTTGCCGAAGATCATGAAGGTGAAAGTCTCCAGCGAGCCGTCGGACCAATGGCTCCAAAACTCCATCCGCTTCTCGGTCGATCACGCCAGCGGAGGCAGCGCCGGCAGCAGTTTGGTGCTGGCCAAGCTTTCCGAGGTGCTGCTGGTAGAAACTCTACGGCGCTACATTAGTTCCCTGCCCCCCGATCAGACCGGATGGATGGCTGGCGCACGCGATCCCGTTATCGGGCAGGCGCTCGCTCTGCTGCACAAAGATCCCGCGCATCCCTGGACCATCGCGGAACTGGCAAAGCGCACAGGCCTTTCGCGCACACGGCTGGCCGAACGCTTCCGTCATTTTCTGGGAGATTCTCCCATGGCTTATCTTGCGCAGTGGCGGCTGAAGCTAGGCGCTGAGATTCTCCGCTCGACCGACGACAGCGTCGCCGAAGTTGCCGGCGCAGTGGGTTACGGCTCAGAAGCGGCATTCAGCCGCGCATTCAAGCGCGAGTTTGGCTGCCCTCCGGCACAATTTCGGCGTGACCATAAGAATGGGCCGCCGCAAGCGCGAGCCAGGCACGCCTGATCGCCGCGTCAGATGCCCGCGTACCAGGCGTAGCCACCTTCGGGAGAAGCCGAGCCCAAGCCCTTGCCGAACGATTTCAGACTGTCGGTCAGCGTCAGTGTAGTGATAAACTTCACACTCTTATAGCCGAGCTGGCGCGGAACACGCATGCGCAGCGGACCGCCGTTGCCCACCGGTATCTCACCGCCGTTCATCCCATGCGCGAGAAAAGTCTGGGGATGCAAGGCATCGGCCATATCGATGCTATCCCACCAATTAGGATCGATTGAGGTGTAAACAACGTATTTCGCTTGCGGCTGGACTCCCACAATTTCCAAGACGTGAGAGAGAGGCACGCCGATCCACTCCGCTATATAGGACCAACCCTCTTCGCACGCAATTTGCGTGATTTGGCTGCGCGATGGATAGCGCTTAAGCTGAGCCAGCGAGAACGACGCGGGACGGGCAACCAATCCGCTTACCGAGAGCTGCCAGTCGGCGAATCCCCCGGCTTGGAGGCGCTTGAACGCTTCCGTGGGGGGCGCGATTTCGTTCGCTACCGGAATCTTCGAGATTTGATCCTTAGAAAACTCGCGGGCTAGCGAGTGTCTCGTCAACAGACGCTGGGAAGCGTAGTTCAGCGTTTCACCAAGGCCGTAAATTCCACCGTGATCGGGCGGGATCAGTCCATGCCTTTGTGCGATGCGTGCTGCCGCGCTCAAGCCCGTTACGCCCGCCATGGCCGCGATTCCGGTGGTGATTAATTTGCGGCGTGTAGGATCTGTCATGTCCGCTCCGAAGGTGTGCCCGTGATCATCGCTCGCATGCGGCTCCAGAATCCGGCGCGGAAAACCATCACGACATGAATCAGCAAAAAGGACATCAGAGCCAGCGACACAAAGAAGTGAATCGTTCGCGCGGATTGCTGGCCGCCTAGCGAGGTGACGGCCATTGGAACCGCGGAAACAAACGCGGGGGACATGGCTAGGCCTGTCCAGATAACTAGGGGAAATAGACCAAAGATCACAAACAAGTAAGTGAGCCGCTGCAGAGCGTTATACGACCAGGCCTCGGCCTCACTCGGCCGCTCGAAGCGCAAATTTTTGGCGATGGCGGTCGAGAATGTCCGCCATGACAAGTCATACGCACGCGGGAAAACATTTGTTCGGAAATGCCCTGTAATCAGGCCGTAGATTGCGTACAGTACGCCAGTCAAAACGACTACCCACGCGGATTGAAAGTGAAGATACCGGCTCCAGCCGTTTTGGTCCGGGAGTACGTACCCGTAGCCGGTCGGCACCAGGTTCCTAGACGCCGGGATCGGCAGCTTGAACAACGTTGGAGTATGGATGTTCCCGGTTTCGCCCCAATAGAAGCGCGGGTGCGAGACCACAATTTCCGCTCCGCTGACCAACAGGGCAAGAAAGCACACTGCGGTGATCCAGTGTGTGATGCGGACAAGCGCAGAGTGCCGCGGAGCTATCGCCGCGGCAGGGAACGCGGAGGCGGAACTTGCGACGTAAGCGGAATCGCCCACACGGGAATGGTACCAGGATGCGGGTTAGTGCGGCGTGCTTCCCGGGATCGCCGTCCGGTACTGCGGCCACTTCGCGACCAACTCATTGACCACTGCATGACCCACGCGCCACGCAGTTTCGACCGATGGGAGAAATGCCGTAAACGATCCGCGCACGTTACGCGCCAAGCTTTCCGTGGCGGCCACCTCTGCGGTAGGCGAATCGAAGTCGCTAGCAGTGCGCAGCACCAGCACGCGATTCACATCGACGCGCCCGGCCTTCGCAAGAAACGTGAGCGATTGCAAAGTACCGGTGTCTTCCATGCCGGTCGTGACATAGTTGCCTTGACCGCCAGTGTGATACTTCACCCAATCATTGGCCCACTGATTCATCAGCCTGCCATGCCAAAAAGTGCTAGAGGAAAGCGTGTCGCCCTTAAGTACGAACGGCGCGCGCTGCGCGTTGGGGCCGGGATACAACGCACGCTCCTTCTGCATCGGCTCCGTGTCCGTTAGGGTGATGTTTTGCGTCAGCCGGAACGCCCAGTCCACTAGGCCCGCATTTAAGTGATACGCTTCGCCGTTGTTGGGAGTGATCAGAGGCAATTCGTAGGGCGTGGCCTTGCGGAACGGCACGTAACCGGTTTTCCAATCCTTGGGAATTTCGCGGCCATCGATCTCGTAACCGATGTCGCCGTCGACCACCCATTCAGCCCACGCCGCAGAGCCTAGGCTGGCGTCCGCAGGATCGATACCTGCTATGCCGGCAACCACCCAGTAGGCTTTGGAGAGATCGAAGCGCGGGTCCATACCCAGCGCCATGATTGAGGCCGCGGCTTTCGCCGTGCCCATGCCGGTGAGAACCGCCAGCACACCATTGGAATTCATGCGCAGATCGTGATAACCCTGCGGAAACGGGATCACGCGGTCGAGCTTTTCGCGCTCCACCCAATACTGCAGTTCACCCGGCCGGTCGCCGGTATCGGCGCCAAGTTCGAACATGGTCACGACCACAACCTTGACGGGAATGGGGCGGTCTTTCGCGGAAGCCGCGGCAAGGATCACCAACAGGAAAAGCATGAGTCGCAAACGCATGCGTTCATAATAAAGGTGTGGAGAGCGCACTGTCAGCAACCGCCGCGCCTGCGCGCTTCTGGCTGTGGCCCAATTTGTTAAGCCTGGACGCTCCGATTGTTGCGGTGCTATGGCAGCTTCTGTTTGCCCGCTGCTTCCAGGTGGCATTGGAGCCCCTGGCGGCGCTGCTGCTGCTCATGACGGTCTGGTTGATCTACGCCGCCGACCGCACCATCGACGCATGGCGTGGCGATAGCCACTCTCCGCGGCATGAATTCTACCAGCGCTTTTGGCGCGGGCTGCTTCCGGTGTGGATATCGGTACTTGGCCTAACGGCCTGGCTGGCGATAGAACGTTTGCCGCAGGAGCTCCTTCTACGCGGGATGATCTTGCTCGCGGCCGTCGGCGTCTATTTTGCGCTGGTACATTCGAGTGTCTTGCGATTGCACAAAGAAGCCGCCGTCGGAGTGCTATTCGCGCTAGGGGCTTCGCTGGTGGCTTGGGGAAAAGTAGAAACTCCCGCCGACGTGACAACCATTCTCCTGTTCTCCGGGCTGTGCTGGATGAACTGCGTCGCCATCCAAAAATGGGAAGGCGAGAAATTGGATTGGTCCCCGAGCATCGCCGCGATTGTAGTGGCATGCGCGGCGGGAACCCTGCTTTATGCGCACCGTCCCATACTTGGAGGCGCGGAACTCGCGAGCGCGTTCGGCTTCCTGCTGCTGGATCGGGTGCGGCAGCGATTGTCGGTGGATGCCGTGCGCGTGCTCGCCGACGTGGCGCTGCTGAGCCCGGTGCTGTTCCTTCCGCTGGTCCGCGGCTAACGTGAACTGCGACCGCATCGCCCGCTGGTATCGCTGGATCGAATATGCGGGCTTCGGCCGGGCGCTGGAACAGCGACGCGAAGCATTCCTCAAAGATGTATCTGACGCGCGGCGCATTCTCGCGCTGGGCGATGGCGACGGCCGCGCGCTCGCAGCATTGCTGGAGGCGGCTCCACGTGCATGCGTCGATTACATCGATGTAAGCGCACGAATGCTGGAGTTGGCGCGGGCACGGGCGGGATCGGAACGGGTAAATTATCGCTGCGAAGACGCGCGCACCGCAGCGCTGCCGGAGGCCGAATTCGACCTGATCGTCACGCACTTCTTTCTGGATTGTTTCGATGAGAATGATCTGGGAACGTTAATCACGCGCCTGTCGAACGCAGCTACACCTGGCGCCCGCTGGTTGGTCTCAGAGTTTCGTGGAAACGGTTGGCTGGTGCGCGCTCTCTACCTTTTCTTCTGGGTCACAACTGGGCTGCGCACGCGCCGCCTGCTAGATCACCATCCGCTGCTAGAGCGTCACGGCTTCCACTTGGTGCGCCAGGAACACGCATGGCGCGGGCTGCTGGCGTCGGAGTTATGGCTTGCCGATGCGATCACGCCGCAGAGCGTGTAGACTAAATCGCCATATGCGAATCCTCATGCAAGTTAAATTCCCCATCGAGCCTTTCAACACGTATGTCAAAGACGGCAGTGCTGGTGCGAAGATGCAGAAGATCCTAGCGGACCTCAAACCTGAGGCGGCGTACTTCACCGAATTCGAAGGCCATCGCGGCGGGATCATCATCGTCAATATGGAGAATACGTCGCAGATTCCGGCGCTGGCCGAGCCCTGGTTTCTGACCTTCCATGCCAGCGTGGAACTTAAGTTGGCCATGACGCCAGAAGACTTGGCGCGCGCTGGACTCGATGGACTCGGCAAAAAGTGGGCCTAGCGATTCACTATCTTTGACGGATTGCCTGGACCAGCAGCACCACGCCGATGCACACCAAGCCGGCGTGAACATATTTGAGGAACGCATCTCCTCGCAAGCGGTGATTGATCATCCTGCCCAGAAAGATGGCTGGCAGGACAACCGGCAGCGACATCAGGAAGTATCGTGTTACTGCCGGAACCCACAATCCCGCGAACCAATAGCCGGCCATCGCAACCACGCTCGCCGGCAGGAAATATCCCTGCAGCGTCGCGCGGAAATGCTGCGGAGACCAGCGGCGCATCGCTCCATAGATCACTAACGGTGGCCCGTTCATTCCGTACGCGCCGCCCAACACGCCTGCCCCGAATCCGCAGCCCAGAAGCCACCCGCGATTATCGTTGTGCAGATGTACCGGGCTCTTGCCCGCAAGAAAGTATCCGGAAAACGCCACGATCACTATCGCGAGTATGCCCTTCACGAGATGCTGATGAGCGCTGGTGAGCAACGCAATGCCTAACGGAATACCAAGGAATGTCGGAGCCAGCAGCCAACCGGTGCTCCGCACGTGGATTTTCCGCCAGTCCTGCACTACGACCACCGCAGCAATCACGATCGACAGCAGAACCGCGACCGGAGCAGCGATCTCGATCGGAATGCTGAGCGCCAGTAGCGGCACCGCGATTAGCGCTTCGCCAAACCCAAAGGTCGACCGAATCAAGGTGGCGAAAAACACCACGAGAAGGACATGCAGCGTGGGAGTGTCCAACTTTATACCCTACCTCGCATAACTTATCCGCCGTTTCACGCGTAGTGTATACTAAGGTCAGTTGGCGAATAGATGGGTGGGCGCAAGCCCACTTTTTTATTGGCTGGCACTATTTTCGATCGGACGGGTAAGCCAAATGGCGGACCGTGAGGCTGTCATAGACAAGGTAATCGAGATCGCGGAAAGGGTTGGCGCCAGCGAGGGCATCGAGATCGTCGATGTGGACCTCGTGGGCGGCGGCCGCAATCGAGTTCTGCGCATTTTTATAGACCGCCCTCCGGCTGCAGGCCAAGCTGTGGATCCGGCTGCTCCTCAAGGGGTTACGCTGGCCGATTGCGAATTCATTTCGCATCATGTCGGGACCATCTTGGACGTCGAAGATGTCATTCCGGGGGCTGGCTACCGCCTGGAAGTAAGTTCGCCCGGTGTCGAGCGTAAACTCAGCAAGCCGCGCGAGTTTGAGCGCTTCGTGGGGCAGAAAGTCAAAGTTGTCCTGCGCCAGCCCGTCGAAAATCAACGCCACTTGACTGGGACCCTCAAGAGCTTCGCCGCAGGCGTGATCACTCTTGAACCCGGACCGGGCAAGAGCGTGCAGTTCCCTCTCGAACAGGTGGAAAAAGCCAACCTGAAGTTCGAGTGGTAATTTTTCACCACTAATAATGGAAATCATATGAGTCTGGGACCTATTGTTCAATCCATCGAAATTCTGAGCAAGGAAAAGGGCATCGATCCGAAGATCATTCTGGACGCGGTGAAGGACGCCATGCTGGTGGCGGCGCGTAAGCATTTTCATACCGATGAAGAACTGGCGGCCGATCTGGATGAATCCACCGGCGCGATTATTATCTACGGCGTGAAAAAAGTAGTGGCCGAAGTGGTCGACCCGAACAAGGAGATTTCGCTCGAGGCCGCGCAGAAAATTCGCGCCGATGCCGAGATCCATTCGGAAATCCGCTTTCCCAAGTCCACCGATGCACTCGGCCGTATTTCTGCCCAGACCGCCAAGCAAGTAATTCTGCAAAAAGTCCGGGAGGCCGAGCGTGACAACGTGTTCTCCGAATATGCGGGACGCATCGGGGAGCTGGTGCGCAGTGAAGTGAAGCGCATCGAAGGTCCCGACCTGATCGTTGGCATGGGTAAGACTGAGGCGCGCCTGCTCAAACGCGAACAGTCGAAGCTGGAAAGCTTTAGCGTTGGTGACCGCATCGCGTGCGTGATCAAGAGTGTCGACAAGACCGGCAAGAACGCGGGCGTGATTATTTCGCGGGCTGCGCCGGAATTGGTGATGCGCCTGTTCGAACAGGAAGTACCGGAGATTTACGACAACACGGTTGTGATCAAAGGCTGCGCGCGTGAAGCCGGCGAGCGCACCAAGATCGCTGTATCCAGCCGCGACCGCGATGTCGATAGCGTGGGCGCCTGCGTCGGCATGAAGGGCATGCGCGTGCAGTCCATCATTCGCGAGTTGCGCGGCGAGAAAATCGACATCATCGAATTCAGTGACGATCCAGTGACCTTCGCCACGCATGCGCTGAGCCCGGCGAAGATCGCGCGCGTCACCATCGTGGATGCGCTGGGCAAGCACATGGAAGTTGTCGTAGACGACACGCAGCTCTCACTCGCCATCGGCAAGAAGGGGCAGAACGTACGCCTTGCCGCGAAACTGCTCGGCTGGCGGATCGATATCAAGAGTGAAGAAGAGAAGCGCCAGGAAGTGGAATCGCAGATGGCTGCGGTGGTACCAGGAGCTCCAGTGTCGGTACTGGTGGATCACGGTCTCACTGAAGCCATGGTTGAAAAATTGATGGCGGGTGGCGTGAACACGGTGGAAAGCCTGGGCTCGATGACTCCGGAAGATCTGGAGGCGTTGCCCGGGATCGATCCGGAAACTGTCGAAGCCATTCAGACCGCCGTCAACAGCTACTACGGGCAGTTCGAATCATCCGAAGCAGCAGTTGAAGAGACGGGTGAATCCGCCGCAACAGCGGCAGCTCCCGAAGTTGAAGAGGCGAATCCGGTTGCGACTGAAGCAAGTGAGCCGGAAAATGAATCTGTTACGATAGAAAATGCGGAGTCCGTCGAGGGACAGAAATAAATTTGTCCCCGGGGCGATGTTCTGAGAAAGGTTTAGCGCGCAATCCCTTGAGCACCTGCGTTACGCTCCGGGGTTTTATGTATGAGTAAAATTCGCATCAACGAGCTGGCCCGGGAACTCGAGGTTAAGCCTAACGTCATTCTGGATCTGCTGCCGGAATTAGGGGTCACAGACAAGAAGACGCACTCCAGCTCGCTCGACGACGACGTGGTGCTGAATCTCCGCCGGCGCGTGGCGGGGATGGGCGCCGAAGAGCAAGCGGCGAGTCACGAAGCAGCGCCGCGCCAGGAAGCTCCACGGCAGTCGGCCGTCGCGGTAGAAGTACCGGCGCCGGTTACGAAGAGTGCACCGCCGCCGGCTCCGCCCGAACCCGTCAAGCCCGCAGTTTCCGCACCGGTTGAGAATGCTGAAGCTCCCGCGCCAGTGCGTCCCGCGTTTCCATTACGTCCGCCTTTAGCGAGCGGGCAGCCTAGTGGCTCGAATGCTCCCGCGAATCGCGGACCGGTGATTCCGTCGCGTTCCGCGCCGCCGCCGCCGCGTCCAGGACAAATTCTTTCGGGACCGCGTCAACCTATTCCGCCACTGGATACAGCGAGGACTTCGCCCGCGCCAAGTGCTCCGCCCGCGAGCTCGGCGATGAGCGCTCCGCCGCCTGCTGCCCACAGTGCTCCATCTGCGCCGGCACCGCCCGTGATGATGACGACGCCGGGCGCGCCACGGCCCAGCGCTGCAGTGCCGACGATTCCAATGCCGGCTCGGCCAGCGGCGAGACCCACTCCGGGATCCGCACCGCCGCCTTCGCAAACTACGGGAGCGGGTAGCAGCGGCGCGCCGCTGCGACCTCCAGCTAGACCGAATTTAGTGGGCCAGCCCACAGCTCGTCCCGTGGTTCCACCACGTGCCGATATGGTCGCTCGGCTTGCGCCCCGTCCACCGGCCATGCCGGGTGCTCCAGCGCCAGGTGCGCCGCGCCCCGGAATGCCGACCTCGCGTCCGGCGAGCCCGGTTCCCGGCCGTCCGATTTATACCGGCCCAGTTCGTCCCGGCCAGCCCTTGATGCGCGGGCCTGGTGGTCCCGGCAGTCCACGTCCGAGCGGTCCCGGCGGTCCGCCGCGCGGGCGTTCGATGCATCCGACATCTTCTCCGTTGCGCGCCGAGCCCGCAACACTGCCAGCCGATCCCGGCCGCCGCCATGCAACCAAGCCGGGCGCGCGCGGCACCGATCGCCGCCGCGAGGATGAAGAGGGACGCATCCGTCCGGTGATGCGCCGCCAGGAATCGTTCCAGCCGCCGCCCATCGATCGCGAGATTACGATCGCCGAAGGCATCACGGTGAAGGAACTTTCCGAGAAGCTAGGCATTAAGGGTAATCTGCTGGTGAAGCGACTGGTGGAGAAAAAGATTTTCGCCACCATCAACCAGACGCTCGACGTGAAACTCGCCGAGGAGTTGGCGCGCGATTTCGGGGCATCGACGAACAAGCTCAGCTACGAAGAAGAGAGCACGCACGACATTCAACAGACCGAAGTCGACCTGGATCGCGAGAAGCGTCCGCCTGTGGTCACCATCATGGGCCACGTTGATCACGGTAAGACGTCATTATTGGATGCGATTCGCCTGGCCAACGTGGCGGGCGGAGAAGCCGGCGGAATTACACAGCATATCGGCGCGTATCACGTCGAAAAGAATGGCAAGAACATCGTCTTTATCGATACCCCGGGTCACGAAGCGTTCAC
>Ga0070665_100007849_pt1 | contig 10824 bp, 5 predicted proteins | sample KBSS13metaG_FD_65862 | JGI IMG/M metagenome (GOLD analysis project Ga0070665, IMG submission 65862) | Switchgrass rhizosphere microbial communities from Kellogg Biological Station, Michigan, USA - KBS S1-3 metaG | ecosystem: Host-associated > Plants > Roots > Rhizosphere > Soil ...
CGCCACGCTCGGATTTCGCGGCGAAGCGTTGCCGTCCATTGCATCCGTATCGCGACTGTTACTGGAGACAAAGGCGCGCGATGAAGCCGTCGGTACGACGGTCGAACTCGCGGGCGGAAAAATCCTGCGCTGTGAAGACGCCGCGCTCGCCGGCGGTACCGTGATTACCGTCCGCGACCTGTTCTACAACGTTCCCGCGCGCAAGAAATTCCTACGCACCGAGCAAACCGAAATTGCGCACGTCGCGTCGCTGATCACGCATTACAGCCTGGCGCACGCCGACAAAAGCTTCCTGCTGCGCCATAACAACTCAGAGCTGCTAGACGTAACCCCGGTCGACACTCTTCGTGAGCGTGTTTATCAGGTATTCGGCAGCCAGATTTTGGATGAGCTTTTGGATCTGGGAGATCAGACGCGCTCCTTTCCACTGCCGGTCGAGGACGAGCAGGGAGGCCCGCGCCGCTTCCGCCTGCGCGGTTTCGTCAGCGGCCCGCAGGTGCAGCGCCTGAATCGCAATTCCATCTACCTGTTCGTGAACGGGCGCCTGATACGCGACCGCCTCCTTTTGCATGCCCTCTCCGCCGCCTATCACAACCTGATGCCGCAGGCCTGCTATCCCTTCGCGTTGTTGTTCCTGGATTGCGACCTGGAGGAAGTTGACGTGAATGTACATCCATCGAAGACCGAAGTCCGGTTCCGCCATGGATCGTTGGCGCACGACTTCGTGCGGGATACCATCCGCGACGCGCTTATGGCCCAGCGCCCCGTGTCGCGCATTCCATCGCCCGCCCAACCAGCCGCCGTACTTCCGTATTCGGAGTTCACCCAGCGCGTGCAAAATATGACGTTCCCGGCGGTGGCTGAGCCGGAAAACCCATCCGCGTTCCCCGAGTTTACGCTTCACCGTCCATCTTCACCTCCACCGCGGTTTGATTTCGCCGATGCGCCGGCGATCCCGGAAGGTCCATCGCGCATGGCGGTACCGGACACTCACGGCCCCTTGTTTCCCGGCGGTGTTCTGCCGGAGCCCGAGAGCCTGGAAGCTCTGAAAGATCTGCGGCCGCTAGGACAGATCCACGACAGTTTCATCATCGCCGCCGGACGCGACGGACTCTGGATCATAGACCAGCATGTGGCGCATGAACGGATCCTTTTTGAGCAAGTTCTCGCCGCACGCGGGCGGAATGCGGTTGAGACGCAAGGCCTGCTAATGCCGCTAGTGATCCAACTCTCTGCGGCGCAGCAGCTGGAATATGCACGCATCGCCGAGGAACTCAACGCGCTGGGCTTCGACACCGAACCTTTTGGCAATCGTACGGTGGCGGTAAAGTCCGCGCCCGCCGGCATCGGAGCGAGCGACATTGAGAAAGTCATCTTCGAGATCCTCGAAATCTCCGAGCGCGAGCTGCGCAGGGCGTCGATCGACGATCTGCGACGGAACATGGCCGCTTCGATAGCCTGCCGCGCTGCAATCAAAATCAACATGCGCCTGGAGCCGGCAAAGATGGACTGGCTTTTGCGCGCTCTGGCGGCAACATCCTCGCCCATGAGTTGTCCGCACGGACGCCCGATAGCCCTGCGCTACTCTACTCGCGATATCCTTAAGAGTTTCCACCGCATATGAATCGCTACCTTCTGGTGATGCTCGGCGCAGCCCTGGGCGGGCTTGCGCGCTACATCGTTGGAACCGCGGTGCTGCAGCGTTTCAGCGCGCGCTTCCCGGAAAACGTTTTTCCGATAGGAACGGTGGTGGTGAATGTCACCGGCTGCTTTTTGATCGGCATCCTGATGTCTTTTTTTGTGGCTCACGGCGACCCGAATCCCAACATGCGTTTGTTGCTAGTGACAGGACTGCTGGGAGGCTACACTACATTCTCCAGTTTCGCGTGGGAGAGCTTCGAGGCAATCGATAAGGCGCGAGCTTGGATCGGCTTGGTGAATATCGTGCTAAGTGTCGTGCTGGGATATCTAGCGGTGTGGTGCGGTAGTTGGGTGGCGCGGGCACTTCGCTGAGGTTACGGCTCGCTCTTGAGCGCGCCCTGCAGCTTTGCGGCGAACGCCGATGAAGGCGGAGCTTTTGCGATCAGCTCCGCGGCGGTAGGCAGGGGAGCCACAGGTTCGGGGGCTGCGGGTTCCTGGGTCTCGATCAAATAGTGCTGCTTCTTTAAAACCATGCGTTCGAGCGCCGGATTGTATCCGGTCCATACGCCGGTTGCCTGGCGGTCTTTTGCGATGTGCGCGCGCATGGCTTCCATCTTCGAATCCATGTTATCGATCTGATGCAATAACATTGCTTCCAGAAACATCGGTACTTTCGGCGAGCCGAATTCGAGAGATCCGTGGTGGCTCAAAATCATGTGCTCAACCAGATCACGCATCAAAGGCGGAAAATCGGGTAGCTTGCGCAGCGCGTCTTCCACCATGCGGACGCCGATCGAAATATGCCCGATCAACTGGCCTTGCGTGCTGTAGCCTAGACTGCGCGCGTATGTCAGCTCGTGAATCTTGCCGATGTCGTGCAGGATCACGCCGGTAAGTAACAAATCGAAATCGACGTCGGGATAATGCGCCGCAGTAACCTTGGCAAGCTGGCACACCGAGAGCACGTGCTCAATCAATCCGCCGATCCAGCCGTGATGAATGGACTTCGCGGCGGGGGCCGTGCGATACGCCAGCGCTACGGCTTCATCCGCGAAAATCATTTCGAGCAGCGCCTTCAAGTGCGGATTGGTCATCGACGCGATCCAACCCTTGAGCTCCGCGAACATTTCATCGCGGTTGCGGCGCGAAGCGGGCAGGAAATCGGCGATATCGATCTCGGTTTCCGCCAGTTTTTGCAAACGGTAGATGGTGAGCTGCGGCTTGTTCTGGAACAACTGCACCATGCCTTTTACCTTCAGGAAACAGTCACGGTCGAAGGTGTCCATTACCTCTGGCACGTTGTCCCACATCTTGGCGTCCACGTCGCCGGAGCGGTCCGCCAGAGTCAGCGAGAGATACGGCTCGCCGGTCTTCTTCTGGCGAATCTCTTTGTGCTGGACGAGAAACACGCCCAGGATGAGCTGATTGGGTTCCAGCTCCGAAACATAAGGGGTTTTCATTGTTCTTGGCCGGGGGCGCCCGCCGGCTGCTAGCGCGAGGACGACGTGCCTGTACTTTGCGTGCTGGTTCCGGGAATCGGCACCAGTCCCAGCAAACGGCGATGGCGCTGCCGGGCTGCCACTTGTTCTTTGGTGATGGTTTCGGGCTTGATCTCGGCCGGGTCCACCCAAGCGGTATTCTTGCCGGGGGCGGCTCCGCTGTCTTCATAGCCGGGCTTGATTTCGAGGAAGGCCGTGGTACGAAGCTGCGTGAGATAGCGGCGCAGTTCCGGATTGAAGCGTGGGTTGAATAATTGATTGGTGATTTGCGGTTGAACCTCCTCGAAGCCGGCGAGTCCGGCTTTTTGGTGTTCTTCCACCTTCAGGATCAGGAATCCGTTGCCTACATTAATGGGGTCGGTGACAAAACCGCGCGGTTGGTCCCATACGGTTTTTTCAATTTCCGGACGTAGTTTGCCCTTTTCGTAAGCGCCGATGTCGCCGTCCTGCTGAACGCTGGGTGCATCGGAATTGTTGTGGACGAGATCCTCGAACTTCTCGCCTTTCTTGCCGCGATCCGCCAGATCCTTAGCTTTTTTCAGAGCCTGTGCCGCATCGGCGCCGGGGGGCGTACTCACCAGGAGCTCGCGCAAGTACACGCGTTCTTCACGTTTGAATTCGTCCTGGTGGCCGTCGTAATATTGCTGCGCTTCTTCGCGCTTGATCGTGATCTTCGACGCAACTTCCTGCCGGATGACGCGGTTGGTCAGCAAATCGTTCTTGCGATCGTTCTTGTAATCCTCATAGGACATGCCGGTTTGGTCCCGGACGTACTGTTGAAATTTGTCGGGGTCGGTGATGCCCGACTTGCGCTGAATGTCGGCAAGCTGTTTGGCCACTTCGGAGTCGACGTTGAGATTCAGCTCCTTGCCTTTGGATTGCAGTAATAGTTGATCGATGCGCTCGCGGAGAATGTTCTTGTCGGCCTCCGCCATCGCTTCCGTAAGACGCGCGCCAGTGGCGCCTTGCTCGCGCATGCTGGCTTCCATTTGTTTGCGGGTGCGTTCGATATCGCCGCGCGTAATGATCTCGCCATTCACCTTGGCGATGATCTCTTCGACGACGGTAATTTCGGCGGCGGATGCCAGCCCGGCGGCCGCGATGCCTGCGAGGATCAACGGTAAGCGCATACGATTATTATAGCCTCTTGGCATTTGGATTCCCGGCCTCTTCCACGGCCGCTTCGGACGCCAGCGCCTCCAGCGATTTTTCCAGAAAGGACAAAACGCCGCTGGGCGTATCGGCCGAGGAATCGAGCGGTAGCCGCAGGACTCCGGCCGGCGTGAACTGCGCGCCTTCAACTGAGGACACCAGCGCCATCAGACGGGTTGGATCGATCTTCGAGCCGGGGTGAAACTTGATCTGGACCGCGCTGCCACGGCGGTCGATGGCTTCGACGCCAAGTTTTTCCGCTGCTGTCTTGAGCAGGGCGAAGGCGAATAGCGTCCCGACGGCTTCGGGAGTCGGACCGTAGCGGTCTGCGAGCTCGGCGCGGAAGGTGGCTGCCTGCTCTGAGTCCTTGGCATCGGCGATGCGCTTGTAAGCGCGCAGGCGCTGATGTTCGTCCGCGATATATTCGGGCGGAATGCGGATGTCTAGGCCCAGATTCAAAGCGGAGTGCACTTCGAGCGGCGTCTCCTGGCCCTTGAGCTCCTGGACCGTCTCATCCAGCATCTTAAGATACATGTCAAAGCCAACAGCGGCGATGTGGCCGTGCTGTTCGCCACCGAGCAGGTTGCCCGCGCCGCGCAGTTCGAGATCCAGTGCCGCGATCTTGAAGCCTGCACCGAGATCGGAAAACTCGCGCAACGCGGCCAGGCGCTTGCGGGCGATTTCGCTCAATTCAGAATCTGCTGGTACGAGCAAGTAGGCGTAGGCGCGGCGGTTTGAGCGGCCCACACGCCCGCGCAGCTGGTACATTTCCGAGAGCCCGTAGCGCTCGGCATTTTCAATGATGATCGTGTTCGCGAGCGGAATATCCAGGCCGTTTTCGACGATGGTTGTGCACACGAACACGTCATACTCATGGCGCATAAAGCCGAGCAGAACGCGTTCCAGCTCGTCTTCGCCCATCTGGCCGTGGCCAACGCCAATGCGGGCATTGGGCACTAATTCGAGAATCGACGCGGCGCGCATGTAAATGGAATCGACGCGGTTGTGAACGAAGTAAACCTGCCCTCCACGGCTCATCTCCTGTTCGATAGCGGTGCGGATCAGCTTGTCATCGAAATGGGCGACCACCGTCTGAATGGCCAGACGATCCTTGGGCGGGGTCTCGATCACGCTCATGTCGCGGATACCCAGCATGGACATGTGCAAGGTGCGCGGGATGGGCGTGGCACTCATCGTCAGCACGTCCACATTCTGGCGCATCTGTTTGAGGCGCTCCTTGTGGCGCACGCCGAAACGCTGCTCTTCGTCGAAGACCAGCAGTCCCAGATCGCGGAACTCGATATCTTTCGAAAGTAGACGATGGGTGCCGATGGCGATGTCGATCTTTCCCTGCGCCAGCTCTTCGACGGACACCGCCAACTCTTTCTTGGACACAAATCGCGAGAACATGGCGATGCGTACGGGGAACGCCGCGAATCGCCGTTTGAAGGATTCGAAGTGTTGGAAGGCGAGGACCGTTGTGGGCGCGAGGACGGCTACTTGTTTGCCATCGCCCAGCGCTTTGAAGGCCGCGCGCATCGCAATTTCGGTTTTGCCGAAGCCCACGTCGCCGCAGAGCAGGCGGTCCATGGGGTGCGGCGATTCCATGTCGCGCTTGATTTCTTTGGCGGCGGAAATTTGATCTTTGGTTGCGGCGAACTCGAAAGCGTCCTCAAATTCGCGCTGCCAGTTGGAGTCCTTCGAAAACGAGTAGCCTTCGGCGACACGGCGCTGCGCGTAGAGCTTCAATAGCTCGTCCGCCATGTCGCGCATTTTGGCTTTGACTTTGGTCTTGCGCTGGGTCCAGGTGGCGCCGCCGAGGCGATCGAGAGGCGGTCCGGATTCTCCGCCGCCGCGATACTTCTCGACCAGATCCATGCGCGTCAGCGGCACGTAGAGCTTGGAGTCGCCGGCATATTCGAGCAACATGAAGTCGCCCTTTTGCTCGCCTTGCACAATCTCGCGGAGGCCCAGGAACCGGCCGACGCCGTGAGTGGTGTGGACCACGAAGTCCCCGGGCTTGAGATCGGCAAGATCCGCGGCGAAGGCGCTGAGCTGGCTCTTGGTGATGCCCGGTCGCGCGATTAAATCTGACGGATCGAAAAGATCTTCGGAGCCGATGAAAGCGATTGACGAATCGGGGAAGATCGCGCCGCGCCGAACTAGCCCTTTGATCAAATATGTGTGGGCCACAGGCCCCGCGAGGTAAGCGCGCTCGGCAAGATACGGCGATGCGGCTTCGTTTGGTGCAAGGCCCAGTTGGAAGGGAACTGAATATTCGCGGAGGATGTCGGCCAAGCGTTCGAGCTCGCCGTTGGAAGGAGCGAACAGCGCGACGCGATAGCCTTGCTCCACCATGTTCTTGGTTTCGGCGACCGCTACCTGCATGCTCCCGTGGAACGCCATGGCGGGACGCGTGGCGACGTGCGGGGTTTCGGGGTTGAGGTCTAGCTCGCGAAAGTTGACTTGGCGGCGCGCCGCGAGATGCGTTTCGAGGTCTTCCCAGTGCAGGAAGCTGGCGGAGGCGAGCTCGGCGGAGTCTTCTATTTGATCGAGGCGCTTCCATAGACGCTCAGCGGCACTGCGAATCTGTTCAGGCTCGTCGAGGACGATCAGCGCTCCCGCTTCGAGATCGAGTAAGGTCTGCTCGCGCCGGTCCTCCAGGGCGGCGGCGAATTCCCAGCCTGGATAGTTAGCTCCGATGCGCGGCTGCTCGGCGAGCGGCAGCACTTCGACCTCGGTGAGCTTCATGACGGAGCGCTGGCTCTCCACGTCGAAGCGCCGAATGGATTCGATCTCATCGCCAAAAAATTCAATGCGCAGCGGACGCGCGTTTTCGGCAGGGAAGACATCGAGAATGCCGCCGCGGATGGAGTACTCACCCGTCATTTCGACAGGTTCGCGCTTCTCATAGCCGATCGAAATCAGGTGGGCTTCGATGGTCTCGAGCGGCAGTTCTTCGCCGACGCGCAGTTCGACAGCTAGACGCCGGTAGTAATCGCCTTTGTGAATGCGCAGCAGTGCCGAGCCCACCGGCGCGATGGTGATGGGAACTTTAGCAGCGGTCATGCGCCAGAGGCCGATGGCGCGCTGCTCGCTGATCTCAGTGTGCGGCGACAGGTTCTGTCCGGGAAGCACATCGAGAGCCGGCAACAGCTGTGGGCGGCCCACTTCTGGACGTCCAATCAACAGATCGAAAAAAGTCTCCGTGAGTTCGAGGAGAGTCTCCGCGCTCTGGTTACCGTCAGTGACCACCAGCAAGGGCCGTTCGGTGAGCTGCCACAGCAAGACCAGGTAGAGCGCCTTGGCGGTGGGTGTGAGTCCGGCCAGCGCCAGTTCGGAATCCTCATGGCGGAGCGCCTTGGTGAGGATCTCCTGAAACGCCGGGTGGCGACTGAGGGTTTGAAAGAGGTCGCGGACAGCCGGGTGGGTCACGAGATAAATAGGGACGGAGCCTGATTATTCAACTGGTTCATTCGATTGGCCTAAAATAATCAGGCTCCGTCCCTATTTTCCTTGCTTCCATTGTACCCGTACCGCCCTATTGCCCCGTCCCTGCTGAGAGAGTAGAATTAGCACAGGTGATTTCAAGTATGCGGTTCAAGCTTTTGCTCGCGTTTTGCTCCATCGGTTGCCTGGTCGCGGTCGGCCAGGATGCCAGTCAGTCCAAGAAAACCGACAAGACCGTCGCTAAGCCGATGACGGACAAGCAGAAGCGCCGGCAGCAGGATCGTCTGCGCAAGGAACTGGAAACGCCTTATAAGAAGTGGCTGAACGAAGACGTTGGCTACATCATTAGCGACGATGAGAAGCGAGCGTTCAGAACGCTTCAAACCGACGAAGAACGGGAGCAGTTTATTGAGCAGTTCTGGCTGCGCCGCGACCCCACTCCCGACACCGAAGAAAACGAATATCGCGAAGAGCACTATCGCCGCATAGCCTACGCCAACCAGTATTTCGCATCGGGCATTCCGGGCTGGAAATCGGATCGCGGCATGATCTACATCAAGTATGGCCCGCCCGATGAGAGAGATCAGCATAACGGCGGCACCGAAGAACGCGACCAGCGGGAAGGCGGCGGCACCACCAGCATGTATCCCTACGAACAGTGGCGCTATCGCTACATCGAAGGGCTGCCTCCCAACGTGGAAATTGAGTTCGTCGATCCGACGCTTACCGGCGAGTTTCACATGACCATGGATCCTTCGGAGAAGGATGCCCTGACGAATATTCCTGGCGCCGGACTAACAACATGCGAGCAATTTGGCCAGTGCAACGCCAACAAGACGGACCGCTTCAGCCGGACTGACGGTACGCATTTGGGGATCGCGCCAGGGATGATGCCTGAGTCTATGAACGAGTTCACCCGCATGGAGCAATTCGCGAAGCTGCAGGCTCCGCCGGCGGTGAAGTTCAAAGATCTGGAAGCCACCGTCAACTCCACCATCAAATACAATCTGCTCCCCATGAAAGTGCGGGCGGATTTCATCCCGGTGACCGGATCGTCGGTGCTTTCCAATATCACCATTCAGTTTGAGCGCAAGGATCTGCAGTTCAAGCAAAAACAAACTGTTTCAACCGCGACCGTGAACATTTATGGACGCATCACTTCCATGGCACGCCGCCCGGTGAACTGGTTTGAGGACGTGGTTACGGTGGATCTTCCCAGCGATATGCTGCAGCAAGGAGTGAAGGGCGCGTCGATCTATCAGAAGACAGTGCCGTTGCAGCCGGGCCGTTACCGGCTGAATATCGCCGCCAAAGATATCGTGGGCGGGAACACCACCAATTTCGAAATGGTGCTGGAAGTGCCGCGTCTTGAAGACGACCAGTTGGGCCAAAGCTCGCTGATCCTAGCGGATCAATTGGAAAAGGTTCCGACCAAGAGCATCGGCGCCGGGCAGTTCGTCATCGGCACGTCAAAAGTTCGCCCGCGCATGAACGAGACTTTCAAACGGGACGAGAAGCTGGGGATTTATGTCCAGCTGTACAACTTTGAGCCCGATGAGAAGACCAAGCGGCCGGATGGCACGGTGGAGTATGTAATCACCAAGACCGGGTCGGGCGAGAAGGTTTTCGAATATACGGAAGCTATCAGCACGGTCACCGGCGGCGCGTCGCAGGTGGTGATTGAGAAACTGCTCCCGCTGCAAAGCATGGAGCCTGGGCAGTACACGCTGAAGATGAAGGTGGTGGATAAGAAGCGCAACCAGACGTTGACGCCATCCGCCACGTTTACGGTGACATAGGCCCTGTTTGCGTTAACATGGGTTGCCGGCCAGGGCGCCGGCTAGAGGGACTTGAGCATGAATCAGCGGACCCCCGCGTCCGGGACCTCGTGGATCGCAGCCGGCTTGTTACTGGGCCTGCTTGGAGCTACCGGTCTGTTCTGCTCACCCGCCTCAGCCGCCTCGTTAAACCCCGTCGGCGGTCAACTTCTGGGTCAAGTCAGAGATGCGACCGGAGCGGCGCAAATGGGCGCCAGCGTTTACCTCTATAACCGATACGACGAGCTGGTGCGCAAGGGCCTCAGCAATGAGCAGGGGCGTTTTGCATTCGACGCACTGGTGCCGGATCTGTACTCCATCCGCGTCATCCTAGCCAGCTTCGTGCCTGCCGAGCGGCGCAATATTTCGGTGTTGCCAAACTCGGAAAATCGCCTGGACATCAATTTGACCAGCGTGCTGAGCAGCATTGGCGTGACCTCCACGCCGGCTTCGCCCGGTACTTTAATGACCGACGACTGGAAGTGGGTCTTACGGACCTCGCAATCGACGCGGCCGGTCTTGCGTTTCCTGCCGGATATCGCGCCGCGGGGGACTTCGTCGACGCACTCTGTATTTACCAATTTTTCGCACACGACCGGCGTGGTGAAACTATCGGCGGGCGACGGTGAATCGTTTGCGCGCGGAACGCAGCAGGATTTGGGAACGGCGTTTGCGATTGCCACAACCCTCGCCAATTCCGCACGAGTTCAATTGAGCGGCAATGTAGGATATGCGGGGACTTCAGTTCTTCCCGGCGCTGGTATCCGCACCAGTTATTCGCGGTCGACAGGAGATGGCTCGAATCCCGAGATCGCGCTTACCATGCGGCAAGTGTATTTGGCGCCGCGGGATTCGGCGATGGCATTCGGCTCGGATGGCGCGCCGGTGCTGCGGACGATGTCGCTGGCGATGCTGGACCGCATGGACATCTCCGACAATCTGCACTTGGATTACGGCTTCGATTCGGAATCGATTTCCTATTTCGACCGTATAAATTATTTGAGTCCATTCGTGAGGATGACGTTCGACTCGGGTTCTCAAGGGCGCTTCCGCGTGGCATTCACGTCGGGAGGAAATCCCACGGAGTTGTTGGCGCGTGACGATCAGAAGGCCGGCGAACTGGAGCAAAACCTGACTGCCCTGGCGGGCATGCCGACGCTGTCGGTTTCCGATTCGCATCTGACGGTAGAGCGGACGCAGAATCTAGAAATCGGCTACGAACGCGTCGAGGGTACCCGAACTTATTCGGTGGCAGCGTATAACGA
>Ga0070665_100007850_pt1 | contig 10822 bp, 6 predicted proteins | sample KBSS13metaG_FD_65862 | JGI IMG/M metagenome (GOLD analysis project Ga0070665, IMG submission 65862) | Switchgrass rhizosphere microbial communities from Kellogg Biological Station, Michigan, USA - KBS S1-3 metaG | ecosystem: Host-associated > Plants > Roots > Rhizosphere > Soil ...
CTGGTTGGTTGACGGCAAGGCGCTGTGAGGCCGTCGCCGCCTGCGGAACGATCTCACTGGCTACAAGACGGCCCTGGCTCACCAGGCGCGACGCTATTGGCAGCGCGAGGAAGGCAAGGATCTCCGCATCGAACGGCGCGCGAATTCTGCGGTACGCGCCATCGGGACGAAGTTCGACGGAACCTGCAGGGTCGCGAAAGGTTGGGAGCAGGGGAAACGAGAGAAGCTCTGCCATGACCCCGCCTTACTTTTCTGAGGCGGTGGTGGAGTTGCCCGAGGAGCGACCCAGGAGGGACTTCAGGCGGCGACGGAAGTAGAACAACGTTCCGGTCACCACAGCGCTCACACTTTGAAACAGCAACAGGCTCGAGCCTGGATCGACGTAGGCATACGCCGGCCGCTCCAGACTTGCTGCGAGGGCAATAAATAGGAGTGCGGTGACGACGGCGTACTTCAGCTTGAGGCTGTTCATGGGCTATTCCTTAATGCTCGGCTGGGGCTTTCGCCACTTGAAAAGGAACACCGGATCGACGCAATAGTTTCGGCCTATTTCCTGCGCTGCGTTCATTTAGCGTCCGGATCGGTGTCAGTTCCTGCTTGTTCTGTCTATCGGCAGAGCAGCAGAAAAGGTCAGCCCTTTCCCTTCCGCCGTGTTTCATTTTGAAACACAACCAAACGTTAGCGGTAAAGTCCGTGGGAACGGATGTACCAAGCCACCGCGCCAGGCAAAAGGTCGCCGCAATCGGCCCCGGTTGCCAGGCGCTGGCGCAGCATCGTCGCCGAAACGTCTTCATGAACTGTCTCGAGCAGATGAACGTGGCTTCGCTCGGCCTCGGTCAGTTTCAGACTGGACAGGTTATCCAGCGGGTAACCGGGGCGACTGGCGACAATCCACTCGGACAGCGCCAGCAGCTTCTCCGGATCGCGCCAATGACGCAGACTGAGGAAGCTGTCCGCGCCCACGAGGTTATAGATCGTTGCGTTCGGCATCAGGCCGGCGAGCTCGGCCAGCGTGTCGACCGTGTAGTTCGGGGAGCTGTCGGCTCGGGGAGCGTCGATGGTGGAAGGGGCAAAGCGCGGATCCGCCTTGCAGGCAAGCCCCACCATCGCCAGCCGGTCGGCGAACGGCGACGAACTGCGACCGGCCTTCAGGGGCTGCTGCCCCGTAGGCGCGAAGAGCACGCGGTCGAGCGTGAAAGCATCCGCCGCCGCAGTTGCGACGCCGAGGTGGCCGCGGTGAGGGGGGTCGAAGGTGCCTCCGAACAGGGCTACGCGCATGGCATTCAACGGTACGACGCTACCATAGCCACCACACCGCCTTTACCAGATGCGGATAACCAGTCCCGTCGACAGGATCTTCGCATTCACATTCTGCCCCGAAACAGCGCTGTAGGCGAAGTCGACCACTCGCCAGTCAAGTTTAGGAAAGAAGGTCATATCCAGGCCGCCCACGACTTGATAGTTGAAGTGTGTCGAGGAGTCCGTGCCATTGCCGCTGTTGTAGTTCGCAACGCCGAACAGGCCTTCCACGTATGGGCGCAACGGGATAACTGGCAATTTGAAAGCAACCCTAGGACCAGCAGCCCCGGTGTAATAGTTAAAGCCGTTTCGGCTGATGAGGGAGCCGCGAAGGTCTCCGCCAATGTTGACCGTGCTGGCGAGATACCCAGACTGTTTGTAGATTCCGAACATAGGACCGTAAGCCCAGTCTGTGGTACCACCTCTTGTGGAGGCTCCGCTGTAACCCCCGTAAATTGCGAGCTGGGCATGCAAGGGCTCTGCAGCGACGGTGACGAGAAGGGCGACGACGAAGAGAAGCAGTGTACGAAGATGATTCATTAGGGGAGGGCCTCTTGCCTTTAAGGGTATCTCACCTGTGACTTAGACGAAGTCGGGGAAAACCGTACGGGATACGATACGTCAATTCCACGGTCGGTTGTTGGGACAGCGACGATCTGTTCATTTCCGGACGCCGAATCGCGAATGCGAACACCGGAAAATAGATCAAGACCCCATAAACTGCTGAAATCAGGCCATAGACAGATGGAAATCAAGGTGCTCTTTATAACGAATTCCATCTTGCGAGGTTGAGTGTGCAGAACATCCTGAACGATCTTCGCTACGCTCTGCGTCAACTGCGCCGCGCCCCAATCTTTACCTTGACTGCCGTGCTCACACTTGCGCTCGGCGTCGGGGCGAACACTGCCATCTTTTCGCTTTTGGACCAGGCTCTATTGCGCGCTTTGCCTGTGCGCGAGCCGCAACGGCTGGTGTACCTGCAGGGGACCGGCGATGCGTGGCAGGGACACAGCAGCAGCCACGGCGGTGGCGTCGCATCGTACTTTTCCTACCCGATGTATCTCGACCTGCGGGACAAAGACGAAGCCTTCGAGGCTTTAGTCGGGACAGCCAAATCAACGGTGGATCTTACCCGTAATGGAACCTCGGAGCTTGCCGAGGCCGAGTTGGTTACGGGAAGTTACTTCACCTCGCTGGGCGTCCGTCCAGCGCTGGGCAGGGTCTTCACCCAGGCTGAGGACCAGCAGAAGGACGCTGCTCATGTGATTGTCGTCAGCTTCAACTACTGGCGCGCCCACATGAACTCCGACCCATCCGTCGTCGGCCAGACCATCTCGCTGAACAACCATCCGTTCCGGATTATCGGAGTTTCTGCCGCAGGCTTCCGTAGCGCCGTCTGGGGCGAGAGTCCCGCGATTTTCGTCCCCATGACGATGATCGATCAGGTCATCCCCGGCCAGGGCAAGCGGCTCACCGACCATACCGACCGCTGGATGAACATCATTGGGCGCTTGAAAGAAGGCGTCACCACGCAGCAGGCGCAGGCGATGAGCGCTCCACTATGGCATGCTCTGCGTGCCGACGAACTGCGGGCGCTCGGGACGAAGTCGAAGCGATTCACCGATGAGTTCCTGACCAACAGCCGCCTTCTGGTGCAGCCGGCAGCGCGGGGATTCTCCTACAACCGCGAGGACTATCAGACGCCATTGATTGTGGTGATGGCGATGGCGGGCCTGGTGCTGCTGATCGCAGCGGTCAACGTGGCCAGCCTGCTGCTGGTCAGGGCAGCATCGCGAGCCCGCGAGTTTTCGTTGCGCTACGCTCTGGGCGCACGTGCGCCTCGTATCATTCGCCAGCTCCTGCTCGAAGGGCTTTTGATCGGAGTTGGCGGGGGAGCCGCGGGCATGATGCTTGCCCCGGCCGCCATCCGCGTGTTAGCACACCGTCTTGGTTCAGACGATGGCTCCGGGCCATTTGGCTCGGGAATCGACGTTCGGCTGCTGTTGTTCAACTTCGCTATCGCAATCGCGGTCAGTATTTTTTTCAGTCTCGCTCCGGTTGTACAAGCGCTGCGGCCTGATCTTGCGGGAGCGTTGCGCACGCAACTCTCCACCGGCAGCAGTGGATCGATTGGCTTCCGCAAGTTCGTAGTGGGCGCACAGATTAGCCTGAGCGTGCTGCTGCTGGTGGGCGCGGGCCTGTTTGTCCGCACTATGCAGCAGCTACGCTCCTTCGACGTCGGCTTCCGCACCGACCACCTCGTCGGATTTGGACTTGCACCACGCCTCGCCGGCTACGATCCCCTTCGCATTCCGGCCATGCGCCAGCGAGTGCTCGAGAGCCTCGGAGCCATCGCGGGTGCCGAGAGCGTCGGCGCGGCGAACAGTCCTCAGCTTGCCAACCAGAGCCATGGAGGCAACGTTACCTTTGCCAGCTACAAACCTGCGCCCGACGAAGACATCAACATCGACAAGACCAACGTCAGTCCAGGCTTTTTCTCCACGCTCGGCGCACCATTGCTCGTGGGCAGGGATATCACGGCAGAAGATACCGCGGACCACCCGAAGGTCGCGGTCGTGAACGAGGGGCTGGCGAAGAAGTATTTTGGCTCAGCGCGCAATGCCATCGGCCAGAAAGTGGCTGACGGTGGCTCGTCGAAACCCGTCTTCGACATCGAGATCGTCGGGGTTGTGGCCGATTTCCATCACACCGACATTCGCGATTCCGTTCGCCCGGCGTTCTTTCAACCGCTCGAACAAGCCGCCGGTTCCGACGTGAGTCGCGCCCTGTACTTCTACATTCGAACTCACCTTCCCCCTACTACGATCTCCGCCGCCATACGCCGCGCGGTTGCGGACATCGACCCGCTGCTTGCAATCGACGATCTGCGGACCATGGACCAGCAGATTGAAGAAAACCTCGCGAATGAACGTCTGATCGAGCTCCTCGCGATCACCTTCGGCCTATTGGCAACCCTGCTTTCCGGAATCGGGCTATATGGTGTCGTTGCATACACGACCGGCCAACGCACAAAGGAGATCGGCATCCGCATCGCGCTGGGTTCATCGCGATGGTCGATCTCGCGGCTCATCTTCAGCGATGTGCTACGTATGGCGGGAGTGGGTGTAATGGTAGCGATTCCTGCGGCCGTACTGTCGGGTCGGCTCTTACGCAGCCAACTCTTCGGAGTTACGCCGGCCGATCCGCTCGTCCTTGCTGCGGCAATCGCGCTGATCACTCTGGTTGCGGTCATCGCCGCGATGCTACCGGCACGCAGGGCTGCCACAGTGGAACCATCGGTAGTGTTGCGGGCGGAATAGCTGGATCAGCGACGGCTGCGACGAGCCGAGGCCGCCGGGGGCGGATAGTTCGGCTTGGGCTTCTTCGTCGGCGCTGGTTCAGCCTCAGGGGATGTTGGCCGGTGTTCTGCGACGACTTCGGCGATGGCGTACTTCAGCGCTTCGATGCCTTCGCCCGTTACGGCAGAGATGGGATAGATCGGAAGCTTCCGGCGCTTGGCGTAGGTGGTCAGCTTCTTGAGCTTGTCAGGGTTGGCGACGTCGGCCTTGGAGGCGACGAGGATGGTGGGCCGCTTGGCGAGCGTGGGGTCGAAGCTGTCCAACTCGGCGGTGATGAGCTTGAAGTCTTCGACGGGGTCGGGCCGGGCGGAGGAGTCGGAGACGTCGACGAGGTGGACGATGACGCTGGTGCGCTCGATGTGCTTGAGGAACTGGACGCCGAGGCCGGCGCCGAGGTGCGCGCCCTCGATGAGGCCGGGCAGGTCGGCGATCGTAAAGGACTGCTCATGTGGCCAGTCGCCCACCTTGACGACGCCGAGGTTGGGCTCCAGCGTGGTGAAGGCGTAGTTGGCGATCTTGGGCCGTGCGGCGGACAGGCGTGAGATTAGCGTCGACTTGCCGACATTGGGGTAGCCGACCAAGCCGGCATCGGCCAGCAGACGCAGTTCCAGGCGAAGGTGCTTCTCCTCGCCGGGGCGGCCAAGCTCGTGTTCGCGAGGCGCCTGGTGGGTGCTTGTGGCAAAGTGTTGATTTCCGCGACCCCCGCGACCACCTCGTGCCACGACGATGCTCTCGTTGGGATGGGCAAAGTCATGGAGCAGCTCGCCGGTGTCCTGGTCGTAAACGAGCGTTCCGATCGGCACCTTCAGAACGAGGGGTTCGCCGGCGTGGCCGGACATATTGGAGCCCATGCCGTGCTGTCCGCGGCCGGATTTGTGCTCCGGATTGAAGCGAAAGTGGACTAAGGTGTTATGGCTCAACGAGGAAGACATCAGAATGTCGCCGCCGTGGCCTCCGTCGCCGCCGGATGGGCCGCCGCGGGGTACGAACTTCTCACGCCGGAAGGCCATACAGCCATTCCCGCCGTCCCCGGCTTTAATGCGGATTTTCGCCTCATCGATGAACATTTCATCTCCAGTTTACAAGCCTTAGCTATAAACTTAGTGAATACAGCTAAAACATTGGCCGTTGTATCGTGCAAACCCCGGCTCTCCTTAAGAGAAGTGTTAGAGGGAAAGCACTCGATATCATGATCCGGATCCGCCCTTCAGCATGATGATCCGGCCGTACCCTTCCGATAAAGGGCCGTTCATCGCAGTGCTTGCGCGATGAATCAGGCTGTTTTCTACACGGATAAAGATTGCGAGACACCTTCAAGCCGAACTCGGCTGGGCGTGACTGGCTTAATTTCATGGAGACCAGAGATGAACATCAAGACCCTTATGCAGTATGTGTGGATTGCCGTCCTGTGCTGCGCAGCTAGCCTGCCTATGTATGCTCAGTCGGCAACCGACGGAGCAATCGGTGGCACAGTCGAAGATTCAGCCGGTCTTCCCGTGCCAAATGCGACGATCAAGATCAGGTCGAATACCACAGGCGCGGAGCAGCAGGCCACGTCGGACTCTACCGGCTTCTTTCGTATCGTCCACCTGCCGGCGTCAACCTACACGGTGACCATCTCGACCCCCGGTTTCCATAACTATGAGTCCAAGGACGTCACCGTCCAGGTCGGACTCCTGACGGACATCTCCCCGAAGCTGACCGTGGGCAGCACCTCCGAGACGGTCGAGGTCACCAGCGAAGCTCCGGCGCTCAACACGGTTTCCCCTGACTTTGCCAACGTCATCCCCCAGCGAACTCTGCAGGACATGCCGGTCAGCAACTATCGCTGGTCTTCCTATGCGGCGCTTACCCCCGGCGTTACCGTGGATGCGAGCGGCTTCGGCCTTCTGAGCTTCCGCGGCCAGAGCACCCTGATGAACAACGTCACCATCGACGGTGCGGACGACAACCAGGCGTACTTCTCTGAAGAGCGAGGCCGCACGCGCGCCGGTTACTCCACGGCGAAGTCCTCCATTCAGGAGTTTCAGGTCAACGTCTCGAACTACTCCTCTGAGTTTGGTCGCGCGGCCGGCGGCGTCGTCAACTCCGTCACCAAGAGCGGCGGAAATCAGTTTCACGGCGATCTCTATGCCTACGATCGCGATGCCAACTGGGGCGCAGCAAACGCGTTTGCCAGACTGACCTCCGTGAACTCAGCGGGCCAGGTCGTGACACAGCAAATCAAGCCGACCGACAAGCGTTGGCAGTACGGTGGAGCAATCAGCGGTCCCATCTGGAAGGACAAGCTCTTCTTCTTCTTCGCTGGCGACCGTTTCGACCATAACTTCCCTGCGTCTGCCGTCGCGGTTCAGCCCATCAATCTCTACACGCTGCCTGACACCGTGCTTCCTGCCGGCAAGGTTTGCGGCGGCACCGGTGCTGCTGCTCCCAGCACGATCGATCAAGCTGCCTGCACCCTGCAGACTCGCCTCAACCGCCCCACCTACACCGTTGCCGCTCAGAACTACATCGACGGTGTAGCCGGTCTTAACTCGATGCTCGGCACCGTTCCTCGTACTGGTACCCAGACCATCTTCTTCCCTAAGGTCGACTGGCAGATCAACTCGCGCAACCACGCGTCGTTTGAGTTCAACCGTCTGCGCTGGACCTCGCCCGCCGGCATCCAGACCGGACTCACCAGCAACAACGGTATTCGCAGCTTCGGTAACGACGACGTGCGCGTATCGTTCCTGATCGCGCGGTTGCAAACAGCAGTCAATGACCATCTGAGCAACGAGGCGCGGTACCAGTACGGCCGCGACTTCGAGTTCGAGTACGGTCAGACGCCAACTCCTTATGAGGCCACCAACCTGGTTGGACCCACCGCCAGCGGCTACACCAATCCTCTGGGCGCACCTGCAAGTGTCAACATCACCAACATCTTCACCTTCGGTACGCCCAACTTCCTGAACCGCGCAGCTCTTCCGGACGAACGCCGCTGGCAGATTGCGGATACAGCCAACTATGTCCACGGGAAGCACAACATCAAGTTCGGAGTGGACTTTGTGCACACCAATGACATAGTCAACAACCTGTTCTCAGGCTTTGGTGCTTACAGCTACGCCAACCTTACGAACTACTTCACCGACTTCTACCTTGCGCAGAATCCGTCGACGGTGAACAACGCGAAGAACTACACCCAGTTGGTACAGGGTTTCGGACGGCCTGGCTTGGAATTCCAGACGGTAGACTACGCCGTCTTCGCAGAAGACAACTGGGCAGTGACCCGGCAGTTGAAGATTACCTATGGCCTGCGCTGGGAGTATGAGCAGCTGCCCACGCCTTTCGCAGCTCTGGTCAACCCGGCCCTTCCGCAGACAAACAATCACCCGTCGAACAAGACCAACATCGGACCCCGTGTCGGCTTTGCCTATGACGTCTTTGGCACAGGCAAGACGATCGTTCGCGGCGGTTATGGTGAGTTCTTCGCACGCATCCTCAACGGCACAATCTACAACTCGCTCATCAATACCGGAATGGCGAGTGGGCAGTACACCGTCACCTACACCCCGACGTCCACCGGTGCTCCGGGATTCCCGCGGGTCATTCCTCCGGCAAATGCGGGCGCTCTCTCAGGTACGCCGAACGTGGTCTTCTTCAACCAGAACTTCAAAGCTCCTCAGATCCACCAGGCCGACCTCACGGTCGAGCAGGACTTTGGCCACAACTGGGTGGGAGGCGTGACCTGGCTGGGAGCTTACGGTCGCAGGCTGCCGAACTTCACCGATGTCAATCTGCCTACGCCGACCACGGTGCGTTACTCCATCGTGGACCCCTCGGGTAAGAGCCCCTTGCCGAACGGGTCGGTGCTGACCTCGAAATTTTACAGCCGAACTTCGGTCATACCCGGCACCACCACCCCATGTGCGAGCGGTCGCTATATCGCAGGTAATACGAACGTCAGCTGCGCCTTTGGATCGCTGACTGATGTCTTCAGCGGATCGAACTCCGACTACGAGGCAGTCGTCGGCCAGATCAGCCATCGCTTCTCCAACTACTTCTCATTCAACGCAAACTACACCTGGTCGCATGCGCTGGACTACGGCGTAAACAATCAGACAGCGAGCGTCGCCAACAACCTGCTCGATCCGCAGGACATTCGCGCCGAGTACGGAAATGCAATCTCGAACATTCCCAACCGCTTCGTGGTCAACTCCATCCTCACCTCACCCTGGAAGAAGGGCGGGCTGCTGGGTTATCTGACGAACGATTGGCAGCTTTCGCCTTCCTATGCTCTCCAGAGCGGCTTGCCTTATAACATCACCACCAGCGGAACGCTCTCGACTGGCGCTGGTCCTACGACGGGCAGCACCGTCAGCGGAATCGGTGGCGGCATCAACGGCTCGAACGGCACGTTCCGTGTCCCTGGCATCGGCCGCAACGCTTACTCGCAGCCGAAGACGAACGTCCTCGACCTGCGCATCTCCAAGCGCTTCTCGATTGCGGAGAAGGCAAAGCTGGAGTTGCTGGGTGAGAGCTTCAACATCCTCAACCATCAGAACGTAACCGGCGTAAATACGCTGGGCTACACGCTGAGCGGTTCAGCCGCCGGAAACGTCCTGACCTTCAACACCTCGCCCACGAGTCCCACGACCTCCTTGTTTGGCGCTACCACGGCGACCAACTCGAGCAACTTCTCGTTCGCTCCGCGGCAGATTCAGATTGGTGCACGGCTGCAGTTCTAGGCCGAGCATCTTCACTTGCAGGGCGGCGGCTTCGGCTGCCGCCCTTTTCTTTTCCGGTTCCTGCAACGTTCGAGGCCTTTCCTAACGTTGCAAACTTCGCTAATCTGCGGCTACCTTCTCAAGCTCCCCAACGGGCAAGCGGAGGCGTAGTCGGTCTCCACGCGTCTCATTCCGTGGTCGTGCTGAGCAGTAACCGACAAGAGTGTTTCGCGGAGAGAGCCATGTTCGATTGCCAGGGCTGCGCCGCGCCCGGCGCAGCTGTCGCAAAGAGGAGCGCTGTCGCGCAGATTCGCACCTGCGTGCTGCTTGCTCTGCTCGCAGCACTCTCCCTCACACATGCATCCGCGCAAACTACCGTGGAAGGCATCATCCGCGGCATAGCCGTGGACGAGTCCGCAGCCGCTGTCGCAGGTGCCACCGTTCGCGCGCAGGACGAAAGCCGCGGACTTTCTTTTACAACAAGCTGCAACGCCCAAGGCAGCTTCGTCTTCGCACATCTGCCCGCGGGTGCGTATGCGGTCACCATCGGTGCGCCAGGATTCGCTACGCTCGCGCTCGATCGCGTGACTGTGGAAGCGGGCGGAACGGCCCAGCTTGAGATGCGTTTGAAGGTCGAAGGCGTGCGCACCATGGTGACCGTGACCGACGACGCCGACGATGGCATAGCTGGCATCGAGCAGCCTGCAGGTGCGGCGATCTCGAGCGTCGTCGGCAACGCAGAAATGGACAACCTGCCTGTGAACGGTCGCCGCTGGCAGAGCTTTGCCCTGCTGACCCCCGCGGCAAACGCTGACGAACAGACCGACGGCCTGCTCAGTTTTCGTGGGCTCGCAGTCACGCAGAACAGCACCAGCGTCGACGGCATGGACGACGATCAGAGCTTCGGCTCTGTTGCCCGCGGCACAGAAAGCGTGAGCGACAGCGAGAGCAATGAAGAGACGGGCACGGAGCCAGGCGGAGCACGACGCAATGCAGCCTCATGGCGGCGTTCCGGCGCTGCCTATACCTTCTCGCAGGAAGCGGTCCGCGAATTCCGCGTGAACACGCAGAACTACACAGCCCTCTATGGCCACGCAGCTGGCGGAGTCATCACGACCATCTCGAAGAGCGGCACCAATGACCTGCACGGCACAGGTTTCTATATGGCCCGCACCAGCGCGTGGGATGCGACCAATCCGTTCTCCATCGCCACCCACTATCGCGACGGAGCCATCACCAGTGCGTACGTCAAACCGCACGACTTGCGCCAGCAGTTCGGCGGAACCGTGGGTGGCGCAGTCATTCATGACCGCCTGTTCTTCTTTTATGCGTTCGACCAGCAACGTCGCGGCTTTCCAGCCATTGCATCTCCCGCAGATCCCGCGTTCTACTCCCTCACCGCAACTCAGCGCGCATTGCTTGCGAATCGCGGCGTGACCCCGACGAAGATTAATGCCG
>Ga0070665_100007853_pt1 | contig 10819 bp, 8 predicted proteins | sample KBSS13metaG_FD_65862 | JGI IMG/M metagenome (GOLD analysis project Ga0070665, IMG submission 65862) | Switchgrass rhizosphere microbial communities from Kellogg Biological Station, Michigan, USA - KBS S1-3 metaG | ecosystem: Host-associated > Plants > Roots > Rhizosphere > Soil ...
TTGGCCATGGCTTCCCGGACGCCTTCCTCGACGGCTGGAATCCATTGCTTGGGTACCGAGCCGCCGTGAATCCGCTCCTCGAACTGGAAGCCGGAGCCGCGCGGCAGCGGTTTCACTTCGATGATCACGTCGCCGAACTGGCCGTGACCGCCCGACTGTTTCTTGTGGCGGCCCTTTTGCGTCACTGGCTTCCGGATGGACTCGCGGTAGCCGACGCTTGGCGTTTGGCTCTTCACCTCGACGCCGTACCGCCGCTTCAGCTTGGCGATGACGGTGTTCAAATGCTCGTCGTTGACGCCGCGCAGGCGGATTTCGTGATTGGCATCGTCATGCTCGACGATGAGCGACGAATCCTCTTCCTCCAGCCGATGCAGCGCGCCTGACAGCTTGACGTCATCCTTGCGGTCGGCGGGCTCGATTGCGATCGCACAGTTGCGCGCCGGATAGTCAGCATCGACCGGTCCCGGCAACTTGCCCGCGCCCAGCCATTCGCCCGATTTGACGGTATCGATCTTGGCGACCGCGACCACATCGCCGTCGCGGCCTTCGCTGACTTTCTGGGTCTTCTCACCCTGGACCTTGAACAGGGACCCGACGCGGGCATGCTCGCCATCCTGCGCCTTGAGGTCGGAGCCTTCGGCGATCCGTCCGCCGAGCACGCGGGCCAGCGCAAGCCGGCCGATCGAACCATGGATCACCTTGAAGATGTACATGGCGGGATCGCCGACCCCGAGCCGGTTGGCGGTCGACTGGGCACCGGGCGCTTCGTGGCGGAGCGCCTTCAGCAACCGCCGAACGCCCCAAGAGCTATTGGCCGAACCGAACAGCACCGAGACGCCCAGGTTCTCGCTGGTCTCGCGAGTCAGGTCCTGGAACACCTTCTCCGGTGTCGGTGCCTGGTCCATCAGCAATTGCTCGAGAAGCTCGTCGTCATGATCGGCGAGTTGCTCGAGCATATGGGTGCGCGCCTCGATCTCGCGATCCTGGAGCTCGGCCGGGATCTCGATCCGCTCGGATTCCTTGCCGGGCCGGTATTTGAACGCCCGTTCGAGCGCGAGGTCGACGAAGCCGGAGACCTTCTCGCCATCCCAAATCGGCACCTGGCGGGCGATGAGCGGCGACACGCTGATCGGCTGAAGCGCGGACAGCAGGTCGCGCACCCGGCCATGCGCCTGGTCGATCCGGTTGACGAAGATGAGGTGCGGAATGCCAAGCTCATCGAGCGCGCGCAGGGCAGGCGCAGCGAGCGGAGCGCGGGCAGGGTCGGGGTCGACAACCACGATCGCAACGTCGGCGATTGCCAGCGCTCGGGCACCGTCGGCGGCAAAGCCCACCGAGCCGGGGCAGTCGAGGATGGCGAATTCGTCGCCGAGATATTGGAAATTGTAGAGGTTGAGCTCGGTCGAGCCGCCGCGCTGTCGCGCTTCAGGACTCGAATCGCCGATGCTGGAGCCGTTGGCCGTCGATCCCAATCGATCGGTGGCGCCGGCTGCAAACAGCATAGCCTCGGCAAGGCTGGTCTTTCCCGCGCCGGCGGGTCCCACCAGCGCGATTACTCGGGTGCCTGTGGATGGTTGTCCGGCCATACGACTCTCCCTTCGTCCGGTTCACGGGCGCGCGAGTCGCGTGGCATCGGCGCTCGGGCGCCAGTGGTGAAGATCTCACCGTCCGCCTGTTTTTGACGGAAGGCAAGGGGGGTCGTTTCGGAAGTGGCGCAGTTGCCGCGAGGCGACGAGGTTAAGCGGCGGGCAGAAGCCGTCGCTCGCCGGCCAGCCGCAGCAGCGCCGCCTGGAGCTTTTCGAACGCGCGCACCTCGATCTGCCGGATGCGCTCGCGGCTGACGCCGTAGACCTGGCTCAGCTCCTCGAGCGTCTTCGGCTCGTCCGCGAGGCGGCGTTCCATCAGGATATGCTTCTCGCGGTCGTTGAGGCTTTCCAGCGCGGTCACGAGAAGATCGTGGCGGACCTGGCTTTCCTCGTCCTCGGCGATCAGCTCGTCCTGGAGCGGGCCGTTGTCGACGAGGAAGTCCTGCCACTGACCTTCGCCACCTTCGTCGCCCTTCAATGGCGCGTTGAGCGACGTGTCGCCGCCCATGCCCATGCGGCGGTTCATCGAGACGACTTCCTCTTCGGTCACGCCGAGATCGGTGGCGATCTTGGCGACGTCCGCGGGCTTCAGGTCGCCTTCTTCGAACGCGTCGATCTGGTTCTTCATCCGGCGAAGGTTGAAGAACAATTTCTTCTGCGCCGCAGTCGTGCCCATTTTGACCAGGCTCCACGAGCGCAGGATGAATTCCTGGATGGAGGCGCGAATCCACCACATCGCATAGGTCGCGACGCGGAAGCCGCGGTCGGGCTCGAACTTCTTCACGCCCTGCATCAGGCCGATATTGCCTTCGCTGATAAGCTCGCTGACCGGCAGGCCGTAGCCGCGGTAGCCCATCGCGATTTTCGCGACGAGACGGAGGTGCGAATTGACCAGCTTTGCGGCGGCTTCGGTGTCGCCATGCTCGCGCCAGCGCTTGGCGAGCATATATTCTTCCTCAGGGCTGAGGATCGGGAATTTCTTGATCTCCGCGAGATAGCGGTTGAGTCCGGCCTCCCCACCGGACGAGGGGATTGAGACGATCCCTTTACCATTGGCCATGTTAGTCGTCTTTCTCCCTTTTAAGGGGCGGCTCAATACAGGCTAAGGGCCGCCCTACCTTGTTAAACTTCATACACCAAGCGCGTTGAACAGTTGCTGCATGTCGGCTGGCATGGGGCTGGAGAACGACAGCCTGCTCTTGGTGACCGGATGGGTGAACCCAAGTTCAGTCGCGTGCAGGGCCTGGCGGTGAAAGCCAAGCTCCTTCAACAGCTTGCCGTGCGTCTTTCCCGACCGTCCATAGACCGGGTCGCCGACCAGCGGATGGCCGATTGAGGCCATATGCACCCGGACCTGGTGCGTTCGCCCGGTCTCGAGGCGGCATTCGACCAGTGCCGCATCCCTTAATACGTCGAGACGGCGCCAGTGGGTTACAGCGCGCTTGCCGCGACCTCCTCCTACGATGGCGATCTTCTTGCGGTTTACCGCTGATCGCGCGAGCGGCGCGTCGACCACGCCGCCGCTCGTCTTCGGAACGCCAGTGACGATCGCGAGGTAGCGCCGGTCGATCGAATGCGCGGCGAACTGCTTGGCGAGGCCTTCGTGGGCGACGTCGGTCTTCGCGACCACCAGCAGCCCCGACGTGTCCTTGTCGATGCGGTGCACGATGCCGGGCCGCGCGACCCCGCCGATGCCTGACAGTTGCCCGGCGCAATGGTGGAGCAGCGCGTTGACCAGAGTGCCGTCGAAATTCCCCGCCGCCGGGTGGACAACCAGGCCCGCGGGCTTGTCGACGACCAGCAGATGCTCGTCTTCGAACACGATTGTCAGCGGAATATCCTGCGGCTCGTTATGGGCCTGCGTGGGTTCAGGCACCGCGACGATGAAATGCTCGTCGCCTTTGACCTTGGTTGCCGGATCGCGGAGCGCGGCCCCGCCACTCTCCACCGCGCCGGTGCGAATGAGGCTCTTCAACCGCTCCCGCGACAGCGTTGGAACCGCTGCCGCAAGCGCGCGATCAAGGCGCCACCCGGCATGGGCGGCGTCCAGGCGCACGTCGATCGTCTGATAACCCCCCATCTTCACTAGGATATATGGGATTCGGCCCGGCGCTCTTCAATGGGAGCGGCGGTTCAGTCTCCCTTGGGCCCGAGATAGTTCGCGCCATAGACAGCGGCGCGGATGTCGTGGTGGAGCGTCCCGTCCCACGGCTCCTTCTGCGTGAAGAACAAGACGATCATGTTGTTGGCAGGGTCGATCCAGAACAGGGTCGACCAAGCGCCGTCCCACCAAAACTCACCCACCGTCCCACGGTTTTCGGCCGCATCCAGTGGCTGCCCGGTGCGGACGAAGAAATCCATGCCGAAACCCCCATTGCCCTTGGTCGGCAACCAGGCCCGCTCGGTGATCTTGGGGTCGAGCTGGTTGGTCGACATCAGCCTGACCGTCGAGGGCTTCAGGATGCGCACCCCGTCCAGCGATCCGTGGTTGAGCAGCATCCGCGTGAAGCGGAGGTAATCGTTCATCGTCGTTGCGATTCCGGCGCCGCCACGCGTCAGCTTGCGGTCGCTGAAATTGAAGCGGCGGATGTCCTCGTCGCTCTTGCGCACAAGCGTGTTGCCCGGGGCCGCGCTGTAGGCCGCCGCAAGCCGCGAATATCGCGATTCCGGCTGCGTCCAGGCGCTGTCCTTCATGCCGAGCGGCTCGAGCACGTGTTCTCGGACGTAGGTCTCGAATGGCTGGCCGCTGAGCTTCTCCACCAGCCGCGCCTGCACGTCGACCGCCGGGCTGTAACGCCACTGCGTGCCGGGGTCGTAGGCGAGGGGTACCGTCACCAGCTTGCGGCTGAACTGATCGAGCGTGTTTGCTAGATTGAGCGGGTCGACCTCGGCGAAGATCTTCTCAGGCCCGCTATCGCCACCATCGGTCACGAAACCTGCTGTGTGCCGCATGATGTCTCGGACAACGATCGGGCGATCGGGCGCTCGGACGATCGGCTTCCCCGCAGCGTCCGTGCCCGCGAACACTTTCACGTCGGCATATTCAGGTAGGTATTTGGATAGCGGTTCGTCGAGCGAGAACTTGCCCTGCTCCCACAAGGTCATCAGCGCTACGCCGGTCACCGGCTTGGTCATCGACCAGACCTGCGTCAGCGTGTCGCGTGTGAAGGGCCGTTTCGCCTCTCGGTCGGCGTAACCTGCGGTGCCGAAATAGACTTCGCGCCCGTCCTTCCAGATGAGCACGGCAGCCCCGGCGACGCGCTGGCTCGCGACGAACTGGGCAAGTGTCCTGTCGATGCGCGATGGGACGAGGTGGAATTGGGTCTGTGCTTGCGAAGCTGCGGGCTTGGTCAGCGCCGGCTGCGTCGGCAGGGCCAGGACGAGAGTGGCGGCGAGCAGGATGCGTGACGTCAAGGCATCTTCCTTCAGCTCGGATGAGAGCGTTCACTCGTAAGACAGCCGAAGGGCGCAACTTGCGCAAGGTTAAACTCCGTCCCATGAGTGGCCCGCGATGAACGCAGTCGATCTCGCCAGTTTGCTTTGCTCGCGGCTTTGCCACGACCTGATGTCGCCTGTCGGCGCGCTCAACAACGGCATTGAGCTGCTCGCGGACGAGCAAGACCCCGACATGCGCGATAAATGCCTGGAGCTGCTCGCTGACAGCGCGCGCGCATCGGCCAACAAGCTCAAATTCTTCCGCCTCGCCTTCGGAGCGGCCGGCGGATTTGGCGAAAGCGTGGACACGAAGGAAGCGGAGCTGGCGCTTGAGGGGGTGTTCGGAGCCGAGCGGCGAATCGAGCTCGGCTGGGCAGTCAGCGACGGCAAGCTGCCCAAGGGTGCGATCAAGCTGCTGCTCAACCTCGCATTACTTGCTGGTGACGCCTTGGTTAGGGGCGGACGCCTCGATGTCGGCGCCGAAACCCGCGACGGCCAGATTGAAATCGCGGTGCGCGGCGAAGGTCCGCGCATCCTACTTGACCCGGTGCTGCGCGAAACACTCGCGAACGGCGCCAGCGGCGGGACGGTCGAGCCCCGCGCAGCGGGCGCTTGGCTCGCCCACAGCCTTGCCGCCGAAGCCGGCGGCTCGATCCAGCTTTCGGACCCGTCGAGCGAAGTGCTGATGATCGGGGTTACCCTTCCCGCGCAGGCCTAAGCGCGGCCTCACAGGGATAACGCGGCGTTAACACCTCAGCGGCATAAGGCCTCCCGAACGCAGCGCTGAGGGGCCTCACGAGCCGATGGACGATCTGATTGCAGATTTCGTAGCCGAATGCCGCGAAATGCTCGAAGCCCTGGGCGGGGAAATCGTCGCCTGGGAAGCCGAGCCCGACGACCGCGCACGGCTCGACAGCATTTTCCGCTTTGTCCACACGGTGAAGGGCAATTGCGGCTTCTTCGAATTTCCGCGCCTCGAGGCGCTGAGCCATGCCGCCGAAGATGCGCTGGCAGACGTTCGGGCCGGCCGCCGCGTGCCTGACGGCGCGTTGGTCAGCGCCGTGCTCGCGATCATCGACCGCATCGGTGAGATGGTCGCTGCGATCGAAGCTGGCGAAGACATGCCCGCGGGCGACGACAGCGCACTGATCGAAGCACTCGCACCCGGCGCTGAAGGCGCTGCTGCGCCGGTCGTGACCACTGTTGCCGAAGGTGGCGGGAAGGCCTCAGCCGCGCCGCGCACGATCCGCCTTTCCGTGGAACTCCTCGACCGCGTGATGAGCACCGTTTCCGACATGGTGCTGGCGAGGAACGAGCTTGCCCGCCGCCTGCGCGAATCCGCCAACGACGTGCCGGTCGACGGGGCGTTCGAGCGCTTGTCTTCGATCATCGCCGAAATGCGCGACGCCATCACCCGCACGCGCATGCAGCGGATCGAGAACTTGTTCGTCGGCCTGCCGCGCATGGTCCGCGACCTCTCAGCCGAGCTCGGTAAGCAGGTCTTGGTTGATATCGAGGGTGGCGACGTCGAGCTCGATCGCGAAATGATCGAGATGATCCGCGATCCGCTGACCCACATCATCCGCAACTCGGTCGATCACGGCATCGAAAGCCCTGCGGACCGCCTGAAGGGCGGCAAGCGCGAGATCGGCATCCTGTCGGTATCCGCGCGCCAGTCCGGCAACCAGATCCTGATCGACATTCACGACGACGGGCGCGGCATCGACGGCAAGAGGTTGGTCGAAAAAGCGATCAGCGTCGGAATCGTCGAAAAAGGCGACGCTGCGCAGCTTTCACCCCGCGAGCAGCTCGCCCTGATCTTCGAGGCCGGCCTGTCGACCGCGAAGGAAGTCACGTCGATCTCCGGCCGCGGCGTCGGCATGGACGTCGTGCGCTCGAACATCGAGCGGATAGGCGGCATCGTCGAGGTCGACAGCAAGCTTGGCGAAGGCACTCGCATGACCCTGCGCGTGCCGCTTACCCTGACCATCATTCCGGCGCTGACCGTGTCGATTTCGGGGCAGCATTTTGCGATCCCGCGCTCGGCGATCGAAGAGATCGTCCGCGCCAACGGCGAAAGCGTCACGCTCGAGCACCTCGGCGGCGCCGGCGTTGCCACCATCCGCGGGCGCCGCGTCCCTGAGGTCTCGCTTGCCGGGATTCTTGGCCTCGAAAGCCAGGTCGATGCGCATGAGCAAACCCTGATCGTGCTACGGCCCTCGGGCGGCGACGTTTACGCGCTCTCGGTCGACCGCATTCACGATCACGAAGAACTAGTGGTGAAGCCTGCCGCGCCGGCGGTGATGGCGACCGGTCTCTATGCCGGCACCACGCTCGCGGACGACGGCAGTCCGATCCTGCTGTTCGACCCGGCCGGGCTGGCCCAGGTCGGCGGCGTCAAGCTCGAAGCGCAGGAGCGTACCGCGCGGATCGCGCAAGGCCAGACCGAAGTCGTGTCGAAGGCCACCGCTGTCCTGTTGTTCCGCGGCCTCGATGGCGGCCGCCGCGCGCTTCGCCTCGCGGTCGTCGACCGCATCGAGGAAGTGCCGGTCAGCGCGGTCAAGTCCGCCGCCGGCCAGCTTCGCGTGCAGGTGGGTGAGGCGATCCTGCCGCTGGCAGGCGCGTCTTCCGAAGCGCTGGGCGACGGCAATATCCGCCTGTTCCGCTTGAACGACGGGCAGCACGAGATGGGCTATGCCTTCGCCGAAGTCGTCGACTTCGCGACGATCGATAATGAAGTGATCCACGCCGAGCGGCCGGGCGAGGTCAGCGGTGTCTCGCTGATCAACGGTGAGCCGGCCGAGCTGGTCGATGCGCACTGGCTGTTCGCCAATCACGTCGGCGCCGCGGCGCGCGTGACCGAGCAACTGGTCTGCCGCCTGCCTTCGGATGATCCGTGGATGCAGAACATGCTGCGTCCGATCGTCGAAGCCGCGGGCTATCGCGTGATCGGTGAGGAAGAAGAGGGCGACGCCGACCTGGTTATCGCGGCGCAGGGCGAAGAGACCGACGCTGCCAACGCCATTTACCTCCGCACCGAGCCGGAGCCGAAGAACAAGAAGGACGACAGTATCTACCGGTACGACCGTGCGGGGCTTCTGATGGCCCTGAAGTCGGCCGGAGGAGGAAAGGGCAAGTGAACGAGCTTCTGCTGGTCGTGACGATCGCCGGGGAGCGCGTTGCGCTTCCATCCGCTGCCGTCGAATCGGTTGTGGAACTGGACACGTTGATCCCGGTCCCGCGTGCGGCCGGCCATGTCGCGGGCCTGTCGGCGCTGCGCAGCCGCGTGCTGACGGTGATCGACTGCATGCGTTCGCTCGAGCTTGGCGACACCGATTGCTCCGACGGTATTCGCGAGGCGGCGGTCGTCGAGCTGGACGGCCACCATTACGCGCTGATTGTCGACCTGGTCGAAGATGTGGTCGAAAGCCTGTCTGAGCCGGTCCCGGTGCGCGCTGCAATGGGCCCTGGCTGGGAGCGGGTGTCGGTCGGGATGGTCGAGACCGAGGCCGGGCCTTTGCTGCTGGTCGACGTCGCCGCGCTGATCGCCGGCAGCGAAACCAAGGCAGCAGCTTAAGCCCTTGGTTACCCTTCGCGTTTAAGAACAACCTCGAATTAGCGGGATGCCGAGAATGAAGAGCTGTTTGATCGTCGATGACTCCAAGGTGATCCGCAAGGTTGCGCGGCACATCCTCGAGACGCTCGAGTTCGAGGTCGAGGAAGCCGGTGACGGCCAGGAAGCGCTGTCGCGCTGCGAATCGAAGATGCCGGACGTCGTCCTGCTCGACTGGAACATGCCCGTGATGAGCGGCATGGAGTTCCTGCGCCTGCTTCGCCAGCGCGGCCATTCGGACCAGCCCAAGGTCGTGTTCTGCACCACCGAGAACGACATGGCGCACATTCGTGCCGCGCTGGATGCCGGCGCTGACGAATATGTGATGAAGCCGTTCGACCGCGAGACGCTTCACATCAAGCTTCAGCTCGTCGGCGTCGCGTAAGGTTCGCTGCCGTGGAGCGGGCGCTCGCCAGATCGCGGGACCGCTTTCCGGATCCCCATAGCAATTCGCGCGGGTCCCGACGCCGGATCCGCCTGATGATCGTCGACGATTCGACGGTTGCCCGGGCAGTCTTGTCGCGCATGATCGAAAGCGACCCGGCGTTTGAGATTGCAGCCGTCGCCGGGACCGCCGAAGCGGCGGTCGAAGCGCTCGGTGAATGCCGCGTCGATATCGTCCTGCTCGACCTGGAAATGCCGGGTGCGGGCGGGCTTAAGCTCATTCCGCGGATTATCGCTGCGGCCGGCGGCGCCAAGGTCATGATCGTTTCCTCGCTTGCGGAAGAAGGCGCGGAAGCCACGGTCGCGGCGCTTGCGCTGGGCGCTGCGGACACATTGCCCAAGCCAGGCACCGGCCGCTTCAACGGCAAATTCTCCGAAGTCTTGCTGGGCAAGCTGAAGGCCCTCGGCTTTGCCAGCAACCCCGGCGTGGTCGAGCAGCCGGCCGGCGGCCGGCCGACCTTGCGCCCGGCGCCGACCGATCCGATCGACGTGCTTGCGATCGGCGCTTCGACCGGTGGCATCCACGCGCTCGGCCTGCTGTTCCAGACGCTGCCCAGGCGAATTGGTGTGCCCATCCTCGTCACGCAGCACTTGCCGATCCCCTTCATCAGCGTTTTCGCGCGGCAGCTTGGCGCCATCGCGCATCGCGAATGCCTGGTTGCCGAAGACGGCATGGAGTTGCGGCCCGATCGCATCATCCTTGCCCCCGGCGATGCCCATTTGACGCTCGAGCCGGCACGGAACGGCGCCATAGTGCGCCTTACCGGCGGACGCAGCCGCAGCGGCTGCATGCCCTCGGTCGATCCGATGCTTGCGTCGGTCGCCTCGATCTATGGTGCCGGAGCGCTTGGCGTAGTTCTCACCGGCATGGGCCGGGACGGGGTCGAAGGGGCCGCCCAACTGGTTGCCCGCGGCGGTTCGGTGCTCGCTCAGGACGAGGCCAGCTGTGCTGTGTGGGGCATGCCCCGCGCGGTGCTTGAGGCCGGCCTCGTCAGCGCGGTGCTGACCCCGCAGAATATCGCTCGCCGGGTCGCTTCACGCACCGAGGAGCCCGCGCCTTGCAAATAAGCGATAGCTCGAGCCGGATCCTTGCCGGGCTCCTGGAAGCGCGAACCGGCCAGCAGCTCACCTTGAGCCGCCGCTGGCGCATCGAAACGGCGCTGTCGGCGCTGATGCGCGAACGCGGAATCGCCACGCTGGACGAGCTGATTACAATCCTGGTGATGGGAAAGGAGCCGAGCTTGTCGCAAATGGTGGTCGAAGGCTTGCTCAACAACGAAACTTACTTCTTCCGCGACCGCTCGCCGTTCGACCTGCTTCAACGTTACGCGCTGCCGGAGCTCGCCACCCGGCGCGCCAAGAGCAAGCGCATCCGCATCTGGTCCGCCGGCTGCTCGACCGGGCAGGAAGTCTATTCGCTGGCGATGATGTTCGCGGAGGACCCTGACCAGTGGCGCGGCTGGACGATCGACATCCTCGGCACCGACGTTTCGACCGCGTGCATCGAGCGGGCCCGGCTTGGCGCCTACAGCCAGTTCGAGGTTCAGCGCGGCCTTGGCATCAACCAGATGATCAAATGGTTCGAAGAGACGCCGGAAGGATGGCGCGCCGTCGAGGCGATGCGCAAACCGGTTCGCTTCCAGGTTCACAACCTGCTCGAGCCCGCGCCGCATCCCGGTGGTTTCGACATCGTGCTCTGCCGCAATGTCCTGCTCTACCTCAGCGCCGACAAGAAGACGCT
>Ga0070665_100007856_pt1 | contig 10818 bp, 8 predicted proteins | sample KBSS13metaG_FD_65862 | JGI IMG/M metagenome (GOLD analysis project Ga0070665, IMG submission 65862) | Switchgrass rhizosphere microbial communities from Kellogg Biological Station, Michigan, USA - KBS S1-3 metaG | ecosystem: Host-associated > Plants > Roots > Rhizosphere > Soil ...
CGTGCATGGCGACAGCCCGGGCGCGGTCGAGATGGCGCGGCAAGTGCGTGCGCTGTTCGAGCGTTCGGGCGTGACCATCGCACCGTTCGTGGATGCGGGAGTGCCGGCGTGATGCGCTTTCTGCCCGTCAACCTGGATGCGCTGCTGGTCGAACTCGACGACCTGCCGCAGACGCTGGCGTTGCTGGCGTCGCTGCAGGCCGAGCCGATCGACGGCATCGACGAGCTGGTGCCGGCGGCGCGCACGCTGCTGGTTCGCTACCGGCCCGCGAAGGTATCGCGCGCGGCGCTGGTCGAGCGCATCGGCGACCGCAGCCTCACGGCCCATGTCGCGCGCGCGGCCACGCTCATCGAGATCCCGGTCGACTACAGCGGCGAAGACCTCGACGAGGTGGCGCAGCTGGTGGGGATGTCGCGCGACGAGGTGATCCGCCGCCACACGGCCGCCGAATACACCGTCGCCTTCACCGGCTTTGCGCCGGGCTTCGCCTACCTGAGTGGCGGCGACCCGGCCCTGAACGTGCCGCGCCGCGCCACGCCGCGCACGCGCATCCCGGCCGGTGCGGTGGGGCTGGCGGGCCCGTTCAGCGGTGTCTATCCGCAGGCCAGCCCGGGCGGCTGGCAGATCATCGGCGTGACCGATACGCCGATGTGGGACCTGGCCCGCGAAGTGCCGGCGCTGCTGCAGCCGGGGTTTCGCGTGCGCTTCGTCGACCGGGCGTCGCAACCCGTGTCGTCATCGCCCGTGTCCGCGCCCGCACCGGTCGCGGCACCGGTTGCCGTCGAGCCGCACGGCGCCGAATTGGAGATCCGCAGCACCGGCCTGCAGGCCCTGTTCCAGGACGCCGGCCGCCATGGCCTGGCCGGGCAGGGCGTGTCCGCATCGGGCGCGATGGACCAGGGCGCATTGCGCGCCGCCAACCGCCTGGTCGGCAATGCCAGCGACGCGGCCTGCGTGGAAATCGTCTACGGCGGCTTCCAGCTCGTGTGCCGTGGCGAGGCGGTGGTCGCCTTCACCGGCGCCGATGCGCCGATCGAACTCGTCACCGCCGACGGCATGCGAATGGCCGTGCAGGGCTATCAGGCCATCCCGCTGCACGACGGCGACAGCCTCACCCTCGGCGAGCCGCGCGCCGGCATCCGCTCGTACCTCGCGGTGCGCGGCGGCTTTGCCATCGCGCCGGTGCTCGGCAGCCTTTCGACCGACACGCTGGCCCGCGTGGGCCCCGCGCCCATCGCGGCCGGCGACCTGCTGCCCGTGCGCCCCGTGCAGCGTGGCGCCATCGTCGGCCTGCACGAGCAGCCGCCCGCCGACCTGCCCACGGCGCAGCAAACCGTCACGCTCGACATCGTGATGGGCCCGCGCACCGACTGGTTCACGCCCGAGGCGGTGGCGCTGCTGACCAGCCAGGCGTGGAAGGCCACGCCGCAATCCAACCGCGTCGGCCTGCGCCTGTCGGGCGAACAGCCGCTCACGCGCGCCAACCGCGCCGAGCTGCCGAGCGAAGGCACCGTGCTCGGCGCCATCCAGGTGCCGCCCAGCGGCCAGCCCGTGCTGTTCATGGCCGACCACCCGCTCACGGGTGGCTACCCGGTGATCGGCGCCGTCGCGCCTTACCACCTCGACCGCGCGGGCCAGATCCCCATCGGCGCCAGCGTGCGCTTCAACCCCATCCAACCCTTCGGTACAGCCCCATGAAAAAAGTCCTGATTGCGAACAGAGGCGAGATCGCCGTGCGCATCGCACGCGCCTGTGCCGACTACGGCGTGAAGTCGGTTGCCGTGTATGCCGATGCCGACCTCGACGCGCTGCACGCGCGCATGGCCGACGAGGCGTACGGCCTGGACGGCCACCGCCCCGCCGACACCTACCTGAACATCGACAAGCTGCTCGCCATCGCTGCGCGCAGCGGTGCCGACGCGGTGCATCCGGGCTACGGCTTCCTGTCCGAGAACGCAGGCTTTGCGCGCGCCGTCATCGGCGCCGGCCTGACCTGGGTCGGACCGCCGCCCGCCGCCATCGACGCGCTGGGCGACAAGGTGCAGGCACGCACCATCGCGCTGGAAGTCGGCGCGCCGCTGGTCGCCGGCACGCCGGGGCCGGTGAAGGACGTGTCCGAGGTGCTGGCCTTCGCCGAACGGCACGGCATGCCCATCATCATCAAGGCCGCGTTCGGCGGCGGCGGCCGCGGCATGAAGATCGCGTGGCGCATGGACGAGGTGGCCGATCTGTACGACTCGGCGGTGCGCGAGGCCGTCACCGCCTTCGGCCGCGGCGAATGCTTCGTCGAGCAGTTTCTCGACCGGCCGCGCCACATCGAGGCGCAGGTGATCGCCGACACGCACGGCCGCGTGGTGGTGCTCGGCACGCGCGACTGCTCGCTGCAGCGGCGCAACCAGAAGCTGGTCGAAGAAGCGCCCGCGCCGTTCTTGACCGACGCGCAGCGCGCGCGCATCCACCAGTCGGCGCGCGACATCTGCGCCAAGGCCGGCTACGTCAGCGCCGGCACGGTGGAGTTTTTGCTCAGCCCGTCGGGCACGATCTCGTTCCTCGAGGTCAACACGCGGCTGCAGGTGGAGCACACTGTGACCGAGGAAACCTCGGGCGTCGACCTGGTGGTGGAGCAATTGCGCGTGGCCGATGGCCTGCCGCTGTCGATCATCGATACGCCCGTGCCGCGCGGCCATGCCTTCGAGTTCCGCATCAACGCCGAAGACGTGGGCCGCGGCTTCCTGCCGACGCCCGGCCCGGTGCGCCTGTTCGAGCCGCCGTCGGGCCCTGGCGTGCGCGTCGACACCGGCGTTCTGTCGGGCTCGACCGTGCCCGGCAGCTTCGATTCGCTGATGGCCAAGCTGATCGTCACCGGCGCCACGCGTGCCCAGGCCATCGCCCGCGCCCGCCGCGCGCTGGCCGAGTTCCGCATCGAAGGCGTGGCCTCGGTGCTGCCGTTTCATCGCGCGGTGATGGACCACCCGGATTTCACCGAGGCCGACCCGTTCAAGGTACACACGCGCTGGATCGAAACCGACTTTGCGAACTCGTTGGCTGCGGCCGTGCGCAGCGAGCCGCCGGTGTCGGATGCGGCGCTGGTGCGTACTGCGGTCGAGATCGACGGGCGTCGCATGGCGCTGGGGTTGCCGGCCGAATTGCTGCGAGGCTTGCAGTCGGCGGCGGGCGGAGGCGCGTCGGCGTCGACCGGGTCAACGGCAGCCGCCGCCGAAGCCGACCCCGCAGCCGTCGCCGCGCCCATCGCCGGCACCCTGCAAGCCTGGAAGGTCGCCGACGGCGACACCGTGGCCGAGGGCGAAATCATCGCCACGATGGAAGCGATGAAGATGGAGATGCACGTCACCGCCCATCGTGCCGGGCGCATTGCGCTGAAGGCGGAACCGGGGGCCTACGTGGCGGCGGGGACTGCGATTGCGGTGATCGGGTGAGCCTTCGGCGAGCCTGAAGCGCATGCAGCCGTTTTGCGCTTCAGATGTGAAGCGCATTGCTGAAGCAGACGCCTACGACACGACCTCACCCGCCTTCGCAATGGTCTTTCCCCGGCAACGCGGGTAATTGGCGCAGCCCCAGAAAGCCCTCCCGTCTTCCTTCTTCGATGGGCGTTCGACCATCTTCGTGCCGCAACTCGCGCAGGTCGGGCGCCAGTACTCGCCCTCGTACGCCACCGCCAGCAGCGCGGCCTGCTGCTCGGGCGTGCGTTGGCCGATGAGCTTCAGCAGTGCGGCGCCGTCCTGCAACTGAATGCCGTTGGCTTTGGCAAACGCCGTGGCGTCGGCAGTGAAGGTCGAACTCGTCACGTAGGTGCCGCTGGCCAACTGGTGCGACGCCATCACGCCGCGAAACTCGCGCATCTCCTTCACGCCGATCGGCCGGTTCAGCCAGTGCTTGCACTGCACGATGCGCGGCGCGTCCATGTGCCTGGACTGCAGCCAGATGTCGACGCCGCCATCTACACCGTGCGACTGGCTGCGCGTGGCCAGGCCGGCCTGCGCATAGAACGCCTCGCACAGCGCTTCGAAGCGGCGCCATTCGATGGCGGCGAGGACGGCGGGGCTCCACGCCACTTCGCGTCGGGACGTCGATTCGGCCGACATCGATGCCGGCATCTGCGTCGACTTGGTCGAGAAGGTCGGCTCCTGGCGCCCAGCCTCATCCGATGGCGTCGAACGCCCTGTCGCACGCGTGGAGATGGTCTTTGCATCGGCCGTTCTGCTCGCAACGCCGGCACGGCGCAGGACGATGTGCAGGCCCAGCAGAAGCGCACCCACTGCGACCAGCAACCAACCTGCCGGGCGAAGGGCTTGCGCGAGCGACGTTGCGATCGGCCCTCGCACGAAAGAAGGAACCACGGTCAGCATCAGTGCGCCGGCGACGATTGCCGTCGCGCCGCCGCTTGCAAGCTGGTTGTGAGCACCTTCGCGCCGCAACGCGGCTCTGGTTTGTCTGGTCATGGGTCGTGGGGTTGAAGCTCTACAAACCATAGCGGAGTAATCGACACCCCAGCCACCCGATACGAGGACATGCCAGATGGCTCTGCAAAAAAATGAACGCCTTGCCGTGTTGATCGATGCCGACAACGCGAAGTCGGACGTAGTCGCCGAACTGCTTGCCGAGATTTCGCGCTACGGCACCGCGACCATCAAGCGTGCGTATGGGGACTGGACGACGCCCAACCTGCGAGGGTGGAAGGAGGTGTTGAACCAGCACGCCATACAGCCTGTTCAGCAGTTTCGGTACACGACCGGCAAGAACGCGACCGACTCGGCGTTGATCATCGATGCCATGGATTTGCTTCATGCAGGAAGGCTGGACGGCTTCTGCCTGGTGTCTTCAGACAGCGATTTCACGAGGCTAGCCACACGCGTCAGGGAAAGCGGCCTCGTGGCGTACGGCATCGGTGAAAGGCACACGCCGCTTGCATTCGTCGCGGCCTGCGACAAGTTCATCTACACCGAGATCCTGCGGGGCGAGCCCGCAGCCATCGTCGAGCCGCCGGTTGCGAGCGAGGACGTGCCGGCACTGCCGGACCTTCAACCGATGCTGATGGCTGCGGTGCAGGCCACGGCGCGCGAGGACGGTTGGGCCATGCTGGGCCCGGTCGGCAGCCTCATCGCCAAGAGCAATCCTGCGTTCGATGCTCGCAACTATGGGTTCGCCAAGTTGAGTGAGTTGGTGCGCAAGCAAAGCTACCTCGAAACGCGTGATGTCCCGATGGGGGAGGGCATCAACAACTTCCACGTCCAGGTGCGGCTGAAGGCTTAGGTTCAGCCTTCTTCCGTCTCCACCGCCAGCGCCAGCGGCAGCAAGGCCGGGTGCCCGCTGGTCACGAAGTCTGCGCCGCGCTGCATGCCATGCCGCGCGCCACCGCCAGGTAGGCCGCGATCTCGGCGGGCAGCGCCGGTGCGCTTCCAGTGCGGGTGTTCACTATTTCAATCCAAAACACTCGCGAAGTTCCTTCATGAAACGCGATGTCATCTCCGAATTTTCTGCAATCCAGGATGGGGTGACTCGCTGGAAGAATTGCCTATAGCTGATATGCAGGCCTTCGGTCAACCCTTTAAGCCAGTCGTGGCTATCCATCCCTTCGAGACCACCAAGAGCGACCATATATTCATTTCTATCAATCCTTAGCAACCCGGCCATAGCAGTCGCTGCCTTGCTTTGTAAGAAATGCCTCATATCCTCATCTGGGTTGGAGTGGCCGGGCAGGCAGATTGTTGGCCAGCCTAGTCCAGTTTCAATCGCATTTCCCTGGTCAGCGTCGAAAACTCCGACTAATTTGGGTCTCTCTTGTGGATTTGAAAGGATCGACTTCAACGCAGATGAAATCTTGCCGCTGGAGCCGCTGATAAGAATGTCAACGTCCGCGCCAACCCTTGCGTCAAGGTGTTCAATTATCGATCTAAGAAAGAATTTTGCTGCTTCATCTTCGACAAGTGCAATAAGTCTGCGCCGCAGATAGAGGGAAATCCGGTCTGCCAAAAGGCTGGGTGCTGGATCGCTGACAAAAGCAACCTCGTCAGCAATACGTGAGCACAACTGAATTGCAACGTTGGGAATCCGCTCGGCGATTATCCCGGAATGACTTGAAAGAATAAAAAAATGTCCCTTGATGGAGCAAAGAGCGGCCAAGAAATCAATAAATACGCGTTGCGATCGTGGTGCAGCGAAGGATTCAGGTTCTTCGATTAAAACAACACTTTCCGCCGGGAGACTTCGCAATTTCCAATATAAATACAACAAAGCGAACTCGCCCAAGCCCATAGCAGTAGTGCTATAAGTCGCAGTACCGTAGGTGGCACTGAAGAAGGGGAAAAGCGGAAATTCCGCATAATCTTCGATCTCGTAGATGTCAACTTTGGTGTATTCCTTGCCTGTCAATTGTCTAATTTGCGCAATTTCATCGGCCTTAAGATCGATCGGAGTAATTCCCTCAATCAAATCCTGTGGATTGGTGTCACTTCGAAGAGCGGAAAGCAAATGCGGTATTTGTGTTCCGGTATCAATTAGAGCCAGTTTTTGAAGCGCGACATCTGTACGAAATTCATCCTCAAGTGTTTGCTCTTGAGGCTCATGTCCGACGGAATTAAGGTATATGATGCCGCGGGTGATGGTGCCGGTGTCAGCCTTGGGGCGGTTGATTCTGTGAGAACCATCCAAGATGCGATCGATGCCCAACGCTTTAGCGATGATCCAAAGTGCAGCGGATTTTCCGGCGCCGTTTTCACCGCATATCAGGTTTATAGGATGCTTAAACAGCAGTTCGCCAGTACCCAGTTCCAAAGTGTCCGCATATTCCACCTTCAAACCCGCGATTCGTCTATCTGCCCGCCTGAATAACTTTCGCCAAATGTCGTTCGACTTGGCCGCTCTCAATGCAATTTCCCCCAATCACAACTTTCAGCAAGCCCCTCGACGTCGTGAGGACTGTCAATAACTACACCATGCTTTTGAAAGTTGTCAAAATCGAAAAAGTATCCTGTATCAGGCCTCTGTTTGGCAAGAGAGACGCAAAATGCCCAGTAGTGGGCCCAAACAACAAAATCTCGCAATACGACTGATGATATATCGGCTACGCGGGAGGTTGAGCGGTCTTCGTAAACATGACGAAGTGCTTCCCCGGCGTTGTTGCCAAACGCGTCGTCCAACTCCAAGAACGGATTTTGTTGCTCCGCGTCCAGCGGCCAATGCATTCTCTGTTCATTAAATCTGTTAAAGAAAAGTGCAAACCACTTCGGTCCAATCCGCGGGGTTGTGCTGCTCAAACAGCACGCAGAAAAAACAAGCCATGTCTGCGCTGTAGCCTTATTGAAACGCGGAGAGGCATTCAAAAGGGGTTTCGACTTTGTAAGCAGATCGATGGCGTCAGCTATTTGGTCACCCACTTCTGCCGAGAACCCTTTTCCTGATCTGTACCGGTCGGCTAGCGCGACAGCAGTAACCTTCTGTTTTAAGCTCTTTCTCTCGAGAACTAAACATGTTCTTGCGATTACGTCGTCGTATGACATCCGTGCGTTGGAGAATCCCCAAAATGAATCATCCAAGCCGCCCTTTTCCATAAGTGAGACTAGAGTCTTTATTTGTTCCCTCGTGTCGCCGAAGAAAGCGTTGCGTTGCTCGGCGGCAGTCAATGCAGATGGTTGATTGAGACGAAAAAATAGCTCGCCCGGTTCCGACGGCTTGTAGTCTGTTATTCGAAATAATCTTAAAGTAAATTGATTAAACTGTCTCTTCCATTTCGGAGACAATTCTGAAAAATACAAACCGTTGAGTGACAATAACTCGTCGCTGATTGGTGGAACCGTTCCGTCCACAGGAAATTTATTGGCGGCAAAGTCTCTAATGGCGACTAGTCGCTGTTGTCCATCAAGTACTAATTGCTTATTTGAGGGTGCAACCACCACGTGAATCGGTGGAACGTGCCAATCGCGCAGGATGCTGTCGATCAAACGTTGCTTTTTTGCTATTGGCCATACTTCCCCTCGCTGAAAATTTGGCTGCAGATCTATCGATTTGTCTTCAATTCGGCCGACTATTGTTTCGACATCAGGGTCCGAAGGTAGGAGGCGCATATTTATTTATTGTTCCATCCGTCTCGCATGCTAGACGTACGGTTGAATCTAATGCAATCTGCAGCCGCGTCCACAACGAAGTAGCCATGTCTTTCGAACTGAAAAATCTGAGAGTTCTCAATGGGTTGCAGTGACGCTTCAACAAAGGCCGACACCGTCTCCAAACTTGTAGGGTTCAACTCATCAGCCAGCTCCCCACCCCCCGGCTGCGCCTCCCTGAACAACCGCTCGTACAACCGCACCTCCGCCTGCAGCGCATCCGCCACCGCGACCCAGGTGATGTTCCCCTTCACCTTCACCGCATCCGCGCCCGGCGTGCCGCTCTTGGTGTCGGGCACCAGCGTCGCTTGTACTTCGGTCAGTTGGCCGCTCGCATCGCGCGTGGCGCCGGTGCATTCGATCGTGTGGCCGTACTTCAGCCGCACCTTGTTGCCGGGGAACAGCCGGAAAAATCCCTTGGGCTGCACGTCTTCGTAGTCGGTGCGCTCGATCCAGACTTCGCGGCCGATCTTGAAGTGGCGCAGGCCCTTGTCGGGTTCGCGCGGGTTGATGGGGGCGGTGCAGTCGTCCAGCACATCGTCGCCGCCCATCAGTTCGCCCCAGTTGGTGATGACGAGCTTGACCGGGTCGAGCACGGCCATGGCGCGCGGGGCGATCGGGTCCAGGGTGTCGCGCAGGGCCGATTCGAGGCTCGCGTAGTCGATCCAGCCGCCGGACTTGGTCACGCCGCTGCGCTCGCAGAACAGCTTGAGCGCTTCGGGCGTGTAGCCGCGGCGCTTCAGGCCGGCCAGGGTGGGCATGCGCGGGTCGTCCCAGCCGTCGACATAGCCGCCTTGCACCAGCTCGCGCAGCTTTCGCTTGCTGGTGATGATGTGCGTGACGTTCAGCCGCGCAAACTCGTACTGGCGCGGGTGCGGGCTGGCGATCAGGTTGCCTTCGGCCAGGCGATCGAGCAGCCAGTCGTAGAAGGGGCGCTGGTCTTCGAACTCCAGCGTGCAGATCGAGTGGGTGATCTGCTCCAGCGCGTCTTCGATCGGGTGCGCGTAGGTGTACATCGGGTAGATGCACCACTTGTCGCCGGTGTTGTGGTGCGTGGCGCGCCGGATGCGGTAGAGCGCCGGGTCGCGCATGTTGATGTTGGGGCTCGCCATGTCGATCCTGGCGCGCAGGATGGCGGCGCCGTCTTCGAGCTGGCCGTCGCGCATGGCGCGAAAGCGCATCAAGTTCTCGTCGGGCGTGCGGGTGCGGTAGGGGCTGTCGGTGCCGGGGGTGTTGAAGTCGCCGCGGTTCTCGCGGATTTCTTCGGCGCTTTGCTCGTCGACATAGGCCAAGCCGGCGCCGATCAGGTACTCGGCGGCGCGGTACATGAAGTCGAAATAGTCGCTGGCAAAGTACTCGTGCGGCTGCATCGTGCCGGGGGCGCTGGGGCGGTCGGCCAGGTACGTTTCATAGCCCATCCACTTGACGGCGTCGCGGATGGCGTCGACGTATTCCTGCTCTTCTTTTTCGGGGTTGGTGTCGTCGAAGCGCAGGTGGCACACGCCGCCGTACTGTTTGGCCATCTCGAAGTTGAGCCAGATGCTCTTGGCGTGGCCCAGGTGCAGGTAGCCGTTGGGTTCGGGCGGAAAGCGGGTGCGGATCTTCGCCGGGTCGTCCATGCCGGCGGCATGGTGGGCAGCATCGCCGGGCGACCCGCCGAACTTGCGGCCGGCGTAGGTGCCCTGGGCCAGGTCGTTTTCGATCACGTGCCGCACGAAATTGCTGCTGGCGGCGGGGGAAGGGGTGGCTGGGCGGCCGTTGCCGCCGCTTTTGGGGGCGTTTTTACCGACGGAAGAGGGGGTCATCGATCGATTTTAGGGCGCGGTACCATCCGGAAACCTTTTGCAACTTTCTTCACACGCCAGAGTGAACCGGGTTGACGTTTGATGCGTTGAATAGATCCATGGGCAGACGTTGCCCGCCCCCTTACAGGAGCCACGACATGAGTCTCGAACAACATTCTTCTTCCCGCTGGACCAAGTGGGCTGCCGCCGGTGCACTGGCACTGGGCGCGCTGGGTGCCACGGCCGCCGCGCATGCCAACGGCGTGAGCTGGTCGGTGGGCGTCGCCGCCCCGGGCCTGGTGGTCGGCGTCAACCAGCCCGGCTATTACGCTGCGCCGCAGCAGTACTACGCGCCGGCACCCACGTACTACGCGCCCCCGCCGGTCTACTACCGTCCGCCGCCGGTGTATTACCGCCCGGCTCCGGTGTATTACGCGCCGGCACCGGCCTACTACGGCCCGGGCCCGGGCTACTACCGTCATCACCGCCGTCATGGCCATGGCGGCTGGCGCTAAATAGAGCCAAGAAGAAGCCTCCAGACCTGTCACACGTCGAAAAGCCGGCCCTCGGGCCGGCTTTTTTCATGGGCGCGGCGGTTGGCCGGGCTACATCGCGCGGAACAGGTGCGCGTAGAGCCGGCTGACCGGGATCTTCTCGTCGCCCGGCCGGCCGCGCAGCGTCAGGTGCAGCTTGCCGGCCTCGTCGCGATGCACCGCATCGATGGCGGCCGCGCGCACCACGATCGCGCGATGCACCTGCCAGAACACCTGGGCGTCGAGCTGCGTCAGCAGCTGCTTGAGGGGCGTGCGGATCAGGTATTCCTTGTCGGCGGTGAGCACGCGGATGTACTTGTCGGCGGCCTCGAAGTACAGCACCTCGTCGATCGGAACCATGCGCACGGTGGTGCCGACGGC
>Ga0070665_100007858_pt1 | contig 10818 bp, 9 predicted proteins | sample KBSS13metaG_FD_65862 | JGI IMG/M metagenome (GOLD analysis project Ga0070665, IMG submission 65862) | Switchgrass rhizosphere microbial communities from Kellogg Biological Station, Michigan, USA - KBS S1-3 metaG | ecosystem: Host-associated > Plants > Roots > Rhizosphere > Soil ...
GGTCGATGCGGCCGGGACGCCCCTGTGCCTCTCGCCGTTCTGGGCCGCGCGGCCGCATGCCTGGGTGAAGCTCTGGAAGCACCACGCCTCTCAACCCCAGGCCGACCGGATCAACGCGCTTGCCGAAGAGCGCGGCGAGGCGTTCCTCGCGGATTACGGCGGCAAGACCTCGTCGGAGTGGCTCGCCGCCAAGGCCCTGCAGATTCTCGAGGACGATCCCGAGGTCTACGCCGCCGCCGCGGCGATCGTCGAAGGCGGCGACTGGATCGTCGGCCAACTCTGCGGAGTCCGCGTCCGCAACTCCTGCGGCGCCGGCTACAAGGGATTCTGGAGCCGGGCGCGAGGCTTCCCGACGAAGGAGTTCTTCGGCGCGCTCGACCCGCGTTTCGCCGATCTCGGAACAAAGCTGACCGGCGAGATCGTGCCGCCGGGGCGCCGCGTCGGTGGCCTGACGGAGCCGATGGCCGGACGCCTCGGTCTCCCTGCGGGGACGGCTGTGGCCGCGGCGATCATCGACGCGCACAGCGCGGTGCCGGCGGCGACCGTCGTGCAGCCGGGCCGGTTGGTCATGGTCATGGGAACCTCCACCTGCCACATGCTTCTCGCCGACCGGCACGCGAAGGTCGAGGGCATCGGCGGCGTCGTCCAGGACGGCATCGTCGAAGGGTTCGCCGGATACGAAGCGGGGCAGCCCGCGGTCGGAGACATCTTCGGCTGGTTCGCGAAGCTCGTCGCGGGAGGATCCGAAGCGGGATTCGGGGCACTCGAGAAGCAGGCATCCGCGGCGCCCCCGGGAGGTCACGGGCTGCTGGCGCTCGACTGGTGGAACGGCAACCGGTCGATCCTGGTCGACGCGAATCTCTCGGGCCTGCTCGTCGGCATGACGCTCGCGACGACGGCGGGCGACATCTACCGGGCCCTGATCGAGGCCACGGCCTTTTCGACGCGCCGCATCCTCGATGCTTTCGAGAAAGAGCGCATTCCGGTGACGGAGCTGATCGCCGTGGGCGGGCTCGCGGAGCGCAGTCCGTTGCTCCTGCAGATCTATGCGGACGTGACGCGAAGGCCCATCGGCCTGGCCGATGCGGTCAACGCCTCGGCCCTCGGCGCGGCCATGCTGGGAGCGGTGGCCGCAGGGCCGGCCGGCGGAGGACACGCCTCCTTCGCGGACGCCGCGCGCGCGATGGCCCGTCTCAAACCCGAGCGCGTGGCGCCGGAGCCGGCACGGGCGGACGCCTACGATGCCCTGTATCGAGACTGGCTCGAGCTCCACGATCACTTCGGGAGGCGCACCGATCTGATGAAGCGCCTTCGGCGAGACCGCGCATGACGACCCCGCTCGTCGAGGGCCGCGGCGTGTCGATGGAGTTCCCGGGCGTGCGGGCGCTCGACGGTGTCGACTTCGACGTCCTTCCGGGAGAAGTCCACGCTCTCATCGGCGAGAACGGGGCCGGCAAGTCGACGTTGATCAGGATCCTCTCGGGCGAGATCGCGGGCTACGACGGAGAGGTCCGCATCGACGGGACCCCGCGGCGCATGGACGGCCCTCGGGAGGCGATCGCGGCCGGGATCGCCGTGATCCCGCAGGAGCTGCAGCTCGTCTCCTCGCTCTCGGTGGCCGAGAACATCTTCCTCGGACGTCCCCGCTCGCTTCTGGCCGGCGCGAAGGCGGCGCTCGAGACGGTGGGCGAAACGCACGTGGCTCCCGAGGAAATCGTCGCCCACTTGGAAGCGGGGCAGCGTCAGCTCGTCGCGATCGCGCGGGCCCTGTCTCTCGACGCGCGGCTGATCATCATGGACGAGCCCACGACCTCGCTCTCGGCGCCGGAGGCCGCGCGGCTCGAGCGCCTGATCGAGCGGCTCTGCGCGCGGGGCGTCGCGATCGTCTACATCTCCCACAAGCTCGACGAGGTCGAGCGGCTCGCGGACCGGATCACCGTGCTCCGGGACGGAAAGCGCATCGTCACGAGAGACGCCGAAGGCATCGACGAGGCCGAGATGGTCCGCCTGATGGTGGGCCGTCAGATCGACCGCGGCGAGCTCGTGCCCGTCGCGGCCGACGCGCCCGAAGTCCTCCGTGTCGAGGACCTGTCCGTGGAAGACCCCGACCGGCCAGGCGGCCGGCGCGTCTCGAACGTCTCTTTCACGCTGCGCCGCGGAGAGATCCTCGGGCTTGCGGGTCTCATCGGCGCGGGCCGGACGGATCTGCTCCTCGCCCTCACCGGCGCTCTGGAGCGTCCGGTCACCGGCCGCGTGCGCCTGGCGGGATCCGACTATCGGCCTTCCAGTCCCGCCGCCGCGAAGGCCGCCGGTCTCGTGCTGCTGCCCGAGGAACGAAAGTCGCAGGCCATCTTCCCGGAGCTGTCCGTATGCGAGAACGTGGTCCTGCCGTCGGTGGAGCGCGCGGCGCGCGCCGGATGGATCGACCGCGCGGGCGCCCGGCGGGACGGCGAGCGGCTCATGGCCGACACCGGCGTGCGGGCGGCCTCGCCGGACGTCCCCATCGCCACGCTCTCCGGCGGCAACCAGCAGAAGGCGATCCTCGGCCGCTGCCTCTACGCCTCCCCGTCGATCCTCCTCCTCGATGAGCCGACGCGAGGAATCGACCTGGCGGCGAAGGCCGACGTCTACGCGCTGCTCCGGCGTCTCGCCGGAGAGGGTTTCGGGATCGTGCTCTGTTCCTCGGAAATGTCCGAGATCCTGACGCAGTGCCACCGCGTGCTCGTGTTCCGGGAGGGACGCGTCACGGCAGAGCTGCCGCACGCCGAAGCCACCGAGGAGCGGGTCCTCGCCGCGGCGGCCGGGACCTCGGCCGGGAGGCGCGATGCCAAAATCCCGGGCGGCCCTTCCGGCGGGACTCCTTCTCGGCCTCCACCGGCGCCGCCATCGTCGTTCCGCGGCGCGCGCCGGCGCTTCTCCCGGTATGCCGGCCTCTTCGGCCTCGCGGCGGTGCTTCTCCTCTCGATCGTCTTCTCCCCGGTGCGCGGCGGACGGCCGGTGTTTCTGGACATCGGGAACCTGACGGACATCCTCAGGCAGGTCGCCGAGAAAGGAATCCTTGCCGTCGGGATGACGGCCGTCGTCATCTCGGGCGGTATCGACCTCTCGGTCGGCTCCGTGCTCGCCCTGGCCGCCACGCTGACGGCCTGGTGCTTCATGAAGGCGGGTCTTGGAGTGGCGGCGACCGTCCTCGTCGTGCTCGGGGTCGGCGCGCTCTGCGGCGCGGTGAACGGCCTGGTCGTTGCCCGCTGGCGGCTTCAGCCTTTCATCGCCACGCTCGCGACGATGAGCGCGGCGCGAGGGATCGCCCGCTACGTCAGCGGCGGCATGGCCATCCCGCTGGGCTTCGGCGAGGGTGGCGCGCCAGAATCCGTGCGGCGCCTGGCGGGCACGCTTCTGCCGTACGTGCCGGCGCCGGCGGTGCTCTTCCTCCTCGCCGTCGTCGGCATGCACCTCTTTCTCACGAGGACGAGCGCCGGCCGGTATCTCTATGCCATCGGCGACAACGAGACGGCGGCGCGGATCTCGGGGATCCGCGTGCCCTGGCACAAGGCCGGCGTGTACGTCATCGCGTCCGTGCTGGCGGCCCTCGCGGGCATCGTCCACTGCGCGCAGCTCGAGCAGGGCAATCCCAACGACGGAGTGGCCTACGAGCTCGACGCCATCGCGGCGGTCGTCATCGGGGGGACGAGTCTTTCGGGCGGAATCGGATCGGTCGGCGGTACGCTCGTCGGCGTGCTGATCATCGGAGTCATCAACAACATCATGGGGTTGAACAATGTCGATGCGAACCTGCAGCTCATCCTCAAGGGCGTCATCATCCTCGGAGCGGTCTGGCTTCAGCGGAAGCGGCGATAAGCGAGTCGGCGTCGGCGCCCTCGCGCTGCTCGCGGCGGCCGTGCTGCTGGCCGCCGGCGGCTGCGGCAAGGCAAAGTCCGGAAAGCACCTGATCGGCTTCTCGCAGTGCAACCTCGGCGAGCCGTGGCGCGTGTCGATGAACGCCGACGTCGCCGCGGCGGCCAAGAGCCAGCCCGACATCGAGATCGCTTACGCCGACGCCCAGCAGGACAACGCCAAGCAGGTCGCCGACGTCGAGAACTTTCTGAGGCAGAAGATCGACCTGCTCATCATTTCGCCGAACGAGGCCAAGCCCCTGACGCCGATCGTCCGCCGCGTCTTCGAGCAGGGGATCCCGGTCATCGTGCTCGACCGCGCGATCGAAGGCGACACGTACACGACCTTCATCGGGGCCGACAATCGCCAGATCGGCAAGGCCGCCGGCGAGTTCATCGTCAAGGCGCTGAATGGCAAGGGAGACATCGTCGAGATCAAGGGCCTTCCGGGCTCGCCTCCGGCCCGCGACCGCAGCGAGGGCTTCCGGGAAGCGATCGCGGCGTCCCCGGACATCAAGATCGTCCACGACCCGGTGGCCAACTGGCTGCGCGAGGAGGCGATGGCGCAGATGGAGTCCGCCCTGTCCGCGCACGAGAAGATCGATCTGGTCTACGCGCACAATGACCCGATGGCCATGGGAGCCTTTCTCGCCGCCAAGGCCAAGGGTCGCGACGGGCAGATGATGTTCGTCGGCATCGACGCCCTTCCGGGACTCGACGGCGGCCGCCAGGCGGTTGCCGACGGGAAGCTCTCGGCCACGTTCATCTACCCGACCGGCGGCAAGGAGGCGATCGAGGTCGCCGAGAAGATCTTCAAGGGCGAGAAGGTGCCGAAGACGATCGTGCTGCCGACTGCGATGATTACGAAGGAGAACGTCAAGGATTACCTCGCGAAGTAGATACAGAAGTTGAAGGTTGAAGGTTGAAGGTTGAAGCGGTGTTGAGAGCGGCGGCTGCAGTTCTGGCGGCGACGCTGCTGGCGTGGGCGGCGCCCACACCTCCGGCGCGAAAGGCGGTCCGGGCAGCGGCGATGCTCGACGTCGTGGCCGGGCGCATCGTCGAGAACCCGGTCGTGCTGATCGAGGGCGAGAAGATCACCGCGGTTGGGCCGGGACTCGCGATCCCGCGCGGCGCGGAGGTCTTCGACCTCGGAGACGTGACGATCCTGCCGGGCCTGATCGACTGCCACACCCACGTCACGACGACGTACCGTTTCCTGCTCGAGGGCGGTCCGATGCAGGACGCCGTGACCTCCGCCGCGCGGGCGAAGATCACGCTGGACGCCGGGTTCACCACCGTGCGGGACCTCTGGGCGAAGGACTTCGCCGACGTCGCCCTGCGCGACGCGATCGACCGGGGCGACGTCGTCGGTCCGAGGATGCTGGTCGCCACGCTCGCCATCGGCTCGACCGGGGGACACAACGAAGACGTGGAAGGGCTCTCGCCCACGATCACGGTGGGCGGCGAGTCGGGCATCGCGGACGGCGTCGATGGCGTCCGCAAGCTGGCGCGCTACGAGATCAAGTACGGGGCGGACGTCCTGAAGATCATGGCCAGCGAGGGCGGCAGCGAGGGGAAGAACGTCCCGAGCGAGACGCAGTTCACGCTCGAGGAGATGAAGGCGATCGTCGAGGAAGGGCACCGCTACGGCAAGAAGGTGGCGGCGCACGCCCACGGCACCGACGCCATCAAGACGGCGATCCGCGCGGGCGTCGATTCGGTCGAGCACGGCACGCTCATCGACGACGAAGGCATACGCATGATGAAGGAGAAGGGCGTCTTCCTCGTGCCGACCGGAGCGATCTGGGTCGTCGACGAAGAGGCCGAGAAAGAGGACGCCCCGGCCTGGCGCAAGGAGCGCGAGGCCGGTTTCCGGCGCGGCAGCGAGGAAGGCTTCCGCAAGGCCGTCCATGCGGGGGTCAGGATCGCGATGGGCTCGGACCAGTCGGTCCTGCCCCACGGCCAGAACGCCAAAGAGATCGTGTGGATGGCGACGCACGGCATGACGCCGCTCGAGGCCATCCGCGCCGCGACCGTGAATGCGGCGGAGCTTCTGGGCTGGTCGGATCGCGTCGGCGCGATCGCGCCCGGCCGGTTTGCCGACATCATCGCGGTCCGCGGCAACCCGCTCCGCGACGTCCAGACCCTCGAGAAGGTCGCCTGGGTGATGAAGGGCGGCGTCGTGACGAAGGACGCCCTCGGGATCGCCAGGGTCCAGGAGCTCATGGCGGCGCGCAAGGCCGGCGACGAAGCCGCCGCGACCGCTCTGATGGCGCCGGACCCGCGGATCTGGTTCGACAAGAGGTCGGGGCCGGGAGAGGCCTGGGGACTCGTCTCCAAATGGTCCCACTGGGACGACTACTTCCACTCGCGCAACGACTACTCCGGCTTCCGCGAGGCGGGTGACGTCGTGACCGCCGACGGCACGGAGATCAACGACTTCTACCGCCTCATCGAGCGGCCGCCGCAGAAGTTCCGGGCGACGTGGTGGATGGATGCGTCCGGGAAGATCTCGGGTTTTCTCTACGAGCCCCGCGGCTCGACCGCGGCGGTCGAGGATCGCTTCGACCAGTTCAAGGAATGGGCTCGCAAAACGAAGCCGGCGGAGCTGGACTCCCTGATGCCCGGCGGCCGGATCGACCCCACCGGCGACCGGCCCGAGCGCTTCCACGCGATTCTTCTCGAATGGCGCAAGGCGGCCGGCCTACCACCCATCGAACTGCCGGAATCGGAGCCACGTTCCGTTCGATAGACTGGGAACGATGACTCTCAGGCTCGCGACGATCGGGGATCTCCCGGCGCTCGTGGAGCTGATTCCCGCGTCGGCGCGGGCACTGTCCCGGGGCTTCTACACGGAGGCGCAAACCGAGGCCGCGATCCGTTACATCTTCGGGCCCGACACGAGGCTGATCACCGACGGCACGTACTTCGTCGTCGAGGAGGGCGGCGCGCTCGCGGGTTGCGGCGGGTGGAGCCGACGCCGGACGTTGTACGGAGGCGACCAGATGAAGTCCGGCGAGGATCCGTACCTCGATCCCCGGACCGAGGCGGCGCGCATCCGCGCCTTCTTCGTGCATCCCAGTTTCGCCCGCCGGGGCGTGGGCTCGGCGATCGTCGACGCCTGCCTCGAAGCCGCGCGCGCCGCGGGCTTCCAGAGAATCGAGCTGGCCTCGACTCTGCCGGGTGTGCCGTTCTATCGCGCTCTCGGTTTCGAAGAGTGCGAGCCCATGGAAGCGCCGATGCCGGACGGGACGGCGCTGCCCATCATCCGGATGGAGAGAGCACTATGACGCCGGCACGAGCGGAGGTGACTTCGTGATGCTCGCCGTCCTCTTCGAGCCGTCGTGACGCGGCTGGCTCTCGTCGGATTCCGTTCCGATGCCAACTCCTCGTACCTGCGCGGCGCCGCCGACGCGCCGCCGCTCATCCGCGAGGCGCTCTTCTGCGAGTCCTCGAATCCCTGGACCGAGAACCGGCGGGAGCTCTCCCGCGACGCGTTCTACGACGCCGGCGACCTCGGCGAAGAAGCCGGAGCGGACACGTTCGGGCGCATCGAGGCGGCGATCGGGCACCTGCTGGGGAACGGGTACGCGCCCGTGTCGCTCGGTGGCGACCACGCGATCACGTATCCGATCGTGCGCGCATTCGCCCGAAAGTACCCGGACCTTTCGATCCTGCACTTCGACGCGCATCCCGACCTCTACGACGAGTTCGAGGGCAATCGCGTCTCCCACGCCTGCCCGTTCGCCCGGATCATGGAAGAGAGGCTTGCCCGCCGCCTCGTCCAGGTCGGCATCCGCACGGCCAACGACCATCAGCGGGAGCAGGCCGCGCGTTTCGGCGTCGAGATGATCGAGATGAAGGACTTTCGGGACGGGCTCGAGATCCGCTTCGACGGTCCCGTCTACGTGACCTTCGACCTGGACGGCCTCGATCCGGCGTTCGCGCCCGGAGTGTCTCACCGGGAGCCGGGCGGCCTCTCGACCCGCCAGGCCATCGACGTGATCCAGCGGCTGCGCGGAGACGTCGTGGGCGGCGACGTCGTCGAGTTCAACCCCCGCATGGACTCCTCGGGGATGACCGCGATGGTCGCAGCGAAGCTCGTCAAGGAAATCGCTTCGAGAATCGGAGCGGATTGAGGGAACGCGGATGAACATGACGGAAAGGAGCTTTTTCACCATGGGATGTTGCTCAGCGGCCGTTTGCTCCCGTCCGGCGCCGTCGAGGCGCCGCTAGAAATGTCCGAAGCGAACAAGGACTGCGTCCGGAGACTCTTCGACGAAGTGTGGAACGCCGGCAAGCTCGCCCTCCTCGACACCCTGATCGGCGCCGCCTACGTGGAGCACAACCCGGTGCCGGATCAGCCGTCGGGTGCGGCGGGAGTGAAAGGGAGGGTCGAGACTCTCCGGGAGGCATTTCCGGACCTGCGCTTCACGCTCGAGGAGCTCGTCGCCGAGGGCGACCTCGTCGCGGCGCGCTACTCCTGGCGCGGGACCCACAAGGGGGAGGCGTTCCTCGGAATCCCGCCAAGCGGCAAAGGGATCCTGGTGCGCGGGATGGATTTCTTCCGGCTCCGGGAAGGCCGGATCGTGGAGCACTGGGACAACGTGGACGAGCTCGGAATGCTGACGCAGCTGGGAGACCTGGGGTGAGCGGCGCCGAGCTCCTGCGGCACACCGTCGCCACCCTGGCGTATCGCGGAGGCAAGGCCGTGCGCGGCGCGCCGGCCTCGTTCCCGGTCTTCCAGGCGAGCGAGGGCACGCGCACGCCCGGGCAGATCCTCGCGCACATCAACGACCTGCTGGCCTGGGCGCTCCATCTCATCGAGGGTCGCCACCACTTCGAGGAGTCGACGCCCGGCGCGTGGGAGGCGGACGTCGCGAAGTTTCATGGCGCGCTCGAGCGTCTCGACGCGCGGCTCGCCTCCGGGATTCCGCTCCGGTGTCCGGCCGAGAAGCTCTTCCAGGGACCGATCGCCGACGCGCTGACACACGTCGGCCAGATCGCGATGCTCCGGCGCATGTCCGGAGCGCCCATGCGGGGCGAGAACTACTTCAAGGCCGACATCGAAGCCGGACGCGTCGGCGCGGACCAGGCGCCTTCCCGCGTGGAGTTCGATTGACCTGCTGGAGCTGCCAGGCCGAGAACGACCTCGGCGAACGCCAGACCTGCGCGCGCTGCGGAGCGCCTCTCGTCCGAACCTCGTTCTCGCTCTTCCAGCGGCCGATCGTGCTCGGCCTCGCGGGTCTGCTCGTCTTCGGCTGGCTCGCGGCCCTTCTGTGGGCGATCGCCCACCAGTCGTGCCGACCCTGAACCTGCCGTCCACGGCGGCCGTTCGCGTGCTGAAAGCGGCCGGCGTCGAGTTCGTGGCTCACGTCTACGATTACGTCGAGCGAGGCGGGACGCGCCACTCCGCCGAGGCCCTCGGCGTCGACGAGCATCGCGTCGTCAAGACGCTCGTGATGGAGTCGCGGGGACGCGAGGGGAAGCCGCAGCCGCTCCTTGTCCTCATGCACGGCGACCGGGAGGTGTCGACCCGGGAGCTCGCTCGGCAGATCGGCGCTCGCGAGGTGGCGCCGGCGACCGCGGCGGCGGTCGAGAAGCACACGGGGTACGTGCCCGGGGGGGTGAGCCCGTTCGGGACGCGCCGCTCCCTTCCGACCTACGTCGAAGCGTCGATCTTGTCGCTGGAACGCTTTCTCGTGAACGGAGGCCGCCGCGGCTTCCTGGTCGAGCTCACGCCCGGCGCTTTTCTGCGCGTGGTCGTTCCGGTCCGCGTGGACGTCGCGATCGAAGCGCGTTCTCCGCGATGACGGATATGATTCTCCGCAAGCTTCGAAGGGGGGAACCGATGAGACGGAGAATCCTGCCGCTCCTGGCATGTCTGCTCGGACTCGCCGCGTCCGCCACCGTTGTCGCCGCCGAAGAGGGAGCGAAAGACGTCGATGCCGCCTGGCTCAAAGCGGTCAAGGCCAACGACGTCGACGCGCTCGTCGCGTGCTACTGGCCGGACGCCGTGATGTGGCTGCCCGACGCTCCCGAGGCGCGGGGCGAGAAGGCGATCCGGGCGGCATACACGGGTCTTCTGGCGGCGAACTCGGTCGTCGACGCTTCGCTGGCGGACGCCGTGTACCAGACGTCCGGGGATCTTTCGACGGCCTGGGGCCACTTCACGCTGGTCCTCAAGCCCAAAGCCGGCGGAGGCAACGTCGTGTTGAAGGGACGCTTTGTGAACGTCTCGAAGAAGTCGGGAGGCAAGTGGCGGTACGTCGCGGATCTCGCGTCGGCGGAACCGCCTCCGCCCGCGAGCCCGCCGGCGGCCAAGTAGCGCCGGGGCGACAGCGGTGGCGTCCCGGTCCCCGAGCCTCGAGCGCGTCGCCGATCATTCGGCGCTCTTCGGGCTCGCGATCGCGGTCGGGCTTCTCTCCGGAGGGATCGCGGTCGCATTCCAGTGGGCGCTCGCCCGGGCGGCCTGGCTGCGCGAGGGCGGGGCGCGCGGCGCGCCGACGGGCGACTGGAAACTCCCGGTCGCGATCCTCTTCTCCGCGCTCGCCGTCTGGGCCGGCGTCGCGGTCGTCCGGCGGTTCGCTCCCGAGACCTCGGGCAGCGGCATTCCGCAGGTCGAAGCCGCGCTTCACCGCGACGTCGACGTGAAGTGGCCGCGGATCCTCTGGGTCAAATTCACCGGAGGCCTGCTCGCGATCGGCGGCGGCCTGACCCTCGGGCGCGAGGGCCCGACCGTGTTCATGGGCGCGGCGCTCGGCCGCGCGCTGGGCGGGCCGCTCACCGCGTCGGGCGAGCGCGGCCAGACGCTTCTCGCCGCCGGAGCGGGAGCGGGTCTCGCCGCCGCGTTCAACGCGCCGCTCGCGGGAACGCTCTTCGTGCTCGAGGAGTTGAAGGTGCTTCGGACGCCGCGGCACGCGCT
>Ga0070665_100007860_pt1 | contig 10818 bp, 7 predicted proteins | sample KBSS13metaG_FD_65862 | JGI IMG/M metagenome (GOLD analysis project Ga0070665, IMG submission 65862) | Switchgrass rhizosphere microbial communities from Kellogg Biological Station, Michigan, USA - KBS S1-3 metaG | ecosystem: Host-associated > Plants > Roots > Rhizosphere > Soil ...
CGGCCATCCACGTCAGTGCCACCACCGGCAGAAAAAGCGGCCAAGTGCGGCGGTCAAATCGCTGTACGTTATTCGGCGCCGCCAGCAGCGCCACGCCGATCACCAGCGTGACACACATGGCCGTGGAGGCGAAGAGCAGATCGATCGCCAGCGCGTCGTATTTAAGCCACGTCGCGACGGCCGCCACGAGTCCGATCGGAATGAAATGCCCCACCGCCCGGCCGAGCGTGCCGCCGAGCGCCTGCGCTGCCGTGCGCGATGCGATATAAAGCATCAGCGACGCGAGCGCGAGCAGGATCACCGGTTCAGTCGGCATGGGCTAGGGAGTGTGACGGGAGACGGCAGAAAATGCAAAGTGTGAAGTAGGAACGATGAACGATGAAGTTAGAGTAGGCAACTTTCTTTGACTTCATCGTTCATCGTTCATACTTCATCGTTTACCGCCCTACGGGCAATACATTCCTCAATCGCGCTATGACGGCCGTGACGATCTCAATTGCCTTGTCGATCTCCGCATCCGTCGTGTACCGCGAGAGACTGAAGCGGATCGCGCCGTGGGCGATTTTGTCGGGGATTTTCATCGCCTGCAGCACGTGCGACGGCTCAAGGCTGCCGCTGCTGCAGGCGGCGCCGGCGCTGGCACACACGCCTCGCTCGCTCAGGAGGAGGAGGATCGCCTCGGCCTCAAGCTGCGCAAAGCTGATGTTGGTGGTGTTGGGGATGCGGGCGGCCGGGTCGCCGTTGACCGACGTATGCGGGATCGAATCGAGGATCGATTTTTGCAGCCGATCGCGCTGGGCAGATACGCGGGCCATGTCAGGCAGGTGAACCTTTGCGAGTTCTGCCGCTTTGCCCATGCCGACGATGCCGGGGACGTTTTCGGTCCCGCCGCGGCGGCTGCGTTCCTGCGGGCCGCCGATCAGGAGTGGGCGGAATCGCAGGCCCTTGCGGGCGAAGAGCGCGCCGATTCCTTTAGGCCCGTGAAACTTGTGCGCGGCGAAGCTCATCGCATCGAGCCCGACGGCGTGCACGTTCACCGGGATCTTGCCGACGGCCTGCGTGCCGTCGCAATGAAAAGGCACGCGTTTTTCGCGACACATCGCGGCGATCCCCTCGATCGGGAACGTTACGCCGGTTTCGTTGTTGGCCCACATTGTGGTGACCAGTGCAGGATCGTCGCCGATCGCCGTTTCGAGCGCGGCCAGATCTAAATCGCCTTGGGAGTTAACGCCGATCTTCACGATCTCCGCGAGGCCCTCTGTCGCCAGTTGGCTGCAGAGTTCTTTCGTCGCCGAGTGTTCGACCGTACTGGTGATGATTTTTTTCCGAGGCGACCGCATCGCCAGCAGCCCGCGGATGGCGGTGTTCACCGCCTCGGTGCCGCCTCCGGTAAAGAGCAGTTCCGTCTCACGGCAGCCGACGAGATTCGCGACCTGCTCGCGGGCTTCGTCGATCGCCTGCCTCGCCCGCTGGCCAAAGCGGTGAACGCTCGACGGGTTGCCCCACCACTGCGTAAGGTACGGCAGCATGGCCGCCACGACTTCGTCAGCGGGCTTGGTGGTGGCGTTGTTGTCGAGGTAGATGAGGTCCATATGGTGAATGATATGCACACCGTAGAAGTTGGAAAGCAGACCCTCCTCGTGACGCGGGCCATCGAAGATGGCCGGTTTTCGCGCGGGGAGAACTTATCGCGTGAAAAAACGGCCATCTTCGATGGCCCGCGTCACGAGGAGCTTGTTGATTTCGCGATTACTTCAGCACGACGAGTTGCTGCCTGAGCTGCCCGCAGGCGGCCGATACGTCGTCGCCGCGGGTGCGCCGCACGTGGGCGACGGCGCCGTGGGTGCGAACGCGGTCGACGAACGCGAACGCGTGCTCAAGCGTGGGCCGTTCGTACACCTTGCCGCTCAGGCCGGGGCCGATCGGGTTGAAGGGGATGACGTTGACGTGGGCTTTGAAGTCGATCAGCAACTGACCCAGCAGGTCGGCCTGCTCGGGCGAATCATTCACGCCGGCCAGCAGGCAATACTCGATCGTGCAGATGCGGCCCGTCTTCGCGTAAAACCGCTTGGCGGCGGCGACGATGTCGGCGACCGGGTACCGGCGGTTCATCGGCACGAGCTTGGCGCGGGTAGCGTCGTCCGGCGCGTGAAGCGATAACGCAAGGTGCACGTTTAAGTCGGCCTCGGCCAATCGATCTATGCCCGGCACGATTCCGACGGTGGAAACCGTCACCTGCCGCCAGCCAAGGCCGCCCAGGTCCGGATCAGCGATGCGGACGATCGCGGCGATCACCGCATCCAGGTTGTGCATCGGCTCGCCCATGCCCATGAAGACGAGTGTCTTCAGTTGCTTGCCGCTGGCAATCGCCGCCCGCTTCAGGTGCACGAATTGCTCGACGATCTCGTCTGCCGAAAGATCGCGCTCCAGGCCGTTGCGGGTGGACGCACAAAAGTCGCACCCCATCGCGCAGCCGATCTGCGACGACACGCACCCCGCCGCCGTCCCGGGACGGGTCGACGGCATGAGCACCGCCTCCACCGCCCCGCCCGCTGGGAACGTGATCAGCAATTTCTGCGTTTCATCGCTGGAGACGACGCGCGTCGCCACGCTCGACCGCAGCGGCGTGATTTCCGCATTCAAGCGGTCGACGAGTCTCTGTCCCAGCTGCTGCGGATCAAGCGCAGGACTTCCTGACGCATAAAACTCGCGCAGCAGCTTCTTCGCGTGCGAAGGATTGAATCCCCACGACCGCAAATCGGCTTCGAGCGTTTCCCGCGTGTAATCGCACCAGGCGCGCATGGCTCTGTTGTAACCGAGAAGCGATTTTGACCCAAAAACACGCCCTAGGTTCAAAAATCGCGTCCTTTTATCGGACGAAAACTAAAAATCGCTCACGAAACTCAAGATCGGGTTCCGATAACACTAGTACTTGAAAAGGGAGATTTTTATGAGAGACCTCGCAGATACCGCACAAGCTCTTCGTTACACCAAGCGCGCCTGCCGGCAATTTCTGTCCTTATGGGCGTTGGATTGCATGTCCGGACGCAGCACCCCGCGCGAGCGCGAAGGCGCTGATCGCACGCAAATTCCCGCTGATTACCTTTCGCCCGGTGAGCACGCTTGGGCGGAAATGTATCGCGGAAGTGTGTTGGACGACTAAGAATCGGTCGATTTACCAGTAGGCGTATAGTCGCCTAAGTAACTCGATCGGAATCGTTATGGGCAGAATCACCACCGGAATTGGTCTCGTCAGCGGGATCAATTCCAAGGACATCATCGACCAGTTGATTGCGCTGGAAGGTCAGCAGAAGACGATTCTGCAGACCCGCCAGGCGACGATCACTGCGCAGCAGGCTGCCTATAAGGACCTGATCACCGGCATCGGCACGTTGCAGACGTCGGGCAAAACGTTCGCCCGCCCCACCACGTTTAACGCATCGGCCGCCACCAGCAGTAATGAGAACGTGCTGACGGCGACCACGTCGGCCGGGGCGCCGGTCGGTACGTTTCAGATCCAAGTGGCCCGGCTCGTCACCTCGCAGCAGAGTGTTTCGACCGGATTCGCCAACTACGACTCGGCCCCCATCGCCAGCGGCAATAGCACCATCACCCTTGAAATGGGCGGCGGCGAGGTGAACTCGCAAACGCTGCTGTCAGACCTCAACGGTGGCGTTGGCGTGAGCCGTGGGAAGTTCCGCATCACCGATCGCTCGGGCAACGCCGCGGTCATTGATACCAGCAATGCCGTGTCGCTCGATGACGTGATCAAGAAAATCAACACGTCGCTCGATGTATCCGTGCGCGCGTCGGTCTCCGGCGACAAGCTGGTGCTGACCGACAACAGCGGCTCGACCGCGCAGGCGCTGACAGTTACCGATCTGGCCGACGGCACCGCCGCCGCGAGTCTGGGGCTTACTGCGAACGCGGCCGTGGGCAATACGCTCACCGGTGGCGACATCAACTCGCTGGCCACCACCACGCTGCTAAGCTCTTTGAATGACGGCCGCGGCGTGCGGACTTCCGCCACCGCCGCCGACATCACCATCACCACGCGCGGCGGCAGCACGTTCGACATCGACCTCGGCGGGGCCGGCACGATTGGCGACGTGATCACCGCGATCAACACCGCCGGCAACGGCACGCTCACCGCGAGCATCGATTCAACCACCAACGCGCTCAAAATCACCGACAACTCCGGCGGCGGCGGCACGTTCGCCGTGGCGGCGGATGTGGGATCGAACGCGGCGAAAGACCTCGGCCTGCTCGGTCAGACGGCCGCCAGCGGCGTCATCACCGGCAAGCCGATCCTTGCCTCCATCGACTCCGTCCTGCTCTCCTCGCTCAACGGCGGCAACGGATTTAACCTCGGCAATCTCACGATCACCGACCGTAGCGGCGCCAACGCGACGATCAACCTCGCCGGCTACACCAGCGTGCAGGACGTGCTCGATCGAATCAGCAACGCCGGCGCCGTAGGCGTAACGGCCAAGCTCAACGCGTCGGGCAACGGCATTGCCATCAGCGACGACACCGGCGGCACAGGCAATCTCACCATCGCCGACACCGCCGACGGAACCACCACGGCCACGCTGCTCGGGCTGAATCAGTCCGTCGATACGACCAAGGCGGCCGTTAGCGGAGCTAACCTGCAGCGGCAGTGGATCAACGAGAACACGCTGCTCAGCAAATACAACGGCGGCAAGGGCGTGACGCCCGGCAGCTTCAAGATCACCAGCGCAGCCGGCACGACCAAGGAATTTAACGTCGGCACCGGCCAGTTCACCAAGCTGGGCGAAGTCATCAACGCGATCAACACCGCCGCAATCGGCGTGACCGCATCCATCAACGCCCACGGCGACGGACTGCTCCTCACCGATACCTCCGGCGGCGCCGGCAAGCTCACGGTGGCCAACCTCACAGGCACCACTGCGACCGATCTTCAGATCGCCGGCACAGCAACGGCCACCACCATCGACGGCACGTTCGAGAAGACTATCGACGTCACCGCCACCGACACGCTCTCGACGTTGCAGACGAAAGTCAGCACACTCGGCTTCGGCGTGAAGGCAAGCATCATCAACGACGGCTCGAGCGGTTCGCCGTTCCGACTGTCGCTCAACGCGATCAACACCGGCCGGGCCGGTCGCGTTGTCATCGACGGCGGCGCAACGAACCTTGGCATTCAAAGCCTGGTGAAATCGCAGGACGCCGCGGTGTTCGTCGGCGGCGGCGAATCCGCCCAGCCGCTGCTGGTGACCGCCAGCGGCAATACGCTGGCCGGCGTGCTGCCGGGCGTGACGCTTAACCTCAACTCCGCCAGTGATTCGCCGGTGACGCTCTCGATCACGCGCGACGTAGAGTCGGTCGTGGATGAAGTGAAAAAATTCTCCGACGGGTTCAACTCGCTGATCACCAAGATCTCCGACCTCACCAAGTGGGACAGCGACAAGAACCAGGGCGGCCTGCTGCTGGGCGACTACACCGCGCAAAGCGTGCAGTCGCAGCTCTACGCGTCGCTGCAAACGGTCGTCAGCGGCGCCGGCCGATACCGCATCTTCGCTGACGTCGGCATCACGCTCGACGACCAGGCCCAGGTTTCGTTCGATGAAGACAAATTCCGTGAAGCGTACGCCACTGATCCCGAAGCCGTAAAGAACCTCTTCACGCAGGTTTCCACCGGTCTGGGCGCCCAGATCGACGCCCAGATGGCCCGGCTCATCGATCCGGTCGACGGGGCCGTTGTTCGACAGAACAAGACGCTGGACGACCGAAACACCGACTTCCAGGACCGCATCAACAAGCTCGACGACCAGCTCGCCACCAAGCGGGCCCGCCTGGAAAAACAGTTTTCGGATATGGAAACGGTGCTCGCCAAGCTGCAGACACAGCAATCCTCGATCGCGAATATCAAAGCGGTAGCCTAATCCGGCAATATTTGCGCGTCAGGCGGACTCAATTGTCCATCCATATCTAGCCGATGTATCCAAGGGCAGATCATTACCGGGCGCAGCAGGCATGAATCAGAACGTCGCTCAAAACTACCTTCGCACCCGTGTGCTCACCGCCACGCCCGAGCAGCTTCAGATGATGCTGTACGACGGCGCGATTCGCTTCGGCGAGCAGGCCCGTTTGGCACTCGAGAAGAACGACTTCGAAGGCAGCTATAACAACATTTCCCGCGTGCAGAAGATCCTCACGGAGCTTTCCTGCACGCTCAAGCACAATGTCGCCCCCGATTTGTGCGGCAAGCTGGCAGCCCTCTACAACTTCGCCTACCGCAAGCTGATCGAAGCCAACATCGAGCACAAGATGGCGTCGCTCAACGAGGCGATGGACGTCCTGCGATTCCAACGCGACACCTGGGCCATGCTGCTCGACCAGATGGGTAAGAAGAAAGCCGCCGCGGCCGCGACGATGATTGATATGCCCTCGCCGGATAAGCGGATGGAAGACGGCATTCGAATGACGGGCTGAATCAAAGGATGAGGCAGAAGGATGAAGGATGAAAAGAAAATTTCATCCCATTCCTTTTTCATCCTTCATCCTTCTGCCTTTATCCTTACTTCTCATTCCCAACCAAAAAATCGAAGTGTGTTTGCGGTCGTGAGTTCGTCGAATTCGTCGAACGGCACGCCAAGCACATTGGCCGCCACGCGGGCGGTATGCGTAACCAGCGCCGGCTCGTTCGTCTTCTGCTTGCGCATCGGCTCGGGCGTGAGGTACGGGGCGTCGGTTTCCACCAGCAGCCGATCGAGCGGCGTACGGCGGACGGCTTCTCGCTGCTCGTCAGACTTCTTAAACGTGATCACGCCGGTGTATCCGATCCAGTAACCCGCGTTCAGGATCCGCGTCGCCTCGTCGGCCGTGCCAGTGAAGCAGTGGAAGACGGCCCGCACCTGCGGGAACGCTTTCATCACTGCGAGCGTGTCGTCAACCGCCTCGCGGCAGTGGATGACCACGGGCTTGTTCACATCGGTCGCCAGTTGAAGCTGGGCCTCGAAGATCTGCCGCTGGTGGATGCGTGGCGAGTTGTTGTGGTTGTAGTCGAGTCCCATCTCGCCGAGCGCCAGCACCGCGGGATTAGCCTGCAGCGTGCGCAGACGCTCGATATCCGCGACGACGACATCCGCGGAGTGATTCGGGTGCACGCCGACGGCGCAACGCACGTGCGGCAGCGTTTTGCAGAGGGCGATCGTCTTTTCATCGTCCGGCAAGTCAGTGCCGATCGAGATGATGCGATCCACCCCCGCCGCCTTGGCGCGAGCGAGCACCTCGGGCAGTTGGCCGAGCAGTCGCGGGTCGGAAAGATGGCAGTGGGAGTCGATCATGAATTAAAGATGAATGCGGAAGGATGAAGGATGAAAAAGGAAAAGCGCCTGTCCTTTTTCATCCTTCATCCTTCCGCCTTCATCCTTTCCTCCTAGAACGTCGCATCAAACGCGTCCGTCGTATGCCTGATCTGCGGCTCGCGGCCGGTGGGCCAGACGATCGCCACCACGTCAAACCGCGCCGGTGGCTGCGGCGTGCCGTAGCGGCTGAGGTAAAACTTGGCGGCCTTGGTGATCTGGTGCTGCTTCGTCTCGTTCACCTGCTCTTCAGGCGTCGGATCGTCGTACGCCCGCGTCTTCACTTCCACGAACACCAGCGTCTTGCCGTCGCGGGCGACGATGTCGATCTCGCCCATCTCGCAGCGAAAATTGCGGACGATGATGTTGTAGCCGTGATTGCGCAGGTACCGGGCCGCGACGTTTTCGCCGCGATCGCCGAGCGCGTCGCGCTGGGTTTCCTGCTTGAAGAAGAATTGTTTGATTCGGTCCCACATGATCAAAAATCATCTTAAGGGGCGGGCGATGGATCGGCAAAGTACGGGGCCGCCGAAAACATTTTCATTCTGAAGTACGTTTGAAATGTCACGAAGCGATTCAAATCCAAGGCTTGTCATCCTGAGCGTACTCGCGAAGGATCTGGCATCGATCGACGATTGTCGCAGATCCTTCGCGGGTACGCTCAGGATGACGAGCCTAGATCCTGGTGACCGGCTAGATGGGCTCTCAGAGTGACAAACGAGCTATTCAACTGCGATCAATGTCTGCAGATTCAACTTCCCGTGGCCATCAGTTTCATATGCGACCTCGACACGATAAAGCGTCTCGCCGACATACTCCCGAAGGAGCAGTGACTTGGCATCAAACTCTTCGCTCCGTGTCGCAAGCGGCCGCGTGAGGTGCATCACGACGGGGCCGAGCTTGATCCGGTCGCCGGCGACGAACTCCGGACGAACGCGCGTCCAGAACGCGTGGGCGATCGCGACGCCCGGCTCGGCCGTCACGAAAGCGTCGTCGATCGCGAACGGGATGTTTTTGTCGTTCGGCCGGCGGCGCAGCGTGCGCGTCCAGGATTTCAGCTTCGCCTCGGCCGGGTAGGCGGCGGTGAGATCGAGCGAAAGCGACGCGTTCGCCTGCGACGGATTCCACGACAGTACCTTGCCCTCGGCGGCGTGGCCATCCTGTTGCTCAACGCCGTTGATGACCGGCACGTTGTGGCCGAGGCTGCGGGCGGCCATGTACTGGTACCGCTTGGCGCTGAAGTAATCGTTCGTGTAGTTCTGGTTGCCCAGATCGATCACCACCAGTTCGCCATTGAGGATGACGAGGAAGTGGCCGATGTCGTTGTGATTGTGGTTCTCGGCGTTGTTGCCGCCGCCGAGCGTGACGATCATCGGCCCTGCGGCGGTGGCGGCGTGGAGAATCGCGACCTGCTGGTCGGGCATGAAGACCGGCAAACTGTCGGGGTCACTTGCTGCGTCCGCCGGTGCGGGCGGCATCGACAGCAGGCGAATCGCCTGGCCGAAATGACGCGTGGATTCCTGCGACGTGACGTGCGGGTCGCGCGGCCACGTGCGAAGCCAATCCACGCCGGTTGCATCCGCCAACCACGGGGCCAGCGTGATTCCGTCGGGCACGCGCATGGGCGCGTCGTTGCCGCTGTAGAACATCGAGCTGTTCAGGTGCGCGCGACGCGGGTAGTCGGCGATGACTGCGACGCGTTCGAGATCAAACTTCGCCGCTAGCTCCGCTCCGGACAGCCGGCTCATGCCGAAGCACGCGTAGCTCACGCCGTACCGCCAGTAGGCGATTCCTTCGTCGCACTCGCCGTCGGGAGTAAACGAGCGTTGCCAGAACTTGTTCAGAATCTGAATCGCTTTCGCCTCGGCTTCAGGTCGGGGTTGGCCCTGGGCGGCGAGCGATCGACACGCAGCGAGAATGCTGCCAGCGCACACGCCGCTCCAGTTGTTGGGGTGCGGCTCGTCGATGTTGTCCCACGGCCTGTATTTCTGCGTGACGAATGGGACGAGCACGCGGCGATCAATTTCGTACAAGATCGAGTCGCCGAGGTTCGGCGTGAGGCTGTCCATCCAAGGGCGGAGGACCTCCACCGTCTCAGCCATCATGCCGGCGAACTCCGTCGCGCACAGGTCGAACGACGGCGCGTCGAGCTTGGGAAAATGTTTCGGCAGATGATTGGCTACCGCCCAGGTCGACTCGTTGACGAACGACCAGATCCAGTCGACGAGCCGGTCGTCCGGGTCGGCCGGGTCGAGGCCCTTCAGGCAGCGGTTGAGGATGAGCAGCGTGAGCGTACGGCGATCGGCCCACGAGTGACGATCCGTGCGGCCACGGTCGTTGAACCGCGTGGCGGCGAGGTAATCCGTCGCGTACATGACCGGCGGCTTGGCCGGCGCAGTCTTGTCGGCCTCGGCGATGTCGGCGAGCACGGAGGCGAAACGCGGATCGGCTTTGATCGAATCCCAGAAGGCGCGGTCCGTAATCGAATGCGGTTGAAACGGATGCAAAGATGCAAGCGCGGTGGCGGAAATCATCGGCGTATTAGTGCGGCGGTTTATGCGGATGTCAAAACGGACGTGCGGCCGACCTTGCACCTCGTTTGTCGTCCAGAGATCGTGTTTGAAGTCATTGAGCGATCAAAATGAGAAGCTTGTCATCCTGAGCGTACTCGCGAAGGATCTGGCATCGATCGACGAGTGACGCGGATCCTTCGCGAGTACGCTCAGGATGACGGGCATTTGTTGGGTCGGCACTCACGATCGTAAACTCGCTGCGCCGCGTTTGGCACGCCGTTGGCGCACCGCGCAAAATGAGAAATCCGGAAATATTTTCTGTGAATTTTGAGACAAATCCACGATTCGCGTGTCGGCGGTGCGCGCCAGGCTCGCGGCGAACGGCGCAGCGCCAGTGAATATAGATGAGGGTCTTTGCGCCCGCATTGATCGCTGCGCGTTGTTGGCGTGGCGGTCGCTCTTTGACAAGTGAATAGCAGATCAGGCGCACCTAAATGCGCACCTTTGCGCACCTAAGCGCACCTTTTCGTACCTTTGCGCACCCGGTGGAAAATCGCCAATGTCCGGCCGGGCCGGTAGTTGCGCGGCCGGGAGGGTCGATGAGATGATTTTTCGGTCGCCCCTGCCACGCAAAAAGAGAACGCAGGTTGGAAAACCCAACCTGCGTCCGTTTGAAATCTCTTTTAGCTGCGGTGCGAGCGTTAGGTGGCCGAGCCGGCCAGCTCTGGAGTGGCCTTCTGAAGAACCGTGCCGCCTTCGGCTTCGGTGGTTGCAGCGGTGTCTTTGCCGCTCTTGCGCTTCTCGACGAGGCGAACGGCCTTGCCGACGCGATCGCGGAGGTAGAACAGCTTGGCGCGACGGTTCTCGCCGCTGCGCTTCACGGTGACCTTGCTGATGAACGGGCTGTGAATCGGGAAGATACGCTCGACGCCTTCGTTGTTGACGATGCGGCGGAC
>Ga0070665_100007863_pt1 | contig 10816 bp, 7 predicted proteins | sample KBSS13metaG_FD_65862 | JGI IMG/M metagenome (GOLD analysis project Ga0070665, IMG submission 65862) | Switchgrass rhizosphere microbial communities from Kellogg Biological Station, Michigan, USA - KBS S1-3 metaG | ecosystem: Host-associated > Plants > Roots > Rhizosphere > Soil ...
ATGAAATTATGCTGGATGTCTCCGAAAAGGCTCGCCGTTTTCCAACAAACTATTTTAGCTAAGCAACCGGAGGCGTCGATGCATGAGATTCTGCAAAATGACGCTCAGAGCGTACGTCTCCCACGTCTCAGGATCATCAGGTGAGTGAACGAACGGTAGAGATGGCGTAAGAGAGAACGAAGATGACAGATCTTTGGAAAACTGCATCTCCCGAAATCGTGAGATTGCGGCCGCCGATTGTTGTGCTAGATTCACAGAGGCGCTCCGCGGAGAAGACGCCGATGGTTGTACGAAATAACAGAGGGTAATTTCCATGGATTGGGCGAACCTAAGTAGACGCGCCAATGAAGTAGCATGCGACGCTGCCTCTTGCGAGCGGCAATCTGGAGAAGAAAACGTCACAGGTTTGGAGGGATCACAAGGCCTACTTCATAAAGTTTTCGAAAAGCAGGTGAAGCGTACGCCTGATGCAATCGCCATTGTCCATGAAAAGAACCAAATTACGTATGCTGAGCTTAACCGAAAGGCCAATCATATAGCCCACGAACTGTTGGCACGCGGCGTGTTACCGGATCAAAGCGTGGCCCTGTACACGGAACGCGGCGTGGAAATGGTGTGCGGGTTACTCGGTATCATCAAGGCGGGTGGGGGATACGTGCCGTTAGAGCCAAGCTATCCCACAGAGCGTGTGAAGTTCATTCTCGAGGATAGCACGCCCGTGGTGTTGGTAACCCAAGCAAGTCTCGCTGAGCGTGCCGCGATGTTTGGGCTACCCTTAGTCATATTGGATGACGAGCACAATCAGCCTGATTACAATCCTACGTTACCAGCGCTGTCTCGAAACAATCTCGCTTACGTTATTTACACATCCGGGTCAACGGGAATGCCAAAAGGTGTGCTGGTCCAGCACGCGAACCTGCTTGAGCTATTTTCAGCTACTGCTGATCTCTTTCGCTTTGTCGGAACAGATGTGTGGACGCTGTTCCACTCCGTATGCTTTGACTTCTCGGTTTGGGAATTATGGGGCGGATTGCTCTATGGCGGCCGCGTGGTAGTAGTGCCCTATCTAACCGCTCGTCTGCCCGACGCCTTTTATCGGCTTATCTGTAGCGAGGGCGTTACGGTTTTGAATCAGACTCCCAGCGCGTTTACGAGGCTGATCTCAGCACAAGCTTCTGATAGTTCTGGTCAAGGTGCGCATGCACTGCGGGTAGTCATCTTCGGAGGCGAAGCTCTTGAGTTCGCTAGACTACGTTCCTGGGTGGCGCGAAATGGGGTCGAACGTCCACGGTTAGTCAATATGTATGGAATCACTGAAACAACCGTGCACGTAACGTATCGAGAGCTGAAACACGAAGACATGGTAGCTGGGCGCGGGAGCGTGGTAGGGCACGCGATTTCCAGCCTCGAAGTCCATATCCTTGATGAGAGGTTGCAACCCGTTTGCGGTGGAGATTCGGGAGAGATCTACGTCGCTGGGGCTGGAGTCGCACGCGGATATCAAAAGAGAGCGGGCCTGACGGCTGAGCGGTTCATCGCGAATCCTTTTGGTCTGAACCCGGGTGGGCGGCTGTACAAGACAGGCGATCTAGGTCGGTGGGGAGACAATGGAGATATCGAATATTTGGGACGCAACGACCAGCAGGTGAAGATCCGCGGGTATCGAATTGAGCCAGGCGAGGTCGAGGCGCAGCTTTTGAGGCATCCGTGCGTGACGGATGCCGCTGTGATCGCCAGGGAGGATGATCCAGGAGACAAGCGTTTGGTTGCCTACGTGCTGGCTGATGTAGAGCTGATGAAGCAACAGGAGCCCGAGAAGGGAGCTGGCGCCGAAATCGTGAACCAGTGGAAGGAATTATACGAAAGTACCTACTCAGAAGACACTGAAAGGCCAACGTTCGCGGGATGGAATAGTAGTTACAACGGTCAGCCGATTCCCGATGACCAAATGCAGGAGTGGTTGCACAACACGCTAGAGCGAATACGTTGCCTTCGCCCGCGCAAGGTGCTGGAGATAGGTTGTGGCGTGGGACTCCTCCTAGAGCACCTTGCGCCAGAGTGCGAAGTATACCACGGTTCGGACATTTCAGCGGTGGCTGTAGACCGATTGCGCAGTTGGTTGTCAACACGGACCGAGTTGCGCCACGTGCATGTCGAACAGGCGTCGGCACTGGATCTGAAGGGATTGCAACCTGGAGGGTATGACACCGTCATTCTGAATTCGGTAGTTCAACTATTTCCGGACATCGAGTACTTGCGGACTGTGCTTGAAAGAGCCGTAAGCTGGGTAGCTCCCGGAGGCCGTATTTTTGTCGGCGACGTGCGGTATCTCGGACTCTGGAGAACGTTTCAGAGCTCGGTTCAGTTGGAGCGCGCGGATCCGCATACCACTGCTGGTCGCTTGAGGAGTCGGATATCTCGGGCGCTGGAGCGTGAGAAAGACCTACTTCTCGATCCCACGTTCTTTGTGCAACTGCCCGATCAGATTCCCGGCATTAGCGGCGCACAAGTTCTGCTGAAACGCGGCGAGTCGGAAAATGAGCTTACACGTTATCGGTATGATGTCGTTCTTGAAGTGCGGTCGCCGCGTCTAGAGCCGTATGAGGAGGAATGCATTGATTGGTCGGAGAGGCATGATCCAAACACCATGTTGTCTGCAGTCGGTCGAGTTGGTCGCCTAGATTCGACGCGGATTCGTGGTGTCAGAAATCGGAGGGTGTCTAAGGATGTCGTGGCAGCGACGGCGATTGAGCGCGCTGACCCGTCGCATACCGTTGAAGAAATTCGGAGCCTAATAAGCCACGCGCAGACTGAAGGTGAGGACCCGGAAGAATTGTGGAAGTTGGGGCAATCGTTTGGATACGATGTGCAGGTAGTTTGGAGCCCTGGCGCCGAAGACGGACGCTTCGACGTGGTACTGACGGATCCGACGTGCAGTAGAAAACCGATGCCGATACGCTTGCCTTATGACGGGGGCGGCCAATCGTGGCAGCGGATACCGCGGACCTATTCCAACGATCCATGGGGAAAGAGCTTACAACGACAGCTGGTTTCACAATTGCGGGCATATCTCAAGGAACAGGTTCCTCAATACATGATGCCGTCAGCGATTGTAGTGCTTGACGAGCTACCGTTGACCGAGAACGGGAAGTTGGATCGGCGACGATTACCCGCACCGGAGGACCGCGCGCAGCTGGGGCAGGGATACGTCGCGCCGCGTAGCGCTACGGAGGAGCTGCTGAGTGAACTCTGGGGGTCAGTCCTTAACCTGGACGAGGTCGGCGTGGCAGACGATTTCTTCGAGCTGGGTGGAAATTCGATGCTGGGCATAAAGTTGGTGCTTAATTCGGCAAGCTACGCGCTTCCCCTGTCTGTTGTTGATGTTTTCGAATGCCCAACCATTGCTCGGATGGCAGAAGTAGTTGAGGAGCGGATGCAGAATATCCCGGAGCCGCTCCAATCAGAGCTATAGGCTGTGCCAAGAACTACATCCTTCTTAAATGGGTGTGTGAGGGTGGGCAACAAGAACAGGTGTCGCAAGTGCACGCAGCGCTGACATTTCAAGAGAGGTTCTATTGGGCGATACATAATAAAGACAGCGGTTTGTACCGCTTGGACCCTTTCTCATTCCTTATTACCGGTGAGCTGGATCGTGAGTATCTACAAAGAAGTGTGGATGCTCTCATCAACCGGCACGAGGTGCTGCGCACCAGGTTTTCGATGGTGGATGGCGGACTCAGGCATCGAGTCGATGAACGAGTAGAATGTCCAGTAGTAATCAAGGAGGTCGGCGACACGGGGCAGAGTAAAGCCACGGAATGCGCGGAACAATTTATTCAGGAAGTCGCTGACCGAACGCATGATCTGTCGGTGGGGCCGCTGTTCAATGTTGCGCTTATAAAGCTGACCGGGCGAGAGCAAATCCTGGTATTTGGGATTCACCATCTACTCTTTGATGCGGTCACCATCGACATTCTATTTCGCGAGTTTTGGCTCAGGTATGCGCAATTTATACTTGGCTACGAACCTAAGGTTCAGAGAGTGTCCGTGCGATACGCGGAGTATAGATTGTGGCAGGAAAAGACGCATAGGCTTTGGGTGGAAAGACACAGACACTATTGGGTGAGCCGCCTTTCTGGAGGTGCCGCGATAGAGTGGCCAGGTGTTGTAAAAAACGCGACCGGCCATCAACAAGAGTGTGTTTCCGCAGTCGAACGATCTTTCGGAGAGACTCTGTCCGCTGAAGTACATAGCTCAGCGCGACGGTTACGAACTTCGGTGTCTCTGGAGCTATTGGCAGCGTATGCTGCGGTTATCTCGCAGCTGAATCATCAGAGAGATTTCATTGTGGGTACCATGTGGAATGGCCGGGATCATGCAGAGCACTCGGACATCGCCGGGTATCTGGCACATCCGCTGTACTTGCGCGTGCAGATGTCCGGTGAGGAAACATTTAGACAACTGCTGGAAAATGTGAGTACCGAGTTCCGCAACGCTCTTGTGCACAAAGACTTCGGTGGGGTGTGCACAGAGACCATGGATCTGTTTGGCGGCACACTTTTTCAATGGATGCCCGCGAGTGAGCTCGGCGTCAGGCTCGGAACCATTGCTCCTGGTGTTGATGTAAAGTGGTTCTTGTTTAAAGGCAGGATGAATTTTCCCGAAAAGTTCAAGCTCATTCTGTACGTGCACGAACAAAAGAATGACATTGGCGTCTATGTGAGATTTCGGCCGCAGTTCATTGCAGGCGAGCTCGTTGAGCGGCTTCTCATCGACCTCGAAGCTATGTTGAGGAGATTGGTGCGGAATCCGCACGCGCGCATAGCCTAAAGATGGTGGGCCGCCGCGTCGGCAATACTTCAACAACTTGTTCGAAGGCGAATGCCTGGAGGGAGGCATGACTAAAGTAAATGCGGGAATTGCGGAAGCTTTCGACGCCATGGAACCCGTCTACGACGAGCATGTCCGACGAATCGGGTACTTCGCGCCGGAATGGATTGACAGGCACGCTGGTGATTTTCCGGGTGAGGGCGAGTTTCAGGTGCTGGATCTTGGTTGCGGGACCGGCTCAAACGTTGAGGAACTATGCAAACGGCGTGGGACGGTGCGCGCCGAAGGGGTTGACGTTTCGCCCAAAATGATCGAACGAGCTCGCTCGACGGGTAGGTATGAGAAACTCTACACTCGCGACCTGAACTTTGCTCTGGAGATCCCTTCAGATACCTTCGATTTGGTTATTGCATTTGGTTTTTCCGAGTGGCTCACTGATCTGAACACCTGTCTCTCAGAGGGCCACCGTGTGTTGAAACCCGGTGGAGCACTGTGGGCAAGCTTCAGGCGCTTTGAGGCCGGAGATGAGGGATCGCCGCCCCGGTTTTTTGATACTCCCTGCGGAAGGTTAAGTGGACATTCCGCAGGCGAAATTCTTCACATGATGAGCCGGTTGAAGATGAGTGTGACAGGCTTAGACGCGGTTACTGGTTACACGACCACTGCCGGATTTACTTGTCCCTATTACATCGTTCGCTCAAGGAAGGAGCTATGAAATGAGTTCCAATTCGAAGGCTCTTCACCAGCGCCACTGGGAAACACAATGATATTACACGCCGACCTCGTCGTACGATCCATGGATGTGGCTTTAGATTTCTATTGTGACAAGCTAGGGTTCGTGATTGTTGACGAAGCTCGTCTTCATGGCCCCATCGTACGAAATTATTCCGACGGGTGTTATGATGTGTTGAGACTGGTACAGATAAGAGATTCTCCCGCTGGGGCAATGATTGAGCTCGTAGAATTTCAGCCCGAGAGCGCGCTCAAGAGCAATATTCCCAGCTCTACAGCTCACCCTATTTGGATTTCGATTTTGATCCCGGATTTGAAAGCTCACATCAGCCGTTTGAAAAGGAAGGGCGTGCATCCGACCAGCGAGATATTCGGTTTGAGATTGTCCAAAAGTGCGTGCGAAGTCGTGTTCTACAAAGATCCTGACGGGAATGGCCTGGAATTTCTGCAGCTGCAGTCCAGCGTCGCATGAGGAGAGGCGCGCGCGCCGCGACCTGCTCGCCACTATGAGTCCAAGTGGGGGTCGAACGGATAGCTTGAGAGAACCTCTATACCGGTTGGCGTGACGAGGCATTGCTGCTCGAGCTTGACACCCTGGGAATCGCCTTCTAAGCCAATGTAGCTTTCTACGCAAATCACCATACCGGATTGAACGACGCCGTCATACCCAGCTGCAGGATAGTCCAACCGATGGTATAGATAAGGATATTCGCCGGTCATTCCGCAGCCGTGCGCCGACAAGTAATAGCGATTCGCAACGTATTCGTCTGGGATTTCCCATGCGAGCTCTGAGTATTCGCGAAACGATAAACCGGGCCTCAATAGGCTCATGTTGTGCTCGATTTGCTCGCGTGCAGTCTTGTACAAGGTGCGTTGCTTACCGGTTGGCCGGTCAGGTCCGCTATGGAAGGTTCGGGAGAAGTCAGAGTAATACCCGCAGCATCCAACGACATCCGTGTCCAGCGCTACCAGTTCGTTAGCGCCGATGACCTTGTGCCCTGTCTCTTGGAACCACGGGTTGGTATGTGAGCCGGACGACAACAAGCGTGTTTCGAAATAGTCGCCGCCGGATGCAATGACCCGTTGATGCATGAGGGACCACAGTTCGTTCTCCGTCAGACCCGGTCGCAGGCTGCTCGCCATGTGCGCAACGGCGGACTGCGTTGCTTCGAGAGATGCTCGAATGCATTGCACCTCTTCGGAGGACTTTATTGACCTGGCGAGCTCCACGGGCTGTTGTGCGTCCGCAATGTGGAACCCCTCGGCGGCGAGAGCCAACGCTGCTCCAGCGTTCATACGTTCCATCCCGACACGGGCTCCGGGACCCACAAGTCCCCGAATGGTAGAACCCAACTCTCGAGCCCATTGCCGCTCCTGTTCTGCAATGCCGGGGCCGGCCGCAACAAAGCTTGCGGTGCGAGCGCGCCGGATCTCAGTAATTGTCGTAAGTCCCGCTGCCAGGTGCGCACAGCCGGTGAATTCATAGAGTATCGAATCGGACTCTGTAAGAAGGAGATATCGCGATGGAGTGTTGCGAGCGCAAAAGACCTGCATATTGCGGCTTCCTGTCGCATAGCGGATGTTGATTGGGTCACTGAGAACGCAGGCGCCGAGGCCCAGTTGCGCCATCTGGTCCCTGACACGGGTAAGGCGGTATTGCTGTACGCGATCGATATCTATCGTTCTCATGCGGAATACCTCATCACCTGAAAACGCTGTTAGGATTGCATTTCCGCGCCGATCGACTCAAATACCGGCACGCGTGCGCGATCCTCGTCATGTCGTATCGTCGCGCCACTCGTCCATAGGTGCCATGCAGCCCAGAAGCCTGTGGGCGCCAGCGCAAGCAGCGCCCATCGCAGTGACTCGTCGCCTGCGCCGAAATACTTGGCGAACCAGTCGCTCAAGCAACCTACAGCCTGCGGCGCGACGACAAGATTTGCGACGTTGCAGGCAAATAGCATGACGGCGCAAGTTGTGGCCCGCATATGAGCGGGCACGACGTTCTGTAGTAGCCCGAGCCATGGACCAATATAGAAGTAGACTGCGGGCACAAATATCCATAGCAAGATTGTCGCGGTTCGATCAGATACCACCCAGTACAGTGCTATGGAGGGAATAGTCATCAGGACCGTAGACAGCGCAAGAAGCCGGGTGATATAGCGGGGGTCGGCGGCCGCCCTCCGGCTCATGAGCCATGCCGCGAGTAAGATACCCCCGCTCCCCGAAAGCAGATGCATGGGTCCCAAAAGCCGCCCGGCTTCCCCGACTGTCATGTGGTGCGAGCGTTGGAGAAAGCTGGGTGTCCACCACATTAGGCCCCACGCCCAAAGCGTTGCCAGGGAACCTCCAATAATCAGGTGGACTGCAGAGCGCTGTTGCACAATGAAGCGCAGCGTCTCCATCAGTGTGCTACGGGGAGGGCTGGTTCTCGTGGAATCGAAATATCCGCGGGGTGGCTCGCGTATTGTCAACCATACGAGTCCACCAACAGCCACGCCCGGAATGCCAAGGATAAGAAAGGCCGTCCGCCAACCGCTATGCTCCGCAGCGGAACCGGCGACGGACGAGCCCAACCATGCACCGAGACTGGTGCCCAGGGAGAAAATCGTCAAGGCCAACGGGCGTCGAGCCGGAGGGAACTTGTCTGCGAGGATTGAGGTCGAGGGTGGTGTTCCCCCCGCCTCGCCGACTCCCACCCCGAAACGCATGATTAGCAACTGCCCATAGGTCTGCGCCAAGCCGCAGAGTACGGTGGCGGCGGACCACAGGACGAGTGCAAGTGCAAGAATATTTCGACGGCTTGTTCGATCAGCGAGTGCCGCAATCGGTATTCCAGCAGTGACGTAAAAAAGTGCTAACGCCACGCCGGTCAAAAAACCTATGCCTCCGTCTGAGAGGTGAAGTTCTCGCCGGATCGGCTCTATCAAGGTCGAGATCGAGTATCGATCCGCGATATTCAGCGCAAACGCGAATGTGAGGACACCCAGTACATACCACCGATCGCGTGGAGTGTTACACGAGGTAATAGTCATTTGATCTCGAGTGAGGTTTCTAAAGGGTTCCTCGAAAACGCCACGGCGCCTTTCTGAGTAATCAGTACCTGCTCCTCCAGCTTGACCCCTTCTCCGCCATCCGCGTCACCGAGATAGGACTCCACCGAGACCACCATGTTTTCTTCAAATATGCCGTCGTATCCAGACTGTTGCTGTTCCCCGTCACAGAGGACAGCCGGGAATTCATCTGTCAGACCAACACCGTGCACGAGAACCATATAACGGTTCGGATAGAAGCGTTGAGGGATTCTCCAGCTCTTCTCGGCAAATTCCCGGAATGAGAGGCCAGGCTCGATGAGCCGGGTGTTGTGAAAAACCTGCTCGCGCGCCAGTGCATGCAAGTTGCCCTGGTTCGCTGTGGGTTTCCTACCCGGGCATAGATAAGAGCGGGAAATATCCGCCAAGTAGCCACCCGGGCCGATCATATCGGTATCGAAGGCAATGAGGTCTCCCGCCTCAATTGTGCGATTGCTACACTCATGGAACCAGGGAAAGGTCCGCGGCCCAGATGCGAACAACTTGCACTCGATGAAGTCGCCACCGTGGGCAATATTTGTGGAATGGAAAACGCTCCACAGTTGGTTTTCGGTGACACCGGCATGTAGAGCTTCCCGCATCCGTGAGACACCTAAATCACAAACGTCCATCGCGAGCTGAAGACAAGCAATTTCCTCAGGGGACTTGATTCTGCGAGCCTGCTCCAAGGGCTCCTGCGCATCGAACAGTTCTATGCAACTCGCCAGTAGCTGACGTGCCAACCAGGGCTCACAGCGATCGATCGCTAGGCGGCGATTTCTTCGGCCATACTGATTGACCAGGTCCGATATTTGTTGCGTCCATTCGGTCGCTCTTTCGTTGCTCCTCGGGCCTGCGAATAAATAGAATGTCGAGATCCCGGTCCTTACCTCGTCCACGATCTCGAGTCGTGGCATTGCATTCCGACACGCGGAAAACTCGAATAAAACCACGGGGCCGTCGGTCGCCACAAACGCATATCGACCAGGCGCATGCATCGTCCATATCGGCATATTCCGACTGGCCGTAGCATAGTGGATGTTCATCGGGTCGGAGAGGACCGCGCCCATGTAGTCCAACCGCTCCAATTCCCCACGTAAACGAGACAATCGATAACGGTTCAAGGAGGCATGGTCGATCGCTTGAAGGCGTGCATCGACATCGAAGGCGAGAGGCGGGACCGTGACAGGCAAGAGATCGTCCGTGGTTTTGTGGTTCAAGCCAGTGTGCTCCAGATCAAACTCTTGCGATCAACTCAACAGATTCTCACAGCCGCGTACACGTAGATCTCAGTCGTATCTAGCGGTCCACGACATAGATAAGTAGTACTTATAATTATTGTCAATGTGTGTTGTGTTGCGTGATAGCGACTGCAAGTGATAGGGTTGTTTCCAGATTAGTCCAACACAGAGCGCCTATTTAGTAAAGGTCCGTCTTATGCGAGCGCAAAAATGGCGACCGCATAACTAGAAGTCCTTATGACGCGGCAGTAGGGATACTGGAGCGCGTCTGTTGGACAACAAAGAATGTATAGAAGCTGCGGGCAAATTATGAAGGCGACATCGATTCACGTAATCGTCGCGTTGACGGCAATGGTCATCACTCAGAGTCATGCGGAGGAGGAGTCCCAGAGAGCATCTCCGAGAACCACCCAGGAGGCGCAATGCGACGCGCTTGCTGAGATGGATTTTTCAAACATCGAAGACGCGCCGACCCGTGTGATGGAGGCGAGAGTGTCAAAGGGGGATGACAGTGTGCTCTCTATGTGCGAGGTACGAGGCTACGTGGCATCCAGTGTCGGGTTCACGCTCCAGCTCCCCATGACTCACTGGAACGGGAAGTTGTTCGAAGCTGGCTGCGGAGGTTCCTGCGGTTCGGCAGACATTCCCTTCAATGAAGGGTGTGGCGGCGCCACTAGAAGAGGGTACGCGTGCATCAGCACAGACATGGGACATAGAGGCGGCACGTCCGACGGCCTATGGGCGTATAACAATCTTCAGGCCGAAGTTGATTTTGGATATCGGGCCACGCATGTGACCGCACTTGCCGGAAAAGCCATTGCAGCAAAGTACTACGGGAAAATGCCGAGGAAATCCTATTTTTGGGGGTGCTCTACCGGTGGCCGGCAAGCGTTAGTTGAGGCGCAGCGCTTTCCATGGGATTTTGACGGCATTATTGCAGGA
>Ga0070665_100007864_pt1 | contig 10816 bp, 7 predicted proteins | sample KBSS13metaG_FD_65862 | JGI IMG/M metagenome (GOLD analysis project Ga0070665, IMG submission 65862) | Switchgrass rhizosphere microbial communities from Kellogg Biological Station, Michigan, USA - KBS S1-3 metaG | ecosystem: Host-associated > Plants > Roots > Rhizosphere > Soil ...
CCCGTGGAAAGACTGGCCGGCGACTTTTACCTGACCGAGGGTATGGCCTGGGCCAGCCGCGGCAGTGAGCTGGAGGACGAATGCTTCGACCTGCGCCGCCGGGTGCACACCAGTACGGCGGTGAATATCGCCACTTACTTTGCCTATGCTATCGGCGGCGAGCTGACGCATGCGAAGAGCTACAGTGAGTGTGTCGAGCCCGAGATCCTTGAAGTTCAGAACGAGCTGGCCGCAAAGTATGGGGTTGTGTACGACGACGGTAGTCGCATTTGGGCGGGTGTCATCTCCAGCGGCGTGGCCCGGATGTCGATGGACGAACAACGGCGCTTCGTGGAACTGGCCCACATCGCTTTCACCCGAACCCACTGGAGTTCGTGCTTCGGTGGGGCTCGCTGGGGCAACATCGCCCAGGCTCTGCTTCTCTACCTGCGCGGGGAGCTGAGCGCGAGCGACTTCGCCGACCACGCTTTCGACCTGCACCACAACACCGGCTCGGTCTTCGGCAAAAGCGCCATGATTGGCGGCGACATCATGCTCCTGCCTTCACTGCTCACCAAGCGCAAACGGGCGCAGTCAGTGGGCGCACTGCAGCAGCTTTTCCACCGCTGTTCCGACGCGGTCGTGCAACTCTTCGAGAAAGGAGTAAACCTGCAGCTGTGGCAGCCGGAAACAGAAGCGCCACAGCGCGTCGAGACCGACCTGAAGCTGCCCAAATTCCACAAGTTTTACAAGGGCGGCAGCGCGCAGGATAAGGTAGAGTCCGTCAAAATCTTGCCGCTCACCGGTAACCAAGTCGTCGGCGACGTGCACGGCAACGCGTACAAGTCCAAAGCCTTTGCCGATTTCTGCCTGACTGCCGACACCGCCGGTGCCAAGCCCAAGCTCCCGAAAATCTTATCCAATACCGACTTCATAACGCCTCTGGACGTCAGCGGCTCGATGTCGAATCACATGGGTATTGCGGCCAAGCTGGCCAAAGGAGGTCTCGACAAAGTAATAATCCCCGGTGGTTTGGTCGATTCGTTCGGGATAAGCAAAAGCATCGACTACAAAGAGCTGGCCGAGGAACTGCAGGGAGACGTGATCGAAATGACTGGCAAGGCCTTCGCAAGCATGCTTGCCGAGGAGTTCCAGCTGCCCTCGCTCACCAAAAAATCGCCGCCTGCGTACGCGAAAAAACTGCTGTCTGAACAGGAAGCTCTAAAACAATTCCCTCTGTCTTTGAAGGAGTGTCACCATGACTAAAAGCAATCGCCGCGGCCTGCCACCCGCACCGTTCAGCCCACCCTACCGCGGCCACAGGGTGCGTGTCGCCAACTACCTTGACCAGGTACGCGTCGGTGGCACCATGTACTTGCAAACGGACGACCTGGACAAGGCCGATGTTCTGGTGCCGCTCACCGGCTGCCCGGAGCTGACTTTTGGCCGGCGCTACCGCCTGGACTCGTCGTCACAACCCGCCGGCCTGCCACCCTTCAAAGAAGGACGCCAGTACGACATCCTCTGCGGCAAGATGCACGACCTCGGTGGTGTGCCGGACGGCTGGGAACCATTCCTGCGAGAGCAGGTTGTGTCCCTGCTGATCGAAGGCCACAGCATCCTCGCATTCTGCTTCGCCGGCCAGGGGCGGACAGGGACGTTCCTGGCTTCGCTCGTGGCCATTCTCGAACCCGACGTGCCCGATCCCATCGAGGCAATCCGCCACCGTTACTCGGGCCATGCGGTGGAAACAAGAGCTCAGGCGCAGGCAATCTTCGCCATCAAAGGCATGGGCCTGCCGAAACGCTGGCAGCACCTGCTCTAGCCCAAAGTTTTTCAACCACCGTTTTTCAATCATCGTTTTTCAACGACTTTTCCAAGGAGAATTTCATGTTCGAAATCAAAAAGCACGTGGCCGGTACCGAAGGCACCCACAACTACGTCGTCATCGGCGAGAGCAAGCGCGGCCTGGTGGCGGTGCGTCTGGTCAACTCCGCCTTCTTCCGCGTTCGCGTCGAACCGCGCGACCAGGCGTCGGCATCGGCCATGAGCGACATGCTCAGCCGCGCCGCCGGTTGGAAGCAGCCGGGCGACAGCGACCAGAACCGCTTCTCCACTACCACCACCCGTGGTGCGGAGCTGCACAGCGTGGTCGGCAAGGCAATGGCCGCCATCAGCGTGGACGGCGAATCCGGCCATGCCGGCGAGGAAGACTGGGAAGGCGCTCTGGCAGCCGTCCTCATGGTGGGCAGCACGCGTCGAGAAGCGCTGGTCGAGCGCGTGCGCGGCCAGCAAGTGGCGGGCGCCGCCTCGGCCGGCCGCTGGACGACGACGACGCTCGTGGCCAAACTGGCGGCGAAGCCCAGAGCCGAGCGCAGGGCCCTGATCGGCCGCCTGCGTCAGGCCAAGGTGCCGGGCGCCAACCTGGCCGGCAACTGGTCGCTCGGCACCCTGCGCAAGAAGGCCGTGCAGGTCGGCACCGCCGCCTGAGCTTTCTCGGGGTCGCCAGCGACCCTTTGAGCTTTCTCGGGGTCGCCACCAGCGACCCTTTGAGTTTTCTCCGGGTCGCCAGCGACCCTTCTTTTTACCAAGCACGAAAGGTAAGTCATGCAACAACGCAATGTGACCGTCAACATCGCCCTCGAGCTGTACGACATCAGCCGCACTGAACAGCTGCGCATCGGCTTCGGCCGTACTCTCTGCGAGCCGGTCACGCACGAAGTCCTGGTCACGCCGAGGCTGCAGTCGCTGGCAATGATGGCTGTGGCTACCAACACCCTGTTGGCCGCCGAGGAAGTGCTGCCGGCTCTCTTCGAAGAAGACGCCGTCGCCCTCCTGCTCAAGGTGCCCAATCGCTACTGGTTCTGGAAACTGATGGAAGTGACCGCCCTGGCGGCAATCGCCACCGAGGCCGGCCGCTTCACCAGGGCACGTCTGCTCGAAGCCGCCACGCTCCTGCAGGGCATGGTCGGGCTCAATCCGATGTTGACCCGGGTGATGGTGGAGAACATCAAGGACGACCTGACAGGCACGCGCGAAGCGAAGATCGCCCTGCGTGCCGCCGCCGGCCTGGTGCTGCTCGTGCCCAGCACGGACGGCACCCGGCACTGGCTGGTGGACAATCCCATCTTCTTCGACCCGGCCTTCCAGCCCTAAGGAAGGTCATCCTTGTCGGCGATTTAGTCAGGAGATTACATTTATATGTAATTCTCTTTGACAAATCAAAATCGGTGCCGACAGGGATGTGGCCTCGACTCTCGGCAAGGAGAGTGGCAGCCACAACCGTTCCACGAGTCACCCAGGTCAGGGTCGGCTCAGGAGGCGCCATCTGCAACTCCGGACGGGAGCCAGAGATGTCGCCTAAATGACCCGGGTTGAGCGCTTCTCGCAGGGGGCCGCTCAATCTGAAACCCTCTTATTTTTCATAGAGGGCCAGAAAAACTCTGCGTGCACGACGGAGAATTTGTCCTGCTCCGCCAGTGCCTCTCTCATCTTCATACCCTAATTATTAATGGGATGATGATCTCCTGGACAGGCAAGGGCAATCGACCCGGAAACATCGGTTGCCTTGCCGGTTGGAAGATATGTTTTCACCTCTGACGTGGAAAATATGGAAGACACCGCTGCGCTGCGAATTACGCACTGTATACGGTGGCTTCCATTTTTCTAAGCGTGGCGGGTTGGCTTCCGGTTGAGACATTTTATCAAAACCAAAAATGTCTCAACCCAGAGGGGAAGCCGATCCGCGAGGCGTGGGCTGACCTGCAACTAAATTGAGTTGCAGTAAATAATTTAAATACAAGCAAATAAATGTCGAGTCAGCCTCGTGACTCGAGCGGATTTTACCGGCAGTTTCTCCCGCTGCCGGTAGAGCCCGTCGGGAAACGGCTGTGACGTTTCGGGCGCAAGCTCGTCTCGTCACTTCCGTGAGACCGGCAAACTGGCTTTTTAGGCCAGTCCTATCGAAGCCGGCTCTGGGGCCGGTATGAAATTTCGCACTATGGCATGTGCGGCCGCGCAGGAAAGACGCGGAGTGTCCGACATCACCTTGTCCAATTCGCTCCAATTTACAAGGTTATGTCCTGCTTGAAGATGAGCGCAGGCAGTGGATGCAAGCTCGATGAGACGTCCTGGTGACTTGGCGCTGGTGCTCCTGGCGCGACAATCTCATTGGTGTAAAAAAACAGATTTATGCAGTCGGCAACGGTCCCTTGCCGGACCGGCGTCGGCTTTAAATGTGGACTCGGGGATCACGCTTCCCGAATCCACATCAGCTTTTTCAATTTTTTCTCAATTTATAACCGACCGGTCTAATAGACAACATAACAGAAAAAATTTTGAAAACAATAAAACAGCGGAACCCGTCCCTTTTTTAAATCAAAGAGGACAGGCTCCGCCACAGCACGATAGATTTATTCGAGGTCCTTCACCGTAAACTGGCCGTCCCTGTACTCAATCGAATTGTGAATGTTGACGCGTTCACGGTATACGGGGGCGCGCAGCGGAGTGAGAAGCGAAAAGCCGGTGCCGGGCACCCGGTATTTTGTCACCCGCGAAACAGGAATGCGCATACCGTTTTGTACGCGCATGAAGACACTGAGCAAGTTTTTCTTGGTCCAGTCACGGGTCGGAAATGTCGACTCGCGCACAATCACGTGCCGGTCTTGATTGAGACCGTAGATTTTCAATGTGCTGGAGAGGATCTTACGCCCGGGCTCGGTAAAGGGAAAATCGATTTCCCGGTCTTTTGACCGCCATTCGGAGTTTTGGCTGTACAGGAGCAAAGCACTGTCTCCCGGCGAATCGTCGACGTCCAGCCAGTGTGTACCGTCTCCTTGAAGCACAAGACGTGCATCGTAAAGGCAGGGCATATTATTCACTATCTCGAGTTTATCGATAGCGCGTTCGGTGAGAAAAACTTTGCAGGGATCGCCCTGACAAACGGGCAGAGCGAGATAATACTGATTACCGCTGTGGGTTACGGGAATTCCTTCCAGTACAACGCCACACAAATACGCGTTGCCATGGAATGTATAACATTTCATGATTTGGTTCCTTCGAAAAAAATCTTGTGGGAGAGCCTTTGCCACTGCAAAGACAGCTCAATACCCATGCTGCCGAGCAAGCACGGAGATAGAAATGGCGTGACAATATTTAAAAGCTGCGGAAGCGTCCTGTTTTTTGCTCGGGAGGGAGATAATCCATCTGTAGCAAAAGATATGGCCGAGAGACAAGCAATATCAAACGTTCTATACAATTGGCGTGAAGTGTATCACCACATGCGATATCAAAAACTGGCGCACCTCTGCCAAAAAATTGCCAAAATTCCTGGCGCGGCTCACGAGATTTTTCTCGACCTAACCGCTAAAAACTTTCGGTTACCATATTGCCCCAGCCGGTGTGAAACAATTGTGCCTGTAAAAAACGAGTAGGGAAGTAGACAAGTTGGTATAGATTTCGCAGAGTCCTTTGCAGGGTTACTGATGGCACGCGCCCACCAAATGATCGCCACATTTCTCATCGCCCTTGCAACCGCCACGGCTCCGGCGGCGGCGGTCCCGCGCATCGCCGACCCCAGTTCACTGCCGGCACCGGCCGGTGAGGCCCTGGGCAATTTGCCGCCGGCAGCTCAGGAAGCTTATAAGCAGGCCCTGACTTTCAAAAGAAGCAATCAGTGGAAAGAAGCCATCGCCGCCCTCAACAAAGGACTGGCGGCAAAAGCCGATAGTTATCTACTGATAAAAGAGCGCGCCGAATGTTACAGCCGCCTGCCCGATCTGACCAGAGCTCTGGCTGATTTAAATTACCTGGTCGACCATTTTAAACGGCGGGCCGACAACATGTTGCAGCGCGCCGACGTAGAGCGCCGCATGGGACGCACAGCCGCGGCCGACGAAGACAAACTGGCGGCCAATGAAATTTTGGAAGAAATTGCCGAAAGCCAGCCGATGCAATTACCGTCTCTGGAAAGAATCAATGCCGAGATCAAGCGCAATCCTAATAACCGCACCGCATATCTCTACAAGGCCCTGCATTATCGCCGCCTGATGGACTACAAAAATGCCGCCGTCAACTTTTCCAAGGTAATTGAAATTCCCCCGGAAAAGGGAGGCTACCGCCTCAATTACAATCTCGACCAGTGCTATTACGACCGCGCCGATTGCTACCAGAAGATCGGCAATTACACGGGAGCCATTGCCGACTACAACAGTATTTTGAAGCTTGATCCCGACGCCGAGGAAGCCTTTCTCTATCGCGGCAACTGCAAAGCGCAGCTTGGGCAGTGGGGCTCAGCCGCGGCCGACTATACCCAGTCAATTGAGCACGACATACAGCCTACCAAAACACCTTTTCTGGCAAGGGCAAAAGCTTATGAGAAACTGGGAAAAATGGATCTGGCCAAACGAGACCTGGAGAAAGTCAAACACATAGAAGCGGCAAAAATGGACTTCTAAGGCCGGTAATCAACGGCGCCCGTTATTTTGATGTTCGCTATAATCAAATCAGTTTTAGGAAAGAGAGTAGTTGTGCGCTGCACCCAGGTAACGGTTTTACTTTCGCTTCTTGCCCTGATTGCAAGCGGCCTTCACGGTTTTGCCGCCGGGCCCGCTGCCGGAGCAAGCAAGCAGCGTCAGTGCTGGGTTATTGATCAAAACTTGCCCATTCGCGGCAGATATGTGCTGACGCTAGCAGCCGATGCCGTCAGGGCCAGCTCGCCCACAGGCGGATACACATTTATTTGCTGCGCTCCCGATTGGCACGTGCACTGCTTTCGCGAGAGTGAAAAATTGGAATGGCAGGGATCGCTTGAATCTTTTGACGGCACCCGTCTGGCCAATCCTACTGCCGTAGCTAAAAAGCGTGTGTCCGTGACCAAAGTAATGGGGATAAAAACAGTGGCCGGGCAACGGTGTACTGCCATCATGCCTGACCCGGCGAACACTCATATCATCTATCTCGCCAATGACATCAAAGTAGCCAAACCCGCCGCCGAATTCGTCAACCGCTTCTACTGCCTGGTGGACACGGGCAAGATTCCAATCTCCAGCGTCGAATGCCGGACGCCTCAAAGCGCCGGCAAAACAATTCTGGAAACAACAAAATGCAGGCAAGAGCTTGTCGCCGCCAATATTTTTGATTTGCCCAAACAATACAAACAGACCAAAACAATGCCCCAGGTAGTGTTTTCTCTGGCGCAAAAAGACGAGATGAGTGGCGCGCTTATGGATATCGGTTTTCGCTCCAACATCGGCAAAAACAAGCCCTGACCCCGCTCCTGCATGCAGCCAGGGATCTTTGGCCCTGGGCGGAAACAGGCTCTAGACCGACCGGTCTACTACAAAGTCAAAAAAAAGAGAAAAGAGAAAAGAGAAAAGAGAAAAGAAAAAAGACGGTGTGAAAGCCCCTGTTACAGGACTTTCACACCATCATCAAGTTTGACTTCTTAGAGTTTTAGTTTTCGCGCTTCACCTGGTCTGGGCAGGATCGACGGCTGCCGCTGGCGCCGCGATTTCACTTGCAGCCGAGCAGGAGCAAGTTGCGCAAGCGGCCGTCTCTTCTGCCACCACCGGAGGTGCGGCGTCGAAGATGCGGTCGCCGAAGTGACCGAGCAGGACCTGCTGACGCTGCCTCAGCTCCTCGGGCAAACGGTCGCCCAGAGTTTGCAGAAAGTCTTCCTGCGAAAGACATTCCTGCAGCCATTCATCGTCGTCGACCCGGCTCAAGCTGGCGAAGGTCTCGTCCGAAATGGACAGACCGGCAAGATCCAGATCGCTCTTGCGCGGGGCAAGTCCAAGCGCGGTCTGGCTGCAGTTGTCGCCCTCGGGGTTGGTCACCCGCTCGTAGACCCACTTGAGCACGCGCAGGTTGTCACCATAGCCGGACCAGAGAAACTTCTTCTCGGTCGAAAGACGGAACCAGTTGACGGCGAAAATGGCCGGCGCCTCCGCACCTGCTGCTTCGCCCATGGCCAGCCAGTGCGCGAAGTAGTCACCGATGTTGTAACCGCAGAAAGGTTTCATGGCCATCGGATCGCGCCGCACGACACCGACTGCGCCGACGGCCGCGGCCGTGGTTTCGGAGCCGAGAGTGGCGGCCATGTAGACACCGTCGCTCCAGGAAGCGGCCTGAGTCACAAGCGGCACCGTGGTCGGTCGACGGCCGCCGAAGAGAAATGCCGAGATAGGCACTCCGGCGGGGTCGTCCCAGGATGGGTCGATGGATGGGCAGTTGGTGGCCGGCGCCGTGAAGCGGGCGTTGGGATGAGCCGCATCGCGACCGCATCCGGGCGTCCACTCGTTGCCTTTCCAGTCGATGGCACTGGCGGGAGGCGCATCGGTCATACCTTCCCACCAGACGTCGCCGTCGGGCGTCAGAGCCACGTTGGTGAAGATACAGTCGCGGGCGAGCGCGGCCATGGCATTGGGGTTGGTCTTCATCGAAGTGCCGGGAGCGACGCCGAAGAGTCCGGCCTCGGGGTTGATGGCATAAAACTTGCCGTCCGCTCCCGGCTTGATCCAGGCAATGTCGTCACCGATGGTGGTCACTTTCCAATCGCTCAGATGAGCGGGCGGCACGAGCATGGCCAGATTGGTCTTGCCGCAGGCGCTGGGGAAAGCGGCGGCGACATAGATCTTTTCGCCGGCAGGCGATTGCAGTCCGACGATGAGCATGTGTTCGGCCAGCCAGCCCTGCTTCTTGGCCATGGTGGAGGCGATGCGCAGTGCGAAGCACTTCTTGCCCAGCAAGGCGTTGCCACCATATCCGGAGCCGAAAGACCAGATTTCACTGGTCTCGGGGAAGTGGCAGATGTACTTGGTGTCGTTGCAGGGCCAGGAGACGTCCTGAGCACCTGGGGCCAGCGGAGCGCCGACCGAGTGTAGACAGGGGACGAAATCGCCTTCCTTGCCGAGCACGTCGAGCACAGCTTGACCCATGCGGGTCATGGTGCGCATGCTGACGACGACGTAGGGCGAGTCGGTGATCTCGACACCGATGTGCGCGATGTCCGAACCCAGCGGCCCCATACTGAAAGGCACGACGTACATGGTGCGACCGGCCATGCAGCCATCGAAGAGCTTGCCCAGGATAGCCTTGGCTTCGTGCGGATCGAGCCAGTTGTTGGTCGGGCCGGCGTCGGCTTTATCGCTGGAGCAGATGAAAGTACGCTCTTCCACGCGGGCCACATCGTTGGGAGTCGAGCGTGCGAGGAAGCTGCCGGGGCGCTTTTCGGGATTGAGGGGAAGGAGGGTACCGCTGGCGGTCATCTCCGAACACAGACGGTCGTACTCCGCCCTGGAACCGTCGCAGAAATAGATATTGAGCGGCTTGCACAGTGCTGCGACTTGATTGACCCAGGCGATGAGCTTGGTATTTGTGGTGGGAAATGCTGCTTTGCTTTCGGCAGATGCCATCTTTTTGCCTTCTTTGTCGAAAGATTGATCGGTTTGATTTGGATTCGCTTGCATATTGAGTTCCCCCACCCAACCTCGTACTGAGCCCAAGCTGCATGATACAGCTCGAAAAAATCAGACATTCAGAGAGTGAGGCTGGAAAAGCTGGTAAGGGGATACTCGAACGGAGGGGGGAAAAAATAGTGTTCTGAACTTATCAGCAATGAGTATGCAAAAGTCGCCTGATTTACATTCATTACTTAACAAGTCCGGGAGAGCGGCAACCGGCGCGCACCACCCTCTTCATGAACTTCTATGGCGCTCTTGCGTGAGCTGACACTAACTGGCAGAAAGCTGTTAGAACTGGCCTGCCATGCAGCTTGCCAAGAGGAAGTCTGGCTAGAACTTAGAGAGAAAATAATGAGCCACTATATTGAACAAGCACATGCACATTCCTAGGATAAGGCCGTCAACTCATTCCCCCTCTTTCAGTTAGAAATACAAATCACCAACCCTAAGTTTCGTCTTCCAACAACCTGAATAACTCTAAGGACCCAACGTGAACATTCTGCAAGACCTCGAGCTTGCGTTGCACAAGGTTCTGGGTAGCCCGCCGCAGGTCAAAAAAGAGCAGCTCAGCGCCATCGCCAAGCTACTCGATCATGAGACGACCGCAAAAATAGTCGCCCATCTGCTGCAGGACGAGGCCGCCCTGGCTCTGATTGCCAACCGCTCATATACTCATTCTCTCGGCTTTCGCAAAATCACCTTGATTGATATCGACCAGGGTTACACTCTGCGATTGCACATCTGGGATTCGGACTCACAGCCCGATATTCCGCTTGTCGAAGCCAAACACGAACACAGTTTCGACTTCATATCGCGCGTCCTTTACGGCGGCATGGAGACGCAGTGTTACAGGTTAAGCGCCCTCAGCGACGCCCAACAGATTCTTCTGACCGGCGTCAAGGAGCGCCTTGCCGCACTCAGTGATGAAGAGCGCCGGGCTGTCAGCTCCGCCGTCGCCTCACTGGAAACAGCCGGTCTCACCGCATTTGGCAGCAGCCAGGCCGAAGACGAAGGTCTGTCAACTGTAGTCGAATCGGCCGCCGCAAGCGTGCGCAATTTACTGCAGCTGAGCGCCGACGAACTGGCCCTGTTTGTCGACATCCAGGGGCAGTATCAGTACGACAAGGCCAGAAGCGTCTTCGGCGGCCGCTATATGCACAGCCATGTGGCCGACATTTTGCTCAAACCCTGCGCCGTGATCAAACTTCTGCCCGGCGATATTTATTTCCACGGTCATGAATACGCGCACCGACTCTACATGCCGGCCAATCAGCCCAACGCCACCCTGGTTGTCACCACTCAGGTTTCGGCTGAAGCGATCGGCTCAAATTTTCAGCATCCCAGTTGGTTTGCCGGAGAAGACGTCAGCTTCGCCC
>Ga0070665_100007869_pt1 | contig 10811 bp, 8 predicted proteins | sample KBSS13metaG_FD_65862 | JGI IMG/M metagenome (GOLD analysis project Ga0070665, IMG submission 65862) | Switchgrass rhizosphere microbial communities from Kellogg Biological Station, Michigan, USA - KBS S1-3 metaG | ecosystem: Host-associated > Plants > Roots > Rhizosphere > Soil ...
GGTTTGTACTATTTCAACAAACAAAAGGCCCAAACACCAGCCGCCAGTATTGATACCACATTGCAAACGCCCGAAATATTTGCCCGTTCAGTGCATCCTGTTTTGCGTGAGGAAGGCAAACCATTTCTTGTCCGCACCGATGAAGAGGGCAGACATTTTCTTTTTCCCGATCATTCGGTGGGCACCATAGACTGTTTCTGGGAACAAAAAAGGCGGCGGCCCAGAGCCCCACGAAATATTGCCGCCGAAGGCGAAGTCCTGGTACCTGCTCACGCTGGAATTTCGCTACTTGCAAACGGTGTATTGGAAAGACAGCCCAAAATTTTCAATTTTTTTGGCCCGGACGATCTTGATCAACTTACCCTCGATAATAAATATCAGTGGGCGGACAAACATATGCAGGAAATTTCGAAATTGACAGGCCTAAAAGTGCTGCGCATCAACGATACTTGCATTGGAGATGCCTCGATACCATATATAGAGCCGCTGAAACAACTTAAAAATCTCAATCTCAACCATACTTTTATGACAGCCACCGGCATTTCCAGACTTACCGTATTGCCGACCCTCGATAGTCTGGGAATTTGCGGAATACAGGCCATCAGACCGATACTGGCGCGCGTCAGCGGATCGCGAAAATTGAACAGTCTGGAAGTGGACGGCTGTTCGCTGACAAATGCCGATCTGGAAGCAATCAGCAACCTGCCCAATCTCAAACAACTGTGTATTCGCAGCAATACCAAAATAACCGACAAAGGGTTTGCGGTTTTGAGCAAAATGAAAAATATTGAGCGCCTCAGTATTGAAGGATCCAGCCTCACCCCGGAATGTCTGGAAACATTGAAACAGTTTCCAAAACTTGGAAGTCTCTCAAGCGATATGGCGACCTGGTCAAAGGCCGACAAAATAGCTTTTAGAGAAGCCCTGCCAAAATGCGAATTTAAGCGCGCCGAAACAAGCGATCTGAGAAAACTCGATCCTAAAAACGTAAATGACACGGCCGAACAGCTTAGAGATTTGAATTTCTAACCGCTCACATGTTTTTATTTGGGATTCGGCGTCGGCTCAGATTTAGTTTTGGCCGAAACCAGGTCCGCGGCGACGACCATTGCCCCAGCCCGGACCATTGTTGTTGCCGTTGTTATTGCCCCAACCAGGGCCAGTTCCGGTACCGCTTCCGGGGCCATTGTTAGTGCCCCATCCCGGACCGTTACCAGGACCGTTACCCGGACCGTTACCAGGTCCATTACCCGGTCCGTTGCCGGCATTGCCGGGGAAATTTCCGCCGGGTGCATCACCCGGACGCATCGTAAATCTCCAGCTATAGTCAACGGCATTACCGCATTTATCGGCCAACTTTATCTGAGCACTGACCATGCCGCTCATCGGAGCGACCGGTTTGTAGGCGATCATGCCGGCATCGACGATGGCCTGAGATGTTACATCGGCACCATTAACGAGCAAGTGCACCGAGGTGGGATCGACACCGCTGCCGTGACCGTCGGTAAACTTAACTACGATATTTGGTTGCACACCATAGGCGACACCATCGGCATTGGGCTGGACATCGATTTCCGGGGGCATGGCATCAAGCATCAGATCGCCGCGTCCCTGACGAGCGGAAGTTTTTTCGGCGCCCTTAGATAGATTTACCGATACGCGGGTGCGACCGATATTGTCACTCCTGCGCACTGTATACGAGCCTACATAAACGCCGTCACGTCTTTCTTCCATCGGCACATCCTGCACGCCTTCTTTTATAGAGAATGTAGCCATGGCGTTGGCAGTTCCGAAAGCTCTGACGGTAATCACTTCGCCTGCGGTCAGCGTGCCCGAAGGTGTAACTTCAACATTGTCCAGGCGCAGGGCTTCGACCGGCGGTACTGCCGGAGTCGGTTGGGTCTGTACCGGCGGCACATTGGTCTGCACCTGCGTGGTGGCAGTTGCAAACTGGGGCAGTAAGCCGATGCTTATACGGGGCAAAGGTTTGTTCATAGCCAGAAGTGTCTGATACATAAGAGCGGCGACCTCACCCCTGGTGGCAAGGGCATTGGGTGCTATTACTGCCGGATCGGGAAAGTTGGCGATGATATGGGCGCTGGCGGCGCGGGTGACACTGGGCAGAGCCCAACCCGGTATAGCCTGGGCATCTTTGTAATTGGCCACTTCACTGGCATCACTGTAACCGCTGCCCAGTGCCTTGGCCAGAATTACCAGTGCTTGAGCGCGGGTCAGTCTATCTTCCGGTTTAAAGGTACCGTCGGGGAATCCAGTCACCAGGCCGGCATTGCTGACGGCGCCGATAGCGGCGGAGGCCCAGTATTTAGGTGAGACATCATTGAAGCTGGAGGCGGCATTGTTCGGGGGCACGCTCAAAGCTTTGACGGCAATGGCGGCAAACTGCGCTCTTGTAATATTGTCGTTAGGGTGGAAGGTTCCATCGGGGAAACCACCGAGAATACCGCGCGAAGCCAGAGTGGATACATAAGGTTCGCCCCAGTAACCGGCCACATCTTTATATTTGGTGCCGTTGTCCTGGTAGGGCATGCTGTCGACTGTATTGACCACATTTGTCGGATTTGGATTTTGATAAACGGGCGGCTGCGTAACAGGCGCCTGCTGAGCGGCAGTACGGGCTTGCTTGGCCGCAATCGCCGATTGCAAATTGGAGGAGATGCGATCGAGATCAGAGGCCAGTTCCAAGATTTGTTTGCCGTTCAGGTACTGACCGTTGTTGACATAATTATTGCGACGAGCAACGGAACGATCCAGATCCGACGAGAGTTGACGCGCCTGATCCGCTTCAATCTGGTTGGAGTTGGCGGCGCCGTTGATACGCGACTGCAATTCACCGGCGCGATTGGTCAACTCTGGAATAGCTGATTGACCCATTTTCATGGCCTGAGCCAATCGGGTTTGAATGTCGCTCAAACGTGTGGATAGAGTTTCAATTTGCTTGGGGCTGAGGTTGCCGTCACCGGACGATTTAATTGTTGCTTCGATGTCTGCCACCGTGCGCAAATCGCCTCTCAGTCTGGTGGCATCATCCTGGGTTAGCTGATTGGAATTGTAAGCTTCATCGATCTTAAGAGTCAGTTCCGACTGCAAAGCGTCTACATCGGGCAGGGCCGATTGTTTGGCGGCAACGAGCTGTTGCAGCGAAGCAGTCACACTATTTATAGTCTGGGCATACATCATGCCCTGGGTGAAAGTAAGGGGTTTTCCGGATGCCCGTCCTTGAATGACGGCGTCGGCGATAGGATTGAGTTTGATTCTGAGGGTGTCGGCGTCACTGCGGGTGATATCACCGTTGCGCACGGCCTGTCTGATTTGCGAATCAATTGTGGCGCGCCGGTTGTCGAGATCATCCCAGTTAGCGACGGTGCCGCTGAACTGTTGCAGTAAATTTTTGACAAAATCACTGGAGTGCGCCGGCTGCGCACTGACGCAACAAGCTACCAGAGCCGAGATAGCTAACGACTTCGCAACCTTCATCTAAACCTCCATCCACAATACAATCAACATCTGAATATCGAGCAACCATTTTATGATAGTTGCCGAGTCAAATGACGCTTTTATACGAAACAAGTGCCTGATCTGTAGCGATTCGCCGACCTTTGCCGGACACTACTTGAGAACGACCTTACCAAGTGCATCTATCAATTTGTCCACATCTTGACGAGAATTAGAAACATGGCAAGAGATGCGCATGCCATGCCCGGGTTCAATATTGAGATAGTCAAGTTGTACGGCGATGTTATGCTCGTCCCATAGATAATCCTGCAAATTGGACGTCTTAATCCGCTCAGGCGGAAATCTAAAATTGACAATGCTGGTACATTCTTGCGCACCATTAGCAAACAAGTGACTGATGCGGAATATCGGATCTAAAGATTCCTTCAATCGTAGACGCAAATATTGAGCCAAATCCAATTGGTATTGCACAACTTCGTCAATACCGAAGGACATATGCAAGTCAATGGCTCGCGTCAGACCCCGCCACTTCGCCAGATCCGCCGTGCCGGTTCCTTCCAGTCTGGATAAATCGGCGGGATTCAAATCCTTTACGTTGTAATAAGTGTCGCCCAGATTGACGGGAATAAGACGCTCAGCCAGTGACGGTGCGACATAGGCAACGGCCGAACCATTTGGTGCACCCAGCCATTTATGGGCCGAACCAACCCAGAGAGGATAGCGACTCGGCTGACAGCGGATCAAACCGGGACCATGAGCGCAGTCGGCCAGAAAGGGCACGTTCAGCCGGTTCAAAGCCTGGACAAGAGGATCCAGATTAGGCCGCCATCCGGTGTAAGAAACCACTTCGCTCACAGCTACCAGTTTCGTTCTTTCGTTTACCAGTGAAAGTAAACTGCGGCAATGCGTCTCCGAGCTTTCTTCGCCTACAGGTATGGCATGACGTCTTACAACGATGCCCCTGGTCTCGGCAAGAAAGCGCGCAATAGTAGTGAGACTGCCGTGTTCCTGATCGGTAGTGACAAGCTCGTCACCGGCCTTTAATAGAAAGCTCTGCATAATTATCTGCAGTGCATTAGTGGTGCTAAAAGCCAACAAGACGTTTTCGCTTGCAGTCGAAAGCAAACTTGCCGCTGCTTGCCGCGCTTGATCAAGAGTCGTGGTATCACGGAAAGTAAAATGACAGGGATTGGTGTTGATACGCTCATAGGCTCTGGCCATGGCATCCAGCACAGACTGGGGCTTGCGACCGCAGCAGCCGGAATTGAAATAAATATGACCGTCCTTTGATGGCGGATACTCTTGTGCCACCACATCTCGATCAATTGCTTTCATAGATTATATGCCCAGCTTGGCTTTTACCCAGGCCGACGTACGGCGGAAGGCTCTGCTCACATTTTCACTATTTCTTTTGCTGCCGCCAAGCATGATCATAACCGACTCAGCACAGGCTTCGGCCGCGCCGGCGTCGCCACCATTACCCTGCAAATAATAACTGAGTCCTTCGCGTTGATCCTCTCCCAGACTGTCGCAATCCATTTTGTATTGCACTTTGAGAGACGGATCTTTCGAATAGACACCAAGGCAGTCATCAACGGCGTGTCCCACCTCATGCAAAAAGAAGGCCTTTATATCGTCGGAGGGATAAGGATCGGCAAGTTCGCGCGATCCTTTATTGACGATCTTGCGTTCGTAGATATAAATATCGCGCCCGTAAGTACGGCCCGGCTCTTCGGGCAGTGTTTCTCCCGGAGATCCGGGTTTGGCATCGTTTAGACTATCCGGCCACTTATCGATGATGTTTGGTCCGAGAAACACTCGAGCGCCCTTTTGATCGAGGACTTTATAGACATTGCTCGGCAACCCGTCTATGACGCGACGAATCAAAGCCACTGTTTGAGCGCTAACGGCAGGATGACCGTCGCGTGGCGGAATGATCTCTATACGAGTGCGAAAACTGGCTCCAGCGGCAGGTACGCTTGCCACCGCCGGTGCTGGCTTACCCGGAGCAGCCGCAGATTTTACAGACCCGGCCGGTGGCCCCGGATTCCAGGTGTGCGCGTCCAATCTCTTGATAAATTCTGCCGCTGCCGCGGCTTCAGGTGTGCCCTTATAAATAGTGACCACAGACTGATAGCCTTCACGGGCCTCTTTCAGCTTGCCTTCACCGGCTCGCGAATGTGCCAGATAAAACCAACAACTGGCGTTGCCGTTGCCGTCGGTGATTGACTTCCAGAATAAATCGGAAGCCCTGGCGTAGTCTCTTGCTTTGTAAGCGGCAACCGCCTGAGCGTATTCTTCTTCCCATTTAGTGGCAGCGGCGGCAGGATAAGCGCTCGACAGTACAAAAGTAGCGGAAGAAATCAGCAGCACAGAGGTCAGAAATAAACCGCCGACACGTCTGGATTGCATAGGCTGTCATTCCCTCATCAACACTTGAACAATCTCACATTGCTCGGCTCGACCCGGGCAACATTATAAATCCTTTTTTTTACTCTGGCTCTTGACCAGAGGCAGAAATGTTTTGCTCATCTCGCCGAAATAACCGGACAGATCATCGGGCAGATGATTGAAAACACAGGCAAAAATCAAACCGTCGCCCAGATCAACGAGGATAGAACTGGTGCCGACAAGCGCTCCCGAATGCGACCAGCGGTAAAAGCCGGGACGAACAGGACAACCGTAGGCTCGAAACGTTCCCTTCTCTCCCTTCACGGCAAACTTTGTCGGAGTGAGCATGCGCTCCAGAGTCTCCGCCTTGAGCAAGCGCGGCAAAGCCGAACCAAATTTGACCAGGTCCTCGGCACTGGCAATCAGCCCACCATGACTGTCGAGACATTCGATTGCAGTATCGCCGCCATAGGGATATGTCACTTGCTCGGCTTCATCATCCAGCACCGACCATACATTTCCCAGATTTTTGCCGCCGTAATAATAAACTTCATCGGCCTGGGCATTTTTCATCGAAGTGCGACCCAGGGCAATAGTGGTGATATTAGCCGGTGTCAAAATATGCTCTTTCAAATAATCGAAATAACTTTGCCCCGAAATTTTTTCGATCACACGACCGAGAACGTTATAGCCAAGATTGGAATAAACGCTTTTGCTTCCCGGATCGTAATTGAGGGGCTGACCCATCATATAGCGAATGATGGTAACCGGACGCGCCGGACGTGCTTCATGAAAGGCATCCGCGGCAAGACGTGTGTATTTCGCCTGTGGTTCGCCGTTTTCTAGAGTCCAGCCGGCGGAGTGTTCGAGCAGGTTGGCGATTGTAATTGTCTTCAAGCGCGGATCAACAGTGGCGCCTTCAAGCGGCTTCAGATCACCGAGTATGTCAAAGGCGCGATCGTCGAGCTTAAGTTTGCCCGCTTCAATTAACTGCCAGATGGCGCAGGCGGTAAATACTTTTGTGATCGATGCGATGCGAAAACGATTGCCGGTGGTGGTGGCACTTTTGCACGCCTGATCAGAGTGGCCGAATGCTTTGGAATAAACTATTTCGTCGCCTTTGCAAACAGCCATCTGCCCGGCCGGCACATCCCACTTTTTCATAAAAGCGGTCATTTTTTGATCGAACATTTTATTGTCCTTCGATGCGGCCCGGGAGGGAGCGGCGCAGTAAAGAGTGAAAATAAAAACAGGGATAAAAGCGAGGCAGAAAGTGAATAGAGGGGCCCTTAGAAATCCGCGGCAAATAGCCATTTACACCTCATCTAACATATCGTGAATATACAATTGACTCTGATTATAAATTAACTGTGAAGCCAGCACCCAACTGGCTATTCTTAGAGTTGTCATTGAGAAAATGTTACAGTGTTTTTCGGCGGAAGACTGAATGCGATCCAGCAAAGAAATCGGATTAATGGCACCCCTGCCCGAGCCCGCCGACTTAAGCCAGCGTATCATCGAGAATTATCGCCTGCACAGCCAACCCGTGCGTAAGGACTATCTCGAATATTTAGCCCAGAAATCGCACACTTACTCCTGTGAAATGGAGATCATGCAGGAAGGGCAGCCCGCCTACGATGTCGACCAGAGCACACGCAATATGGTCGATCGCATTTTCAACATTCTTGAAGTGTACACGTTGCAGCTCAATAAAATGAGCCGCATGCGCGATTTTTATGTATCGGCCACCGAACCGGCCAGAGTTGTGGAAGTGCAGGAATATGATCGCTTTCGCCAGCCGCTTAAAAGTCTCAGTGTCTACCGCGCCCGGTTTTCGACGCAGAAACTGAGCCTCACTGTTCGAGGCATGGGCAATCATGTGGAGTTTTTTCTTTTGCCCGGCGACAGAGTCATGGGTCTGTCCCGCGCCGAAGCTGAAGTAGGCGCCCTGATGGTATTCCAGAGCGAAGCGACGATGACAGGTCTGTCATGGTTTGTCGAAGCCAAGCCGCTCATCCCCGATCGGTTGGAGCGTTACAGCCTGCTGGCCCTCGAGCACCTGCTTGATAAAACCAGGGAAGAAGTAGGCTACACTTACTAAGGGCTCCCTTAGTAAATGCATATGCGATTTTTTGGTTTAAGAGATACGCCGATTTCAGTCGACCAGATTGCCGACTGGCTTCAGACTGCCTTCATCGATTGCCAGATTGAAGATGATGAAACCGACAAGCCGGGCAGTTGGACTTCAATCATTCTCAACCTTGATGACGGCACTCCGGTTGTGGAAATTGAAAAACATTTGCCTTCCGACGCAACTTTTTCTGAAACTATTCAAGATACTGTACGTCTGCTCCTAGACGACAAAAACCCGGTGCAGCCTCATTCGGCTGTGAAGTGGTTATGTCAATTTATGAGCAGAGTAAAAGTGCTCTACGAATTTCGCCCGATGAAAGCTATTAATACAGCCGACGGTTGGCAAATATTCAATCACGTCTGGACAAATCTGCGTCAGACGTTATTGGGTATCGTGCACCTGGAAGAGGAAGGCTTTACCAACCTGGACGGTGCGCAGATAACCTGGGAATATCCCGAGGATGAAACAGGCGATTTAAAAGTTGCCGTGCTGGATGAAAACGGCGAACAGTGGATCGAATACACGATAGATCTTGCCAATGCCGATCAGAAAAATATGTTTCTGGCCGGAAAGGCACCGGATAAGAACAGCTATTAAGGGAAGAACATCTGAGACGCTGAGCGCCTTTCCATCTTCCGGTCTTTCGGGGGACTGTAAAAGTCCCCCGCATTCACATCAGTTTGCCTTGATTGAAACAGAGTTAAATCCCGGCTGCCATCGGCAGATCGGAAGTTTCGCCTTCTTCGACTTCTTTTTTGATGTCGCTGATCAGGCCTCTGATTTCTTTGATTTCGCCCGAGATTTGCTCTTCTTCGCGGCCATATATTGATAGCAGGCGGCTAAAGGTGAGAAGCGCGTCATCGAGGTGATCGACCACATATTGGGCCATAGCAAGGTTGTAGAGATAGGGCACGAGCTCCAGGGAGTCGCTTCCTACTTCTTTTGATTTGAGTGCGAGCGCTTTTTTATATAGCCGTTCCGCCTCGGAATAATTACCTTTCTCTTCAAGGGCTTCTGCTCTTTCAAGAATATCGGCGGGATTTCTCATGATGACCTCCAGGTATTATCGACGGTGGCACTGTACAACGGCACCGCAGGTGGTGCGGTAACAATGGACTATGCTTATGTCGTTTTTGGTTTGTGTGTTTTGTATGTAGTTGCGAAATTGCACTTGGGGCAATGGACAGCGAGCGAATCTCTAGGATTAGCTCATTTAGCTTCCCTTCTGTTTACCGCGGCAAAAACACTATCTCAATTCGCTGAGGGCTAGAAGCCGTGCGCGTTTTTGCTTGGTATTTCAATTTCGTTTCTATGTTTAACATCATAAGCCCGGTCTCACTAAGTTTGCAATACTGCACGACTGATGCACTTTAGATAGAGTTGTTATATACGAACTCCAAAACGCAGAAACCATGCGCCTTTTAGAAGCATCCACTATCAGCCTTCGCAGATGCGTCAAGATAAATTCTTCCAATTTGTCACACAATCAGCATCTCCAAACATCTACTACTTGCACCTATAGAAACCCGCATAGATACTGGCTTGCAACGCACCGGTCGTGCCCGCCCCCAAAGGCAATAGAGACTTTTGAACAGGGCAAAATCTGGTACAACTACCAGAGCACGCTTTTTGCACCCGCCAAGAGGACCCAATGCCCGCGCCACGTTACGCCATGTCAGCCCTCCAAGATGTGCTTGCAACCGCCTCCGCCCTCAGCAACCGACCACTTGTCAGGGCCGCCTCTAAAGTGGTTAAACTAGCATCATCTCTGGTTTTCAGCAGACCGGTTTTATACGAGACGGCGCTCATAATTCAGACTTTGCCCGAAGCTTTTGTGGAAACCGGCAAAAGGGGCCGATTTTATATAGATGTATATGACACATTGTCAAGAGATCGATATGCGGGGGTTGCCTGAATGACTGTCGATCCAAAGATTAGCGGCGGTCTGGGTGGGCATCCCAAGGGCCTGAACGTTCTCTTCTTCACGGAGATGTGGGAGCGCTTCAGCTACTACGGCATGCGCGCCATACTCTTCCTATTTATGGTTGAGACCGTGAAAAACGGCGGCCTGGGCTTCAGCCAGGCAGCCGCCGGTGAAATCTACGGCGACTACACAATGTGCGTCTATCTCAGCTCACTGCCGGGCGGATTGATCGCCGACAAGCTGATAGGCCCGCGCAAAGCGATTCTGCTCGGCGGCATCATCATCGCCCTCGGTCACTTTACAATGGCCGTGCAGTCGCTCACTACCTTTTATTGCGGCATGATTTTAATCGTGCTGGGCACGGGCTTACTCAAACCCAATATCAGCACGATGGTGGGCCGCCTCTACAGTCCGACCGACGTGCGGCGCGACGCCGGCTTTTCAATTTACTATATGGGTATAAATATCGGCGCCACCCTGTCGCCCCTGGTCTGTGGTTATCTGGCTCAGGATAAGGGTTTCCAGCAAGTGCTCGTAAAAATGGGCCTGCCCGCCGAATGCAGCTGGCATTTTGGTTTCGCCGCAGCCGGTGTAGGCATGTGCATCGGCCTGATTCACCTCCTGGTGCAATACAAACTGCTCGATCATGTGGGAGAACGAGTAAAAAGCGGCGATATCCCGGAATCGGAACCACAACCGCAAGACAAACAAGATTCGGCTCCGGGCGCAGAAACTACCGCAGCCGGCGACTCCATACCGGAACCATCGGTGCAAGCCCAAGCTCCCCCGGCAGCGGTTGCTGAGAAAAAGCCATTTTTTACCGGAGACGAATGGCGCAAATTAGCCGCTCTTGGCATTTTGCTCTTGTTCAATACATTGTTCTGGGCA
>Ga0070665_100007870_pt1 | contig 10810 bp, 8 predicted proteins | sample KBSS13metaG_FD_65862 | JGI IMG/M metagenome (GOLD analysis project Ga0070665, IMG submission 65862) | Switchgrass rhizosphere microbial communities from Kellogg Biological Station, Michigan, USA - KBS S1-3 metaG | ecosystem: Host-associated > Plants > Roots > Rhizosphere > Soil ...
GCTCTTGCCCTTGGTCAGCACGTAGATGCCGCCGGCGGCGCCGGCCAGCACCACCACGGCCACGATGCTCATGATGACCCGCCAGGCGTTGTTCCTCGGTGGCGGCTCCTCGTGGCCGTAGTCCATCCCGGGCAGCTGCGGCGGTGTGAACTGCGGGGGCGGCGGCTGCTGCGGGTACGGCCCCCCGGGATACTGCTGCGGCGGCTGCGGCGGCTGCTGGTAGGGCACCCGGTCCTGCTGCGGCGGCTGCTGGGGCTGCTGGTACGGCACCCGGTCCTGCGGCGGCGGCACATACGGACCCTGATTCCAGCCCCCGTCCTGCTGCGGCTGCTGCCGCGGCTGCTCCGGCGGTGGCTGGGACCCCCAACCCGGCTGGATCTGGGTCTCCCAAGGCGGCTGAGAAGACATGGCCACAGCATATGCAGTACTGATGACCGAAGTGGAGACTGTTCCTCGATCCCGGCGGTGGGCGGTCCTCTATCGTCGGAGGATGGCTGACACTCCTGACGCACGCTTCGAGGCGCTGGCCGCCGACATCCTGGACGGCCTGTGCCGCCGGCATCCGGACTGGGCCGGCACGCTGGGCCTGCACGAGTACGACGCGGAGCTGCCGGACCGGTCCGCCGGCGGGCTGGCGGCCGAGGCCGCGTGGCTGGCGGGACGCGCCGCGGACCTGGCCGATGTGGACACCGCGGAGCTGTCGGTGGGGAACCGTGCGGACGCCGCGATCCTGGCGAACCATGTGGCCGCGCTGCGATTCGGCATCGAGGACCTGCGCGAGGACGAGTGGAACCCGGCCGAGGCGAACCCCGGAATCGCTTTGTACACACTGCTTGCGCGCGATTACGCTCCGGCCCTCCAGCGGCTGGCGGCTTTCGCGGGGCGGTTGGAGCAGGTGCCGTCGCTGCTCGCGGACAACCGGTCGCTGCTGGCCGGCAAGCCGCTGTCGCGGATCCACCTGGAGCTGGCGATCGGGCAGTTCGAGGGCACCGTCGACTTGATCGGCGCCGAGCTGGACGCCGCGGTCGCGGAGGCTTCGAAGACGGATTCGGCGGATTCGGCATTTCCGGCGGCGCCGTCCGGCGTCCAGGCCGCGATCGACGCGGTGCGTCCGGCCGCGCTGGAAGCGCTTCAGGACCACATCGCCTGGCTCAAGGAGCGGCTGGCCGCCGGCGACGCGGGGGAAGAGGAGTTCCGCGACCCGCGCATCGGGCCGGAGCTGTTCGCCCGCAAACTCTCGCTGAGCCTGGACGCGGAGTCGGACGCCGAGGCGATCCTGGCTCGGGCCGAAGCGGATCTGGACCGGGTGTCCGCCCAGATCGTGGAAGCCGCCGCGGACTACGAGGGCATCGCAGTGCCCTCAGATGCCGCCGAGCGGTCGGCCCTGGTGCGGCGGGTGCTGGACCGGCTCGCCGAGTCCGTGCCGGACAACGAGACCATCCTCGAGTACAGCCGCCAGGCGCTGCTGAAGCAGTTCGCCTTCGTGCGGGAGCACGACCTGGTGACCGTGTATGAGGACCCTTATGAAGTCGCCGTGATGCCGGAGGTGCACCGGGGCGTGGCGGTGGCGTACTGCGACCCGCCGGGACCGCTGGAGCCGGCCGAGGTGCAGACGATACTGGCCATCTCGCCGACCCCGGAGGACTGGACGCAGGAGCGCGTCGACTCCTTCTTCCGCGAGTACAACCTGCACATGCTGCACAACCTGATGGTCCACGAGGCGATGCCCGGACACCTGCTCCAGCTCCAGCACTCGCGGCGCGGGCAGGCCTCGACGCCGGTACGCGCCGCGTTGTGGTCGGGTTCGTTCGTCGAGGGCTGGGCCGTCTACGCCGAGGAACTCATGGCCCGCCACGAGTATCCCGGCGACGGCGACCCCCGCGCGGTGCGCATGCAGCAGCTCAAGATGCAGCTCCGCATGATCATCAACACCGTTCTCGACGGCCGCATCCACTGCCACGGCATGACCGAGGACGAGGCCATGGCGCTGATGACCGGGCGCGGCTTCCAGGAGGACGGCGAGGCCGCCGGCAAGTGGCGGCGCGCACTGCTGAGCAGTTCGCAGCTGTCCACGTACTACGTGGGCTACGTCGAAGTCTGCGACCTGATCCGCGACCTGCGAGCCGGCCACCCCGAGTGGTCGGAGCGCGAACTGCACGACGCGGTGCTGGGCCACGGCTCGCCCGCCGTGCGATATCTCAGGGAGCTGATCGCCGGCTGACCCGGCGTGACGGTTCGCCGGGCGGCTCTCAGGGCCCTGCCTGGCGGACAGCTCCGGTCTTTCGGCGAGGACCATGCCCTCGCCGCGCATCGTGGCGCCGGCGAGGGACAGCAGCCCCGATCGCCGGCGCAGGTCGACCGGGACCACCACGGTCACGTCCGGAAACTTGCAGCAAAGGCATCGGGACGCCTAGACGTTCAAGTACCGGAGCACCGCCATCACCCGGCGGTGGTCCTCCGCCGCCGGCGTGAGGTCCAGCTTGGTGAAGATGCTCGACGTGTGCTTCTCCACCGCCTTCTCGGTGACGAACAGGCCGGCCGCGATCGCGGAGTTCGAGCGCCCCTCGGCCATGTACGCCAGCACCTCGCGTTCGCGCGGGGTCAGGGTCTCCAGCGGGTCGTTCTTCTTGCGGCGGCCCAGGAGCTGCGCCACGACCTCGGGGTCCAGCGCCGTGCCGCCGGCCGCGACCCGCTTGAGCGCGTCCACGAACTCCTCGACCTCGGCCACGCGCTCCTTCAGGAGATAGCCGAGACCGTTGGCGCTGCTGGAGAACAGCTCCTGCGCGTAGGCGGCTTCGACGGCCTGGCTGAAGACCAGGATGGCCATGTCGGGGTACTTCGCGCGGACCTGGACCGCGGCGCGCAGGCCCTCGTCGGTGAAGCTCGGGGGCATGCGGACGTCGGCGACGATCACGTCCGGCTTCAGCGCGTCGGCGGCGTCGACCATGCCCTTGCCGTCGTCCACCTTCGCCACGACGTCGAACCCCGAGTCCGCGAGGAGCCGGGCGAGGCCCTCGCGGAGCAGGACCGCGTCTTCGGCGATCAGGACACGGATGGCTTCGGGCATGGCATCTCCATGATGATCAGAGTCGGTCCGCCTAGAGGGCTGCTGACCGACAGGATGCCATCGAGCGGTGCGATGCGGTCGGACAGACCGGACAGGCCCCCGCCGGGGTTCGACTCGGCGCCACCGACGCCGTTGTCGCCGACGATCATCCGGAGCTGGTCCTCGCGGATCTCCAGCTCGATCCAGGCGCGGGTGGCGTGCGCGTGCTTGGCCATGTTCGCCAGCGCCTCGGAGGCCACGAAGTACGCCGCCGACTCCACTTCCGGGCTGGGCCGCCAGGGCAGCGCGGCGTCCACCTCCACCGGGACCGGCGAGCGGCCGGCCAGGGCGGACAGCGCGGCGTCCAGACCCCGGTCGGTCAGGACCGCGGGGTGGATACCGCGGGCCAGGTCCCGCAGCTCGCTCAGGGCCAGCTTCACGCCCTCGTGCGCCTCGGCGACGAGCTGCGCGGCGGCCGCCGAATCGGCCTCGTCGCCGGTCTTCAGCTTCGACTTGGCGCGGCCCAGGTCCATCGCGAGGGCGACCAGGCGCTGCTGCGCGCCGTCGTGCAGGTCGCGCTCGATCCGCCGGCGCTCGGCCTCGGCGGCGCTGACGGCCTGGCTGCGGGTGGTGCGCAGCGCGGACTCGCGGCGGTCCAGCTCCGGGCGGCTCAGGCCGAGCAGGGCGCGGCCCAGGCCGGTCTGGGCGCGGGTGGCCAGCTCCAGCAGGGTCGGCCCGAGGAGCCAGGCGAAGACCAGTGAGATGCCGGCGAAGGACAGGATCGCGGGCAGGGTGCTGATGTAGTACTCGCTGCCGTTGAGGTGCATCATCGGGATCCGGTGCCCCGGCAGGGCGGTGTACCAGAAGGGCAACGAGACGGCGCCGAGGGTCATCGCCCAGACGCCCACGATCACGCCGAGCCAGCCGGCCCCCAGCGTCGCGGCGACGAACAGGTGCACCAGGTCCCGCCACGTCGCGGGGTCGGAGACGTTGCCCAGCAGCCGCTGCGGCACGGTGCCGGACGGCCGGGGCTCCCGGTACGGCGCCGGCACCCGCTCCCCGGTGAGGGCCAGGATCCGGAGGCGCTCGCGCCGGGCGGCCCGCCGCAGCCCGGTGAGCCCGGCCAGGACCAGCGGCAGCCCGATGACCACCATGACCAGGGTGCCGCCGACGGCCAGGGCGATGGTCATCCACAGCACCTGGACGAACGCCCCGGCGAACGAGGCCAGCAGATAGCCCTGCTGGCGCAGCGCGCGTCCGGTGAAGGGGCCCTTCAGCAGCTCCCCCGGGCCGAGCGTCGGCGCGCCGTCCTCACCGCGCCGGCCGGCGACCTTGGCTCCCACAGTCGTGATCATAGGTCCAGCTTCGGCGAACGTGGCCCGGATTCCGATGGGGGTGGCCCTACTCTTCGCACGGTAGCGCGCCCTGCGGGCGTGCGAAGAGGGGACGGCGGATCGAGCCCTCGGCCCTACCCCGCCGCCGTCGCCCCGGAGGCGATGCTTTCCGCCGCGACAGCTGGCGTAGGCGGCTCCGGCTCCCGCCGGAACAGGATCACGAGTGCCAGCCCCGGCCCGCTCGCCAGCGCGGCCATCCCGACCGCCGCCGCGCCGGGCCGGCCGGCGGCCACCAGCGGCCCGGCCAGCAGGGCGCCGATCGGCGGCGTGGCCAGCATGAGGGTGCGCAGGGTCGCGAACCCGCGTCCCCGCAGCCCGGGCGGGATCCGCTGCATCCGCACCGACTGGGCCCACACGGTCATCGGCGCTGCGAACACCCCGACCGCCAGAACCCCGACCAGGAGCACCGGGGTGTGCGGTACTGCCAGGAAGCTGAAGAATCCCAGCCCGGCCAGGACCTGCGTCCTGGCTATCGTGCGCACCGGGCTGCCCGGCGCCGGGCGGGAACCGGCCGCCGCGGCCCCGGCCAGCTCCCCGGCCGACATCGCCGCCAGCAGCAGGCCGAGTGTCGCGGCGCCGCCGGCCAGCCGGGTCTTGGCCAGCCAGGGCGTGACGACCGCGAACATGCCCTCGGCGATGTTGAAGGCCATGAAGGCGACCGTGGTCGCGACCAGAACGCGGTCGCGGAGCAGGACGCGGATCGCCGATCGCTCGGTGGCGGCGCTGCGGGGGTGCGTCGTCGGCGGCGGCCGCAACGAGGTGCGGACACTGAGCGCCGCGACCGCGAAGACGGCATAGCTGAGCGCGTCGATCGCCACCACTCCGGACGCCCCGCACGCCGGGATCAGGGCGCCGCCCAGGGCCGGCCCGATCATCCCGGACACCCCGAAGCCCAGCGAGTCCAGCGCGTTCGCCGGATCCAGGCACTCCGGCGGCACCAGATCCGGGATGGCCGCGGGGAATCCGGCCAGCGGCACCATCTTGAGCAGGCCGTAGCATGCGGCGGCGGCGAACGGCAGCGCGGTGGGCACGTGACCGGCCGCGAGCGCCGTCAGCGGGATCGACCCCATCACCACCGCGCGCAGCACGCTGTCCAGCGCCAGCACCTTGCGCTTGTCGAAGCGGTCCAGCACCGGCCCGACCGCCAGGCCCCCGACGAAGACCGGCAGGGTCGCGCACACCACCAGCAGCCCCAGCCTCCCGGTCCCGCCAGGGCGGCTGAGGACCAGCCAGGCCAGGGCGACGAACGTCATGCCGTCGCCGGTCGAGGACACGACGGAGCCCAGCCAGAGGACGCGGAAGTCGCGATGCGCCAAGGCGTTCCGGAAGCGGTTGTCTTTCAGCACGGATCAAGCCTTTGCGGCCGGGAGGCCGGGTGCTGGCGGCGATCGGACGAGGACGGCGCCGGCGCTCCGGCGCAGATGCCTGTGTCGGTCGGCGGTGCGACGCTGGAACGATGCTGATCGATCCCGCCACGGCGGTCGCGGCGATGCAGAGCCGCGACCCCCGGTTCGACGGGCTGGTCTACATCGGGGTGACCACCACCGGCGTCTACTGCCGTCCGAGCTGCCCGGCGGTCATGCCGAAGCCGGAGAACACCCGCTTCTACCCCAGCGCGGCCGCGGCGCAGGCGAACGGCTTCCGGGCGTGCAAGCGGTGCCGGCCGGACGCCGCCCCGGGCTCGGCGGCCTGGAACGCGCGCGGCGACCTCGTGGGGCGGGCCATGCGCCTGATCGCCGACGGCGTGGTCGACGCCGAAGGCGTCAGCGGCCTGGCGCGGCGGCTGGGCTACAGCGAACGCCAGGTGCACCGCCTCCTGCTCGCCGAGGTCGGCGCCGGCCCGCAGGCGGTGGCCCGGGCCCGCCGGGCCCAGGCGGCGCGGATGCTGTTGGAGACGACCGCCTGTCCGGTCGCCGACGTGGCGTTCGCGGCGGGCTTCGCGAGCATCAGGCAGTTCAACGACACCATCCGCGCGTGCTATGGCCTCACGCCGACGGCGTTGCGGGCCGCTTCGAGCGTGGTCGGCGCGAAGTCGGTTCCGCCGGAGGTACCGGGACCGCCGGGGCTGCCGGGGCCGGGAGCGATCCGTCTGCGGCTCGGCTATCGCGGCGCCCTCGATCTGGCCGGTGTCCTCGCGGAGCTCGGAGCGCGGGCGATTCCCGGCGTCGAAGAGTTCTCCGACGGCTTCTACCGGCGATCGCTCCGGCTACCGCACGGTTCCGGCGTCGTCACCGTCGACTCCGAACCGATCGCCGGCACCGTGTCCTGCGAACTGCGGCTGGTCGATCTGCGCGACCTGGCCACCGCGGTCAACCGCATCCGGCGCCTGCTGGACTTGGACGCCGACGCCCCGACCATCGCCGACCACCTCGGGTCCGATCCCGTGCTCGGCCCGCTGCTGCGCGACCACCCCGGACTCCGCGTCCCGGGCAGCGCCGACCCGGCCGAGACCGCGCTGCGCGTCGCCCTCGGCGAAGTCGGCCCGCCCGACGACGCGGTCAGAGCACTGATCGGCGAGTTCGTGAAGCGGCACGGGACCCCGCTGGAGGCCTCGGTCGGCGCGGTCACCCACACCTTTCCCGATCCCCGGGCCTTGGCGCGGCTCTCTGACGAAGACCTGCCACCGGCCGCCGTCGCGATGGTCCGCGCGCTGAGCGACGGCTCCGTCCGCCTCGATGCCGGGGCTTCGTGGGAACGGGCCCGCCGCGACCTCGAAGCGATCGGTGTGGTCGGCGCCGAAGGCGTGGATCGGATCCTCGTCCACGGCCTCGGCGATCCCGATGTCCCGCTGGCACGCGCGGACGCCGAACGGTGGCGCCCGTGGCGGAGCTACGCCGCGGGACACCTCTCCCGAGGCGGCCTCCGCACGTCTGTTCAGCATGCGACAAAGGAATTCGCGGAGAACAGCGCACCCGCTGTGTCCTCCGTCTCACCCCTTGACCCTGCTGAGCAAGGTCCTCGGCCTGCCGAAGGATAGGCTCTGGAGCGAAACCATCAGAGCTGAAGGAGAGATGCGACGTGGCGTCCATCGAAGCCATCAACGCGCGGGAGATCCTGGACTCGCGCGGCAACCCGACCGTCGAGGTCGAGGTGCTCCTGGAAGACGGAAGCTTCGCCCGCGCGGCGGTCCCCTCCGGCGCCTCCACCGGCGCCTTCGAGGCCGTGGAACTGCGCGACGGCGACGCCGGCCGCTACGGGGGCAAGGGCGTGGAGCGCGCCGTGCAGGGCGTGCTGGACGAGATCTACCCCGCCGTGGTCGGCGAGGACGCCTCCGACCAGCGGCTGATCGACCAGGCCATGATCGACCTGGACGCCACGCCGAACAAGGCGCGCCTGGGCGCGAACGCGATCCTCGGTGTCTCCCTGGCCGTGGCCAAGGCCGCCGCGGAGTCCGCCGAGCTGCCGCTGTTCCGCTACCTCGGCGGCCCGAACGCGCACACCCTGCCGGTGCCGATGATGAACATCCTCAACGGCGGCGCGCACGCGGACTCCAACGTGGACATCCAGGAGTTCATGATCGCCCCGATCGGCGCGGGCAGCTTCCGCGAGGCGCTGCGCTGGGGCGCGGAGGTCTACCACGCGCTGAAGTCGGTGCTGAAGGAGCAGGGCCTGAACACCGGCCTGGGCGACGAGGGCGGCTTCGCGCCGAGCCTGCCGTCCAACCGCGACGCCCTGGACCTGATCTTGGTCGCGATCAAGAAGGCCGGCTACGAGCCCGGCCGGGACATCGCGCTGGCGCTGGACGTCGCCGCGTCCGAGTTCTACAAGGACGGCGCCTACCAGTTCGAGGGCAAGTCCCGCACCGCCTCGGAGATGACCGACTACTACGCCGAGCTGGTCGACGCCTACCCGCTGGTCTCCATCGAGGACCCGCTGTTCGAGGACGACTGGGACGGCTGGAAGATCCTCACCGACCGCCTGGGCTCGAAGGTCCAGATCGTCGGCGACGACCTGTTCGTCACCAACCCCGAGCGCCTCGCCCGCGGCATCGCCGGCGGCCAGGCCAACGCGCTGCTGGTGAAGGTGAACCAGATCGGCACCCTGACCGAGACCTTCGACGCCGTGCAGCTGGCGCACCGCAACGGCTACCGCTGCATGATGTCGCACCGCTCCGGCGAGACCGAGGACACCACGATCGCCGACCTGGCCGTCGCGGTGGACTGCGGCCAGATCAAGACCGGCGCCCCGGCCCGCTCGGACCGCGTCGCCAAGTACAACCAGCTGCTGCGCATCGAGGAGGAGCTGGACGACGCCGCGCGCTACGCGGGCCGTTCGGCCTTCCCCCGCTTCACGCACGAGGGCTGACACCTCGGTCCCGCCGATACCGCCCGCCCCGACCGGCAGGCGGTATCGTCGCTGGCATGACGTCGGCAGGCTCGGGCTCGGCACCTCGGCGCTTGAGCGCGGTCCCGGCGCAGCGGCAGGACGCTGCGTCGGGACCTTCGCGTTCCGGTGACGGCGGTGCCGGTCCGGGCGGGCCGGCCAAGAGGCGCACGCGGTATACGGCGCGAGCGGCGATCCTCATGCTGTTCGTGTGCGCGCTGGTGCTGGCCCTGGCCTATCCGCTGCAGCAGTACTTCTCGCAGAGCTCGCAGATCGATCAGCTCAAGCAGCAGAACGCCGGCAAGCGGGCCCAGGTCGACCAGCTCACCCGGGAGCTGGCCCGCTGGCAGGACCCGGACTACGTCAAGATCCAGGCCCGGCTCCGGCTGCACTACGTCTTCCCCGGCGAGACCGGTCTGCGGCTGCTCGGAGCGGGCGACGCGGCCGGCGGCGGTCCGGACGGGACCACCGGCCCCTCGCAGGGCTCCAGCGCCTGGTACGCGCAACTGTGGAACTCGGTGACGGCCGCGACCGGGGCGCCGCCGACGCCGGCTCAGCCGGTCACTTCGGGCAGCTCAGGGGCTTCGGGCACCTCAGGGGCCTCATCGGGTCCGTCGTCAGCGCCCTCGTCCTCGTCGGCGACCGGCCACTGAATCCGGATCCCGCTGAACCCCGGGCGTGCTGAGTCCCGCTGAACCTCGGCCGACCCTCCGCTACGGCGCGACTCCCAAATACTTCAGCACCGCCAGCACCCTGCGGTGGTCCTCGTCCGCCGGCGGCAGCCCGAGCTTCGTGAAGATGTTGCTGATGTGCTTCTCCACCGAGCTGTCGGCGAGCACCAGCTGCTTGCCGATCGCGGCGTTCGAACGCCCCTCCGCCATCAGCCCGAGGACCTCGCGCTCGCGGGCGGTCAGCGCGTCGGTGGGCTGCGAGCCCAGCAGCTGGACCACGACCTCCGGGTCGAGCACCGTGCCGCCGGCCGCGATCTTCGCCAGCGCCTCGACGAACTCGCTGACGTCCGCGACCCGCTCCTTGAGCAGATAGCCGACGCCGGAGACCTTGCCGCTGAACAGATCGCGGGCGTAGCGGGTCTCCACGTACTGCGAGAACAGCAGCACGCCGACCTTCGGATGGCTCCTGCGCAGCTCCAGCGCGGCCCGCAGGCCCTCGTCGGTGTGCGTCGGCGGCATCCGGATGTCGAGGACGACCGCGTCCGGCGGGTCGCCGGCGACCGCGGCCAGCAGCTCGTCGGCGTTCGGGACGGCGGCCTGGACCTCGTGGCCGCGCTTGGTGAGGATCTGGACCAGGCCGTCCCGCAGGACTCCGGAGTCTTCGGCGATCATGATCCGCACGGGTGTGTTCTCCTTCGGGTGGCAGCCGTCGACCGGACCGGCGACAGCCCACCCGAAGATAGCCCACCCGCGCCGCCGCGGCCGGACCCCGCGAGCTCCGGCCGTGCCTCACACGTGCATCGGGAGCTTCACGACCACCCGTGTCGGCCCGCCCTGCGGGCTGTCCACGGCCAGCGACCCCTCCACGGTGCGCACCCGGTCCAGCAGCCCGGCCAGGCCCCCGCCGTAGCCGACCCGCGCGCCGCCGCGGCCGTCGTCCTCGACGGTCAGCATCAGCGCGCCGTTCTCCTGCACCACCGACAGCGCGGCGCGGGAGGGGGTGGCGTGCTTGGCCGCGTTGGTCAGAAGCTCGGCGGCGCAGAAGTAGGTGATGGTCTCGATCGCGCGGTCCGGCCGCTCGGCCAGTGCGACGTTCACCGTCACCGGCATCGCCGAGCGCGCGGCCAGCGTGCCCAGCGCGTCGCGCAGGCCGTTGTCCAGCGCCGCCGGGTGGATGCCGCGGGCCAGGTCGCGCAGCTCGTTGATGGCCTGCTTGGCGTTGCGGTGCGCGGTGTCGATCAGCGCCCGGGTCTCGGCCAGGTCCAGCTCGGCGCCGGTGGCGTCCAGGTTCTCCTTGGCCTCGCCGAGCTGCATCGCCAGCGCGACCAGCTGGGCCTGCGCGCCGTCGTGCAGATCGCGCTCGATCCGGCGCAGGC
>Ga0070665_100007873_pt1 | contig 10808 bp, 6 predicted proteins | sample KBSS13metaG_FD_65862 | JGI IMG/M metagenome (GOLD analysis project Ga0070665, IMG submission 65862) | Switchgrass rhizosphere microbial communities from Kellogg Biological Station, Michigan, USA - KBS S1-3 metaG | ecosystem: Host-associated > Plants > Roots > Rhizosphere > Soil ...
TGAGGAACACCTTCTTGCTCTCGAGATCCGGCAGGCCGTAACGCTGCACTACATCGCCGATGTCGCGAGCAGCGTCCGCCGCCGCACCACCCTGCGCGATGATGGCGGCCGCGTCGTAGCGCTGCGTGCCATTGTTGCTGGCTTCGCCATCGACATACTCCGCGGCCACATTGAAGAAGCCGCTCTCGCCGATCCGGAAGCCTGAGGACACACCCACCTGCAGGTTCTGGCCGTCGCCCTTGTCGAACTCGCCGAACTGCACGTACGCATCGGTGCCCGGCTGATCGTTGAGGATGAAGTTGATCACGCCCGCGATCGCATCCGAGCCGTATTGCGCGGCGGCGCCGTCACGCAGCACTTCGGTGCGCTTGAACGCGCCCGCGGGCAGCAGCGCGAGATTCACGGCCTGGGCACCACGCGCGGTGACATCCACGAACGCCGAGCGATGGAAACGCTTGCCGTTCACGAGCACCAGCGTGTGATCGGGCGAGAGATTCCGGAGCGTCGCGGGCCGCACGAAGATCGAGCCGTCTGCCGTGGGAATACGCCGCACATTGTAGGAAGGCACCACGGCTTGAAGTTTGGTGTTGAGATCGGCCGCGGGAGATTTCTGCAATTCCTGGCTCGACACCACGTCGATGGGGACGTTCGACTCCAGCACCGTGCGCTCGGCGCGCCGCGTACCGGTGACGATCACCTGCTCCAGCGCATCCTGTCCTTCGACGGAGGCCGCGGCGGCAGTGGCCACCGTGTCGGCGCCGAAGGCCGCTCCGCCCCAGAGCGCCGCGGCGACGGCAGCCGCGATGGCTTGTTGTGACGATGAGACGCGTGAAAAGATCATGGAGAGTCCTGTTCCCTGGCGGGCTGTTGTTAGTTAGTGCGGGGGAATCTTCGGATGCGGCGAAAGCCCGCGGAAATGGCGGAAGGGAATGACGATGCACCTCGGGGTTCTCAGCATCGAAAGTCACCGCAATCTAACCAGTGGCGATAACGCGCCGGCATGTGCACATGCCCGGCGGCCGCGATGCAGGCGCCATGAACTCATGTCCAAGCGTTATTTAGCGCGGCAACGGCCGCTGGATACCGTGACTCCCCCTTTCGCCTGGAGAATCACGTGAGTTCCAACAACCGGAAATTGCTGGCCTTTGGCGTGCCGCTCGCCGTCGCCGCGGCCATCGGCGCCTATCTGCTCGCCAACCGCAAGACCGCCGAAGCCGCGCCTTCGACTCCGGTCGCCGCACTGGATGCCAGCGCCATCCACGCGCGCACGCTGCTTCTGGATGCGCACGTCGACATCCTGCTGCCGGCGACACCGCCGCAATATCGCGATGACGACGGGGACTCGCATGCCTCTCTCGCCAAGCTAAAGGCGGGAGGTGTGGATGCCCTGGTGCTGTCGCTCGCCGTCGGACCCGGTCCGCGCGATGCGGCCGGATTCAAGGCGGCACGCGCCGAGATCGACGCGAAGTACGCGAAGCTGCAGGAGTTCGTCACGAGCAGCGGTAACGCCGCCGTGATCGCGCGCACCGCCAGCGAGATCGAGGCGGCGCACAAGGCCGGCCAGATCGCGATCATTCCCGGATTCCTCAATACGCGCTCGCTCGGCAAGGATCTCGAGGGCATCGACGAGTTCTACGGAAAAGGTGTGCGCGTGCTGGCGCTCACGCATGCCGGCCACAACGACTGGGCGGATTCGTCCCGTCCCGCCGGCGCACCTCCCTCGGAACACGGCGGACTCTCGCCGCTCGGCAAACAAGCCATCGCGAAGCTCAACGATCTCGGCATCGTCGTCGATGTCTCGCAGCTCACGCCGGATGGCGTGAAGCAGGTGCTCGACATCACACGCGTTCCCGTGATCGCCAGCCACTCGGGTGTTCGCTCGCTCGTCGACAACACACGCAATCTCTCCGATGCGGAACTCGACGCCATCAAGGGTAATGGCGGCGTGGTGCACGTACCGCCGTTCAACTCGTACCTGCGCAAGCTCACGCCGGAGATCCGCGCGTCGCTCGCCGAAGTACGCGGCAAGTTCGGTCTGCCGCGCGAGTTCGGCGAAGGTGTGAGTCCCAACGACGGCTATCCCACGCTCCCGCAGGACAAGCAGGCCGCGTTCAATTCCGAGGTGCGCGCGGCCGTGGGCCGCGCCAACGTGGGCGACTACGTCGATCACATCGAATACATCGCCAGGCGGATCGGCGTCGAACACGTGGGAATCGGCACGGACTTCGACCACGGCTCCGGCATCGTCGGTTTCGAGAACGAAGCCGACGCCGGCAACGTGACCGCGGAGCTCGTGAAGCGCGGCTACACGGAGGCCGACATCCAGAAGATCTGGAGCGGAAATTTCCTGCGCGTATTGCGCGCCGCGGAGACGGCTCGGAAGGCCTGAACGGAAACGCGTCCCGGCCCATTGGCGTAGCCGATGAGGCCGGGATGCCGCGCCGCCGATTCCTGTATAAACCCGGCGGATTCTCCTGTTCCCAGGTCCGCCGTGCCCGAGTTCGAGTTCAATGCCCTCGTCCGTCTGCTGCTGCAGATGGCGTCCATCATCCTGGTCTCGCGCCTCATCCACCTCGGGCTGCGACGGATCGGTCAGCCGCTGGTCATCGCGGAAGTGATCGGCGGCATCCTGCTGGGCCCCTCGCTGCTGGGCCTGGTGTGGCCGGAAGCCATGGGCGCTCTGTTCCCGTCCTCTTCCATGCCTGCGCTGGGTCTGCTGAGCCAGGTCGGGCTGGTGCTCTTCATGTTCCTCGTGGGCCTGGAACTCGACCCGGCGCTGTTGCGCGGCAAGACGCGATCGTCGGTGATCATCAGCCAGACGAGCATCGTGTTCCCGTTCCTGCTGGGACTCGGCGCCGCATTCTGGCTGTTCCGGGACTACGCGCCGGGCGGCGTGGCGTTCCTGCCTTTCGCGCTGTTCATGGGTATCGCGATGAGCATCACCGCTTTCCCCGTGTTGGCGCGCATCCTCACCGAAAGCGGCCTCTTCACCTCGAAGGTGGGTGCCATCGCCATCGCCTGTGCCGCTGTCGACGACGTGGCAGCCTGGTGCCTGCTTGCGTTGGTCGTGGCGATCTCACGTGCGCAAGGCGTGGCGAGTGCGTTCTGGACCGCGGGCATGGCGCTGGCCTACATCGCCGTCATGTTCCTCGTGGTGCGGCCCATGCTGAAACGCGTCGTGGGCAAGCACGCGTTCGCCGTCGGCGGACTCACGCCGACGCTCTCGGCGATGACACTGCTGCTGCTCATCCTCTCCGCCACCGTCACGGAAATCATCGGCATCCACGCGTTGTTTGGCGCCTTCCTGTTCGGCGCCTTGTTCCCCAAGGACGGCGGCCTGGCGGAAGAACTGATCCGGAAACTGGAGACGGTGGCCGTGGTGATGCTGATGCCGCTGTTCTTCGCCTACAGCGGATTGCGCACGGAGATCGGGTTGTTAGGCGACCCGCGCGACTGGCTGGTCGCGGGCGGCATCGTCCTGCTGGCGACGATCGGGAAGTTTGGCGGCGCCCTGCTCGCTTCGAGATTCACGGGACTGAGCTGGCGCGAATCCAGCGCCGTGGGCGTGCTCATGAACACGCGCGGACTCATGGAGCTCATCGCGCTCAACATCGGCATGGATCTGGGCGTGATCTCGCCCACGTTGTTCACCATGCTGGTGCTCATGGCGCTGGTGACCACGTTCGCCACCTCGCCGATCCTCCGGCGCGTGTATCGGCCAGGCGATCGAATCAGCGGCGGATGATGGAGAGTTTGCTCTGCGTGCGGGAGATCGAATCGGCGCTGCATTCGGCTTCCGCGACGTTCTGACGCAGCAGGTTCGCGAACTCCTCCGCCGGCAGAGGCGGGCTGAAGTGAAACCCCTGGTACTGGTCACAATTCATTTCGCGTAGCGCGCGCAACTGATCCGAAGTCTCCACGCCCTCGGCAACCACCTTGAGACGCAGGCTGTGGGCCAGCGAGATGATGGCCTGAACGATCGACGCGTCTTCGGGCCGCGAGGCGAGATCCTTCACGAAAGTGCGGTCGATCTTGAGCTTGTCGATGGGGAAACGCCGCAGATAACTCATGCTCGAGTACCCCGTGCCGAAGTCATCCACCGAGACGAGCACGCCCATCGCGCTGAGCTTCTCGAGCATGGCCGTCGATTCTTCCGGATTGGTCATGACCGCGCTCTCGGTGAGCTCGAGCTCCAGATGGCGAGGTTCGAGACCGGCGGCGTCGAGTGCGCCGCGCACCATCTCGAGGAAATCGTCCTGCCGGAACTGCGAGGCCGAGACGTTCACCGCGACACGCAACGCCGGCAGCCCTTCCTTCTGCCAGCTGCGCGCCTGACGGCAGGCCTCGCGCACGACCCATTCGCCGATCGGGATGATGAGTCCGCAATCCTCGGCCAGCGGAATGAAATCTCCCGGCGCGATGATGCCTTGCTCGGGATGCCGCCAGCGGATCAGGGCTTCCGCGCCGTTCACGCAACCGGTGCCCGCTTCCACCTTCGGCTGGTAGTGCAGTTCGAATTCGCCGCGCTCCAGCGCGCCATGCAGATCGGTCTCGCGCTTCACGCGCTCGCGCGTCGCCTCATCCATGCCGCGCTCGTAGTGCTGCAGCTGGTTGCGGCCGCGATTCTTCGCGCAGTACATGGCGGAATCGGCGTTCGAGAGCAACATCTCGTTGGTGACGCCATCGGCGGGATACATCGCGATGCCCGCGCTGGCGGAAACGTGGACGTCGCCGCCTGCCAGGTTCATCGGCTCGCGGATGGCTTCGATGACCTTGCGTGCCACGGTGCGAGCCTCGCCGATCTCCGCGGGCGACAGCACCAGCACGAATTCGTCACCACCCACGCGAGCGACGGTGTCGACGCTGCGCACGGAGCCCTGCAGTCGCTGCGCAATCGTGCGCAAGAGTTCATCGCCGGCGCGATGACCCATGGAATCGTTGACGAGCTTGAAGCGATCGAGATCCACCATGAGCAGCGCGAAAGGTTGTCCGCCGCGTTTGGCGTGCGCGATCGCCTGTTCGAGGCGGTCATCGAGCAGCACGCGATTCGGCAGACCGGTCAGTGCGTCGTGCGTGGCGAGATGGCGAAGCTGACGGTTCGCGGCCTCGAGCCGCTCGGTGCGCGCATGCACGGTCTGTTCGAGCTCGTGCACGTGACGCTTGAGGTTCTGCGCGTCCTGCCACTTGCGCGTGAGCGCGGTGGCGGCCTGCAGCACCTCGATGGGTTCGAAAGGTTTCTTGAGCACCAGTAGTTTGTCGGAGTGCCCGAGCCGGCGCGCGAAGTCCGCCCAGTCGTAGTCCGAGTGCGCCGAGCACACCACCACCTGCACGTCGGCATCAACGAGCCAGAGCTTCTCGATGGTCTCGAGACCATCCCAGCCCGGCGGCATGCGCATGTCGATGAACGCCAGCGCAAACGGCCGCTTCTCGAGCAGACGCTGCTGCGCCAGTTCCACGCCTTCGCGCCCCTGTGACGCAAAGCTCAGCTCGAAATACGGCTGCACATCGCGCGCGGCCGGCGCCGCACCGAACAGGATGCGTTCGGCTTCGCTCATGGAATCGTCGGCGCGCTCCTGGCGGACCAGCACCTTCTCGAAATCCCGATGGATCGTCGGATTGTCATCGACGATCAGGATCCGGCCGTTGGCCAATTCGGCGCCGTCAGTCATGCCTAAGAAATTCCCCGAAGCTGAAAACCGTTATGCGGATAACGGTATCGAAAGGGTCCACCGGTTACCGTTAACGCTCTCACATGGATCCCACATACAACCCCTGGCTGGTCGCGCTTTCGATCATCGTTGCGATGGCGGTCGCGTATACGGCCCTCAAGCTCGCGGCACGCGTCGCGGCCGAAGGCCGTGAGGGCAATCGCCTGTGGCTGATCGGCGGCGCCATCGCCATGGGTATCGGCATCTGGTCGATGCACTTCATCGGCATGCTGGCGTACTCGGTGGAAATCCCGCTGCGTTACAGCCTCTCCGAGACGATCGTTTCGCTGATCATCGCCATGATCACCTCGGGGTTCGCGCTGGGCCTGGTCAGCGGATCGCAGCTGGGCATGAACCGGCTGATCGCCGGCTCCCTGTTCATGGGCGCGGGCATCGCGGCCATGCACTACTCCGGCATGGCCGCCATCGAGATCACACCGGTCATCACCTACGCGCCGCATCTCGTGGCCGCGTCCATCGTCATCGCGGTGGCGGCGTCTTTCGCAGCACTGTGGCTCACGTTCAAACTGCGCAGCGGCAGTTCGCGCGCCATCGGCTTCGCGCGCGCCGGCGCGGCGGTCGCCATGGGCCTCGCGATCAGCGGCATGCACTACACGGGCATGGCGGCGTCGAAGATCGCGGTGGGTTCGATCTGCTACGGCGGCGCCACGATCGACAATAACTGGATGGCCGGCGTCATCGGCATCACCGCGCTGGCGGTGCTCGCGCTCACGTTGATCACCGCCGTCTACGACGCACACCTCACCTCGCAGACCAAGAAAGACGCGACACGCCTGGCGCAGGCCAATGCGCAGCTCCAGCACGGAAAGAATCTGCTCTCGCTGGCGACGCAGGCCGCGGGCATCTGCTCCTGGGAACTCGACGTGGCCTCGAAGAAGGCCGTGTGGATGGAGAACGAGATCGAAGCGCTCCGTGCGGACGGCGTGGACTCGCGCAGCAATCCGAACGTGATGTTCGAACTCACGCATCCCGAGGATCGCCGCATCCTCTGCGATGCGCTGATGACTGCCGCCGAGCAGCGCAAGGACGCCTGTCACTGCCGCTTCCGTGTGCTAACGCCCGCGGGTTCGCAAGTGCATCTGCAGGTGCATGCGCGCCTGCATCGCGACGCCGAGGGGAATCCGCAGCGCATCCTGGGCGTGTGCTGGGACATCACCGATGAAGTGAAGCAGGCCTCGCAGAAGCGCGGCCTCGAACTGCAATTGCGCGAAGTCTCGCGGCACGCGGGCATGGCGGAGATCGCCACCGGCGTGCTCCACAACGTGGGCAACGTACTCAACAGCCTGGGTGTGTCGGCGTCGATGCTGCAGAACAAATTGCGCAGCTCGAAGACCGGCAACCTCCAACGTGTCGCAGCGATGATCGAAGAAAATCGCGCCGACCTGCCCGCCTTCCTGGCCAGCGATCGCGGCAAGGAGATCCCTGGATATCTCGGCCAGCTCGGCGTGGCGCTGGCCGCGGAAACCCGCGACAGCCTCGTCGAGATCGACGCCATCGCATCTCACGTGGGCCACATCCGGAACATCGTGGCCGCGCAGCAAACTCATGCGCGCCGCGGCGGCATCACCGAATCCGTGGATCTCGCCGAACTCGTCGACGGGGCCGTCGCCATCCACTTCACCGGCATCAGTGGCGTGGACGTGAAACGCGAGTACGAAGACATCGAGCCGCTGCTGCTCGACCGCCACAAACTACTGCAGATCTTCGGCAACCTGCTCAGCAATGCACGGCATGCGCTGCGCGATCTGCCCGAAGGCCAACGCCGTCTCACGCTGCGGCTGCGCCGCGCCAGCGCGGATCAGGTGGCCATCGAGGTGGAGGACTCGGGCGTGGGGATAAGCTCCGACGCGCTCGCTCGCCTGTTCGAGTTCGGCTTCACCACCAAGAAAGACGGCCACGGCTTCGGCCTGCACACCTGCGCCATCCTCGCCAAGGAACTCGCGGGCGAACTCAACGCGTTCAGCGAGGGCGCAGGCCGCGGCGCGCGTTTCGAACTGCGCATCGCCGCCGCCGCTGCCGAAGCCCGCAAGCTGGCCTGACTACTTCGTTGCGAGCTTGTCCTGCGTCTTCGTGAGGAAGTCGCCGGCATCGTGCCGCTCGTGAAGCTGACCTGAGAGGTCTCCGTTCGTCTTGTTGACCATCCGGCCGCGCTGAACAGCCGGACGCGAGCCTATCTTCTCCGCCCAACGCAGCAGGTTCGGATATTCGCGCACCTGCAGGAAGTCGCCCGCGGTGTAGACCACGCCCAGCGCCACCTGGCCGTACCAGGGCCAGATCGCGATGTCGGCGATGGTGTATTCGTCGCCCGCGATGTACGCAATCTTCGCCAGCCGCTTCTCGAGCACGTCGAGCTGGCGCTTGGCTTCCATCGTGAAGCGGTCGATCGCGTATTCGATCTTCACGGGTGCGTACACATAGAAGTGCCCGAAGCCGCCGCCGAGATACGGCGCGGATCCCATCTGCCAGAACAGCCAGGACAACGTCTCCGTGCGCTTCACCACGTCCTTCGGCAGGAAGGCGCCGAACTTCTCGGCGAGGTACAGCAGGATGGAACCCGACTCGAACACGCGGATCGGCTCGGCCACGCTGCGGTCGAGCAACGCGGGAATCTTGGAGTTGGGATTCACATCCACGAAGCCGCTGCCGAACTGATCGCCCTCGTGGATGCGGATGAGCCACGCGTCGTACTCAGCGCTCTTGTGGCCCAGCGCCAGCAACTCCTCCAGCAGGATCGTCACCTTCTGGCCATTGGGCGTACCCATCGAATACAGCTGCAGCGGATGTTTGCCCACCGGCAGCGTCTTCTCGTGCGTCGCACCGCTGACCGGCCGGTTGATGTTGGCGAAGGCGCCGCCGCTCGGCTTGTTCCATTGCCAGATCGCGGGCGGGACGTAGGGAGGTGCGGTGGTCTCGTTCATGGTTCGCTCCTGGGCAGGGAACCGAAGTCTGCCCCAAAACCACTCATGCCTCTTCTCTCGAAAGTTATGGGTTGATTCCCGCAACAGGGGCACCGCATCCGCGCCGTGTTCGAAGCCGTACTATCGCCACAATGCCATCGCTCCAATCCCCGCAATCCCCTCGCCGCACCGCGCTCGCCGGACTCATCGGCAACACACTCGAATGGTTCGACTTCGCCGTCTATGGCTATTTCGCGAGCGACATCGGCAAGCAGTTCTTCCCGCAGGCCAGTGACACCGCACAGCTGCTACTGGCGTTCGCCGTGTTCGCGCTCGGCTTCCTGGCGCGGCCCATCGGCGGACTCATGCTGGGCGCGGTGGGCGATCGCGTCGGTCGACGCGCGCTGATGATGCTCTCGATCACCATGATGGGCGGCGCGACTCTCGCGATCGGCCTGCTGCCGAACTACGCCACCATCGGCATCGCCGCGCCGATCCTGCTGCTGATCCTGCGGTTGATCCAGGGCTTCTCGCTGGGCGGTGAGTTCACCGGCTCCATGGTGTACACCACCGAACTCGCGCGCGCCTCGCAGCGCGGTTTGATCAGCAGCTCCGCGGCCGCGGGCGTCACGCTGGGTTTCATCCTGGGTTCGGGCGCGGCCTGGCTCGTGAAGTCTTCGATGCCGCCCGAAGACGTGGCCGCCTGGGGCTGGCGCATCCCGTTCATCGCCAGCGTGTTGTTGTTAGGCATCGGCTGGCTGTTGCGCCGAGGTCTCCAGGAGACCGAGCAAGGCGTGATCGCCGCCGCCGCGCGCCCACCCCTGCTCAAGTCGCTGGCCGCCGACTGGCAGCCGATGCTGCGCGCCTTCGGCGTCATCGCCATGACCAACGCGGCTTACTACCTGATGTTCACCTACGTGGTCGAGCGCCGGAGCAAGTCGCCCGGAATCAGCGCCGAACACGGCGCGGATTTCCTGCTCGCCAACACGTTGAGCCTCTTCGTGGTGTTGTTCGCCAAGCCGCTGGGTGGCTGGCTCTCGGATCTCGTCGGCCGCCGGCGTCTCATGCTGATCCTCACCCTCACCGGCATGGCGCTGATCCTGCCAGGCCTGTGGCTGGCGTTGTACGGCGAGCCCTGGCAGTTCTTCATCGGCCAGGTGCTGCTGGCGTTGCCGCTGGGCATGTCATTGGGTTTGCAAGGCGCATTGCTCGTGGAGATCTTCCCGCTGCGCACGCGCGTGACTTCGATGAGCTTCGCCTATGGCATTACCTTGGCGGTGACCGGCGGCACTGCGCCGCTCGTCGCCGCCTGGCTCGTGGAGACCACGCATCAGCCACTGGCGCCGGCGTTCTACATCATGTTGTACGGTCTGGCCGCGTTGATCCTGATCTGGCCCATGCCGGAGACGAATCGACGAACACTCGTTACCTGAACAAACACGTGCGCGCCGTGTATCTTGCGGCGCATGACATCCGCTTCTCCGGCCACCGAGCCCGTTCCGCCCTTCTCCACTTACCAGAAACTCGTCGTCGGCATGCTGGCGTTCCTGCAGTTCGCTGTGATCCTCGACTTCATGCTGATGTCGCCGCTCGGCGCGGTGATCATGCCGGCCTTGCAGATCACACCGGCGCAATTCGGCATGGTGGTCTCGGCCTACGCTTTCGCCGCGGGCATCTCGGGCTTTCTCACCGCTGGTTTCGCTGACCGCTTCGACCGCAAACGCCTGCTGCTCTTCTTCTATGTGGGGTTCATCCTCGGCACCTTGTGGTGCGGACTCGCGCAGAGTTTCGAGTCGCTGCTGACCGCGCGTATCGTCACCGTGCTCTTCGGCGGCGTCATCGGTTCGGTGGTGCTCGCCATCGCCACCGATCTCTTCCCGCCGCAGATGCGCGGCCGCGTCATGGGCCTGATCCAGACGGCCTTCGCCGCCAGCCAGGTGCTGGGCATCCCTTTCGGAATCTATCTATCCAATCACTGGAACTGGCACGTGCCCTTCCTCGTGCTCACGGGCATCGGCGTACTCGCGGGACTGCTGATTGCGCTGCTCATGAAGCCCGTCGCGGAACACCTGAACACCCCGCAGGAACACAGCGCGTTCCGCCATCTGTGGAACACGGTGACGGAACCTCGCTACCTGCTGGCGTTCATCACGGTCACGTTCCTCGCCACCGGCGGCTTCAT
>Ga0070665_100007876_pt1 | contig 10805 bp, 12 predicted proteins | sample KBSS13metaG_FD_65862 | JGI IMG/M metagenome (GOLD analysis project Ga0070665, IMG submission 65862) | Switchgrass rhizosphere microbial communities from Kellogg Biological Station, Michigan, USA - KBS S1-3 metaG | ecosystem: Host-associated > Plants > Roots > Rhizosphere > Soil ...
GGCGTGAAGATGAAGACGTCGGGGATGTGCTGGCCGCCCTCGAACGGGTCGTTGTTGATCAGGAAGTCGCCTTCCTCGAGCGTGTCGACCGGATGGCGCCTGAGGCAGGCGCGCAAGGTCTCGCCGATCGGGCCGAGCTGCATGGGGATGAGCTCGGCCTGCGCCACCGTGTTGCCGTTGCGGTCCATCAGGCCGGCCGAGCCGTCGCGCGCCTCGCGCAGGATGGTCGAGTAGGCCGAGCGGATCAGCTTCACGCCCATCTCGCGGGCGCCCGCGATCAGCGCCTGGCTGATGACCGCGTAGTCGAGAGGGTTCAGCTTGGTCATGCCGTTCTCCAGAGCGTCAGGTTGTCGATCGCGAAGGGGTGCCCGTCCATCATTCTATCTCTCGGGATTGAGCGAGGGATCGGCCGCCAGCGCCTTGACCGTGGTCTTCAGGCAGTCGTCCGATGCAGGTGACCCGGGGCAGGCGTAGAGCGCTCGCAGGAAGAGCCGGTCCATGAACTCCCTCCACGCAGGGCTCTTGTCATGGGACCAATCGGCCTGGGGCGCCAGGAACCTGCCGGCACCCAACAAGACGCGAAGTGACGTGGTATGCCAGAGGGAGTCGCGGCAGATTTTTTCCGAATAGGCGGAGGTGCCGATCGCATCCTCCGCCCATGCGTAGGCATAGGTGATGCGGGCGTTGCGAACGCCGTAACCTTCACCGAAGGAACGCACCATCCGGGTGCTCTTGCCGAGATGATGGGGTTCGGCGCGGAGATCGGCGATCTGGGCGTAGGTCGAGATCGCCTGTTCGATCGCCGGCGTTTCCGACTCGAGTCCGATCAGCAAGGGCGCGTCGACCGGTTCGCGCGGCGGCCAATCGATCAGCTCGGCATCTTCCATATTGCGCAACTCGGGCACGAAATCGCGGATCAGGCCGATCTGCCGATTGAGCTGCGAAAACGCGATGTCGACGCAAGCGCCCTCGTGCGCGCCGGTCACGATCAGGGGCTTGATTGGCGCGCCGCTCGCCCATTTGTACGACGGGAACGCGTGGCCGTCGGACGATGGCAGCATCCTGTCGATATCGGCGCCCGTGGGCTTCTGGGCGAAGGCGGGAGCTGCCACGGCGAGGGCCGCCACGATGGCGACCGGAACCGCCATGCGCCGGGCTCGCCGCCGCCGGTTCATGCCTGGCGACCCAGGATGAGATTGTCCGACGCATCGAGCGTCGCCCTCCAGCCGGGCGGCACCCAGGTCGTCGCGGTATGGCCCTCGATCACGGCCGGGCCGTCGATCGTCTGGGCCGGGGTGAGCGACTCGGCGGCGTGCCGTGCGCACTCGACCCACGCCTCGCCGTGGAAGATGCGCGTGCTCTCGGCCGCGCCGGCCGCGACCCTCTCGCGATCGAGCTTCGGTGCTGCACCGATCGGCAGGGTCGCGCCGACGCGCAGGGTCACGATCTCGACCGGCCGGTCGAGCGTGGCGCCGTGCATGAAGGTGCGGTGATGGGCGTCGGCGAACAGCTCGGCGATATACGTCGCATCGAGCGTTTCGAGCTTATCGGCGGGGATCTCGACACCGACCTCGAAGGCCTGGCCGACGAAACGCATGTCGAGCGTGTGGGTGTAGACCAGCTCGCCGGGCAGCTTCATGTCGGCGAACTGCGCGGCGAGCCGCTGGCGCATTTCCGCGAAGGTCTTGCCGGCTTCTGCCGCCGCCGCTTCGTCGAGCTTCATCTTGCGCGTGACGGCGTCGAACTTGGTGTAGTCCGAGGCGACCAGCCCGTAGGCCGAGATCACGCCCGCATTGGGCGGCACGACGATGGTCGAGATGCCGAGCTCCTCGGCGATGCGCGCCGCATGCAGCGGTCCCGCGCCGCCGAACGGCACCAGCGCGTAGTCGCGCGGGTCGCGGCCGCGCTCGGTCGAGACGAGCTGGATGGCGCGCACGATGTTGGCGTCGGCGAGCTGCAGGGCAGACGAGGCGGCCTGCTCGATCGACAGCCCGAAGCGCTCGGCGATCGGCTTGAAGGCGTTCTGCGCTGCGTCGGCGTCGAGCTTCATGCGGCCGCCGAGAAAAGCGGTCGGCCGGATCGTGCCCATCACGATATGCGCGTCGGTCGTTGTCGGTGAGGGGCCGCCCTTGCCGTAGCAAGCCGGCCCGGGATCGGCGCCGGCGCTTTGCGGGCCGACGCGCAGCATGCCGCCGTCGTCGACCCAGGCGATCGAGCCGCCGCCGGCGCCGACCGAGACGATGTCGAGCACTGGCGTGCGGATCGGCAGGCCGTCGATCTCGCTCTCCGACGCGAGGGAAGGACGGCCGTCCTGCACCAGGCAGACGTCGGTCGAGGTGCCGCCCATGTCGAAGGTGATCAGGTCCCTATAGCCCGAGCGCGCGGCCTGGCGCGTCGCGCCGACCACGCCGGCCGCCGGGCCCGAGTAGAGCGCGGTGATCGCGCTGGCGCGCATCGCCTCGGCAGGCAGGCGGCCGCCGTTGCTCTGCATCACGGTGAAGCGGCCCGTGAAGCCCGCGCCGGCCAGCCTGCTCTCGAAGCGGTGCAGGTAGCCGTCGATCACCGGCTGGACATAGGCCGACAGCAAGGTCGTCGAGGCGCGCTCGAATTCGCGGAACTCGCGCGCGACCTGATGGCTGCAGGTCACCAGTACGCCGGGCAGCGCCTCGGTGATCAGGGCCGCGAGCCGCTGCTCGTGCGCGGGGTTGGCGTAGGCATTGAGCAGGCAGACGGCAACCGCGCGATAACCGCCGGCCTTCAGGGCCGGGATCAGCTCGGCGCGAACCTTGGGCTCGTCGAGCGGCAGCTCCGCCGAGCCGTCGGCGCGCAGCCGCTCGGCGACCTCGAAGCAGTCCTTGCGGCGCACCGGGGGCGCGGGCTTGGCGTAGAACAGGTCGTAGATGTTGCGCCGGTCGTGGCGCTGCATGAACAGCAGGTCGCGAAAGCCGGCGGTGGCAATGAAGGCGACCGCGGCACCCTTGCGCTCGAGCACGGCGTTGGTCGCGACCGTCGAGCCGTGGCCGAGATCCTCGATGCGCGCGATATCGATGCCCGACGCCGTCAGCGCCTCGAACGCGCCGATGTCCGGCGAGCGCGGCGTGCTCGGCACCTTGGTGACGACCACCCTGCCGCCTTCGACTGCCACCAGATCGGTGAAGGTCCCGCCGACTTCAACGCCTACACGCATTCAAGTCCCTCTTTCGCTAGGGGCGCGCCACTCCAGTGGCGCGATCTTTTCTTGTTCGTCGGGAGAACATGACGCGCCACTGGAGTGGCGCGCCCCCAGCGAAAGCATGGTTACGGTCCCGTGTTCAGGAGCCGCGCCTGAAGCTCGGCGATCTGCTTCCTCAGCTCCTCGTTCTCCTCGCGTGCCTTGGCGGCCATGGCCTTGACCGCCTCGAACTCGTCGCGGCGCGGGATGTCCATGCCGTCGAGGATCTTGGCGATCTGGTCGCGGACACGGGCCTCGACCTCGTCCTTGACGCCCGACAGCGCTCCCATGGCGCCGTTGGCCATTTTCGTGAGGTCGTCGATGAAGGGATTGCGGGTCTGCATGACATGGACTCCTGATGCGGCGAGTATGGGGGGCTGATACCCTGCCAGCAAGAACGCCGGAGGACGTGAAAAGTGGGTCTGGTCAAAGTCGAGTCGAGCGAAGGCATCACCACCATCACCATGGCGCGCGCCGAGAAGCGCAACGCCCTGACGCAGGAGCTGTGCGACGGGCTGTACGAGGCCTATCGCGCCTTCGAGGAGGGCGACGACCAGGTCGCCGTGCTGCAGGCCGACGGCCCGGCCTTCTGCGTCGGCGCCGACCTCAAGGACCCGCCGGCCGCGATGTGGAAGGCCGTGCCCGATGTCTCCTACAAGCTCACCAAGCCGGTCGTCGCCGCGACCCAAGGCTGGGTGATCGGCGGCGGCATCTGCCTGGTCATGACCTGCGATCTCATGGTCTCGGCCGATACCACCAAGTTCATGTATCCCGAGGCCAAGGTCGGCGTGTTCGGCGGGCTGATGCCGGGCATCGTCTCGCGCATGCCGCACAAGGTCGCCATGGAGCTGCTGCTGCTGGGCGAGGAGATCTCGGCCAAACGCGCCTATGACGTGGGCTTCGTGAACAAGGTCGTGCCGCTCGGCGAGGAGCGCAAGGAAGCGCGCCGCATGGCGGGCATCATCGCCAATTCCGCGCCGCTGGTGATCCGCACCCTGCGCGATTTTGCCAACCAGACGCTGCCCAAGGGGCCGGCCGAGTTCTTCGTGCCCGAGCGCTACAAGCTCGAGAAGATCGCCGGCAGCGAGGACCGCAAGGAAGGCGCGGCCGCCTTCCGCGAGAAGCGGCCCGCGAAGTTCAAGGGCCGCTGACCATGGGCTCATTGCTGCTGGTCGGCTGCGGCAAGATGGGCGGCGCCATGCTGGAAGGCTGGTTGGCGCGCGGGCTGGCGGCGTCCGACGCGATCGTCGCCGAGCCGGTCGAGGCGCTGCGGCCGCGCAAGGAGGGCCTGCGCTGCGTAGCCGCCAGCAGCGAAGTCCGCGAGACGCCGGAGATCGTCGTCCTCGCGGTCAAGCCGCAGACCATGGATGGCGTGCTGCCGGACCTGCGCCGCTTCGCCGAGGGTGGTGCGGTGTTCCTGTCGATCGCGGCGGGCAAGACGCTCAAGTACTTCGCCAGCCATCTCGGCGCGCCGGCGAAGGTCGTGCGCGCCATGCCCAACACGCCGGCGGCGGTGCGCCAGGGCATCACCGTGGCCTGCGCTGCACCCGGCGTGTCCGATGCCGAGAAGAAGCGCTGCCAGGAGCTGCTCGAAGCGGTCGGGCAGGCCCTGTGGGTCGAGGACGAGGCTCTGATCGATCCGGTGACGGCGCTGTCCGGCAGCGGGCCGGCCTATGTCTTCCTGCTGGTCGAAGCGATGGCCGCGGCCGGCGCCAAGCTCGGCCTGTCGCCCGACATGGCCATGCAGCTCGCGCGGGCGACCGTCGCGGGCAGCGGAGAATTGCTGCGGCAGTCGAGTGAACCCGCGTCGCAGTTGCGCGTTAACGTGACCAGTCCGGGCGGCACCACCGCCGAAGCGCTCAAGGTCCTGATGGCGGCAGACGGCATCCAGCCGGTGTTCGACAAGGCACTTGCCGCAGCGTCCCGGCGTTCGAAGGAGCTGGCGGGATGACGGCATCGGCAGAGACCGTCCTGGACGCCTTCATCGGGCTGATCTCCGAAAAGGGTTTCGCGGAGGTGACGTTGCGCGACGTCGCCGCCGCCGCCGACCTCGGTCTGGCGGATCTCTATCGTCTCTATCCCGACAAGGTCGCGCTGGCGGCGGCGTTCATGGCGCGCATCGACGCTGCCGTGCTGGCCGGCACGCCGCGCCAGGCCGATGCAGAGGAAACCGCCCGCGACCGCCTGTTCGACGTCATGATGCGCCGCTACGACGCGCTGAAGCCCTGCCGCGCGGCCTTGCGGGCCATCCGTCGGGCAGCCCTGCGCGATCCCTTGCTGGCGCTGGCACTGGGGCCGGCGCTGCGCCGGTCGATGGCGGCCATGCTGGAAGCTGCCGCCCTCCCGAGCGACGGCCTCTCGGGTGCGGTGCGGCAAAATGGCCTGCTGGCGATCCATCATGCGGTCACGCGGACCTTCGACCGCGACGAGACGGTCGATCTTTCGAAGACCATGGCTGCGCTCGACAGCCGCCTGAAGACCGCCGAGAGGTGGTCGCAACTCCTTGAAAAATATACGGTTCCGAGGCCGGTAAAAGAGCCGGATCCGCGTTCGGCGTGAGAATTTTGTGCGCTGCACAAAATCACCTCTTGACTTGTGGTTTCCCGGACATAAATTAACCTCCGTTGTGCACCGCAACATAGCGGGGCAGCCGAAGAGTTTCAGCACGTCCCCAAGCCCGTCCGTCGTCACCTATCCAGGAGCCTCCCATGTACGCCAATGGCGCTTTCAAGAATCCGTTCGCCGACTTCGACTTCAGCAAGATCGCCGGTGACTTCAAGTTCCCGATCGTCAACGTTGAGACCGTCGTCGAGACCGGCCGCAAGAACTTCACGGCCGTGACCACCGCGTCGACCGCTGCCGTCGAGTCGATCAAGACCATCGCGACCCGCCAGGGCGACATGTTCCGCGCCGCCATGGAAGACTTCTCCAAGCACGGGAGCGACGTGCTCTCGGCCGCCACGATCGAGGAGAAGATCGCCAAGCAGATCGACTTCGCCAAGAAGAGCTACGACGTCGCCATCACCAACGGCAAGGAGCTGGCCGAGCTCTACACCAAGGGCCAGGCCGAGGCTCTCGAGACCCTGAGCGCCCGCGTTGCCGACCTGACCGAAGAGGTCAAGGCCGCGATCGCCGCCAAGAAGTAAGACCGAACGGCGCGTTTCGCGCCGAACGGCGAGAAGGGGCTGCCTGAAAGGGCAGCCCTTTTTCTTTGTCTGCTATGCTGCGGGCATGAACCAGATCACCTACGCCGACTTCGAGAAGGTCGACATCCGCGTCGGCACCGTCCGTGCTGCCCAGCCTCTCGACGGCGCGCGCAAGCCGGCGATCCGGCTGGAGATCGATTTCGGGCCGGAACTCGGCGTGAAAAAATCGTCCGCGCAGCTCACCGCGCATTACACGCCCGAAGCATTGGTCGGCCGCCGGGTCGCGGCGGTCGTGAACTTCCCGCCGCGCCAGATCGGCAAGTTCATGTCCGAGGTCCTGACCCTCGGCTTCCCCGACGCCGACGGCGCCGTCGTCCTCGTGGTGCCGGACAAGGCGGTGCCGAACGGCGGCAAGCTGTTTTGAGCTGGGCGCGCGCCACTCCAGTGGCGCGTCATGAATCGCGCCACTGGAGTGGCGCGCCCCCAGCGAAAGACTACTCCGCCGCCTGCTTCGTCGCGGGCTCGCGGAACGCCGTGCGGTAGCGGTCCCATTCGGCGGCGCCGTTCAGGTTGAAGCCCTGCTGCGGCGTGATGTCGGAGGCCGGCACCGGATGACGGCCCTTGGCCTTCAGCTCGGCGAGCGCGGCATCGCAGGCGCCGACGATGGTGCGCGTGAGCATGCCGGGCAGGATCATCAGCGCGTAGTTCATCTTGCCGGCTTCGTCGATCGACAGGTCCGGCGTCTTGCCGCGCCACACCATGTTGAGCAGGCACGGGCCCTTCACCAGCTTCGGGACGTTCGCCGTCTCCTCGAGCGTCTGCGGCGCCTCGACGAAGGCCATGTCGGCGCCGGCCGCGATCGCTGCATTGGCGCGGCGGATCGCTTCCTCGTACCCGAGCACGGCGCGCGAATCGGTGCGGGCGATGATCAGGAAGTCCGGATCGGCCTTGGCGCTCACCGCGGCGCGGATCTTGGCGACGTAGTCGTCGAGCGGAATGATCACCTTGCCTTCGAGATGGCCGCACTTCTTGGGGAAGTCCTGATCCTCGATATGGATGCCGGCGACGCCGCGCATCTCGTACTCGCGCACCGTGCGGATCACGTTGAGCTCGTTGCCGTATCCCGTGTCGGCATCGGCGATCACCGGCAGCTTGATGGCGCGCGCGATGCGGCCGGCATTCTCGGCCATCTCGGTCATGGTGATGATGCCGTAATCGGGATAGCCGAGGCTGGCCGCGGTGCCGGCGCCGGTCATGTAGACCGCCTCGAAGCCGGCGCGTTCGATCGCCCGTGCGCCGACGCAATCGTAGCAGCCCGGCGCTGCCACCATGCCGCGCTTCATGGCTTCGCGGAAGATCCTGCCTTTGCTCATGTCCTTCTCCCTAAGCTGCGTTGCGCATGCCGAGCGTCGCCGCCTGGCGGGCGTCGAAGGCGCGGCGGACGTCGTCGTACTGATGGCCCTTGAAGCCGCCGCGCACGGTGCCGGGCTCCGCGCTGCCGTAGAACACTTCCCAGCTCGCCGGCAACCGGCGCGAATCCGGACGCGCCAGCCAGAGCCGGTAGAGCGTGCGCTTGCGGTCCTCTTCGGCATGGTCCTCGAAGCTGGTGCGCGAGTGCAGCATGGTCTGGTTGCACAGCATCTGGAGGTCGCCGGGCTCGAGATGCATGCAGAACATGTTCTCCGGCCGGCGCAGCACCAGGTCGAAATATTCCATCGCCTCGCGCTGCAGGCCGGTGAGCGCCGGCACGCCCTCGATCTTCTGCGCGTTGTCGATGCGGTTGCGGTTCCATTTGCAGAAGACGCGACCGTCGCCGACCGTGCAGATCGGCGCAGCGTACCACGGCGCCTCGTCCTCGGCCTGCTCGCCGTTGCGGCTGAAGGCGTAGTCGGTTGCCAGCGCGGCGGCGTAGTCGGGCCGCTCGGCCTGCACGATCCCGTAGGCGGTCGCGGCGCTGGAGCACATGCTCATGCCGCCGACCGGCGCCTGATTGTAGCAGCTCAGCAGCACGACATCGGAGCTGTCGACATGGAAGTCGAGCTCGGCCTTGGAGTTGTAGCCGCGCCCGGTCGGGCTGCGGTAGGCAAGGCCGGTGTCCTTGACCTCGGTGATGTAGTCGCTGGCGCGGTTCTGCGGCCGGGCGACGCCGAAATGCAGGCCGATCGCCCAGGTCATCAGCCTGAACTCGGCCGGCGTCACGCCCTCGCGCGGCAGGTTCTTGACCAGCGCCATGCCGCGGCCGTCGCGCACCTCGCGGAATGCCGCCGCCAGGGTCGGGATCGCCTGGCGCAGGGCGAAATCGTCGCGGCGCCAGTCGAGGATCGGCCGCGTGGCGTCGCCGGCACCGCGCACGGCGGCGATCAGCTCGGCGCTCTCGGCTGCGGAGAGGCGGTAGATCCAGCCCTTGTCCGCCTCGACCTCGGCGACGGTCCAGGAAACCGGCGACGTCGTTGCCATCGTTGCCTCCCTCAGTCCGCCGTCATGCCGAGCCGGCGGATCGCCTCGCCCGACTCGCGGATGTCGCGCTGGAAACGCTCGGTGAATTCGGCCGGTGTCGGACCGCCCGGCAGGGAGCCCAGCTCGACCAGCTTGGCCTTGGTCTCCGGCATCGCCAGCACCTTGGCGATGTCCTGCTGGATGGCGGAGACCACCTCCGGCGGCGTCCCGGCCGGTGCGAACAAGCCGGCCCACGAGTTTTCATTGAGACCCTGGAAGCCCTGCTCCTTGAAGGTCGCGACCTCGGGCAGGGCGGGAATGCGTTGGGTGCCCATGATGCCGAGCGACTTCAGCTTGCCGGCGTTGATCAGCGACAGACCCGAGGTCACGCTTGAGAGGCCGGTGTCGACTCGGCCGGCGGAAATATCGCCGACGAACGAGGCCGCGCCCTTGTAGGGGATGTTCATCAGCTTGATGCCCGCCTTCTCGAAGATGCGCTCGGCGATCAGCCGGCTGCCCGGATCGGGGCTGGCGAACGTGCGCTTCTCCGGCCCCTCCTTCTTCACCAGCTCGACCAGCCCCTTGAGGTCGTTGGCCGGCAAGGTCGGCGAGGCGAGCAGGGTGGCGACGGGGTAGGCAACCGCCGTGACCGGCGCGAAGGCCGTCATCGTGTCGTAGGGAAGCTTCAGGAGATGGGCGTTGATCGCGATGCCCGACACCGCCAGCACCAGCGTGTGGCCGTCGGGCGCGGAGCGCGCGACGATGGCGGCGCCGACCGAGCCGCTGCCGCCGGTCTTGTTGTCGATGATGACCGGCTGGCCCCACATCTCCTCCAGCGACTTCGCCATCAGGCGGCCGACCACGTCGGTGCCGCCGCCCGGGCTGTAGGGCACGATGATCGTCACGGTCTTGGTCGGATGGAACGCCGATTTCGCGGCCTGGCCGAACGCCTGACCGGCAAGGACGAGGGTTGCCGCCAGCGCAGCGACGGCAGCCATGACCTTTCCCACTGTTTCCTCCGTTCTTATTGGTATAAGTTTATTACAACATGCCATCGGACGCCGCACAAGACGGACTCAAAGCGCCTGTTCCAGTCCGCAAAACGACGGAAAAGGGCATGACATTGAGGGCAAAGGGCACGGCCCTCCATCACCAGCTCTATGTCCTGCTCAAGGAGCAGATCACGAGCGGCCGCTATCGGCTGGGCGACCTGCTGCCGACGCAGGAGGTGCTCTGCCGCCAGTTCTCGATCTCGCGGATCACCGTTCGACGGGCGCTGAACGACCTCGTCGAGGAAGGGTTCGTGCGCAATCGCCAGGGCGTCGGCGCCTTCGTCGCGATTGATATCGGCCGGGCGCGGCAAGCGCCGGACTTCAGCTTCATCGGCGACATGCGCCGGACGCTGAAGGAGACGACGATGCAGATCCTCCTGCTCGAGACCGCGCGCTGCCCGCCGGCGATCGCAGCCCATCTCGGGCTGGCCGAGGACGAAGAGGCGCTGCATCTCGTGCGCACGCGGTCGATTGCCGACAAGCCGGTGACCTTGCTCGACGGCTGGATCCCCCGGCGCTTCGCCGCGGCGGTGACGGCGAAGAACTTGAAGACCAGGTCGCTGCACGAGCTGATCGCCGGCAGCTTCGAACGGCTGGGACGCGTGGCGCAGGAGGTCAACGCAGCGCTGGCCGATCCGGCGGTTGCGCAGGCGCTCGACATCGAGATCAACTCGGCGACGCTCAGGATCAACCGCCTGGTGCACAACCGCGACGGCGCGCCGGTCCACTCCGTCACGGTCTGGACCACGCCGCTGCGCACCCGCCTCGTGATGGAGGTCGGCGCCGACGACATCGACGGCTACAACGTCGGCCGGCTGCTGCACGACGTGCAGCGGTAGTGCTGGGGGCGCGCCACTAATATGAAACTACCGGCTGCGGGATCGGCTTGAGGCTGTCGAAGTCGGCGGAGAAGCCGAGGTTTCGGAGGCGGGCGAGAAGTCTTTTGGCCTGTGCCTGCTT
>Ga0070665_100007877_pt1 | contig 10804 bp, 9 predicted proteins | sample KBSS13metaG_FD_65862 | JGI IMG/M metagenome (GOLD analysis project Ga0070665, IMG submission 65862) | Switchgrass rhizosphere microbial communities from Kellogg Biological Station, Michigan, USA - KBS S1-3 metaG | ecosystem: Host-associated > Plants > Roots > Rhizosphere > Soil ...
GCAGGTTTTTGCGACGACATACATCGTCAGCTACCTCGCATTCAGTGTGCCGGCGCTCGCTGCCGGGTTCGCGGTAGGACGATTCGGGCTGGAGTCAACAGCGGTCACATACGGGGCGTTGGAAGTCGCTCTCGTTGTCATTGCGATGGTCGCAGGCGCCGTTCAGGCGCGGCGCGGAACTGACAGTGGGCCGGACACTGTCTCAACATTGGTTTCGCGCCATTTCGGAACGCCTCGTCACACGACCCACTACCTCGAGTCCGGGCCGGCAGACGGACCGCTGATGATCTTCCTCCACGGCTGGCCGGGAATCGGCTTGACGTGGCGCGCGCAGATGAATGCCTTCGCGGCCGAAGGATGGCGCTGCATCGCTCCCGATCTACGCGGCTACGGCGGCTCGTCTGTCCCAACACTCAACGAGGCCTACACCATCGAGTCAGCGGTAACCGATATGGCAGAGCTCCATGACCACCTTGGCGGCGAGGCTGCGATCTGGGTTGGCCACGACTGGGGCAGCATCGTCGTGGGCGCGATGGCCGCCCACGAACCCGAGCGTTGCCGCGGCATCGTGCTGACTTCGTGGGCATACTTCCCAAGGGCGAACAGCCTGGCCACGCTCGTGTCACTAGTCGACCGAACGATATACCCGACAGATCAGTATCCCTATGGCCAGTGGGACTACTACCGTTACTACACAACGAATTTCGGCGCGGCGGTCGCCGACCTCGACGCCGATCACGCAGCAACGCTTGCCTCGATCTATCGGCCTGGCGATCCGGATGCCATCGGAACTCCCTCGCTGACCGCGGTAGTCACGCGCAACGGAGGGCGGTTCGGTGCCGCGCACCGTGCTCCGCCGACTAAACCCCACCCAGCGTTGTGGCCTCCAGCGGACTTCGACGCGCTGGTGCAGGCCTATGAGACTCATGGGTTTGGCCCACCCTGCGCGTGGTACACGAACGACGAAGCCAACGTCGCCTACGCGGCCACCGCTCCCAACGGCGGCCTCCTGTCGCACCCGGTCCTGTTCGTCAACGGTGAATGCGATGTAATCTGCAGCATCACCGGCAATCGCCAAGGTGATCCGATGCGCGCGTCCTGCACAGACCTCACCGTGGCGAATCTTCCCGCGGGACACTGGCTGCCACTGGAACGGAAGGCGGAGCTTGTTCAGGCCATCCGCGCCTGGCTTCAAAGCAAAAATCTTTGAGACGATCAGTTGTCGTCTTCGTCAGTCTCGGTTGGGCTTTCGCCGTTCAATAATTGCTCGAACTGCTGCTGGAGTTCGGTGATGACCGAGGCCGTCATGACGGCGGTGATGACGGGGGAGATGGTATAGCTGTCCTCGTCGTCGCGGGTCTTACGCAGGATCTCTAGGCCGGTCAGGCGGGCGATGGCGCCGTCGATGCGGGCGGCGAAGGTGACCGCGTCGCGGTCGGTGTCGTTGAGCACGCCGGAGAACAGGCCGTGCATCTCGTCGCGGCTGATGACGACGGCCTGCCCGGCGTTGGCGCGCATCATCTGGGCCAGGTGCAGGGCGAGGATCGAGTCGTAGGTGCCGAGCGGTTCGCGGCGCAGAAGCTTGATGCCCCTTGCGGATTCGTATCGGGCCTGCTCGACGAACGCGACGTCGGTACCGTCGACGATGCGCAGCAGCAGGTCGAGTTCGGAGAGCCGGACCGACAGTTCTTTGCGGTATTCGAGGACCCAGCTGTAGACGTCGGCGTCGGCCTCGGCGCTGATGTAGCGGCGGGTGAGCAGGTGCTGCAGCGCCCAGCAGGCGCGGTCGGGCAGTTCGGAGACGTCGCCGTCGAAGCGCGGCCGACGCTGGACTGGTGGGCGGGCGGTCTGGTCGACCTGGGGGAGTTCGGAAAAAGCAGCGAAGTCGGCGTCCTTCTCGGTCGTGGTCACCTGCGTTCCTCGCTTTGCAATTGGTCGGACGCCCCAACATAGGCCACGGCGCCGACATCTCCGGCGCGGGACGGGGTCGTGTCGGCGCAGAAATTGTCGTCGGATGAGGTTTCCTCGGCAAGTGCCGTTGCGCCAGATTTGCGCACCGCGAGAACTACCATTCGGTGATGGGCACCGAGGTCGACCTGCTGAAACACCCGGTGGTGGCCGCCGCCGTGGGTACGGCGGCGATCGCGGTCGGAGCGGCGGAGGCCGCCTATCGCGTGGCGGAGAAGGTGCCGGTGTTCGGGCCGTTGATGCGGCGCGGCGTCGTCGGCCTGTCCGAGCGGGGCAACCAGTGGGTGACTCAGAGCGCCGACCAATTCAAGGCGCTGGTGGCCGCTGTCGCGGTCGGTCTGGTGGACCTGGTTCTCGACGAGATGGATCTCAACGCGCTCGTGCGCGAGCGAGTCGATATCGACGCGCTGGCCGCTGATCTCGACATCGACGCGGTGATCAACCGGGTTGACCTGATCGCGTTGGCCGACAAGGTGATTGAAGGTGTCGACCTACCGGCGATCATCCGCGAGTCGACGAACTCGATGACCGCCGAGGTGATGACGGACGTGCGGACGCAGGGCGAGCGCGCCGACGACGCCGTAGCAGGAATCGTCAATCGCATGCTGGGGCGTGACCGGGACAACCGGTGACCTCATCGGAACCCGACGTTGAGCGCGCGGCCGGGATCATCACCCGGGGATTGGCGGCGATCGTCGACTTGGTGGTGGTGCTGCTCATCATGAGTGCGCTCTACGGAGGCCTGGTGTTGGTGCGACTGGTCTATTCGCCGACGGCATTCAGCCTGCCGTCGTTGAACGCCGTGTTCTCGACGGTGATGACGTTCGCCATCGCGGTGTTGTATCTGACGGCGTGCTGGACGGTCTCCGGATCGACTGCCGGCGCGGTGACGATGGGCTTGCGGGTCGTCGGGCGACGGTCGCCGCGAGTGAGCCCGCTCGTGGGGCTACTGCGTGCTATCTGCTGTGTGCTCTTCCCGATCGGACTGCTGTGGGTCGTGGTCGACCGTCAGCGAAGATCGTTGCAGGACATCGTCTTTCGAACGCGGGTGATTTACTCGAAGCGAGCACGGTGAGTTTCGTCTCGATGTGACAGCAGCCGCCATTGGACCTGTATCACCGCGAACAGGAACGCCGTGCTGATGCCGAACAGCAGCACACCGTTCACCGCTTGCAGCGCACTCAACATCTGAAACCGGGCGGGCACCGCCAAACCCTGTACATCAAACGTCGTCATGGTGGCTAAGGCGTAGACGGACGCATCCGTCACCGAGTCCAGGGCGCCGAGGCCCCAATACGCCAGTGCCCACAGGAAGCCCTCCACGCCGTGCAGCGCGGCGAGGATCAGGGCGACGGCTCCGATGTGGCCGATCATGGTGGGGACCGCCCGCAGCCGCTCGGCCCTGGGCCTGGCAGCACGAACCCGAATTCTGGCTTCCAGACCGAAGGCCATCACCACCACCGCGGTGGTATGGATCGCGATGGTCAGCACGATGAGCGCAAGGCCCACGCTCCAACTCGCAAGATCCACCCATCTTCCCTACCACCGGTCACGTAGGCAGACGGCCGATTCGCCGGCCTCGGGGCGACTAACGGGCGTGTACTGGGGGTATCCAGATGCTTCGGACGTATGGGGGTAAGCCGTGGGCGATTTCGGGGTAGCGGGTCTGTGGGTGTTTCTGGCCCTGTCCCTTGTCGCTGCGGTGGGGGTCGCGGCCGCCAGCGTTTGGCTGGCGAATCGCACGCTGCCAGACCCGGTGAGCGAGGGGCACAACGGAGCGTTGTCGCCGTTCTTGACCTGCGTCGGCCTGGTGTATGGCGCGCTGCTGGGATTCGTCATCGTGGTCGCGTGGGAGCAGTTCTCGTCCGCGGAGACCAATGTGTCCAACGAGGCGTCGACGTTGATCACGATGTACCGGCAGACCGTCGGCATGCCCGTCCCGGAGCAGACCCAGATGCGGGTGCTGCTGCGCAAGTACTCGGACGCAGTCGCCGGGCCCGAATGGGCGAGCGCAATACGCGCCCGCACCGGAACCGAAGGCGCGCGAGACGCGCTCAACGACATGTACCGACTGCTGGGCAGCGAGAAGTCCAGTGTCGCGTCAAGTCCGATCAGCCAGAAGTTTTTGGATCAGTTGGGAACATTGGCCTCGGAACGGAACCAGCGGATCCTGGACGCCAAACCGCGAATACCGGGCCTGCTGTGGACGGGGCTGCTCTTCGGCGGTGTCGTGCTGCTGGGGCTCGGCGGTTTCATGCGGCTGGGCAGTACGCGGGCGCACCTCGGGCTGCTGAGCGCTGTCGCCGTGCTGCTCGGCTTGCTGCTGTTCGTGGTGTTCTGGCTCGACCATCCGTTCGGCAACCAGTTGGGTGTGACGTCCGAACCGTTCGAGCAGTCGCTGACGGTTTTCGACTCGATCGATCGCGGGACCTGACCCGCGCTGGCCGCTACTTCGCGAGGAGGTAGTGATACAGCTCGAACGACGCCTGTTCGACCCAGCCGCGCTGTAGCTTTCCGTCTTCTACGGTCCAGACGGCGGTGCCGGTGAGCGCGATGGGCTTGCCGTTGGGTTCGGTGCCGAGGATGCCGTTGTTGGACCCGGTCAGGACCCATCGGGAGGTGACGCGGGTGCCGTCCTCGTCCTGAAAGGTCTCGATGGTGTCGACGTGCAGGTTGTCGACGTGGTCGAGAAACTGCTTGACCCAGTCCTTGGTGTTTTCCTTGCCAGTGATTTCCTGGCCGCCCGCTTCGATGACGACGTCGTCGGCCACGAACTTGTCGACGGCATCGGGCTCGTGTGCGTTCCAGACCTCAGCCCAGAAGGCGTTGACAATCGTGGTTGACCGCATGTCGCAACGATCCCCCTGTCATGCCGCCGCCGTGGGGTATTCGACGGATGCGGTCATGACACGGCGCTGGCGAGGGTGGTGATCGGTTCGGTGAACGTCAAACGGGGGACGGCGATTTCGCGGTCGCGGCCGTCGAGTGAGCGGAAGCGTACGGTGGCCGACTCGGTGTCGTCGGGGTTGGGCTGCTTCAGCGCCCAGGACCACAGCACGATGACGTGGCCGAGGTAGGCGGTGTCGAGCATGGCGACGGCGTCGGGCAGGCTCACGGGCCCGGTGGTGATGGCGTGGTTGAGCATGTCGGACATGGCGGGGGCGTCGACTTGGGTGGTCAGGGCGGCGAAGCTGGTGAGGTCGACTTCGGTGTCGCCGGGTTTGGCGGGCTTGGGGTTGGACAGGTCGCCGATCCGGAAGCCAAGTGCGCCAATGGAACTGATGTTGTGGCGGGCCAGCGGGACGTCGATGTCGAGGCGGGAGTCGGTGAAGCTCGACTTGAGCAGGGCGCGGGCGGCGCCGATGGCGTCGTTGAGTTGGCGGGCGACGCCGCGGCTCTGCTCCATGGTGCCGAAGGCGGTGAAGCGTTTGACGCGCTGGGCGCAGCGCTGCTGGATGCGTTCGACTTCGTCGATCTGGTGGCCGACGAGTTCGAAGAAGCCGGCCATGACTTTGCGTAGGGCGGGGTCGAGGGCGGGCAGGGCTTCGGCGACGGCGGCGACGTCGGCTTCGAACTCGGCGCGCTGGTCGGGGTCGTTGATCATGCGCAGGAAGGCGCGGTGGGAGTCGCGGCCCTTCGAGTCCCAGGCGGCTTGGTAGTCCGAATACATTTGGCGCTGGCGGTCGCGGTATTCGGTGTTGGTGTCGATGGGCTCGTCGAGGGCGGCGGTGGCCTGCTCGATCATGGTGCCGTATTGGCCGATGTCGGTGATGAGGCGTTCCATCTGCAGGGCGATGGCGCGGGCCTCGTCGTAGCAGTCGGTGACGTCGGGTTGGGGGCGTTGGCCGGCGTCGAGTTGGTCGAGTTCCTCATGGAGAGAGGCGATTTCGGCTTCGATGTGCTTGCGAATGCGGGCGGGGTCGTTGTCGACTTTGACGGCGACTTGCTTGAGGCGCGACGCGATGCCGGTGATGGAGCCGCCTGTGGCGATGGTGTCTTGTCGGCGCATGGTCCTCAGGAAATCGAGCGCGCGGCGGGCGTCCTGGGTGAGATAGCAGACGTTGGTGTCGTGGCGTTCGTCGACGATGCGGTGCAGCCAGCCTTGGGCGGCCCAGGACTTGATGAGGGCGAGACCGGATTGGGGGTCGTCGAGGTCATTGAGGTCGCGTTCGAGGCGGACGACGAGTTCGGTCTCGGGGACGGCGCCGTCGGAGAGGTGGCGCTCCATCAATGTGGCGTAGAGGCTGAGGTTGGTGGTGGCGAGCAGCCGGATCGCACGGGAACCCTGCAGGTCGCGGTTGAGCTCGAGCAGGTCGGCGGTCGACACCGTCGCCTTGTCCTCGTGCACCTGCGTTCCTCGATCTGTAGTTGGTCGGACGCCTCAACATAGGCGACGCTCCCGACATGTTCGGCACTCGATGGGTCGTGTCGGGCGAGAAATTCGAGGCGCCGCCGGTTTGCCGACGTCAGAACAACTGCGCGCTCCCAAGGTATTGCCCTGAGTCGTGGAGGCCTGATGCCGGATGTGAAACATGAGACTTATGGTGTTCGAGGTATTCGGTGGCGCCGCCGAAGTACACACACGCGGCAGCCCAGCCTGGTCCGCCGCTGCACCGCGGAATGGAACCAGTGAACTCCCAGCCAAACCCCGTGGGCTAGCGAAGCGGCGGATTGTCGCCGGAAGCGCGGTGGCTGAGGTGCCTCGCGTTGGTCACGACCCCAGTGTCGGCCTAGTCTCGCCCGCAGCTAAGCAGTGTTCTCGATGCCGGGCGTCATTCTCTGAGGGTGTTACGACCAATGCTGGCGTAGTGGTGGTCGCGCGTAACTCGTGAACGCACGTTCGGCGTTGGCTAACATCGTCAATGCGGGTAAGTATCAACCGATGCAACCTAGTAGGGGGAAAATAAGCTGAATAGTAAGTGGTTTGATCTCCGGTCTTTTGTGCCATTGGCAGTATCTATGGTGTCGGCAGTTATCAGCTGGAAGTGGACTGACGACGGCAAAATTCGAGCTCTTTTGGTCGCGGTGATAATCGTAGTCGGATTAGCTGGATACTTTGTGTCTCAACGGCTTGCAGAGCGCAACGTCGAAAGGTTTAAGTGGAAGACAGATAACGGTCGACTGGCCATACGAACCAGCATCCTACGTTTTTTAAGTCAAGGGCAACACGCCGTTATTTTCACAAGGGATCTCAGTTGGGCAAATGACGAAGTCGTGCAAGCGCTCACGCAGAAAGCTTCAGCAGGAGAATTGACACTATGTCTTCCGCAACCAATAGCATTGAGCAAGACTCTGGTGGACGCTGGCGCAACTGCGTACTATTACGGTGACCTCGTCACCGATGCTGAGTCCTTTGATGGTATTCCTAGATTTACCCTTGTGCGGCCGAATACCGGCGATTCAGAATTGGCGTTCGGTAGACGCCGTGGAGACATGCACTATATTCATTATTCTCGCGATTCTGCGGACCCCGCCCTTAACTTAGCCAGAGATCTCTTCACACTCGTTCGGCATTCTGTTAAACCCGTTATAAAGAAATGACTTCTGACAGAAATATCCGGAGTGCGGATTGAAGAATATTCGGAGTGCGGATTGAAGCCCAGCACAAATATTCGCTCGGTAGATAGGGTGTCCGCAACGAAAGCGGCCAGACGTTGGGACATGCTGGCCGCGGAAAGGCTGCGTCAAATATCTACGGGAATCGACACGAGTCATTCGCACGTACTGCTGCCTTCGATACTTGGCTCCCTACCCCCGAGCCGCCATATTTTAGACCTAGGGTGTGGCATTGGCACACTTTCGGCCGCGGTTGCCGAAAGAGCTGTGAACGTTGTCGCTATCGATCCCAGTGAGAAGAATATCGCAATAGCCAACTCAAATTTTTCTAGACCTAATATCAAGTATCTTATCGGCAAGCTTGAGGAAATTGCTGGCGCATATACAGACCATTTTGACGCAATAGTCAGCAACATGACTTTGATGGACATTATCGATCTAGATGAAACATTACAGGCTGTTCGCCGAGTTGCTTATGACGGCGCGAGATTCTTGGCCACAATGACCCATCCTTGCTTCTGGCCAAGGTACATGAGATATGAAGGTGAACCGTGGTTTGATTACCGCAACGAAATCTACGTTGAAGCACCGTTCAAGGTGGCAGCAGAGACGTCATCGGTTCGGACCATTCACGTTCACCGGCCTCTTGAGGCATACTTTGTGACTATGAGCCGCAACGACTTTGCCGATATCCACTTGACAGAGTTGTATGGGGAGGGGGCTTTTCCATTCCCTCGGTTCATCCTGATCCAGGCCACCGTGGGTTAGCACGTGGGATCCCTCAGGTGGACTCCAATTCTGAACCGTCAAATCGGACAGCTTATGTGTTTTTCGATAAGTTCGATTCGCTCTCTCGTCGAACCCCTCGGGTCGACCGCTTCGATCTCGGTCTTGTCATCCCTAACCGCGACGGTCGGGCCTGACTCCCGCCAGCAGTGCAAGCTGGCAGGTTCCTGCATATCGAGGTTACCTAGTGGGTAACGCCGCTGGTGCCATACCTGCGCTGTGTGCTGGCATTCTCATCTATCGGACATGTCGTGTGCGAGGAGGCTGGCTGATGGCCGATCCCCTATCCGCCCGAGTCGTTGGTCTGTACAACAGAATTCTGGATGAGCCCCACAACAGCGGCATCGTCGCAGAATTGGCGATCTGCCTCGCGGATTCCGGCGTACGTCGCGATGTCAATGTGCGGTCAGCCGACATCGCGTCGAGCGGTGGACCCGGTTCGCTCTCAACACTCCTTTGCCCGTTGCATCTGGTCGACATCGGTCTGACCGTGCCTAAGATCGGCGTGCCTGGCCGGCCTGCTGGCGGCATCGATGTCCTGGGAGCTATCCCTGGCTACCGCACACACCTTTCGCCAGTGGAATTTGACGATGTTGTGACGACCGTTGGGTACGCCCACGTTCTTGCTGACGAGACCTGGGCGCCTGCAGACGCGGCTCTCTTTCGTTTACGGCAGGAACGAGGTACGCAGGCAAACCCGGCCCTCGCGGCCGCAAGCCTACTTGCGAAGAAGCTCGCTGCTGGCGTGCAAATCGCGGCTCTCGACGTGCGAGTCGCCAAATATGGGAATTTCGGAGCCACCACTATCGAGGCGCGCAAGAGCGCCGGACTCTACTGCGACGCGGGTTTACAACTTGGTCTGAGGCCGGTTGTGTTCTTGACGGACAACAGCGTTCCCTATCAACCCTTTATCGGTCGCAGCGAGGCAATGAGGGGTATTGCAATGGTTGCGTTAGGCGACATCGAGGATGAATGGCTCAATGGACACGCCAGAATGTGCCTGGAGATGGCGCGTATCGTCGAGTCATTTGCTCCGCCGCCATCTGCTGAGACCGCGGCACCCTTGGCCGGAGCTGGGATCGTGGACATTCTGGCCGCACATTTGGGTTCGCAGGGCTGCTCGCTGGCAGCGCTGGACGCCCAGGTGTCATGGAACGCTGCCCAGGCTAGACAGCTGGTCTATGCCGCCGAGGATGGATTTGTCCATTACGACCTGTCAGCAATAAGAGATCTGATACTCGGACTCAATCGACCTGAGAACGGCCAGAGAGGATCGCTTGTTGGTGTGGCAGATTACCTAGACCTTGCGGGGGCCCGGCTGCTATGCCCTCCGGACAGGAAGGTTCGGCGCGGGGAGGCAGTCGTGGAATTGCGGGGTTGGCCTGGTCCAGCCGCGGCATTTGCCAAATTTGAGATGTTCACGATCGAGGAGTTCTCGGCTGGCAAGCCCAACATCATCCAGGAAGTCGTGACTCCGTGACGAACTTGACCTGCTTCTGGCATCCAATATTGGGATACCACGACTTGTCGCTCGACGACATCTGTCCTGAGTGCGGACGGACGATGGGTCACACCCTGCAGCATCTTCCGGTCGAAGGACTGGACGAATTCGAGGTGATCGCTGCGATCGACCGAGGCTTTTACAGCGCGACTTACGTCGCGACGCAGGGCGTGCTCGGTCAGAAGGTTTGCCTGAAGATCTGTCCGCGCGCCATCTACGAGAAGCGAGGAAAGGACTTCATCGATGAGTGCCGGCAACATGCAGAGGTTGCAGACGGAACTCAGCATTTGGTCCGCATTCGCAACGCCTTTGATGCTGCGGTTTTGTTCGATGGTGAGCCGAATCCGCTGCCCTGCCATGTCGCGGTCCTTGACTATGTTGACGGAAAGTCATTGCGCGAGGTCCTTGAACAGCCAGACGCACTATCGACGTCAACGACGGCTCAGATTGCTGTAGATCTGCTCCGATTGCTTCAAGAGCTAGAACGCAAGGAGGTCTTCCACAACGACCTGCACGCTGGCAACATTCTGATTCAAGAGTTGTCCCGCGATGTGGAGCGCGGTGCGGAAGCGATTGATCCGTTCACGAGGGCAGTCGCAGTCGATTTGGGCTCGGTACGAGATGCGAGCCGGAGCGACGAGGCGGAGCAGATCGCTGACAATCATCAAGTAACAGAGCACTTGATGCGTCTCGCAATACGCGTATCGCCTGACCCAGTGACTGCGTCAGACGTCGATTTCAGGCTTGCGCTTGCACTGAACGACATTGCTGACCTGCTTAAGCCCGACAACACAATGCAGCGGAGCCCTAACTATGACGATCTGATATCTGGCATTCGATCGGCGTTCGTCGCTGCCTCGTCTCCGTGGAAGAAGCCAAATGACGGGCTGCCTCGCTTCGGGGATTCATTCAATGCCCAAACAATGCGCCCCTGGTTTGTGCCGAGGCTCTTGGTTGATCCCGACGGTGAGTGGCAACGACGTATCGAATCTT
>Ga0070665_100007879_pt1 | contig 10803 bp, 10 predicted proteins | sample KBSS13metaG_FD_65862 | JGI IMG/M metagenome (GOLD analysis project Ga0070665, IMG submission 65862) | Switchgrass rhizosphere microbial communities from Kellogg Biological Station, Michigan, USA - KBS S1-3 metaG | ecosystem: Host-associated > Plants > Roots > Rhizosphere > Soil ...
GTCGTCGCCGCGCAGGACGCAGCTCGGGTACTTCCACGTGATTGCCGATCCGGTTTCAACCTGGGTCCAGGAAATCTTGCTGCGCGCGCCGCGGCAGTCGCCGCGCTTGGTCACGAAGTTGTAGATGCCGCCGACGCCGTTCTCGTCGCCCGGGTACCAGTTCTGCACGGTCGAGTACTTGATGCTGGCATCGTCGAGCGCGACGAGTTCCACGACCGCCGCGTGCAGCTGGTTCTCGTCGCGCATCGGCGCCGTGCAGCCCTCGAGGTACGACACGCTGGCGCCCTCCTCGGCGATCAGCAGCGTCCGCTCGAACTGGCCGGTGTCTCGCGCATTGATGCGGAAATACGTGCTCAGTTCCATCGGGCAACGCACGCCCTTCGGCACGAACACGAAGCTGCCGTCGGAGAACACGGCCGAATTGAGCGCCGCGAAATAGTTGTCGCCGGTCGGAACGACCGTGCCGAGGTATCGGCGCACGATATCCGGATGCTCGCGCACCGCCTCGGACATCGAGCAGAAGATCACTCCGACTTCGGCCAGCTCCTTGCGGAACGTCGTGCCGACGGAGACCGAATCGAACACCGCATCGACCGCGACGCCGGCCAGGCGCGCTCGCTCGTGCAGCGGCACGCCGAGCTTGTCGTACGTCTCGAGCAGTTTGGGATCGACGTCGGCCAGCGACTTCGGCCGGTTCTTCGGCTGCGAGAAGTAACTGATCGCCTGGAAGTCGATCGGCGCGATGTCGAGTTTGGCCCAGTGCGGCGGCGTCATCGTCAACCAGTGGCGATAGGCCTCGAGACGCCATTGCGTCATCCATTCGGGCTCGTTCTTGCGCGCCGAGATCGCACGCACGACATCCTCGCCGAGGCCCGGCGGCAGGCTTTCGCTTTCGATATCCGTGACGAAGCCGGCCGCATAACGGCGATTGATCGCATCGGCGACCGCATCCGTCGCGGGCACTTCGCTTGCGGGTCTGGACAGATCGCTGGCGGTGGTCATTACGGGACTCGCTCAGGCCGTTGCGAGATGAACGGGGATCGTTGCGTGACGCTTCGGCGCCGGCTTCACCATATCGGCGACGCTCACGCCATCGAGCGCCTGCGCAATCGCCTGGTTGATGCGCTGCCAGTTCACACGTACTCCGCAGTGCGGCTCGTGGCCGCACAGCCCGGCCTGCGCGCTGCATTCGGTCATGCCGATCGGGCCTTCCATCGCAGTGACGATCTCGGCGATCGTGATCCTGTCCGCCGGACGCGCGAGGCGATAGCCGCCGTTGACACCACGCGACGACACGACGAGCTCCCCGTGCGCAAGCTGCTTGAGCAGCTTGCTGACGGTCGGCAGCTCCAGATGCGCGCGCTCGGCCAGTTCCTGCGCACTGATCACGGCGTCCGCGCCGCGCGCGGCAGCGGTCGCGGCCAGCACGGTCATGACGACGGTCGCATAGTCGGTCAGTTTGCTTACACGCAGCATCACGATCTCCAGAACCATCACCGAACCGGGCAGCCGGGTCGGCGAAATTCGGTCGGTGGGTTAATACCGTACCAAAATAGTACTATTTAAGGCGGATCGCGTCAAACCGCAGGCCGACGAAAACGTCGTATTCAGCCGTTAAACTAGCCCGATCATGAGTGCCCCAGCATGAATGCCGATCCATGAATGTCGTCGCCCTCCATACCGATCGCGCACGCGCGCGCCTCGCGTTCGTTCAGAAGCACTTCGCCGATGCGCAGATCGCGCTCGAGGTCGCTTCGGCTGACGCGAGCTTTCGCAGTTATTGGCGCGCGCGCTCGGGCGGTCAGACTTGGGTCGTCATGGACGCGCCGCCGGGCCAGGAAGATGTCCGACCGTGGCTGGATATCGGCGCGCGCCTGCGCGCGCGCGGGCTGCACGCGCCCGAGGTGTTTGCTGCCGACGCCGACCAGGGTTTCATCGTCATGGAGGATCTCGGCACGCGCGCCTACCTGGCCGAACTGAATTACGCGACCGCAGCGACGCTGTACAAGGATGCGTTGCATGCGCTGCTGCGCATGCAACGCGATGTCGACGCGGCGGACCTGCCGGTGTTCGACGCCACGCGCTCGATTCCGGAAATGGAATTGTTTGGCCCGTGGTTTCTCGAACGGCACCTGGGTTTTGCGCCGGCCTGCGACGACTGGGACGTGATCGAGCATGCGTTCCGGATGCTGGCAGCGAGCTGCGACGAGCAGCCGCGCCGGTTCATGCATCGCGACTTCCACAGCCGCAATCTGCTGATCGTCGAGGATAAACCCCGCGAAGACCATCCCGCAGTCGGCGCACAAGAGCCATCCGCCGCGCAGAAGGCGAACCCCGGGATCATCGACTTCCAGGGCGCGATGCTCGGGCCGGTCACCTACGACCTGGCGTCGCTGCTGCGCGACTGCTACATCGCCTGGCCGATCGAACGCGTCGACGCGTGGGTCGAGGACTTTCGCCAGCGCCTCGTCGCGGAGCGGATCGTCGACGTGCCGGGCGCGCGGTTCCGGCGCTGGTTCGACCTGATCGGCCTGCAGCGCCACATCAAGGTGCTCGGCATCTTCTGCCGGCTGTGGTATCGAGATGGCAAGCGCGGATATCTGGCCGACCTGCCGCGCGTGCTCGACTACGTGATCGGCATCGCAGAGCTTTATCCGGAACTGCTCGACTTCGCCGCGTTGCTGCGCAGGGCGGTCGGCGAGCGCGACATCACGCAACCGCTGTCGCAGCCCGCGCCTGCGACCGCATGATCCGCCATGCGTTGATCTTCGCCGCGGGCCGGGGCGAGCGCATGCGCCCTCTGAGCGAGACGACGCCGAAGCCGCTGCTGCCGGCCGGCGGCAAGCGCCTGATCGAATGGCACATCGAAAAGCTCGCCGCTGCTGGCGTGCAACACATCGTCATCAACACGTCGCACCTGGCCGAGCAGTTTCCCGCGGCGCTCGGCGACGGCGCGCGCTGGGGCGTGCGCATCGCCTATTCGCACGAGGGTCCGGAGCCGCTGGAAAGCGGCGGCGGAATGCTCCAGGCGTTGCCGTTTCTCGGCTCGCAGCCGTTCATCGCAGTCAACGGCGACATTTGGACCGACTTCGATTTCCCGACGCTGCCGCCAGGGCCGGGCGGACTCGCGCACCTGGTCGTCGTCGACAATCCGCCGCACCATCCTGCCGGTGACTTCGTGCTGCGCGACGGCCTGCTGCACGACGAGTCGTCGCCGCGGCTGACGTTCGCGGGCATCGGCGTGTACCGCGCAGACCTGCTCGCCGGACGGCAGCCGGGAAAGTTTTCGATGATCCCGATCCTACGCGCGGCGATGCGCTCGGGTCTGGTCAGCGGCGAACGCCATCGCGGCGCGTGGACGGATGTCGGAACGCCGCAGCGCCTCGCGCAACTCGACCGCGACCTGCGCCCCGGCGCTTCAGGATCCGCCGAATAGCTGGCGCAGGAACGGCACCGTGATGCGCCGTTGCGCGGCCAGCGATTCGCGATCGAGGCGCTCGAGCAGCGCGGTCAGGCTGCCGAGGTCGCGCTGCGTGCGGGCGAACAGCCAGTCCAGCACGCTGTCGTCGAGGGTGAGGCCACGCGCCTGCGCGCGTTGCCGCAGCGCCTCGCGCCGTTCCGCGTCCGACAGCGGCTTCAGGGCCACCTGCGCGCACGCCGAAAGCCGCGACACGAGATCGGGCAGTTCGATGCCGAGCTGGCCCGGGGCGGCGCCCGCACTGAACAACAATGTGGATTTGTCCACCTTGCAGCGATTGTAAAGATCGAAGAGCGCAACTTCGGCATCGCGGTCGCCGGCAAGCACATCGATGTCATCCAGCGCGAGGACATCGCTGCCGCCGAGCGTACGCAATGCCTCGGCCTGGTCGCCCATGGAGCGACCCGCGGCGGAATCGTCGCGGCGGCGGCGCAAGGCGATGTATTGAGCGCTGCGACCCTCGGCGTCGGCCTGTGCGCAGGCGGCGATCAGCAGATGGGTACGGCCGCTGCCGGACGGGCCGGCGACAAACACCCACGGGGCCAGCGGCGAGGCGGCCGCGTCGCGCAGCAGCCCCAGGGCCAAACTGTTCGCGCCCGCCAGGAACGAATCGAATCGCTGCTGCGCCGGCCAGCGCAGCGCGAGCGGCAACTGGCTGCTCATGCGTTGCTGGCTGGTGGAGACGGCGGTGCGGCCGGCGCAGACGCGTTGTCGCTGCCGGGCACGACGATCACCGGCTCGTGGCCCGCGTGATACATCGCGCTGTCGGTGTAGCGCTCGTGGGCATAGCGCAGCAGCACGTTGATGACCGACGCGACCGGAAGCGCCAAAAGCACGCCGAGAAATCCGAACAGCTCGCCGCCCGCCAGGATCGCGAAGATTACCGCGAGCGGATGCAGGCCGATCTTCTCGCCGACCAGTCGCGGCACGAGCACGTAGGACTCGAGCAGATGGCCGACGCCGAACACGATCAGGACCAGGATCACGTGCAGCCAGTCGTGATACTGGACCAGCGCGGCGATGACGCCGGCCAGCACGCCGAGTATCCCGCCCAGGTACGGCACGAAGCTGATCAGGCCCGAGATGATGCCGATCAGCGGACCGACGTCGAGGCCTACTAGGCGCAGGCCGACCGCATAGATCAGCCCGAGCACGAGCATCACGGACAGCTGGCCGCGCACGAAGCCGCTCAAGGTCTCGTCCGATTCGCGGGCCAGGCGCAGCGTCGGTTCCTCGAACGAGCGTGGCAAGAGTTCGCGGATCCGGCCGAGCAGCACGTGCCAGTCGCGCAGCAGGTAGAAGAATGCGACCGGGACGACTATGAGGTGGGTGATGAACGCGACGATCGCCAGGCCCGACTTCGACACCTTGGCCACGACGATGGCCGCCGTGCCCCCGGCTTCCTTCCAGTGTTCCTGCAGGATCGTCGCGAGCTGCTGCGAATCGGGCATTTCCAGGCTGAGGTCGAACGTCGCGTTGAGCCAGCCGATCGCGTCTTTCTGCAGCCAGGCGATCCAGTCCGGCAGGCGGCCGATCAGCAAGGAAACCTGATGCTCGAGGAACGGAATCAGCGCCAGCAGCAGCAGGACGAGCAACACGGTAAGAGTGAGGAACACGACACCGGTCGCAGCAGCGCGGCTCAGTTTCAGCCGCTGCAGCTGGCTGACGAGAGGGTCGAACAGGTACGCGAACATCGCCGCGACCGCGAACGGCGTCAGCACCGGTGCGAGCAGGTAGATCACTGCGCCGACCACGATGACGAGGACCAGGAGTTGCCAGCGCAGTTCGACGGTCATGCTCATGTCCGCCCCCCGGCATTACGCGAACGCATCTCGCGCTGCGCCTTGAGCGACCAGACCACGACGTATTGCACGCCGCTCAGGACCGTCGCGACGACGGTGGCCCACATCAGGACTCCGGTAAGGATCGGCACGTGGAACCAGGTCGTCAGGGTGAGCAGCTGGGCCAGCACGTAGACGATCTGCAGGCACGTCGTGACTTTCGACAACGGCGTCGGCTGCGCGTTGAGCCGCCCGACGAGATGGTGATAGGCGACCGCGCCGGCCACGATGACGACGTCGCGCCCGATGACGAGCCAGGTGATCCAGATCGGCTGCGCGCCAATTATGCCGAGCGACAGGAAGCACGCGAGCAGCATCAGCTTGTCCGCGAGCGGGTCGAGCACGCCGCCGAGCCAGCTCTGCCAGCCGTAACGCTTGGCGATCAATCCGTCCAGCGCGTCTGTCGCGCCCGCTCCGGCGGCGATCAGCAGCGCGCCGTTGTAGTGTCCTTCGCGAATCAGCCAGGCCAGCGGCACGACCAGCAGCATGCGCAATGCGGTCAGCGCGTTCGGCAGATGCCGCCATGGCGATGTGCCAGCGGCCATGATCTGCGGCTCGGCCGACGGCGATTTCATGGGCACGGTTTCATGGGCACGATTTATGGGCACGCTCGGCGCAATCGCCTCACGGCTTGAGGTCCAGCAGCGCATCGACGCCGTCGATCGGCGGCTTCGCATTGGTCACGCGCATGACCGGCCCGGCGTTGAGGGAATCGAGCACGCGCGACAGCGATGTCGCCGTCGCCAGGCGCAGCTGGACGCCATCGCCGTGCGCCATCTCGACCTGCACGTCGCGCACGTACTGGTTGCCGGACAACGCCCCGATCATGCGCGCGTAATCCCGGCCCGAACGCACGCCACCGACCCAGACGTGATAGGTGCCGGGCGTCGAGTCGACGGCCGCGGACGCATCCGCCGCATCGTCCTGCGGCGACGCGTTCTTCACGAGTCCGAGGTCGCGCACGAGCTTGTCGACCGCGCCGCGATCGAACTGCGCCACGAGCGTCAGCCGGACCACGGGCTGCCCCGAAGCATCGGTGGCAACCTCCTGTTGGTACTGGAATTGCTGGACGTATCGCTCGGCGGAGCCCAGCGCCTTGACGACCTCGGGTTTCGCCAACGCACCCGGATTGTCGCTGATCCTGACCAGCACCTGGCCGAGCGCGTTCTTGAGCCCTTCCACGCGGTCGGCGTCGCTCTGCGACGCAACCGGCGCCTGCCCGGCGTACAGGCCCCCTGCCCGACAAGTGCTGCTCGCCAGGAACAACGTCATCGTCAGGATGCACAACGGGATGGCGGCAACACGCAGTCGCACGATAAGGTCCGGTGGATCGATGGTCGTCCAGTCTGCCTAATCGCGGCGCGAACGTCTATCATGCCGCCTGATCAAGGCGTGTTCGCGAGCCGCCACTCCAGCCTGGCCGTCATGACCCAAGAAAAAGAATCCCTGACCTATCGCGCCGCGGGCGTCGACATCGATGCCGGCGAGGAAGTCGTCGAACGCATCAAGCCACTCGTCGCGCGTACGTATCGCAAGGAAGTCATGGCCGGACTGGGCGGCTTCGGCGCCCTGTTCGAACTCGGCGGCCGTTTTCGCGATCCGGTGCTCGTGTCGGGAACGGACGGCGTCGGCACGAAGTTGAAGCTGGCGCAGACGCTGGGACGGCACGACACGATCGGCATCGACCTCGTCGCGATGTGCGTGAACGACGTGCTCGTGCAGGGCGCCGAGCCGCTGTTCTTTCTCGACTACTTCGCGACCGGCAAGCTCGACGTCGCCACGACTGTCAGTGTCATCGGCGGCATCGCGCGCGGCTGCGAGCTCGCCGGCTGCGCGCTGATCGGCGGCGAGACCGCCGAGATGCCGGACATGTACGCACCGGGCGAATACGACCTGGCCGGATTCGCGGTCGGCGCCGTCGAGAAAGCAGCGCTGATCGATGGCAGCCGCATACGCGCCGGCGATGCAATCGTCGGCATCGAATCGAGCGGACCGCATTCGAACGGCTATTCGCTGATCCGCAAGATCGTCTCTCGCGCCGGCATCACGGCGGACAACGGGGGATTCGACCTGGACCTCGGCGGCATCAAGCTCGCCGACGCGCTGATTGCGCCGACGACGATCTACGTCAAGCCGATTCTCGCGTTGCTGGCCGGAACGCCGGATGCGAGCCCCTCCCGGGGCCCGGCTGTCCACGGCATGGCCCACATCACCGGCGGCGGCCTGACGGAGAACATCATCCGCGTCGTGCCCGACGGCCTGGGCATCGCGCTGGACAGCGGCACGTGGACGCCGCCGCCCGTCTTCGACTGGCTGCAACGCGAAGGCAACGTCGCAAAGACTGAAATGTGGAGAACGTTCAATTGTGGAATAGGCTACACCGTGATCACCGGCCGTGACTCCGCCGCCGGGATGATCGCGGCGCTCGCGCGGCTGGGCCTGCCTGCGCGCACGATCGGCGAAGTCGTGCCGGCGCGTGGCGAAGAGCGCGTGCACATCAAGTGAGCGGTCAGCGGTGAGCGGTGAGCGGGAACAGCGCGCGGGTCGCACGAGGCCGTTAGCCTTCCGACCATCCGGTTCGCCGCTCCAGCTTCGGTGCTGAAGCGCAGCATGGTCACACCCCTTCCGATCGTCGTGCTCGCCTCGGGCCGCGGCGGCACGTTCGCGGCGCTGAACGCGGCGCAGCGCAACGGCCGGCTCGCCGTCGACATCCGGGCGCTGCTGTCGGATCGTCGCACCGCGCCGGTCCTCGAGATCGCCGAATCCGCAGGCATCGCGACGGTCGCCCTGCGGCCGCGCGATTTTCCGGATCGCGTGCAATTCGATCGCGCGCTGTTCGCTCGTGCCGCCGCATTCGCGCCGGAGTTGATCGTCCTGGCCGGCTACATGCGCATCATCGATGCCGCGGTCGTCGCCGACTGGGCCGGGCGGATCATCAACCTCCATCCCTCGCTGCTGCCGAAGTTTCCGGGTCTGGATACCTACGCTCGCGCACTGGCGGCCGCGGAAAATACGTTCGGCGCGAGCATCCACTACGTGACGTCGCAGCTCGACGGCGGCCCGGTCATCGCGCAGGTCGAACTGCCGATCCTGCCGGGCGACACGCCGGACCTCATGGCAGCCCGGCTGCGGCCGGCCGAGCAGAACCTCTTGATCGGCGTAGTGAAATTGATCGCCGAACGGCGCCTGGCCCTGACCGGCGATGCGGTCGAGCTGGACGGCCTTCGGCTCGAGCGGCCGCTGATCATGGACGCGGACGGCGGCTTTTCCGGGTTGTGACCGGCATACCGAACGGACGGGCGGCGTGTTGCTAGTCTAGGATGTTCGATCCCTGCGTCCGCAACTTTTGCGCGAGGCGGGTCGAAGTCCGGTCAGACGGACAATCGGGGGGAGTCCGGATGTTGCGTGTGTTCTTGCTGGCCTTGGCCTTTGCGTCCGCAGCCGTTGCGGGCGAGCAGGACATTACGCGCCTGCGTCATCTGTCCGACGCCGAACCCGCGCAGGCATTGGCCGAGGGCCGGAAGCTCCTTGATGGCGGAACGTTCAGCGACGACGCCGCTCAGGCGCGCGAAGCGCTGCGCTGGATGGGGCGCGCGGCGATGGTCCTGTCCGACGACGCGGCAATCGCCGAAATCGTACTGCGCCTCGACGGGCTCGCTCAGACGCACAACGACACGGTGGCGAAGGCCTATGCGGGATTCCTGCGCGCGCAGCGATTGCAGACGCAGAGCCGCGCGCGCGAAGGGCTGGTCGAAGCGCTGAGCAGTGCCGACCTGCTGCAGGAGACCAAGGATCCGCGCCTGCTCGCGGTCTCGGACTACAACCTGTGCGACGCGTACTTCGAGGTCGAGGAGTTCGCCCGCGCGCTGCCGTTCTGCCAGCGCGCCCGCGAGCGCTGGCGCGAGACCCGCGACACCTACAACGAGGGGCGGGCGATCAATCTGGAAGCTCTCGTGCGCTTCAACCAGAAGGACAACGCGACGGCGATCAGCCTGCTTTCGGAAGCGCGCGCGCGATTCAGTTCGCTCGGCGAGGATTCGATGGTTGTGTCGATGGACGACAACCTGGCGCGCCTGTATATCGAAAACGGAAATGCGGCGGAGGCGCTCGAGCTCGCCCGCCACGCCGTCGCCATCGATCGCGCCACCGGCCGGGCGCAATATGCCGTCCTTGCTCGTGCGAACGTTTCGCGCGCTCTGAGCGCATTGAAACGCCACCAAGAAGCGCAGAGCGAGATCGACGCAGCCGTCGGCGAGGCGCGCGAACTCAAGCTGCGCTCGACCTTGCCCGACCTGCTCGACACGCAGAGCCGCATCGCCGAAGCGGCGGGCGACCTTAAGCTGGCGCTCAAGTCGCTGCGCGAATCGAACGACCTCGACGAGAACGCGACGAAGCAGACCGAATCGACGTCGATTGCCGAACTCGAGGCGCGATTCAGCGCCCGCGAAAAGGAACTGCAGATTCGCGAGCTCGAGCACGCCAACCACGTCAAGCAGGTCGAACTGACCGCGGCCAACGCGCAGGCCGTACTGCACGAAGATGCAATGGCGCGGCAAGGGTTGATCCTGATCGGTGTCACGATCGGCTTGCTAGCGCTCGCGGTGATCGTCGCGCTGCTGTTCCTGTTGTTGCGCGCACAACGCCGCCACGGCGCCGAGTTGAGCAAACAGGCGCTGCGCGATCCGCTCACCGGAGTAGACAACCGCCGCGCGCTGTTCACGCAAATGCGCGAACTGCTCGGCGCCGCGCCGCCTCCGCGGCCGCACGCGCTGCTGCTGGTCGACCTCGATCACTTCAAGCGCGTCAACGACAGTTATGGCCACCCGGCCGGGGATGCGGTGCTGGTCGCCGTCGCCGAACGGCTGTCCGCCGCACTGGCCGGCCGCGGCACTCTGGCACGGCTCGGCGGCGAGGAGTTTGCCGTCATGCTGGCAGCCGCCGGCCACGATGCAGCGATGGACCTGGCCGAGGAGTTGCGCGAGGCCGTCGCCGGCGTGACCGTCTCCGGCGTCATCAAGCCCGGCGAGGTCACCGCGAGCATCGGCGTCGCGTTGTTCGACGGCCAGGAAAGCCTCGACGACTGGATGCGGGCTGTCGACCGCGCGCTGTATGCGGCGAAGGCGCGCGGCCGCAATTGCGTGGTCGAAGCCGCCAGCGTTCGCGTGGCCGTCGCCTGACGCTCACGCGCCGCCGCAACCTAGAACAATTCGAAATCGTCGTTGAAGATGTCGTCGCCGATGACCGCCTTCGCGAGCGGGTAGCAGGCGCCGAATTCCGACGTATTGCCGGTGCTGTCAGTCGCAGTGAATGAAACCGCGGCATTGGCAGCCACGTTGGGCAACTGCACCTGGTAGTTGAAGGCCGCAGACGACCCGCCGGCGTCTATCACCGCGTTCCACGATCCCAGGTAAGCCTGCGCCTGTCCGCGCTGGCCGTATTGGCAATAGCCCTGGTAGAAGTACGCGTCGATGCGGTACAGGCCAG